>JAABUM010002105.1_pt1 | contig 27702 bp, 40 predicted proteins | sample 5559161 | NCBI WGS metagenome assembly JAABUM01 (sample SAMN10711868, study PRJNA513369) | rock metagenome | isolation source: Antarctica rocks | place: Antarctica: Victoria Land, Siegfried Peak nord
CATCAACAGCAGTGCTGACTCTCCTGTCAGTGTGTGGTTCTGATATTCAAACATATAAGCTGCGGGGCAGGTGCGGGTGCACCGTATGAACGCGACCGAGGCAAAGGGGCCGCAGCTGGCGCGGGCGCTGTCTACGGCGCTGTATGGCGGGCAGGACTTCTGGCTGCAGATCGATGGGCACAGCAGGTGAGAATAACTCAAGGCTTCTACTGTGTCTGGTCAAAGGCGTGCCAGACTGCCCAGACTTCGGCACTCGTGCTTGCTGATTCAGCATGAATGCACATTCATCATGGAACACCCTTCAGTTGGCGCATCGTGCCGGAGAATGGCCCGTGCAGTGGACAGAGCAGCACACTAGTGTGCTGCAGTACTGCAGCGCTGTCTCTGATCCGACAGCAGTGCAAAGCCGGCGGACTTGCCTGTGCAGGGGACCAGACCCATATGCAAGTCCTTGTCGGCAGCTTCAGCACTGTCTGGGACGGCGTTGCTAGGAGGATGCGTTCGTGTCAGTCTCTGACATTTTCTGCTTTGTGTGCTTCAGGTTTGCGCCGGGCTGGGACTCCAAAATCCTGGCCATGCACGCTGCATTGAAACGCTGCGGCGTCGCAAATCCCCTCATCTCCACCTACCCGGGACCCATCTCGGAGGCATTAGTGCCGAACAGCAAAGGCGCAGCGGCCAACGGCAAGACAGGAGCAGCTGGCAGCAGCATGCTCAGCAGCGGGGACAACGACGGCTGCGGCATTCGCGGCGGCGCCGGCGGCGGCCTGGCACAACACGGGACCGTCATCCGGGTGTGCAATGGCAGCTTCACCGGCGGGCCCAACGGCGGCGTGTTCCGTTTCACTTCGTCAGTTCACGACGCCAAAGGCCGGGCGGTGCGGGTGCCGTTTGCCGCAGGTGAGAACCTGCGCTGCAGAATCAGCACATGCTTCCAACTCACCGAGCCTCTGAATGGCAGCACCTGAGATCAGCTACAGGACAACTGCATGCTGCAGCGCTCCTCAGACATCTTGACGCCACGCACCTGCCCTACTGCCGTTCGTCTGACTTTCTGACTCTCTCCCCTGTGCAGCGGGTTTCATGTTTGCCTCCGGCGCCGTCCTGCGGGAGGTGCCCATAGACCCAGAGCTGCCATTCCTCTTTGATGGCGAGGAGGTGTGTGCAGCGAATACTTCGAGGCTTCGGATGCATCTGCATGTTGAAGACCGCTTCCTCTATGTTTTGTTGCGCGGCCACGTGTATGTGCACCCTGATTGAGACGAGTGGGCTGCATCTTCTCGGACCGTAATGCCTGTTGAAGCTATCATATCTTGCATGCACCACTGACACCGCGGAAGCGCTCAAGGTGGGGGCACCTCAACATCGTCACTCCGAGAATGCATGCTCAGATTGAAGCTCGCATGAACACAAACCGTCGTGCTTCTGCGGACTGAACTGCAGGTGCTGTACAGTGTGCGCCTCTTCACAAGTGGGGTGGATGTCTACACGCCAACTGAAGACGTGGTCTTCCACCGCTACGTGCGCTACGGCGAGCGCAACATCAATGTCTTTGCGTGAGGGCCCTAACGCTGCTGAACGACGGTCTGCGCATACTGCTTCTGCATGTAAAGAAGATGAATTGTCGTGTGACGCACAGCTCACATGGCATTGTGAAACACGGCGGCGAAGAACATGCATGATGCTGTGGTGAGTGCGCAACACGGCAGCAGGACTGCTCTCATGCACATAAAGCACAGCCTGCTGAGGTGGTGGCCAAGTTATTGCTGTGGATTCAATAGCAGGTGTCGAGTGCAATGCTGCTGAACTAATTATTTTCACACCATCATGTTTCAAACCCTGCAAAAGGTTTGCATGCAGGGACCATTCGGAAGTATGGCTGGCGCCGCAGCTGGAAGCCATCCAGAAGGTCCAATACCTGCTGGGAGTGGGCAACGCGACGCGGCCTAGACCCTACCTGGCCAACAACATGTGGAAGTGGGGCATGGGCAATGTACGCAGTGTCGCGGAGTGGGAGGCATTTTCGGGAGTCGACTTTAAGGCCGGCACGGTGAATGCGGGACATAAGTTCTGCACGACCGACGTCCCGGACGAGGTTCCCGGCCGCGTCTGCCGGGTCGTCGATGAGGGCGGTACGGATAGATAACTGCAGCAGCATTGAGAGTTGGGAGCCTTCTATCCCGATAGAGCGTCGACTCAAAGCCCGGCATGAACTGTTACATTGACGGAGTTCAAGTCTCCAGCTGAGGTTTACCGCGAAACAGTAACTGCATCTGCTGCTGGAAATACATACACTGGCGGCAGATGGCTCGCAGCCTCAGAGAAAGGAAGGGTTGATGACGAGGAAAGATCTGGTAACTAGCCAGAAAACGGTGTAAGTCTTGGAATTAACCAGGCCTTAGAATCACCGTCCGAGCCGCGGGCCTCATTCAGGCGCATAAGCACTCTTTCCCCGTTCCCCGCCGGCGTACTTTTTAGTCAGTTCAGCTCATCATACCAAAACCATCAGCCACCGGAATTTCCGCCGATGCAACCTCCTCCCCTGTTCCAATCCCCGTTGATGCGAGATTCCGGCTTTGGACTCGCAGGCAAGGTCAGTGTGCAGCCATCAGCCTTCGCCAAAACTCGTATGCGCCAGCACTCGTCACCCAGCAGCTGCGTGGATTGAAACAGTGCCCGCTGGCGAGCATCATGCGGCCCTCCAGGCCGTTGGCACGGCGGGTTGGGGAGCGGGCCAAATTTGTCGCCGTCACTCTGGCTATCGGCCTGGCTGTGGCAGCTCTGCTCTTCGCGATTCACCAGCGCGGCTCTGCTCACGACTATGAGCAGCTAGTGCCCATGCGCGTTCTGCAGTCTGATGCAGCTGGTGAGCTGCCACTTGCTTACACACAGATGCCTTACAAAGTTTGAGTATTGCCTCTCCTACCGAGCATCGATGCAGCCGCCGTTCCTGTGTGACGCCTGCTGCTGGACCAGCTTCTTGATGCTGCCGGCAGGCCTGCACCACCGCTGAAAACGTCTCTGCTGCCTGAAAGTGACGGGCCGTTACATTTGCACCATGTGCAGAAGGTGCCGCGGGTCCCACGATCTTCGTGTCGCTGGTCGCCTACCGGGAGTCGGACTGCCACGCCACACTGGCCGCCCTCTTCAAGGCCGCGGCGGCGCCACACAGAGTTTTTGCCGGCGTCTGCGAGCAACGGCTGCTGCCAAACGGCAGCGCCGAGGACTGCGCGCCGGAGCGGCTGCCGCCGGCGCTGCAGAACAACGTAGGCTCTTTTCGCCGCTCCACATCGCTACGACTCACGTTAGAGCCAGGACCATATCTGCCAGCACCATGTCTGCAGGCTGCTGTCTGCAGAGCCAGCCTCCTGAATTATTGACAGGAGATAAGCCAGCGTCTGCCAGCAGTCTGGCACCACTGCGGGCGAGCAGCGGTTTCCTGATCCGCACCTACCCCAACGTCTGCTTCTGTGGCAAAGAGATCTCCCTTTCGCTGGCCTACTTAGTGGGGCTTTAAGATACTCTGTCTTTCTGCGACAGTCGGTCTTCACATCGGACATACAGCCGTGCTGCTACCAGATGTGACCATTGCAGAGCGCACTGAAGAGCAGAAATCGCTGCAGCGCTGGTGCTGCCGTGCATGCATGCTGCAGACAAGGTTTATGGTTCCAGCCAGATGATTGCCCCATGAACACGCACCCCCTGTGCTTTTGGACAGGTGGCAATCCGGCGCGTGAACGTGACTGAGGCGCAGGGCCCGCAGCTGGCGCGCGCCCGGGCGGCGGAGCTGTACGCCGGGCAGGACTTCTGGCTGCAGGTCGACGGGCACAGCAGGTGTGAACAAGCCAGCAGAAACATGCATCCTGTCGTCTGGATGCAGAAATATGCGGTCTAGACTCGTACTCCATTTTCTGGCAGCACCTGCAGGAACCTGCCACACCTTGGCAGCGTCTGATGCAGTGTGGTGTAGCTGCGTAGGTGTGCATGCCAGCCGACCAGCCGGTCACTGTAAAATTCCGGTGCATCAGTCTTCGCTTCGTCGCCTGATGCCATCTGCATGCCCTTGCAGGGTTGTACCTGGCTGAGTTCCAAGCTGGTGGCCCTGCATCAGGCGTCTGTTGCCAAACAATGCCTGCTGATACCTGTCAATGTGCATTGGTCTGTTCCCTGCGGGTTTGCGCTCCGCTGGGACGCCGAGCTGGTGGCCATACATTGGGCGCTGTCGTCGAGCAAGCCTGATGAAAGCTGTGACACATCATGATTTTGAGACGTGCAGATTCACGCCTGGCTGGGATGCCAAACTGGTGGCCATGCACGGCGCGCTAACGCGCTGCGGCGCCGCAAAGCCGGTGCTCTCTGCGATGCCGCCGCTGGTGTCAGCAGATGTGCCGCTGGCGAATCTGACGGCGGCAGCCCGCGCTGGCGGCGGCGGCGGGGGCGGTGGAAACACGTCGGCTGGCGACGGCGGCAGCGGCACCAGCAATGCAGCCACCGGCAGCGGCAATGCGGCGGGCGGCGGCGGCGCCCCTCTGCTGGCGGAAACCGCCATCGTCAACCGCCTCTGACATCCGGTACGCCAGCGGCGTCGGCGAGCGCTCTGCTCCCATGTTCGACAGCAGCTCCATGCCGCTGGAGAGCAAGGGGCTGGCTGTGCGGGTGCCGCTTGTGACAGGTGCGCGCCAAACCGTCTGCATCAATCTTTTCTCAAGCACTGGCGTCGATTGGTGCGTAATAATGGCAAATCTCACGAATCCCACTGGATCGCATAATGCTGCACGGATTGTGAACTTCACAAATCGCGATGTGCGCTGGCTGGTGCCTCGACACTGTCGCATATTGCCACAGTGGCAGACCTGTCAGCATGCACTTTCCTGGCCTCGCCTGCATGTCACGGCAGGGCCACGGCAAACTTACAGTCAGCAGCTGCAGACGCCTCAAGGCCTTGCAGTGCAAACTGCATGCATGCAAAGCAGCTAGTGGTGGCTGTGCATGCACACCGCTGTGCAGGTAGTGATGACATTCAACAGAGGCAACGTATTTTGAGCATGGTTGTGCTCGCCGCTGACGGGCCTGTTCCGCCATGCAGCGCGCTTCACCTTTGCGTCAGCCGCCGTCCTGCAGGAGGTCCCTGTTGATCCACCAGCTGCCATTCCTCTTCGACGGCCCAGACGTGCGTGCGTTTCCAGCAGCATTGCATGATGTCCTTGATTGAAGATGGCGCCAGCAGCATGCACATGCCGACTGATTTCGTGCAGATTGCGGGGTTTGTGGGACCTGAGCATGAAGACCTGCAGAAATGCAGAAATGCAGCCCTTGAGCGATGTCATGAAAACATTCGAGCTGCTGGGCTGTACACCAGAGCTGAGATGCACCACATTTCTGCGGATTATCAGTATTCATTGTCAGTCTGCGCGTAGGTGCTCTACAGCGTGCGCCTGCACACGCACGGCTGGGACGTCTACACGCCCACTGAAGACGTGGTGTTCACCACCAGAGGCCCCTCCGACGAACGGCACCAAGTCTGGCGGTGAGTGGCCTCCTCACAGACTTCGACTCTATTGCTGTTCTTGATGTCAATGGTGGTCGGCACGAGGATATACACGCCGCAGCTTCGTGTTCTGATTAGCATGTGACCTTGCCCGGGTCGCCCGGATGCCTCTGGTTTGTCTTGTGGCTAGCGTCCTTCCACCTTCGTCTGCAGGGACCAGCTGGCAAAGACGCTCTTATGGGTTCTAGAGGTCTGCCAAGGTCTTGGCAGACCGAGTGCACCACCAGAAAACCTCTGTCTGAGGAAACAACACTTCTTGTCGCGGTCGTGCTGCAGGGACCGAAAAGAGCAGCTCGCCTGGTGGGGCTGCCGCCTCGACTCCATCCCCAGGGATTCTCTGTCCGCTAATCTGTATGCGTATTTGTCTGCCGCAGTGCGCGCGGTCGAATGCTCACTACCACTGTGTATCCCGCCCTGCAGGGACAACGGCGACGGACCAGATATGGGGCTCGAATGCTGGAGCCGCCAGCTGGGCTCCATCAACAAGATCCTGACCATGCTGGGCTCGCTGCCGATCGACGATGTTCCCGGTTACCTGCGGGTCGGCATGGGCACCTGGAGCTTCGGGCGCGCCCGCAGCGTCGACGACTGGGAGGCGTTTTCCGGGGTGCACCTGCACGGCGGGCGCGTCGCCGCCGAGGCCAAGTTCTGCGTCGACGCGGACGAGATCCCCTTCGAGGTGCCCGGCCGCGTGTGCCCGGTCGTGGACGGCAAGATTGACAGCACGGAGTAGGGCAGGTAATGTACAGCACCGTGATGGATCGCCCACAGCGTGCGCATGCGACTCTGCTGCCTAATGCGCGGCACTGCAGCAGAACTAGGGTTTGAACGTTCACAGGGACATCAGCATTGATATGGTGAGCAGCGTCAGCACTGTAAGTCCCACAAATTGTCGCGGATGCAAGGCTCTTTGTGCTGGTTCGAGCCGGGCAAGGCAGCACTGCGCACGTGTGGATCTGGAATCGTGCAGCATCTGTGGGTCAGTGTAGCCAACGACGCCCTGCTCAAACCTCAGGATGGGATGTCATCATTGTGCCTGCTTTGGCTCGGTGGGAGGGGTCCGCCGTCATGACGCAAGCTGGCGGTGCTGCTCAATGCTGCACCTCGTTGCCTTGGCATCCGTCAGCAGTCCCCGTGGACTTAACGCCCAGCAAGCAATGCACACAAACATGTGCACAGTGTCCGCCAGCAGGAGGTAAGGCTTTACCAGCTGGCCAGATGTGGGCGGCGTGTTGCCCTGTTGTCGTGCTCCTGAGACGTGCATGTTTGAGCAGCTTCCCTCCGATGCCCTGCGGAAGTGGATGGCGCCAGCTTCGGCGTCTGCGCCCTGATCCAGCCACCACATCGGGGGCCCCGCCGCGTCCACCGCAAGCTCATGCACTGCCGCCGGCATGCTGCAGCACAATGTAATCGACTTCTTGGCAAAACCCCTCTATGCTGCAGAGAGGCCTGGCGCGGTATGCAGCATTGCAAAAGGTTTTGTAGATTGCAGTTGCATGATGCATCCTGTATAGATATTCCTGCTCGCTGTGGCTCGAAAGTCAAATCATCACTCCACGGCTATCAGACTGTAATCAACCACATTGGGGAGACTCAGTTGTGGCAGGACCTATTAGCCCTGCTGGGCTGGTTATGCATGGGAGTGACTCTAGCACAGGCTGCTGTACCGCCGATATCACACCTTGCCTGGCGACACGGCATTGCTTCCTTGTGCAGCGCCTGTGTGTCACTGCAGACCGGCTCGAGGCTTGCCGCCGTCCCCGGATAGCTGGCGGTCGCGCTCACGCTGCGCAGCCGCCGTGGCGCCGCTGGCGGCGGAGTCGGCGATGCTGGCGATAGCGGCAGCGGCAGCGGCAAAGACATCTGCCATGCCGGTGAGACCTGCACATCGATGATGACTGGTTTGATGCATCTTCCGTGCCACAGTGCTATGTCTCGAGATGTGCTGGACAGCGCCGCGACGATGGACGCCACTCGCAGGTTCAGATCGTACAGCACCACCACTTGCACGTCGAATGCAGCTACAGAGTGCCACGTCGTATGTATAATACTTTCACTACTTACTTCATGCTTTCACTATGTTAGCGATCAAATGTGCATGCATGTTCCAGTTGCCATCATGCTCGCCTGGTCGCTGTGGCTGCAGCGCTCCTTGCTGCGGCGTCGCTTGAGCGCCTGTTTTGGCGCCGCCAGCCCGTGTGTGCATCCTGGGGGCACACAACAGACGTTACAGCCCCATGCTTTTCACAACGGCTGTGACAAAACTGCATCCGAAGCTGTGCGCTGCGCACGTGACCTCGCGACCTCGAACCACAGAACGCTGAGGGTGAACCAACCTATGTGCGGCAGGTGCGGGATCAGGGGGGCCAGGCAGCGCGGGCATGCCGGCAGCTCGGCTTCGTGCCCTCCCTGCCCACTCGTCTTGGTTGAGGGCGCCCGGAAGTGCGCTCTTAGCCTGTCGTGATGAGTCAATCGCAGATCACAAAATCTGCGAGATGATCGCAAACCTGGAAGCCGCTAGGCTGGCGCGCGCCCTCGCGCCATTCGTAAACCATATTAGAATGTAAGGCTGACGAAACACCTGCTGGTTGCTGTTTGTTGGGAGTGGTGATACAGAAGGCAGGGTGGGCAGAGTGACATTGAGCAGATTGCGTAGGGAAGCGCACTTCCATAATTCACTGAACCTCCGATTGCAGCCTGCGAGGTCAGACATGAGCCCATGCGAGGTCAGACATGTGCCCATGCGAAATCATGTAGTGATGGACTCGATTGCTTCTGGCCCAGCTTGGCAAAATTATACGGCACCCTAAACAGCCTGCACAGCTGCTCGCGTAATGATAACCGCAAGGCACGTCCATCTGAAGATTGGCAGCGCTCACTGCACTTCAACCTTGACGCCCTTACCTGGGAACGGGCAAATGAATGGCGCTAGATCGGCGGTGCTCTCACTGACGACGCAAGACGGCGACAACATCGACGGCACGCACGCCACTTGGCAAGATTCGGCTTCAGCCACGACCTACGCGGCTGACACCCCTGAATGCATCACGATGCTTCCCCTGCAGCAAGCACTGATTTGAAGTGCGCTGGGAAGTCTGCAGCTACTGTAACATAGGGGCTACGAGGCTTGGAGGACAGTTGTGGCACGACGACCAGCCGCGAGTGGATCAGCCAGGCAAACCAAGGTTACATGGCAGACTTGGCTCACCGGTGGAGGAATTGTCAGCCGCTGACAGCGACAGTCATGAACCACCCACAGTCCTGGTGTCGGGACGTGGGCAGCAGCACTGCGAATCAACGCGGATATAGGCGCTGCACATCAGCGTGTTGTGTAGTCTATCCAAGATGTGTTGCAACGATGTACTGGCTGCTTGCAAACATTCGCGAAAATGCACACTGCCGGGATGCGAAGCTAGCCAAGTCATCAAACACATACTACTACCTGCGATCCCACCAGCTGTCGTATCCTGACGGACTCCTGCGACACGTGGCTAACCGCACAGCGATTGATCTTAAGTTCAACACCCGCTCACCATGACACTCAAACAGCATCGTGTCAAACAGCAGCGTGAAGTATCCAACGGCTGCGGTAGCCGGGCTACTCTGAGCGGTGGCCCGGCACCGCCAGCAGCCTTTCGCATGTCAAGTAAGGCTGCGGAACCTGACAGGCGCGCTGACATATCCGCTGCTGCAGGCGGCAACCGAACGCCTCATTGCGGTTGGGATATGCCGCGCGGCTCCAAATCGCCAGATCCGAGGTGCCCTCTGGCCTCATGTCTGCCAGCGACTGCGGAAGCTGGACAGCAGCGCTGAGACGTTGCGGCGGGCTGCAGGTGGCCGCTGCGCCGCCGCTGCCGGGGCTGACGCTGCCGCCAGTTCCCTCCTCCCGAGGCCCCCCTTTTGAGTGCATTATGTCTGTCAGCGGCTACGGAAGCTGGAGAGCAGCGACGACGCCGCAACGGGCTGCAGGTAGCTGCCGAGCGCCGCCGCGGAGGCAACGCACGTGCCAGCAGCCTACATGCCGACGCTTCCCACCATCTCATGTCTGCCAGCGGCTGCGGAAGCTGGACAGCAGCGAGGGGGCTGCGGCGGGCTGCAGGTAGTCTCCCAGAGCGGTTGCGGAGGCGGCAGAGGCAAAGGTGCCGGCGGCCTCCGCCGCCTTGTCGCCGAGAAGCGAGCCAAAGGCGCCAAGCCGCGTGCTGGCAGCAGCGCCTGCGGCAGACGGTCAGGGATGAGCAAGTGCCAGGCTTGCAGCAGAGCGCTTTTGCTTTCATGCCCATCGCCATTCCTATCATTTCGCCAAGTGATCAGGCGCGGCGTGACGCTGCACGGCGCAGTCTGCAGCAACGGGACACTGGACGGCACATGCTCCAGCGCGCTATGTGATTGCTCTGAGGGCAGTCGTCTGCGCGGTGCAGGCACTAACGGAATGCCTGCCAGTCCACTCAACGAAGGCTCATTGCCGAGGCACGCCTCGAAAGCAGAGCCATCAGGGGCCACGGTGATCACCAACAGTGCGACGGCGATTGACTCCAAAGTATCAAAGAAAGAGAGATTTCAGAAAGGTAGTGGGCGCACCTCGAAGGCGAAAGCGGAGCCCTCTGCGGCCGCGGCGCTCGGCAATGGGGCGGTCGCGAAACCAGCGGAGCGGCCGCCCAGGTCCGCAAAGCTGTAGCTCTCGTCGTCCTCGTCAGCGCCGCCGCGGAGGACTTGTCTCCGGTGCCTGCCACGCGCGCCACTGTGCCGCCACCTCCGGCGTCGCCGCCGGAGCCCACCCTGTGCATAAACAGCAGACAAACTTGATTTGAGGCGGCCAAACGGGTCCTATTGAATATCGCTCAGTTAAACTCTTTCAGTCGATGGGGTCCAGGCGGGATTGCAGCTCCACCTCTAAGTTCCGCCATATGCGCACAAAAAACGTAAGTCTATTAACTAGTTTCCAGGAGGGTCTGGGCCTATGCAGTCCGCCCTCGGAACTGCGAGATTTGGAGACACAGCGGCAGTCTCGAGCCGATTGGAACGCAATGCCACCTGTCATCAGAGTGTCGACAGCGAGAACGTCGAACTGGTTAAAGAAGAGCGCGGCTGGCAGGTGGGTCATCACATTTTCTCGCGAGGACAGTGCGGCGTCCACCTCCAACCCCGGCACCAGCTCCGCCGCCAGTGTTGGAATGGACGACTTCATGCAGTTATTTTTGTAGATTAGCCGACGACAGACAGGACCCTTCATAGCTGCTGTGCTTCTGCGCGGAGTCCGCCCCATCATCAGCTCCGCCGCCAGCGACCTACAAGGTTTCATGCTGACCCATTTCCAGATGGCCGACACCAGGGCCAATTTTGTCAGCTGCTAGCTGTTCGCACCACAGACCAGCAGAGATCATTTTTGCATGTTGGTCAAGGCTGCTATGGCTGGGCATTCTCCTGTTGGCATGTCATGCCGGCAGCACTGGCATGACGAACCGAAGAGAGAACCGCAGCCAGAGCAGGCCAGGCTTCGAGAAAGTGGTCCATGGCAGTCATGCCGCCATGGCGCTTTGCAACGATTGGCACTACACACCCTGACTAACGAATGGGTATGTTGAAGGAGCAAATTAGATACCTATTGTGGGAAGCTCGCAAAACACACACCGGCTGGCCCAGGAGGCCCACACGCCAAAGGCGGAGGCGGCGACGGCTCGGAACGCCGCCTGCAGCTCGCTTAGTCGATTGGGCCCCTTCTGCGACTGCCTGCGCCATGCAACAAGAGTACAGCCATCACTGACTTGAGTCTGTGCGCCTCAAAAAAAAGCAAGTGCAGGCGTCTGACGGTTATCTGCGCAGCAACAAGCAGCACCTACGGCTTGACGGGAGGCGGGCGGCCGCGGCCCACTGCAACGGCGCGGCGCCGCCGGACGCAGCGCCCTTGGCGGCGTCCCTTCAGCCCTCCCCTGGCCCAGCACCACCTGTGAGGCAAAGCAACAATAACTTGATCCTCATGCATCAGAACTGCAGTACCTCCGGGTTGAAGCTGGCAGACATATGTGGCAGCGAACCTCCGGCCCTCCGGCTCGCCCAGCATCACCTGCGAAGCGGCGGCCCGCGCTTGTCATGGGATGATGTTGGGAATTTGAATGATGTGAGTGGGGAGCTTTGCTCAGTTTGTCACCTGACGCAAATACGTGCACAGGACAAGAGAAGCGTATTTCCATAGGGTTTTGGCCGCCCGTGTGCATCGCTTATCCGTCCGGCAGAGACGAATGCTTGCTCCACCGCCCTGCTTGCCGTGACATGCCACGGTCAGCTATTCGACTCCGGGGCGAGCCTGCTCGACCCCGGCCTCACTGGACGGTGCCATGTCCACAGATCCTAGCTGAGAGGAAGTTCCGGCGAGACAGATGCCCATACCTGCTTTCCAATAAGGCCAACATACAGCATGTGTCGCTTTCTAGTTCACGCACATTTCAGAAAGCATGTGCAGTGCCAGGCAACAAGCCAGCCAAGCTGCTAGTGACCGGCGCAGCAAGGAAGTGGCTCTTTCTGGAGAAATGCCCATCGAGCGCCGCGCCACTTCGATTTTCGAAGGCACTACGCTGCTGCCTGGGCTCGGGCGCGTCGGCACGGCCATTGCGTGGCAGGCAAGCCCCAGTCGAGTATGAAGGAACTGTCATTCTTTGGACCCACATGTCGCAAATTCAGGTGACACCTCACACCACACCTTGCCGGCCCAGTGCGCCGCCAGCGCGCCTTGCACTCTGGCGTAGTATTCGAATCATGAAGCTCATCGGAAGCGCTCCAAAGCACACCTGCGGCGACAGCGTGTGCGAGCCCAGCGCCGCCGCCACACGCGCGAGCAGAAGCGTTCCCTCTGCGGCGGCGGCGCCCGCTGGCCCCGCCTCCGCGGCTGCTTCGGCAAACGCAGAAAATGGAAGCAGGAAGCAGAGCCTGCAGCCGCACGGACAGCCGGACTGCCGCGTCGCGTCCCGCCGCCGCACACCTGTGCGACAGCGAACACACAGTCATAGTCTTGGACACTATTGTTAACACGGTTTGCCGGGCTGCAGCTGGTTAGCCTGAATCCCATCGCAGATGGTGAGTCATGTGGCGGCAGCAGCATGGTGGGACTTCCTTGCGCGGCCAGCCAACAGAGCTACCACTATAGGGCCCAGATAGCCAGTGGAGGGATTGCAGTGCGCCCTCCAGGCATCCTCGACCATGCACTGGACAGCATGGCACCAGGAGTGCTACCAGCCACACCGCTGCCGCCATGCTGAGCACTGCAAGTCAACGTCTGCATGCAAGGCCACGTCTGGCGCCCCCCTAATGTGCCCAGGGTTTGTGTGTCAGCGTCAAAGCCCGGTGCAACCACACAGCACATCCTGAGACGTGCCATCATCAGGCCAGAGCTTGGCTGTCACAGGAAACGACAGGCCGCAGGCAGCTTGGAAGCGTCCCCGGCCAGATATGCCAAGCAAAGGAAGATACTCGCCACTCACCGCTCATGCACGTACGGTCCAGCTCCGCGGCCCGCGGCAACGCTGGCCCCGCCATCCCGGACGCCGTACTGCTGTACTGCGGTGCAGGCGCCGCTGCTGTTGCTATGCCACTCAGACCCGTGGCCGGCTGCAGCAGCAGCAGCGCGGTGGCGAGCGCCAATCGCACGCCGGCGTCAATGGCGGCTCGCGCTTCCTCGATCCGGGCCGCCAATCTGCGGCATTGTAGCAGTTCGCTGATAAAGCTTGGCCATGTGAATTCGAATCAGACCGCCGATTGCTCGCCGGTGCAAAAGTCACGGGCCGCTCGCGACTCCTCGACCCGTAGTCGCCAGTCTGTGATAGCAGCACAGCATCAAACAGCGCAGCGTTGAGGGGTCTTACACACCGGCGCCAAATGGCCAGCGCCTCCTCCACCCTCTGCCGCCAGCCTGCAGGGCAGCAGTACATCGTGAGGGTTCTCGCATCCGGGGGCGCCCGGCGATGGCAGTGATCAAGGGCGAGAGGGTGATACAGGAGAGACCCAAACCATGACTGCGAGCGCCCTCATGCTCGAGTTGCCCTCATGCTTGGTCTCCGGGTCTGCGGCTGCCACAAGGTAGGAGGTAACATGCTGAGGCCCAGTGGGACGGGTAAAGCAGCACACCTTTAGGGTGGCGCGGATGTGCGGGCTGCGCTAATGCCGCCTTGGCGCCATCGTCCACCCTCGCACGCTTTGCCGCCGGCTGCAGTTCACTTCCGCCGCCGCTGCCAGCGGCCCACGACTGCGAGCAGAAGGCGCCAGGTGGCGCCGCTGGCTGCTGCGCCGCCGCGTGTGCCGCTGCTGCCAGTGGCGCGTCCAGGGCATCAACCACCTGCATTGACAGGCATCAACATGCCCTCGTGCTCCTTTTGCTGGCAGTGTGGTGCATGAGGATCCTACTAACTGTCAATACGCCAGCGCACCGCCGATGGCGACATCGAACACCCGGAGCCTCAAGGTCTGTTGACCATAGTACGCCGTGGTTGGATTAGCTGACCTGGCAGAGGCCTGGACCCGTGGCTAATGATGAACTGGATCGGAACCAGCACCATCGATTGCCCACCGCCACAGCAGGGACTCGACGATGCAAATGCCAAGCGCTTTTGTCGGCACTGCTGCGCGCGGCGCCAAACAGCCAGGCGCAAAACTCGAGAGTGACCGCGTCGATTGCGCGTTACCGAACTCAAACGGTGCTCTGTAGTGAGAGCAATCGGCCCGTACTTTCGGCCTCTCACACGATTCTGAATAAAACCGCGAGGCGGGAGCGTGATCACGTGAGGTTGGCCCCCCATCCTTCACTCGCCTTACTCCCATTACTCCCCTTGGTTTCGGAATCAGGGTTGCTTGGTGGGTTCGGGTGGCAGCCAGAATTACCCCACTCATTCGCACGCCAACAAGTCGGCTGCAGTTCTCGGAAGCCTCGTGTGCTTCGGCTGGCAAGGGTTGCTGAGCATCGACATGCTGTCGTGCCGGTTGACTCCTGCCCTGTCCTGTCACAGACGTGCATCGGAGGGTTCCCGCAGCCTGCACACCAGCACGCAGCTACGCACTAGCCGCACTCCCAAAATGTTGCGGGATCGAGCGACAATGTGCAGGGTCCGCGCAGGCCGCGGGTGATGCCAGTGGGCGTGGCTGTCTGAGACGAAGTGCCTCTGAATCGGGCAGCCTGCCTGTACATGAAGCACATGCGTGCATGCCTTAGCCTTCTATTTCAGCTTTCTGACGTTTCATGGCACGACGCAGTCGCTTGCAGATCTCAGCCAGGCAGGTCAGTACACGTGCACCGTGTGTGCAGTGGCGCCATGCATCATGCTTGGCCTCCCATCAGCAAAACCCATGTACTTGCAGATGCTTTGCGGCAGGTAAGCACCCTCTCGCGTTTTCAACGCAAATATTTGAGTTTCGGCCAGAACACAGTATTTTGAGCTGCTACTCATGGACATCCTCGGGAAAGCAGACATCGCCCATACAGTGTGCACAGACGCGAGCTGTGAATTGCCAGTGAGTTGCAGGACTCCAAGCCTACTTGGGGTGCTGTTCACAAATGTGTGTGACGGCACATGCGTACTCCTGCTGGCAGCTTCAGCGTACTTGCATATCGTCGAAACATCATTTGCATATCGTCGAAACATCAGTCAAAGTTTTGTCTCGTTGATAATGAGCATTGCAAGGCGCGTTGTTACAGCACGGCGAGCTGCTCGAGTCGCCTGCCTCCATACCGCAACCTGACGGCAGCCCTGACAAGCTCTCTTGTTCAGTACTCATCCAGGTTTCCTCTGGCATGCAGGAAATCGTTTCCCTGCTCATCCCCAAGGTGCTATGCAGTGTGATGCACATGAGCTGGAGAAACTTCATACACCGCTTCGTCTTGCAGGACCGAGCTTGACCGATTACTGAGGCGAACCGCAAGCTGGTGTATTCCCGGGAGCAGCGGGCGGCGTCGGCCGGCGGACGCGTCGGCGCGCAGGGCAGCACGCTGAGTGATAAAGCTGTCGGCTACTAGTACCCAGCTGTTTCCGCAGCTCACCCACGTGGACCCGGCGAAGGCCCAGGCCACATCGTTTCCCTCGCTGCCTTTGTCATGGCAGGTAAGAAGCGTGATAATGGACACAAGGCGCTCAATGGAAAGCACAAATCTACGGCGGATTGGGCATGCTTCAAGTGGGACTCCCCACCGAACTCGCTGATGGCGAAAAGTGCTTATGTGTGCTTCAAGACGTTCAAGACGAGGCGCTGATCCACGATGAGTGAAACACTCTCAATGCAACTGCCATGGCTCAGCCAATGCGTTCAATGCTCACTGCACCTTGACGGCTAATATGGTGGCTGACTTGCCGCTTCATCTAGATGTCTCAGATCTGAGTGAATGCATGGTGCTTGTGTTCAGAGATTTGATCTTGAAAATTTGCCCATGCAGCGTGGCTTAGGTGCGGGACGCTTCTTACCTGCCATGACAACGGCAGCGACGGAAACGATGTGGCCTGGGCCGTCGCCGGGTCCACGTGGGCGAGCTGCGGAAACAGCTGGTACAAGTAGCCGACAGCTTTGTCACTCAGCGTGCCGCCCTGCGCGGCGACGCTGCCGCCGGCCGACGCCGCCAGCTGCTCCCGGGAATACACCAGCTTGCGGTTCGCCTCAGTAGTCGGTTAAGCTCGGTCCTGCAAGACTCCCGCCGCTGGCGTCGGCGATGCGTTTCGTTAGTCCCTGGTCATGAAGATTCAGCCGCTCATGAGACCTCGGCGTTCGACTGGTCTCAGTCGGCTGCTGAAGAGACGTCAGCTGATCATCGTACCTCAATTTGCCGCTCAAAAGGACCAACACCGCTGAAAGAACTCGGCTGCTCGTGAGACCTGATCCCGGCGGGATTCGGGGACATATTGCATGTGTCACAGGGCTGAGCAAAGCGCGTGCACGGCGCAGACCGGCGCTATGATCGGACCGCCCGCCTGGAACGGGTTTTATTACTTGGACATTCAGATTGGATATCGCAACGACGCGACACGCTAGGACATCGCATGCAAAATCATCGGGCACATGCAAGCGTCATGACTTAAAGTGTTTATGGTGTTCCATGCGATTTCAGGTGTCGACCAAGTAAAGATGCCATCACGAGCCAGGCCTCACTATACACATATTTCACAACAAAGTCGAACCTCGAATACAACGGTGACTGATGCAGTGCTCGGAATGAACCGCGGAGTGTGCTGGATGAAATCAATTCGGACTTCATTGAGACCTTGATGTCAAACTCGTGCAGCCATCGAACACACCCCTCTGTGTTGGGCGGCACGTCAGCTGAGGCCGCAGCGACAGGCCACAAACAAGCACCCTGTGTGCTCTGGCATACGATCGTTGCCTGGTTTGTGCACTCTCTTGCCCCGTCACAGCTGCTAGCAAATTGAGACTGCTGGACCACGGCAGGTGACGGCGCCTGAGAGCCGGGGCAGACGGCTGCCGCCGTTGGCGCATTCTTCTTTGCATACGTTCTGTCTACCCATCGAGAATCCAGAACAGCTGTCGCCGGCTGCAAAAGGTGTGCTGCAGCGAGGAAGCGGCAGCCGGCTGCGGCGCACGGTTGCTGTGCCTGCCCACTTTTGAGGTGCACACTCACCAAAGCTGTCTGCCCACTGCCAGCTGCTGCAGAGGCTGGACAGCAGCGACGAAGCCGCGGTGGGGTGCAGGCAGGCGGCCGCCGCTGCCGCCACCATTGAAGTGCCGCTTGGCAGCAAGTTGCCCCGTTCTGAGGTCCCTCATGTCTGCCAGCGGCTACGGAAAGTGGACAGCAGCGACGATGCCGCGGCGGGCTGCAGGTAGTCTCCCAGAGAAGTTGCAGAGGCGAAGGTGCCGGCGGCCTCCGCTGCCTTGTCGCCGAGCAGCGAGCTGAAGGCGCCCAGCCGCGTGCTCGCAGACGACTGCAGCGCCTGCACCACAGGTGAATTAGAGGTTGGATATCGGGGAATGTCACGCCCATGAAACGTCTGGATATCATGTCACGCCGCCTTGATTAGGAGCAGCGAGCCGAATTGGCTGCACCCAGGCGTGTGTTGGCAGCCGACTGCAGCGCCTGCACGACAGGAAGTCACACAAGCAAACAAAACAGAATGCTTGCAGAAAAGGGCACAGGAAGAGCGGCGCCACCGATGCAGATGGATGGCTGCAGCGCTGGCAGTTGATGGTCCGAGGACCTGAAGAACCAGATCAAATAAATGATTTCTGGTTCCACCCACGCAAAAGCTCTCCAACTACGCCCCACAAACACTTCGATTCACTGATAATCACGTGCTGCACGACCACTCGGCCTTGAGCGGCGCTGCAGCGCAGCACAATCGCTAGGCACAGGCTCCAGCACAAGGTGCAATGGCCCTGTGTGCAGCCCCCCGCACAGCGCAGACGCTAGAAGCATGCCAGCCCACTCGGGGAAGCCCCGCGCCAGGCAGGCAGCTGGAGTGCGTTTTCAAGGCGGAGTCCCTAGGAGGCGCGGCGCTCACTGGCGGCAAGGCCTAATCAACGAGAGGTGCCAAAACTCGACGAACGCTCATTTGGGAAATGCCATGACGGTGGCGCACCTCGAAGGCAAAGGCAGAGCCTTCTGGGGCCGCGGCAGAGGCTGACGGCGCGGCGGAGAGGCCCGCAGATCGGCCCCCCAGGTCTGCAAAGCTGTAGCTCTCGTCATCCTCGTCTGCGCCGCTGCGGCCTGCGGCAACAGAGCAGTAGAACGCTTGGACGAGAAGGATCAAGAATGTTCAGGGTGTCCAACTTGGTGGTTCGTTCCGCAAAGCTGTAGCGTCTGTCCCCCTCGCTGCGCCACTGCGACCAGCAGCATCAGCTTGTATGTTGTTGACCAGCGGATGTGTTGCCCAGACCGGCGCAATGTCTGCTGCTGCAAGTTCCCGCATCAGTTTGCATCAATGTCGGTCCGATCTGCCTGACGGTAGACCGCTTGTGTAGTCTGTCAGCATGGAACAGCAGCCAGCCGTTGGAAACGAGAGGAGTGTTTGTGCACCTGCGTCCGGCGCCAGCACAGGGGCGGCGCCGCGGCGCAGCGCCGCGGCCGCTGCCGAGGGCGTGGATATGGGCAGGTATGCAAAGCGCTCTGCGGGCGGCGCGACTGCCACGATGTTGGCGTCCACCCCGGGAGCTGCTGCCTTCTGCGCCGCCTGCATTCGAGCATGCAGATTGCGTCAGACACCCAAAGAAACACAGGAAGGCAGTGCGAGCCTCCGTCACGGGTGTGGCGTCTGCTCCCGGCGATGCAGCCGGCGGCGGCAGCACCAGCTGCAGCAGGCTATAAAGCAGCACACTTGTGCACCAGGAGTTGCATTTGTGATTGAATTCTGCATGCAGGAACAGCAAGAACACCTTCACCTGCTTCGCCGGCGGCCGCGCCAGCTTCAGCAGGCTGCCCAGCAGCTCGTTCGGGCACCCGCAGTTGTATTGGTCAATGAGTACAGCACCTCTGCGAAAAGTCATTTCTTGTCTACTGTTGTATTCCTTAGAAAGTAGAAGTCAAGATCCTCACCTCCGCTGCCGGTGGCCGCGCCAGCTGCAGCAGGCTGCCCAGCAGCACCCCCGACCGGCCGCAAAACCCTGCCACATTGGCGCCCAGGTACGGCTCGTAGGTGGCCCAGTCGATGGGGTCCAGCCGCGCCTGAAGACTTGTCTCCAGCGCCTGCCACGAGCGCCGCCGCGCCGCCGCCTCCGGCGACGCAGCCGTGGAGCCCACCCTGTGCATAAACAGCAGATAAGACTGGCTCGGGGCGGCCAAACGGATTCTATGGAATGTCGTTCAGTTACATTCTTCAGTCACTGGGTTCCAGGCGGGATTGCAGCTCCGCCTCGACGTTCTGCCATGCAGGCCGTGCGACCACCTCCGGCGACGTGGCCGTAGAGCCCGCCCTGTGCAGAGACAGCCGATGATGTAATATTGTGAGGAGGCTTCGGATTTTCAGTCGATGGGGTCCAGCCGCGCCTGCGGTTCCGCCTCTTATTTTGCCACGCCCACCGTCGCGCCGCGACTTCATGCGACGCCGCTGCCGAGCCGGCCCCGCACAACCAATGCATGTGTGCACTGGTTTTCAGGAGGGTCTGGGGCTATGCAGTCTGCCCTCGGAAAATGCGAGATGTCGACACACAGCGGCAGTCTCGAGCCCGCAAGCTGATTGCTCCAGCGAGAAGGTGCGGCGGGGTGTTGCTCCCCATGTTTCGAGCTATCGATGTCCGGCACCCCAGAACTTGGTGCGCCTTGGCGTGCCAGTCTAGCAGACGTGGCTTCCCGTGGTGACGAGCAAGGCCCGTTGTCACCTGCAGCAGCAGCCTGTTGCGCGACGCAGGCGAAGCCACATCTGCAATGCAGGTGTGCTTTCTGAGCAGCTCGCTGTACCAGTGTACCAGTGTACCAGTGTACTGGTGAAACACAGCCTGTACGCTTGCCCCGTCTGCAGGGACTGGGCCCAGGCGCGCATCTCTGCAGGCCTTTCATGCACGCCGTGCAGTCGGCCGCTACCGGCCACCTACCCGCCAGCACATGTCCAAAAGCCTCCGCTATTGCCTCGAAATTGTTCAGCGCTGCATCCTTTCCCGAGCGCGCACCTCTGCAGCCCTTCAGACGCGGCGCCGGCGCTGTCCGCCGCGGCCGGCCGGCCCCCCGCCAGCGCCGCCCGCAGCAGCCCCGTGTCGAACAGCAGCTGCAGCACGCCACGCTCGCTGAGCCGCTGCCCCAGGGGGGCCCTGCTGGTAGGAGCGCCGCCGCCACCGCCGCCAGCAGCATTGCTGCTGCCAGCGTTGCTGCCGTCGTCTTCCGAGCCTGGCGGCAGCGCCGGCGTCAGCGCGGCGAGGACCGCGCCGCCGAGCTCCCACTCAAGCAGCTCCAGCGCGGGCGTGCTGGGCACGTGGCCGCCTGCAGACAGGAATGGTAACTTGACAGCCAGGAGGGTCCTACCCGATGTTTTAGGCAAGCTCGGGTTTCGCGCCGCCCAGCTCCCACTCAAGCAGCTCCAGCGCGAGCATACACGGAACATGGCCGCCTGCATATTGTGTGTTGAGATCTGACACATTTCACGCCTGCAGCAGTACGCGCCGCCCAGCTCCCACCCGCTCGGCAGCTCCATCGTGGGAGCGTGGGGCATGTGGCCGCCTGCACAGTGCAAAGGGCGTGACAGCTTCGTTGCACCAAAGCACAGCGCAGCAACCTCCTGGCAAGTGACGGCACAGCACAGCTATTGTTGACGTAAAGGCCCCAATCTTTGAGGCGGAGCTGAAAGGCACTGTACGCGTAAAGCAGCAGATACATGCACACGGTTCACGTGTACATGTGACTGCCGAGCTGCAGCGCAGGACTGGCCAGCAGGGCGCCTCCCGGGTCGTGCACTGAAACCATCCGCATCGGTCGAGGCCACCAGTGCGGCAAGCCCAGACAAATTGGAGACACGGATGTGCCGCAGAGGAAGCAACGACTGGCAAATCAGCACGGTACTGACTGTTTCTAGCCTTCAATATGGCAGTCTCACACGTGCATCGACATTGCCGTCAGCTGACCTGCACGGTCCAACTCGCGGCAGGCTGACAGCAGTGCGCCCAGCGTCGCTGGCGAGGGGCCGCCCGGCAGCCAGAATCGCATGTCGCCGCCCTCGCCCGGTACGACCGTCTCCTGCAGTTCGTGTGCCAAACGTTGACTGTGCTGTTTTGATATGAGAAGGCTTCTAGCCTGGCCCGCCCGGCAGCTAGATGCGCTGTCGCCACCCTTGCCGCCTCGCCCGGCACCACCCTTCTCCTGCAATGTGGAGATGTGTGAATGTATTATCGTGTGAATGTATTATCGTGCCATTGCAAGACAGACAACTTTGAACCGATCGTCCGGCACCCTCACCCGCCATCACCGTCCCCTGGGTCAACCAAACCCTAGACGTCATCTCATTTCAAAATTTTATGGTCGGCTATCGGCATGGCAGCCTGAAACCGCATCTGGCCGCTGGCGCCACCGTGCATCTGCCACTGTATCCTTTGCTTGAAGCTTGACGACATGTCCACACGACCGCATTCACCACGTGGTGCGATCACCCATTTGGGGCTGACGCTGAAACGGCGGCTTGTTCCAGTGCATCGTGGCTGACAGTGCAGAGAACTTGTGCACCTTGAAGCTGCAATCAAAAGAGGACCCTGCGGCAGGAGCCAACTGCACGATGCAGCTGCCAGTGCGCAACACCAAGTTCGCGATGCATCCAGCTTGCAGAAAGCAGGTGCAAGCAAGCCTTCGTGCTCACATAGCGGGTACTACGACGAGGGACGTTTTTGTGGAGCTGGCAGCCTACGTTTGTCAGCGATGAACTAATAGGCAGCTTGTTGGACGGCAGGTTTGTTTGCAGGGTTGACTGCCCCTGCTAGCGCATGACAAGTGCTTGTCGTCCAACGTTTAAAGGCAAGTGTGCTGGCAGAACAAACCGAATCGCTGCTCACCTGCCAGCCACGTAGTGGCGCAGGCGACGACAGCGCTGCGTCCGCTTCCAGCCCCGATACCAGCTCCGATGCCAGCGACCTGCGGTTCGAAGAGTAAACGCTTCACACACGGTCTTTCTGCAGGCTTGCCGATGCCAAGGTACCGGCTTTGCAGGCTGCTGCGACTTCGTGAAGCGTCCGCCTCCAGCCCCGCCGTAGGCTCCATCGCCAGCGACCTGCAAGTGTTAGAGTCGAGTTTCCACGCAGACCGTATCAAAATGCCAATAATGGCATTGCAGTTGTCAGGTGCTATGACAGGGTTTGTGCTATGACTGCGCCATGACTGTGCTATGACTGTGCTATGACTGTGCTATGACTGGGTGGGACGCGCCTGCAGCCCGGTCACCAGCTGTGCTGCCAGTGACCTTCACGTCCGACGCACATCCACTTGAAGATGGCGAACAGGGCGAATTTGTGTCACGATTTCGGCTAAACAACAGCGGAATTTCTGTCGTAAGGCGGGTCATGATGCCAGTCCATGCTGACCAAGCTTGCTGTGGCGAAGACGTTTGAGGGAATGCCATGCTGGCAGCACTGTGCCTGACATAACAACCCCGGCAAGAGCCGGCAGCCAGAGCCCTAAAACCCTAAACCCTAAACCACCCACCGGCCGGCCCAGGAGGCCCAGACGCCAAAGGCGGAGGCGGCGACGGCTCGAAACGCCGCCTGCAGCTCGCCCAGTCTATTGGGCCCCTTCTGCGACTGCCTGCGCCGCCGAGATCGGAGAAGGGGGTTGTTTTGTGTTTCCAGGGTTTTGCACTCGTCAGGGAAGACGCAAGACATCGAGCTGGACACTTGTGCCTGGCCGAACTGACAGAGGACTGGGCGTCTAGCTCAGGCATCGAGCTCGAGAAATTGAGGTCTCGCACCGCTTGACAGCCCTTTTGTGCTCTGCACTTGTGCTCTGCACGCAGCAGAAACAGACCACCGCGCAGCTCCTGCGGAGACTGCACATTTCCCACTCGCGCATGTCACATGTATGCTGTGCATATGGTCCTGCGCAGCAGGAGGGCGCACCTGCGGCCTGGCAGGAGGCGGGCGGCCACGGCCCACTGCGACGGCGTGGCGCCGCCGGATGCAGCTCCTTCAGTGGCGTCCCTCCAGCCCTCCGGCTCGCCCAGCACCACCTGTGAGAAGGCAGCAGAAGGATCGATACACGCGTCCGCGATGGAGCTCGGCGTCGGAGAATGTGTGGGGCGTCACCACAAACCGCGCCCCTCCAGCCCTCCGGGTCGCCCGTCACCATCTGTGGCGCGGCGGCGGCAGATGTCATGGCACAACATCGGGAAGTTGAGTGGTGCCAGCCAGTATTCTAGCTCAGGTCCCAACGATAGATTGGGAGCTCTGTTAACCACGGTACCCGTATTGCTTCTCACCCAACACCCAGGAAGGCATGCACACATCACTTGTATTCACAGTCCATAAGGTGTGTGCGGTGCCAGGCAAAAAGCGGCCAATCAACCCAAGGCGGACCACCCCAGCAAGCCCAGTGGCTGCCTTCGGTCTCATGGCCGTTGGGCGCAATGCAGTAGGCCTCAAGGTTTGGAGGCCTCTGTCCATGCTGCTTGGGCCTCGAGCGGGTTTGGGGTTTAGGGTTTGGGGCATGGCTTTTGCGTGACACGCATGCCCTCGGGGGAGTGCCCGTATGCGGGAATGCCCCTTCTTGAGGGCGCACATGTCGGGAATTCGAGTGTCGAGTCATGCTAAACATGGGCTTTGACCTTGCGGGCCCCGCGCCGCTGAAGCGCACACTCCACTCCGGCACAGCATTGAGAATGCGAACTTCTTAAAAGCTGCCCCTGCACACACCTGCATCAACCGCGTGTGCAATGCACGAGTTGAGAGCAGCGCCCTCTCTACGCTTCGAAGCGGTGTTATACAACCGCACTGTGTGTCTCTGTCCTGAAGCACACCTGCAGCGAAGGCGTGCGCGAACCCAGCGCCGCTGCCACCCGCGCGAGCAGCAGCGCTCCTTCTGCGGCGGTGGCGCCCACCGGCCCAGCCTCCGCCATTGCTGCTGCGAATGCGGAAGTGGAAGGGGGAAGCAGCGCCTGCAGCCGCGCGGACAGCCGAGCCGCCGCGCCGTGCCCTGCCGCAGCGCACCTGTTTGGCAGTGCAGCACAGTCAGATGAAAGCAGAATGAACATGTGAATACATTAACAGTTGCTTCCATTGCAGTTCAGCCGCAAGGCTTTCTACGGCACGCTCTAAGCAGCACATGGTATGCTGCTCGCGGACTTGGCTGCTTAATGTTTCGCATCAGACAGAGCAGGACGCCACGCACCTGTCCTGCACGAATGGCTCGAGCTCTCCGGCTCGCGGCGACGCCATTGCCCGGCCGCCGCCGCCCCTGCCGCCATAGCGCGATGCAGGCGCCGTCGGTGCTGAATCACCGCTGGCACCTGTGGGCGGCTGCAGCAGCAGCAGCGCGCCTTCGAGCGCCGATCGCACGCCGGCGTCAAAGGCGGCCCGCGCCTCCTCCACCCGCGGGCGCCAGTCTGAAAGAGAAGAGGCACCACACGGGGGTTGGAGCTGCAGGAGTTGAGTGGCCTGCAAACCGCGACTCGGCGTCAAAGGCAGTTTGCGCCTGCCCGGCTGCCAGTCTGCAGAGCGGCAGAGCAGGGTGTAGGGTCACGTGATTTGAGCTGTTGCGAGGGCGCAACAAGAATGGTTGCCACAAATAAATCACACGCCGCAACCTCACCGCAGGTCTCACCGCAGGTCTCAACTATCAACGGCATTCCTACTGCCCCAAGGCAGAGGGCAGCTGCGATGCCGTCACCTTCAGGGTGCTGCGTATGCGCAGGCTGCACTGCCGCCGCCGCCTCGGCGCCATGGTCCAGCCGCGCCCGCTTTGCTTTCGGCTGCGCGCCGCCGCCACCGCCGCCGCTGCTGGTAGCGGCCCACGACTGCGAGCAGAAAGCGCCGGGCGGCGCCGCCGGCTGCTGAGCCGCCACCTCTGCCGCCGCCGCCAGCGGCTCGTCCAGGGCGTCAACCACCTTGAATTCAAGCATGGGGGCAAGTTGAAATTCTTGGCAATTCCCTTCGCGCTTGTTTGCTGGCGGTTGCGTCTGCCAGTTGATCGCGTGTGAGCACGTTCCGGATGGCTGCATGCAGCTTCGGGAGTTGCAAGGTCTAGAGACCAGAGAGCGCCATAATGGAAGCAGACATGGCAGAAGCCTGACTTCCTCGACGCTACTGCTGGGAGGCACCGGCGACAGCACCATCAGTGGCCCACTGCGATGGCGGGGGCTTCGCAAGAAAAAATTAAATTTTCAGGTTACTTGTTCACATTGGTGGCGCGATTGCCCAGCTCTTCACCATGCACTGGCCTCCTGCTCACAGGCCTCGGGACACGGATGCTGGTGGGCTTTCTGCAAATCAGGTTGTGATGAGCGGCAACCGCTCACTGCGGATCTGCACTCCTGACGCATGCCTGCTAGTGGTGAAATGTTCACCAGGTTGATGCTGTCCAGACGGCAGGTCGGCGGCCTGCAACCTTTTCCAACACCTCGTTTCTCGATAGTGCAAGAGGGCACACCGCGGCAGGCGTTCCGGCAATGCATGCCTTGCCACGCTGCACAACTTTACCTCAGTCCAGCAGACTCTATTCGATCATGCAGCCTTTGAGGGTGTGTACCTCGGCAAACGCGGCGGCGATGAGCGCTTTGCCCCGCTGCAGGAACGCCGCCTCGAAAACCGCCTGCCACACATCCTGCCGGCACCCCAGCACCCACTCCGACGCGGCATCCCAGTCGAGGGACTGCGCGCCTGCCTCGCCACCTGTGCAGGTGTGCAGCATGGAGGATGTCGCCCTCAAGAGCTCCGAACCCAATGCCTAGTCCGACTGCTGTAATCACACCCTGCAGGCGTAAGTGGCATGACGCATGAGTGGCTCGCGTGAGGGCAATGGCTGCCTCAGAGGTGCACAGCGGCCGCTGCAAATACCTGGCAAGGGTGCCATTGCCTCCTGTGAGGGAGCAGCGTCTGACGCCCAGCCCGAAATGGCGGCCCTCGCCGCCGCCTCCGCCGCCGCCAGTTCTGCGGCGGCGGGTGCTGCCTGCAGCAGCGCCGGCGCCGCCTCGGCCACCGCAGCTGCGGCGTCTGCCAGCCACCGCTTTGCGGCGTCCGCTGCCGCGCTGGACGGCAGCGGCGCCAGCCGCGCAGCTGCTGCTCCGGTGAGCTCCTGCGTATGAGGGGATGGTGGGTAATTGCATGCTTCGGAGCAGGTCAGCAGGCGCGCTGTCATGCGCATCCACAGAAGATGTGCTCGGACTGCGGCATACTCTGATGAGCATCCACTCCGCAAGCCTCAGATTATTGTGGCACATATGAAGTTGCCTGCTCGACTGGTGATTCTTTGCAACCGTGCCGACTGCGCAAATGATCATCCCAGGACAGACTGTCAGTAAGATTCTCTCAGGACTACACTCGCGGCTCACCTGCCAGGCGTCTGCCTCCGAGGGCTGCGACTCCAGCCCCGCCAGCGGCCCAAAAAGCAGCTCTCCTGCGGCGTCGGCGCCGTCTGCGGGCGCCGCCAGGGCCGGCAGCAGCGGCGGCCGCCGGCCACCCGCGCCGCTGGGCACTTCCAGCAGCAGCTCGCCAGCCTGCGCTCCAATTGCACAGGGTTAGCACGTGTCAAGATGGAGAGATGAGGCTTGCTGCCAATGGTCATGTGATATTGCTGCATCTTCTGCGGGCCGCCAGGAGTGTGAGTGCAGGGATGCCTGCGCGCGAGCACGAAGCTCGGCACCAGATGTGACAGGCAAGGCTATCCTGCATATCTTCCGAGCTGCGCGCAGCAGCCTGAAGCCCCGCACACCTGGCAGATGGTGTCCTGCACGAACGCCGCCAGCTCTGTGAGGAGCGCCGCCAGCGGGGCACCTTCGCTGCCGCTGCCGTTGTCGCCGCTGCCGCTGGCCCCAGCCGCGAGCCGCCCCCGCAGGTACGCCAGGCGGGACGCTAGCAGGAGGTCCAACACCTGTGCATAAACTTAGGGAATCGCATGTGCATCGAAGAGAATCCAGGGGCGAGTACACAACATCTGAGCTTGAGCCGACACGGACAGCCGTTGGATGTGCTGTCCGATGCAGCGCAGCGCCAGCTAGACGCCTCAAGTGACCCCGCAGTGGCATGCAGCGCTTGCAACGCCCTCGACGAGATTGGTAGAACATCAAGCGTTGTGAGAAATCCAAAAGAGAAGAAGAAGAAACGCCTTTCGACAATTGTAATTCTGTGTATACAACATCTGCGGCCCAGCACCCCATCACAGCATCGAAAGCGTCAAAGCTGGACTGGAGCATCAGCAATGGCGCTGGGGAAAGCCGTCGACTGGGCGACACATTGCAAGTACAGCAAAAGCGTCAAGAGCCACCGCAGATAAGCTACTGTCCCATTAGCCGGCTACGCGGGTCTGCAGCTGCTGATTGCTGGTGTGTGCGGTGCCAGCCTGCATCTTGCTGCTGTGGCGGAGGCCGCTGGCGGCAAGACTGCCACAAGAACACCGTGCGCCTTGAACGGGCAATGCTGGGGTGCAAGCAGGTTTGGATACCGAATTTGAGCATTTCCCGCAAGTTCATTGCATCCAGAGGACGACGCCAGGCTGTCAACACGGGAAAAAGGTTGTTGTCACGAGCAGGTGCCGCACCTGTCTGGTATTCAACTGCTCCAGG
>JAABUM010002107.1_pt1 | contig 27690 bp, 30 predicted proteins | sample 5559161 | NCBI WGS metagenome assembly JAABUM01 (sample SAMN10711868, study PRJNA513369) | rock metagenome | isolation source: Antarctica rocks | place: Antarctica: Victoria Land, Siegfried Peak nord
AGCGGGAGCAGGGCGAGAGCGGCGAGGAGAACACCGGCACAGGCGAGAAGGCGGCGACGGGCGGCGAGGGGACCAACCCCGCACAGGGCACCCCGCCGATCGACGGCGGCGGCCAGCGTGCGGGCCAGACCCAGACGCCCGCGCCGGACGACGACGTCGGCGTTCCCGAGGAGCTCGACGACCGGCCGTAGGTCGCTAGGCGGCCTGCAAGCCCTGACGCGAAGGGCGCCCCTACGGCTGGATCAGCTCCTCAGCCGGCAGCCAGATACGCGTCGACCCGCGCCGCTGCCTCCGCCCGACCGCCGGGCATGAGGTGCCCGTAACGGTCGAACGTCATCGTGATCGACGCGTGGCCCATGCACTCCATGATCGCCTTCGCGTTGACCCCGGCCGCGATCATCGTCGAGGCGAACGTGTGGCGGCACTCGTGGAGACCGATCGGCTCGAGCTCTGGCGCCTTCCACGCTGCGAGCGCCCGTCGGCGCACCGACGACGGGTCGAACGGGTGCGAAGCGGTGAGCCCGAACACGAGTGCCTCAGCGTCGCGGCCCGTGCGCAGCTTGTGCGCCGCCAGCTCGCGCGTGAGGACGCTGAGGATCGGCACGGTGCGCTCCGCGGCGTCGCTCTTTCCGTCGATCGCGCCCTCGCAGTCATCCCACGCGCGGCGGACGTGGATCTCGCGGCCCGGGAGGTCGACGTCGGCCCAGCGCAAGCCGCGCAGCTCGCCGCGCCGCAGACCGGCGTAGAACGCCGTCGCCCACAGCGCCCGCGCGTCGTCGGGTAGCGCGGCCAGGAGCGCCGCGGCCTCTTCGGGGCCCGCGATCCGGTCGCGCTTGCCAGTCGCCTTCGGGAGCTCGACGCCGGCCGTCGGGTTGACCGCCACATGCTCGCGGTGCATCGCGCGCCGGTAGATCGCGCGGAGCGGGTCGAGGGTGTTCTGGATCGTGGACGGGTCCAAGCCGTCAGCGAGGAGACGGTCAGCGAAGTCCTGCACGTCGAGCCGGCCGAGGTCGGCGAGACGCACGTGCCCGAAAGCGGGCAGGAGACGCAGCCGCAGCGAGCGGTCATAGCCCCGCAGCGCAGAGGGCTTGTAGGTCTTCCCGTTGCGGTTGCGGATCGTGCCGGCCTTGGCGCCCTCGAGCCACGCCTCAGCGGCCTGGGAGAGGGTGATCGGCTTCGGTGCGCGCAGGACCCCCCGGCCGAGGGCGTGGAGCGCGTCCGTGCGCCACGCCTTCGCTGCCGAGGAGGTCGGGAACACCTTGCGGATCTTCTTGCCGTCCCGCTTCGAGTACACCCACGCCTCGTAGGTCGGCTTGCACGAGCACCTCGCGCCGGCCGTAGACGGGCAGGAGCGCGAGTGCCGCACACGGATGCCGGGCGTGGTGGGCATCAGCGCGCCTCCTCGCCGCTTGGCACTGGTCGAGGCCCGCGCGGAGCGCTATTCCCGAGCCGGCACGCGCAGGCCTCGAGGGCGAAACGGTCGGCCGAGCCCTGACGGAGACGACTCGCCTCCTGCTCCATGACCGCCGCGACCCGCGCAAACGCGCGCTGCGCCGCCGCCTCGTCCTTCATGCTCAGGAACGGCCGGGGGGAGCCGGTCATCGTCCGCCTCCTGCCTGCTCTTGGCTGCGCCGCTCTCGCTGGGTCCGCACGAGCATCTCCCCGTCGCCCCGCGTCGCCCATCCGAGCACGTCGAGCAGCTCCGCCGTGTCGCGCATGATGCTCGCGTAAGTGTCCTCGGCGTCCTCCCCGGCGACGTCGCAGAGCCCTTGCGCCGCCGCCTCGGCCAGGCCTTGCAGGTTCTCCGCGGCACCCATGAGGTCCCGGAAGACGATCTGGCGGAGCAACGCGACCTGCGGCACCGTGCAGCTGAGGGTGATCTTCTCGCTTGCGGCTCGCGCGGGCATCAGCGCCTCCCCACGGGCTCGACCTCGAAGCCCTGCTCGACGAGCTGCCGGCGAAGCGCCGCGCCGGTGTTGATGTAGCCGAGCCACCACCGGAAGCGATCCCCATCGAGGCCATCCCCCATGCGGCAGAAGTTGGCGACCATATCGCCGCCCTGCTGGATGAGGTCCGCAACCGCCCGGTGCGCCCTGTCGGGGTCAAGCACGACCGAGCACGCGGCGAGGGGCTCGGGGAACATCCGACAGATGCGCTCTGCGCGCTCGAGGGCGGCAGCGCATGCACGAAGGGGCTCGAGCGCGCCGTCCACGGAGCGGTAGGGACTGCCAACGTCGATCAGCCCGCCCGCCGGCTCGTCGGGGACGTCTGAAGCGACGTCGTCGAGGAGCTGCGCCCGGACGTGCGCGGCCTCCTCGGGAGTGAGGGTCACGGTTACACGGTCGGCCATGCGTACTTCCTCTCGGTTTGAGGCGCCGAGGGGAAGATTCCGAGGGCGAGGCAGGCACGCCACCTGGATGGATAGCGTGCCGGTCGCGCCGAAGGTCCTATCCCTTCGGTGCCACGGGGCCCGGGCTGTTTACGCAGTCGCGGGCCCCAACTTGTTGATGTGCTTCCCATCCTACGCTCCTGCGCGGCGGTTTGCACGTTTTCTCAGGTAGGCGGCGAGGGTTGGGTAGCCCGAGTCCGGCCGGCCGCTCAGAAGCGCGGAGGTGCTCCCGGCGGCACGACGCGCCGCAGAACCGGGCGTGCGCTCGCATGCCGTCGAGGGAGACGCCGCAGAGTTGGCACCGCCCGGCGCTCACGGGCGTTGCCGTCCAGGGATCGTGGCGAGCCGGCGGTCAGCCTGCCGGGCGAGGCGGCGCCTGGAGCGGCGGTGAGCCTTCCGTGCCTTCGCGTGGGCGCGGAGGCGGACCCAGCAGCTCGACGCCCGGGTCTGCGCTTGCCGACTGGGTGAGCGCGCGAGCGCGGCGCGCGCTGCCTCACTGCTGGCGACGAGCTGGTCAGCCTCGCGTTCGAACTGCGCGTCGCGGGCCAAGAGTGCTTCGGCGCGCTCGACGAGCGTCTCGACCTCCCGGACGACGTCGGAGGGCATGGCTTCGCGCATCTGCTCGAGCGCCGTGCGCATGCCCTCAAGCGGGTTGGAGTGCTCTTCGCTCATCTGCGTCTCCCGTGCCGGCCGTGCCGGACAAGGGCCTGCCCGAGTTGCGCGGAGGCGTGCCGGGCGTCGAAGCCGTGCTGCCCCGCCACTGCCGGCGGGACGTTCACCTGGTAGTTGTGGTGCTCGGTGACGTGCCCCGCGGCGGGACGATGCCCACCGTGCCCGAGACGCGGCCGAGGGCGGTCGTGCGACGCGGGAGCGAAATGCCCGAGCGCATGCGACTGGCCTCCCGTCAACGCCAGAGGCGTCATCCCCAGCGGCGTGAGCAACTTGCGCATCTGCTCGGAGAACCGCGCCAGACTGATATGGCGCTGCGCGAGAGCCTTCTCGAGCGCGGCGGTCTGATGGCCAAGCATCGCCACGAACGAGTTGGCCTGCGCGTCATGCCCCGCCTTCGCGGACGCCGCCTCACTCGAGATCGCGGTCCGCTTGTCCGCGAGCTCCTGGGTTAGGACGGCGATCCGCTCATCCCGTTTGCGCGCGTCGATCTGGTGCTGCGCCGCGGCGACCTGCGCCGGATCGTCCGTCATCCGGGCGGCCATCATCGTCTGCGCGTCCTGGTTCTGCTGGGAGACCTGAGCCTCCGCGTCCCGCGCCCCCGTCAACGCCGCGAGCTCCCTGGCCTGTGGGCTGCGATCCAGCGCGACGGTCTGCCGGTGCGCCCTACGGTCCGCGAACGCCGCGAGCGCCCCCTTCATGTGGGCCTGCATCTGCGTCGAGACCGACCGGAGTGCCGCGATGACCAACGGCGTCGCGGAGTGAATCCCGTTCCGGAGGCCCTGCATGAGGTTCACGCCGAACCCGTGGAAGACGGTGGACGGGCTCTTGATCCCGAAGAAGCCCTTGGCGCTGTTGATCGCGCCCTTCGCGACGTTCCCGACGGCGTTGACAACCGACCCCGCCATGCTGGTGATCCCGTCGATGAGTCCTTGGATCACGGCCTTGCCGGCGTCCCACAGTAGTTTCCCGAGATCCCCGAGGGCGCTCACGATCCGGCCGGGGAGGCTCGCGACCAAGCCGAGCACCCCGCCGATGCCGCCGGAGACGGCGCCCTTGATCGCGTTCCACGCACCGGACACGATGTGCGTTGCGGTATTCCAGGCCGAGGTGAGAAACCCGACGATGGCATGCACCGCGCCCATCACGACCCCCCGGATCGCGCCCCACACGGAGGAAGCGGCGGCCCTCAGCCCGTTCCAAATCCCCTGCAGGTAACCCACGAGGGAGTCCCACCGGTTGGTAATGAACGCGACGACCTCCTGGGTGACGTGCTGGAGGTACCGGGAGAGGTCCGCCCACTTCGCTGAGATCCAATGGAAGAACTGGAACAGCTTCTTGCGCAGCAGGTCGTAGTGGCCGAGCATCCATATCCCGCCGGCGACGATCGCGGCGATGACGACCCCGATCGCGGCGCCCGCGGCCGTGATCCCGGTGGCGACGGCGGTGAAAGCGGTGCGGAGGGCGGTGAACGCCGGGCCGAGCTTCGCGACGACCTTCCACACCTTCGAGAACACCGGGCCGAGCTTGTCAACGACGTTCATCACCTTCGAGAAGACGAGCGCCGCGGCCAGAGCGGGGTTGCGGAGCACCATGAACGCCGTCCCGAGCACCCGGATCGCCCCGCCGACGACCAGCGAGCCCTTGAGTAGCGCGAGCGCGTTGCCGACCCGGCCGAGCGCTATCGCAGCCGTCAGAGCGGGATTGCGGATGAAGGTGAAAGCGGTCCCGAGGCGCTTGACGACCTCCGCGATGCCGCCCCACTTCTTGAACTCGCCGCCCTTCGTCAAGAGCCAGCCGAGCGGGCTAAGGACTCGTCTCGCGACAAGGCCGAGCGCGACGACTTGGAGCGCGAACCCCGCGACCTTGGGATTGGCCTTCACGAAGGCATCCGCGAGACGCAGCATGTGCTCAACGGTCTTGAGGACCACCGCGCCGTAGGGGGCGAAGGCTTTGCCGAGATCGAGGACGATTCGCACGAGATCACCGAGGGTCTTGAGCAGCACGGGACCGTTCGTGCGGACGTAGGCGATGAACTTATGGAACCCGCCGCTCGCGCCCAAGTGCGTCGCCCACCGCGCGAACCCGGCGGTCATCCGAACCAGCCCGTTCATGATCCCGTGCGACATCGGCGTAAACGCCATCATCAGCCCCGCGAACCCGTGCGCGAGGTTCCCGATGATCCGCCCGAGCGCCACGATCGCCGGCCCGGCCTCCCGCGCCATCCATCCGAAGAAGCCCTTCCAGAACGGTGACTGCAACGCCGTCCCCGCCATCTTCGTCAGCGTCACGAAGGCGTTCCCGGCCGCCGCCGTCACCGGCTTGAGGAGCTTCAAGCCCGTCGTGATCGTGTGCGTCCCGGCGACGATCAAAGAGGTGATCTGCGGATTGAAGGACTGCTGGAAGCTCTGGAGCGCCCCCTTCATCTTCTGCCACGAGTGGACCGCTGCGATCGCCCCGGGGCCGAACCGGTCGGTGAGCTGGCGCTGGAGGAGCTCGAGCTGCTTCACCGCGGCGGCGTGCTGCTTCACGAACGCCGGGCCGAACGTCGCGTTGACCTTCATCTGCGCCTCGTTGATCCTCGTGGAGAACGCCGAGATCCCCGAGAGCTGCGTCTTTAGGACCATCCCGAAGGACCCGGCGCCGATCGCAGCGACCCCCAGCCCCGACGCGAGGCCCCCCATCGCAGCGGTCCCCGCGGCAGCTACCGGGACGATCGCGGGGCCGAGCGCGAGCGCCGCGAGCCCGAGAGCGCCCATGCTGCCGCTCGCCTTCTGCGCCATCCCCCCGAGCCGGGTCAAGCTGTTCCCGTCGACCTTCGGCGCAACCCGCTTGCGGTCGATCTTGGAGAGCGCACGCTCCACCGCCTCGATCTCCGTGAGCACCTTCGGCACACCCTCGACCCCGACATGAGCCTCGACCTTGCGGTGGAGCTTCTTGAGCTCGCGCTCCAGCGCGTCGAGCTCGGCGCGCGCCTCAGCGGTCTTCACGCCGACGTTCGCCTGCACCCGCTGGTCCAACTGCTTTAGCCGCGCCTTCGCGTCCTCGAGGCCCGTGAGCTTGACGCGCTCCTCCCGCACCCCGCGCCCCTTCTCGAAGTCCGCGACCTCCTGCTGAGCCTCCTTCATCGAGCGCTGGAACGGCTCGCGGTCGAGGGTGAGGGTCGCAGTTACCTCGCCCGCATTGAAGCCCACCTAGCTCACCGCCTCGCGAGCCAGGTCGCGCGTGATGAACTCGCCGACCAGCCACCCCGCGAACGCCTGCTGCAGCGGCACTGAGAGGCGGTCGAGATCGGCCCTCGACGGCCGGCCCGCCGTGATCTCCTCGCACGCGTCGAGCAGAGCGGCGGTGATCGCCTCGCGCCGCTCCGGGGTCAACCCAGAGATCTCATCCGCGAGTCGCGCAGGCGATGCTCCGGCGACGCGAGCCGGGTTGACGCCCGCGGCGTGAGCGGCGCGGCGTAGACCGGCGAGGAAGCGGTTGTACTGGAGGACGCTCGGCTCGGCGATCCGCCCGGCCGGACCGTAGGGCGCCAGGTTGAAGTCGAGTGGCGGCACGCGGTCCTCCGAGTTGAAGCCGCGTGCGCTGCCTTTAGGGTGTTCGTGAACGGTCATCATCGGCATCCTTGCCTCGTAGGAACCTACTGGTAGCGGGGGACGTGCGGTGGCGCGCGGCTGGCGCGCACCCGTTCGTTTGCAGGGCTTTCGTGGCCGCACGGGTGGCACTCCCCCGTGTCATCCGAGGGCCGTCTCGGCGTTCGCCTCGAGCCACCGTTCGAGCTCGCGGACCGGGACGAGCTTCCTGCGGCCACGGCGCACGATCCGCACCTCGGCGGCGACGTGGGCTTGCCAGAAGTCGTGAGAGACGCCGAGCACCTCGCACGCCTCGCCGACCGACAGGGCGAGCCGGGGCACCGTGGCCTCCGCCGAGCTCATGCCGCTGTCGCCTCGGCGTGCTCGACGAGAACCTGCACACACTCGCCACCGGCCGTCGCCGCCCACCGCTTCGACGCCCGGAGCTCCGTCACGTGCCGGTCGTCGGCGAGCAGCCCGCCGCGCACCAGCCCGTCGAGCACCGCACGCGCTGCCTTGTCGACATCGAGGCGGGACGGCCAGGTGTGCGCCGCCCGACCTGGCCGGGGGAAGTAGAACGCCAGCTCGACGGCGTAGGGCGGTGCCGGCGCCTCCACCTGGCCGCGAAGCCACATCGCCTGCTTCGCCACCGCGTCGGTCCATGGGATCTCCTTCGAGGACGCGGGCCGGGTGTAGGCCCGGCCGTCCCGTCGCACGCCGACCGTCCGGCTCCCCTTCGCGGCGATGGTCCCGTAGACCGTCATCCGCGCCGGGATGCTCATGGCCCCTTCCTCCCCGACCCGGTTGCGCTAGGAGGAGGGGATGGAGCATCCGTGGCGCTCGCGCCCCCCTCGATCGCCTCGGCGTCGAAGGTGTGGATGAGTCGGTCGATGGTGGCTTGTTCGGTCTCTTCGGTGTGGGGTCTCACGGCGTCACGCCCTGCCCCCCCTATGGGGGGGTCTGGGTCGTCTGACGTGGGGTGTGAGGGTGCGTGAGGGTCGCGTGACCAGTTGTGGTGGGGATTCGTGAGGGTGCGTGAGGGTTGCGTGAGGGCCTCACGGTGACCCTCACGGGGCCTCACGCGCTTCTCGATGGGTCGGTAGCGGATGGGCTCGTTCGCGGTTCGCGGTTCGACCTTGATGGCGTGTCCTTCGTGGACGAGTTGGTCGAGCTTGCGGCGTGCCTTCTCGATGTGGTTGCGGTCGGGGGTGGGGCCGTGGAGGCGGGCGGCGACTTCCTTGGCGGTGATGCCGCCGTCGGTGGCGGTTTGGACGAGTTCGTAGGGCGTGGTTTGCTGGTTGACGGTGGTGGTGCCGGTGTGGTGGTCGTGGACGAGCTCGAGGGGGCCCACCTCGTCGGCGGGCTGCTTGAGGTGAATGAGCTCGACGACGGGATCGCCAGCCTCGCCCCAGAGCACGACGACCGACCCGGTGCCGGCGGTCACCCATGTGGAGCCGTAGACGTCGGCGAGGGTGCGTGGTCTCTTGTTCTCGCTCGTGGCTTTGCGCTGGTGGTGGAGGGCGCATACTTCGATCTCGGCTTCGATGAGCGCCTGCAGGGCGGTGTTCACTGCGTGCCCGACTCGCTCCTCGGAGATCGGGGAGGCGATGTCCTTGAGGCTGTCGATCACGACGGTCCCGGCCTGCACGGACTCGGCGTAGGCGCGCAGGGCCTCGGGCTTCTCGACGAAGTTGAACGGCAGCGAGCCGCGCCACACGACGAGCCGACGGTTGAGAGTTTCGCGGTCGGTGTCGGTGAACATGCGGCGCATCGACCGGGCGGCCTGCTGCGGCCGGTCGGCGGCGATGTAGAGCACGTGTCGGGCGTCGGGGGTGACCGGTCGGCCGAGGACTTCACCGGCGATCTCGAGGCGCGCGCGGATGAGCTGCTGGGCGACGGTGCTCTTCCCGACGCCCTGCGGGCCGCAGAGGATCAACGCCTCGCCCTGGGACCACAGAACCTCGCTACCGGCCCCCCAGACCGCGGGGACGTGCGTGGGTGCGTCGAGCACGAACTCCGCTCCGCTGACCTGACGGCTCACCGGGAGGACCCCGCGGCCGCCTTCTCGAGGACGTCGTCACCCTCAATAGTGCCGCGGACATCTTCGGCGTCGCGCTCCGCGGCCTGAGCGGCGAGGAGCAGCGCGCCGCGGAAGTCGTCGAGCGTGACGTCATTCAGTCCGTACTCGAAGTCGAAGAGCACTTCGGTCACGTGATTGAACGCGGCCCGAGACCGGAGCGAGAGTTCGCGGGCCTGGAAGAGGCTCACGACGCCACCAACTCGCGGTCGACCTGGAGCCCGGCGTCGACGCCGGGGGCCGAGCTACGCTGGATCATCTCGGCCCTGCTCGGCCGAGGTTGGGACGGCGCCCGGTCTGCTCGCCGGGCGTTCGTCGTTTAGGTCGTCGAGGACCGCGAATAGGCGGCCGAGCACAGTCGAGTGTGCCGGCGAGTAGCCGCCTTCGTAAAGCGCAACCGAGGCGATCGACACGCTGGCGCGCTCGGCGAGTTTCTGCTGGGTGAGTCCCGCCGCGGCACGGCGGGCCCGAAGTTCGCCGGACGCGGCTCTAGCTTTAGAAGCCATGGCCGAGACAGTGCCTAGCCCGCCGCCTCTCTCCAAGGGTCGGCAACGGCGCGTAGCCGTCCCCCCGCGCTTCGACAAGCTGGACCGTCCCACATGGGCGTTGCCCGCCCCGGACGGCGCCCGCTGGGTCGAGGTCCCCGACGGAGACGGAACCGACCCCACCGGCTACCGGCGCGGCTTCGTCTCCGCGTTTGCACCCGGGCTCTTGCTCCCGGCGACCCCGCGGCCCACGGTCTCGAGCGCGCCCGGCCACCCGCCATTGGAGACCACGGCAGCGCGGGTGCGCTGCCAATCCGTCGCAAGCGCGATCGATCTGCGCGAGGCGACAGCACGCGGACTCGCCCGAGCGGAGCTCACCTTTGGAAGCGAAGAGGCCCGCCGGCAACAGACCCGTCGGGATTACAACGCCGGCCGCCGATCGCTTTGCCAAGAGGGCGTCCTCCCGTGGGCCGCCTGGCCAGACGGGCGACTACCGGACGGCGACTGGCGGAAAGCACCGGAGCTCATGGAAGCCCTCACCGAATGGGCGCGCGAAGCCATGCGCAATCCCGCGCCGGCCCCACCCACTCCGCTCGAGGAAATGGCCACCACGCTCCGTGCGGCCTCTGTCCTAGCGATGGTCTCCCCGCTGCTCAGGATTGCCGAGACTCTCCGTCGGGATCAGCGTGCCGCTGATGTGCCGCCCTGGAGGTATGAAGACACCTTGGCCGCCCGCGAGGAAGCGACCGCGCGCCCGGCTACTCGAGCCGCCGCCAGCTAGTTCCCGACGCGTCGTCGGGGCGGCGATCGGATCGGGGGAACCTACGCTGCCCAGGGGTCACGCCCGCCGACCGACGGGACGATGAGCGCCGGCTCCTGCTCCCAGGATGGCGACCCTTCCCAAGGGATCGCCCCGCCCGGCACACCACGGACGTCATCGCGGTACGGGACTGCGCCCCCGCCTCCGCCGGGGCCGGCTGAGCGACGGGCATAGCCCATTAGCTCGAGGAGCGCCCAGACCGTCGCGTCGCATCTGTCGGGGCTGCGCTCCCCCGGGCCGCCCGTGTAGTTCACGAGCTGCTCCTCTAACTCCGGAAAGTAGCCCACGTGGCTCACCTTGCCCTGCTCGTAGAGGGCAGCTACGGGCTCCGCTCGCGTGAGCTTCCCCGACCGCGCGTTCACCACCTGGTAGGGCACGCGGACGCCGATCTGGTCGACGGCCTGCTCGAGTAATCCGACCAAAAACGCGCCGCCGTGGTTCCGTTCTACCACAATCCGGGCGGAGTGCTCGCGGGCGACGCGCACGGCATGGGATAGCCATTTGAGAGGCGTGTCGCGCATCCCCTCCGAGGCGATGACGTAGAGCTGCCCGTCGACCCCTGCGGCCGCGACGGTGAGAGCCTGCTCGGCGCCCTGAGCCCCCCCGTCCGCGGGGTCGAGGCCGACGACGACCGCCCGGTAGCCACCGTAGGGCTGCTCGTCGACCCGCGCCTCGTCTATCCACGCCCGCTTCCACAGCGCGCCCTCCACGTCCTCGAGAAGCTCGCCCTCGAGCTCCTGGCGAGAGAGGCGAGACCCCGCCGTGAGCGACACCCGCTCCCAGAACGAATCGGACAAGTTGGCACGGTTGTCCTCGGTGCGCAGCCGCCGCGAGATCACGGCCGGGTCGTCGAGCAGACGACGCACGAGCTCCCGGGCCGGCATGTCGGCCTTCGGGGTCCCGGTCGCGATCAGGCGCGCGTCCCCCTTCCTGAGCGCGAAAGCGAGACTCTCGTCCCACGCGCGCTCGAATTGCTTGAAGAGTCCGATCTCATCCGCCCACGCGCCCCTGAGATTTTTGCCCTGGATGCGCAGCGCGCCGTCGTCCGCGCCGTCGATGAACACCACGGCCCCGTCGCGAAGGCGGAGCTCCCCGAGCGATCTGTTGTAGATCTCGACCAAGGTGCTCCGACCGGCAGTCACCTCCGACCTGCTGGTGCCGAACGCGGCGAGCAGCCCGGACTCGGGCGCTTCGATGCACGTGTCGCGTGCGTCGCCATAGGTAGGCGCCACGACGGCCCACTGCCCCGGCCCTTCGCTTGCGCGAAGAGGGTCGTGGAGGATCAGTTCGGCGAGGATGTGAGCGCCGCAGAACGACTTCCCGGAACCTCTTCCACCTCGAAAGAAGAGTCGCGCCCACGGGCCGTCGGGCGGGAGCTGCTCCGGGCGCGCGCGGTCACGCCACGCGGTCGGGCCGGCGACCGCCGCCTTCGCCGTCGCGAGGATCTCCGCGTACTTCTCGAGCTCCGATGGCGTCAGGTCAGCGAGCTCCTCGTCGCTGAGCAGGAGCTCGTCGAGGTTCACGGCGCGGCCGCCTTCGCCTCGCGACGAGCAGCGATGTCCCGGAGCCCCTGGACGCGCTCGCGGAGATCGTCCTCGGGGATTTCGAGGCGCGAAGTCGCGCCGCCGCTCAGCAGCTCGGCTTTTTCGATGAGCGACGCGAACGCCGCCGCGAAGCGTTGTGCGTCGAGCGACTTGCGGGCGACCCGGAGCCGCGCGAGCACTTCTGCCGCGGCCTCGCCGGTCTCGTCAGTCAGAGCGAGCCGCCGCGACGCCCACGCGACCTGCGCGGCCTCGGTAGCCGCGGCCGTGCGCCCGTGCGCCGGCCCGGTGAGGCCCGCCCGATGTGCCCAGGATCGAATGGTCCCGCTCGGCACTCCACTGCGCCGGCTGGCCTCTGCCGGCCCGAAGTCCAGGTAGGCGTCAAGGGCGTGCGCGCGCTCCTCTTGGGAGTGCTGCTGGTTCCCGTCCGTGGCGGCCATGAGTTTCGCTCGCGGTCTACGCGGCGACGGGCGCTTCCTGCTCGGCGGCTTCGCGCTCGACCGTGGTGAGCGCCTCGAGCAGCGCCTCCCGTCCGTCGTCGTCGAGCACGTCATGCACCGCGCGAGCCGCATGCTCAGGGCCCGCACTCCTGAGCTTCTCGACGATCTCGGCGCACTCCGCGGCCTTGCGGCGTACCTGCTCCCGCGCGGTGTTCTGCGCGTGCCGATGGTTCATCTCGGCGATCTTCAGCCCCCGTTCCGCGGCGTAGTTGCTGAAGGTCACCTTGTCGCGAGCAGGGATCGCGGTCAGGTGGACCCAGCCGGCAAACTGGTCGTCCGCGTGATCGGGGAGTGGCCACTTCTCGGCCCAGAGGCCGACATGCTCGAGCACCTCGAAGACCATCGCCGGCTGCCCGTAGGGGTCGGGGCACGCCACGAGATCGCCGGGCTCGATCTCCTCGGCGGCGCCCGGGGGGATGCCCAGGTGCGAGGCGCCACCGGCATGCAGCACATGGTGGAGCGGCGGAAGCGGGAGCAGCTTGGCGCGAGCCGGAATCGTCGTCTCCCCCCCGTTGTTCGAGGCCACGGCATCGGCGGTGTCCACGACGCTCCGCTCCGTCGGGATGCGCACGGTCACGGTCTGCAGCGCTATTGGGCTCATCGGGTCAGTCCCTCCATTGGGTTGGGCATTCAGGTCGGCCACCTATCGCTGGTGGCGATGCGTCGTGCGACCTCGCGCTCGAGCGAGTCGGCGTGCGAAAGGTCTGCTTCTCCGGTGTAGCTGGCAGCGGTCAGGTCAATGACCGGCGCGGACCCCGACGAGAGCTCGATCGCCTCCCACGGCTTCATCCCGGTTACCACCGGGTCGAGCGTCCCGAGTACGTGCTCGAGCACCTTGTCGCCTCGGATGCGCGCGCTGACGCCGAGACGGGGGTTGTCGGCCAGGAGCCTCGAGCCTTCCTCGCTCGTCTCGATCAACGCATAGAGGCCATCGGCTTCGACCTCCACGCCCTTCACCTCGCCCCGGAACCTCTCGGGGAGCGAATGATGTTGGTTCTGTGCGTCGGCCAAGAGGAACGGAACCTGATCCGCGGCGCCCGCGTTGAAATTCCGGGCCAGCTCGGTCAGGTAGTCGCGGGTGAAGTCGAGGGTGCGGCCCCGGTAGGCGACCTGGCCGACGGGCAGCACTTGCTTCCTGAACATGCGAGCGCCGACGCGCTGGGCGTCCTTGCGGCGATAAGGGGTTTGGAGCGCCGTCCGTGGCACGGTGATTCTCAGCGCAACGCTAGACGCTCGCGAGGACGTTGCGGCGGCGCCGTTGCGCTCAGGCGCCGCACGGCCCTCCGTCAGTCGCTCACCTGGTCAACGCGGCTTTGTAGGCGTTCGCTTGCGTCGGCGTCAAGACCTTGGAGAGGCGAAGCAGGGTGCGACCTTGGAGGAAGTCGTACTCCGTCAGAGCGCTCGCGCTCTGTGTCACCGTCCGGACGTACCGGGCTCGCGTAGCCGCATCCGTCGGGGTAGCGAAGACCTCGACGCTGCCGCCCTGCGCACTGTCGATCGAGGGTCCTGGGCTTCCCTGGCCTCGGACCCGCCGGTCGATGAAGTTCGCCTTGCTCGTGTACTGGCCGGGGCGATCGAGCAGGTGGTTCGGGTCGGTGGTCTCCGTGTAGGGCTCCGTCCGGCCGATGGGCAAGCCGGCCCGCTTGAAGCTCTGCACGACTTGAGCCGCGGACATGGCTCTCGCCTTCGGGCGCGACTGGCCCTGCTTGGCCGGCGCCGGCGCGCTGGGCGCGGTGGGGGGCGCAGTACTGCCGCACCCGGCGACGGCCAACGCTGCGACGGCGGCCGTGATCCCGATGCGCGCGCCCATATGGCCAGCACGATAGGCGCGCACGGCGAGCCCTGCAACCGAAGTCGCGCATGGGATCAGCGGCGTTGCCGATTGGCGCGCAGAGTGGCGCGCATCGCCCTCCGAAACGACGAAACGCCCCGCAGGACGGGGCGTTCAGCAGTACCGCTACGGGGATTCGAACCCCGGTTTCCGCCGTGAGAGGGCGGCGTCCTAGTCCCCTGGACGATAGCGGCGCGCGGGCCCGAGATTAGCAACCGGCTCCGGGCGTTCGGAGCTCGCGACGAGGCTCCCGCGCGCCGCCGCTATGGTCCCGGACGCGGGCGAGGACGTGCTAGAACGCGACCTCCGGCGGCTGTGGCGGAATTGGTAGACGCGCAGGCTTCAGGTGCCTGTGGGGGCAACCCCGTGGAGGTTCGAGTCCTCTCAGCCGCATGAGCGTCCCGCCTCGAGCGCAAGCACTGTGCGGAGCGCCTCGACCACCTCCAGGTCGAACTGCCGGCCGGCGAGGCGCACGCACTCCGCCAGCGCGTCGCCGGGCTCGCGCGCGTCGGCGTAGACACGGCTGACCATCATCGCGTCCCACGCGTCGGCCACGGCGATGAGCGCCGCGCCGAGCGGGATCTCGCTCGCCCGCAGTCCGTCGGGATAGCCCGCGCCGTCGGGACGCTCGTGGTGGGAGTGGATCCACTGCACCTGCTCGGGATCAAGGAGGTCGGCGACGATCTGCGCCCCGAGGGCGGGGTGCTGGCGGATCGCCGCGGTCTCGCGCTCATCCAGGCGAGCGGGCTTCAGCAGGATCGCGTCGGGGATGCCGATCTTGCCGACGTCGTGCACGAGCGCCGCCTCGCGGAGCAACGCTCGGCGCTCGGGCGGCCATTCGAGCCGCTCGGCGAGGAGACACGCCAGCTCGGCCACGCGCTCGGAGTGGCGGCGCATGTTCGGGTCCTTGGCGTCGATGGCCCGCGCCAGGCCCCGCATCCCGAGCAGGGCGTGTGAGCGCTCGAGTCGATCGGCGCGCTCTCTCGCCGTGAGCTCGGGCACGACGTCGGGATCGTAGATCCAGCACACGTCACGGCCGTGGGCCTTGCTCCAGTACAGAGCGCCGTCGGCGAGGCGGAACATCGCCTCGGCGTCGGGTGCGGTCCCGAGGTCGCAGACCCCGGCCGAGACCGTCACGTGCACGCCGTCGGCCAGCTCGGTCGAGGAGACGGTCTGACGCGCGGCCTCGGCGACCAGGTAGGCGTCCATGCGGGTCGTCTCGGGAAGCAGGAGCGCGAACTCGTCCCCGCCGATCCGGGCCACCACGTCGCCCGCGCGCGCGGAGCGCACGAGCAGCGCGGCGATCTCGGAGAGAACGCGGTCGCCCGCCTCGTGCCCCGCCTCGTCGTTGATCCGCTTGAAGGAGTCGACGTCGATCACCGCCAGCGAGAGCTCGCGGTCGTGGCGCACGGCCCGGGCGACCTCGGAGCGCAGCCGCTCGTGGAAGGAGCGGTGGTTGAGCAGGCCGGTCAGGGCGTCGGAGGAGGCCTGGGCGGTCAGCCGCTGCTTGGACTCCGCGTTGGCGATCGCGAGCTCGAGCAGGCCGGCGAAGCGCGCGAGACGCTCCTCCGCGCCGGGCGCGAAGGAGCGTCCCGGCAAGGTGGTGAGCGCGATGCCGCCCCAGAGCTCCTCGCCCATTCTCACCGGGGCGATCACGCAGGCCTCGTAGCCGAGCTGGCTCACCCGGCTGGTGTCGTCGGGGTAGGAATCGACCCTCAGCGGGCGCCCGGTGCGCCGGACGACGGCGAGCTCGCTCTCGGCGGGGAGGGCGTACAGGGTGCCGGGCTCCGCGGTCGGCGAACCGTCACTCCAGGAGCCGATCACCCGGGCCTCGGCGGTGCCCTCGAAGCGCAGGATGCCCGCGGCGTTTGCGCCGAGCAGCTTGGCGGACTCGCGCGCCACGAGCGCGAAGACGTGCTCGGCGGAGTGACCTGCCTCGGCCACGGCGGTGGCCACGCGCCTCAAGGCCCCCTGCTCCGCAGCGTGGCGCTCCTGCTCCTCATGCAGGTCGTCGAGACGGCCGCGACCCGCCGAGATCAGCGCCCCGAGCGCGAAGTAGGTCGGAAGCACGACGGCCAGCTCGCCGAGGTAACGCCCGCGCGCGGGCCCGTCCGTGTACAGAAGCGGCAGGGCATGCGCCGCGCCACAGACGACCACGTAGAGCAGGGCTGTTCTGCGCCTGAAGAAGCAGGCGGCGTAGACCACCACGAAGAAGAGGTAGAAGCGCGTCGGCGCCTGCGCGCCGCCGCTGAGTGCGACTCCCGCCGCCGAGAGCGCGACACCGGCCACGCTCATCGGGTGCGCGAGTCGCGGCCATCCTGCCTCCCATTCGATGACGAAGAGGCTGACGATGGCCCACGCCACAGCCAGTCCGGCGAGCGCGACCACCGCACGCCAGTGGCGGGTCTCCGTGCCCGGCAGAAGCAGGATCAGCGGCGCGGTCAGGCCCGCCGTCAGGTAGAGGAGGCCGGCCATCCGGCCCGCGAGCTCTCGCTCGCCGGTGCCTTGCAGCGCGGCAGATCCCCCGGGTGGCACCCGTCGCCTCATCTCCATACCGCAGTCGCCATGGTTTCGTGCGCATCGACACGCGAGGGCGCTCCCTCAAGGTAGGCGCCCTCACACTCGACACCATTCCAGTTCTTCGCCGATCTGCCGATGATGGAGAGCGATGTTCAACCGGGTAGAACGCGACGGACTGGCCCGCGAGCTCGCCGAGGCCCACCGGCGCATCGCCGAGCTCGAGCTCGAGCGCGCCCGTGAGCGCCAGCGCGAGGGCCGCATCGATCCGCTCACCGGCTGCCTCAGCCTGCGCTACTTCCGCGGACGCCTGGCCGAGGAGGCCGAGCGCGCGCGGCGCCACCGCCGTCCGCTATCGCTCGTCCTCATCGACATCGACGACTTCCGCGACCTGCAACGGCGGCACGGCTTCCCGGTCGGCGACGACCTGCTGGTGGCCGTCGGCGCCGTGCTCCGCGCCGGCACGCGCACCCAGGACCTCGTCTGCCGCACGGGAGGAGACGAGTTCGCGCTCCTTCTCGTGGAGACCACCAGCGCCGACGCACAGACATGCCTCGAGCGAATCCTCCTCGAGCTCGAGGTGCTCGAGACCGGCCCGGTCCGGGGCGCATCGGTCTCGATGGGCGTCGCCGCCCACGACGAGACCTCGGACGCGCCGGAGGAGCTGCTCGACCGCGCCGGCCGCGCCCTCGCCCGCGCTCGCGAGGAAGGTGGCGGACGAATCGCCATCCACTTAGACGAGGTCGAGCAGGCGCTCGCGTTGGGCGAGGAGACTCCCCATCGCGACGTGGTGGAAGCGCTCGCCGTCGCGCTGCTCGAGCGCGACCGTTACACGGGCGAGCATTCCGAGTCGGTCGTCGAGATGGCCGGATCGGTCGCCCGTAGCCTGGGCCTCTCCCCGGTCGAGATCGAACGCGTTCGCGCCGCCGCCCTCCTGCATGACGTCGGCAAGGTGGCGATCCCCGACGCGATCCTCCACAAGCCCGCGCCGCTCGACGAGCAGGAGTGGCAGCTCATGGCCCAGCACCCCGTGATCGGCGAGCGGATCCTGCGCGTCATCCCGGGGCTCGGCTCCGTCGCGCGGATCGTGCGCCACGAGCACGAGAGCTGGAACGGAACGGGCTACCCCGACGGTCTGGCCGGTGAGGACATCCCGATCGGCAGCCGCATCATCCTCGCCTGCGACGCCTACCATGCGATGACCACCGACCGGCCCTATCGGGCGGCGATGTCCTACGGCGAGGCGATCGAGGAGCTCTTGCGCTCGGCCGGACGCCAGTTCGATCCCCGCGTCACCCAGACGCTGGTCGGCTACCTCTACGGCCAGCAGCAGGCCGGCCTGCTCGCCATCGGCTGAGGCCGGAGCGCCGCCGCCGCCGCCGCCGCGGATCTCAGCCGAGCACGGGGAAGGAGCGCCGCTTGGCCAGCGCATCGACGCCGGCCTGGAGCTTTCGCTCCACCTCGCGGTACTTGATGGCGACGTAGCGCTCGTCCTCGGCCCGCTCGGGGTCGGTGTCGAGCTCGATCGGGTCGAGGAACTCCGTGCGGATCTTCGCCGGCAGCGGGATCTGCGGCACGATCCCGGGAGCGAGGCCGAGCGGGAAGCCGAGCGCGATCGGAAACGCGTTGGCGCGCATGAGCTTGTCGAGGCGCAGGCGCTTGGCGATCGCCTTGCCGTCGGCGAGCTGGATCAAGGTGTCAGAGCCACCGATGGTGGCCACGGGGACGATCGGGACCGCCGAGCGGATCGCCTGCTTGACGAATCCGTGGCGGCCGCCGAGCACCACCCGGTCGCGCTCGCGCCACGGGCGCAGCGCGTCGAGGTCGCCGCCGGGCCAGATGATCACGTCGTGCCCCGCGGCGAAGGCCGCGGTGATCGAGTCGGGCGCGGCGGGCAGGCCGCCGAGCTTGCGCAGGTAGTCGCCGACGCCGGGCAGCGCCATGAGCATGTCGTGGGATGTGCCGTGCAGCGGGCGCTCGGTGCCAAAGCGCCGATCCCATTGGAAGCCGGTGAGGTAGGCGTCGATGGGCAGCAGGCCGCTGGCGTGGATGCCGATGAGCATCGCCGGCGGGTCGGGCAACCGGTGCCAGCCCTCGACCTCCATGCGGAAGTAGTGGTCCATCGCCAAGTTCCACAGCGGCCGCTGGGCGCGGCGCAACAGGCCATCCTCGACCTCGACCGACCACTGTCCGCCGCGGCGCGCGATCAGACCCTTGAGCCCGCCGGCGTTCTCGGCCTGCTCGCGCCGCTCCTCGACCGCCTCCTCCGTGGCCGCGGTCGGGCGCCCCTGGCGCCGCCCGCGTGATCCTCGCGTGGTGCTCGCCATCTCAGGAGTGGCGCGGGCGACGCGGCCGCCCGTGCTCCTGACCCGGCAGGCGTCCCGGGCGTCCCGTGCTCGCGAGCGCTCGCTCGATGACCGGGTCGAGCGCGAGCCCGCTCGCGGCTGCGCCGATGCCCGCCGCCGCGCCCGTGCGCAGCAGACCCCGCCTGGTCAGACCCTCGTCCATCGTTCCTCCGCCCGTGGTCGTGTCTCCCCTTCGCTCATCGTAGATCACCCGCACGCGGCGAGCGCCGGCGCGCCGCGCTCGGTGGTCGGTCGAGTCCGAGCGGCGCCCGGCGGGACACAGCCCGCCTATGTTCTCCGAAGTGCGCGTCCTTCCCGACATCCCGCTCCGCCTCGCGGCGATCGCGCTCGCGCTCGCGACGACGGTGCTCGCCGGCTGCGGCTCGGCCTCACACTCGTCCTCCCGGCCGGCGCCCGCACGCGCCACCTCCCCGGGACGCATCCTCGAAGGCTCGTTTCGCTCGCAGGCGATCTCCGACCAGGAGCACTACGCGGTCTACCTCCCCGCGAACTACGACTCCTCGGGCAAGCGCTATCCCGTGATCTACGCGCTCCACGGCCTCCCCGCCGGCCCGCGAAGCTACCGGGGCATGAGCGTGCGCGACTGGGGAGCAGACGCCGAGCACGCCGGCCGCCCGGCGATCGTGGTCTCGCCGCAGGGCGCCCGGCGCGGTGACACCGATCCGGAGTGGCACGACTGGCATCGCGGCCGCAACTGGGAGAGCGCCGTCGCCCGCGAGCTCGTCGCGCAGGTCGACCGGCGCTACCGCACCGTGGCCGACCGGCGCGGACGAGCGATCATCGGAGTCTCCGCCGGGGGCTACGGGGCGAGCATCATCGGGATCAGGCATCCCGAGACCTTCTCGGTCATCCAGTCCTGGAGCGGGTACTTCCATCCGACCAACCCGGTCGGCGACGCCCCGCTCTCCCTTGGTTCGCCCGAGGCCGACTCCGCGGCCAGCGTCCACTCCTACGTGCGGGCGGCGAAGCGGATCGCCGACTCGAAGGCGCCCTTCGCCTTCTCCTTCTACGTCGGCGACGCCGATCCGCACTTCCTGGAGGAGAACGAGCAGTTGCACGCCGAACTCCTACGAGCGCGCGTGCCGCACACCTACGCCGTCTACCCGGGCGCCCATTCGGGGTCGGTCTGGGCCGAGCACGAGGAGGAGTGGATCAGCGCCGCGGTGCGCGCGCTCGCCCCGGCGCGCTGAGCCGCCGGCCGCGGCCCACCGAGACCACCGGTGCGTAGCCGCGGATCTCGGCGAGCAGGCGGACGGCGAGCTCGACGGTGCTCTCTCCCTCCCGGAGGCCCCCACCCGCGGGTGAGAAGAAGCGGACCCGGACGCGCGGGCGCTTCGGGAAGCGCGCGATGTCGACCGTCCCCTCGACGGTGCAGCACACCACCCGGGCCTCGGGCACGGCCTCGGCGAGGCGGCCGAAGCCGCTGCGCGCGCGCAGGGTCTCGCCGCGGGATCTCGTCCCCTCGGGGAAGACCCCGATGCAGGCTCCCGCGCGCAGTTCGGCGATGGCCCGGTCGAGCGCATGGGCGTCTCCCGCGCCGCGGTCGATCGGGATCTGTCCCATGCCGTCGAGGATCGGGGCGAGCCCGCGCACCTTCCACAACGAGGACTTGGCCAGCGCGCGGATCTGGCGCCGCTCGAGCCCGGCGATCCCGATCACGACTGGGTCCCAGTAGGAGTCGTGGTTGCTGGCGAGCAGCACGGCGCCCGAGCGCGGCAGGTGCTCCTCCCCCGAGACCTCGAGCCGCCCCCAACGGCGCACGATCGGGGCGCACGCGGCCAGCGCGAGGCGATAGGTCGGGGAAACGGGCTCGGGAGAGCTCATGAGGCGGATGTTCGCACGCCGCCGCGCCCGTCCGGTACAACGGTCGCGATGTCATCACCGCCTGCGCGCGAGCCGCCGGTCACCCCTACCCCCGACCGCCCCGCGCCACTCGGCTGGCTGGCCGCCGGCACCCTCGTCTTCCTGAACTCCGCCGCCGTGCTCGTGATCGAGATCGTCGCCACCCGACTCATCGCCCCCTACTTCGGGGTGACGCTGCAGACCTACACGGCGATCATCGGCGTCGTCCTCGCCGGTATCTCCCTCGGCTCGTGGTTCGGCGGGCGCTTCGCCGACCTGCTCAACCCGCGCAAGACGCTCGGGCCGCTGCTCATCATCGGCGGCCTGCTGGCCCTGAGCACGTTGCCGATCTCGCGAGTCGCCGGGCGGCTCGCGCAGGGTCAGGGCTCGCCGATGATCCTCGTGCTCTCCCTCGTCTCCTTCTTCTGGCCCGCGGCGGTGCTGAGCGCCATCAACCCCACGGTGGTCAAGCTCCAGCTCGAGCGCCTCGACGATGCGGGCAAGGTGGTCGGCCGCCTGTCCGCGGTGGGTACGGCGGGGGCGATCTTCGGCAGGGTGATCACCGGCTTCGTGCTCCTGGCGCTCCTGCCGACCTCGACGATCGTCATCGGGCTCGGGCTCGCCCTGATCGGCAGCGGCGTCGGAGTAGCCGCCTGGCTGCGGGTGTGGCGGGGACGGCTCATCGTGGGCAGCGTGCTCGCCGGCGCCCTGCTCCTCGCCGGGCTGGCCGCCGCGGCGGGAAGTCCGTGCCAGCGCGAGAGCGCGTACTTCTGCGCGAGCGTAGTGCACGACCGCTCCGGTCCGAGCACCGGGCGCCTGCTCGTGCTCGACGGCCTGCGCCATTCCTACGTCGACCTCGCCGATCCGACCCGTCTGCGGTTCCCCTACACGCGTCGGATAGCCGACGGGCTGGACTCCTTCCGCCCGCCCCGGAGGCCGATTCGCGCCCTGTGGATCGGCGGCGGCGGGTTCACGCTGCCCCGCTACGTCTCTGCGACCCGTCCCGGCTCGAGCAACGTCGTCCTCGAGCTCGACCCCAACGTGGTCAAGGTCGCCCGCCGCGGGCTCGGGCTCCGCACCGGCCCGCGCCTGCGCGTGCGCACCGGCGACGCCCGCGTCCTCGTGCGCGAGGAGCCCGCGGGGGCCTACGACGTGGTGGTGGGCGACGCCTACGCCGGGCGCTCGGTCCCCTGGCATCTCACCACGTCGGAGTTCATGTCCGACGTGAGGCGCCGGCTCGCCCCAGGCGGCATCTACACGATGAACTGCATCGACGCGGGGCGGACGCGCTTCGTGCGCTCCGAGGCCGCGACGCTGCGCAGCGTCTTCGCCCACGTCGCGCTCGAGGCGCGCTTCGGGCGCCCGGCGGCGGGGCTGGGCGAGAACTTCGTCTTCTTCGCCTCCGACGAGCCCCTGCCGCTCCGCGCCCTGGCGGCCGCCTCGGGCGCACGCCACGACGGCGAGGAGCTCCTCGACGAGGCTGCGCTGGCTCGCTTCGTGGGCGACACGCGCGCGCTGCGAGACGACTACGCGCCCGTGGATCAGCTCGTGACGCTCTCGACGGGCGGCCACTAGGGCGCCACCGGACCGATCCCTGCCGCGCCGGCTCGGTAGGCTCGCGCTCGCCTCGCCCCGAAGGCGACGCCGGCGCCTTTTGCGAGGCGCGCGCCGACTCAGAAGCGCTCCCGCGCGTCCCAGGAGGAGCCGCCCCGTGAAGCTCGTGATCGCCATCGTCCGCCCCGAGAAGGCCAACGACGTCCTCGAAGCCCTGTATCGGGCGGAGGTGCGCGGGGTCTCCATCAGCCGCGTCCAGGGGCACGGCGGGGAGCTCGACCGGGTCGAGACCTACCGCGGCACCACCGTGAAGATGGGACTCGCCGACAAGGCGCGCTTCGAGATCGCCGTCTCCGACGCGTTCGTCGAAGCCACGATCGAGGCGCTCCAAGACGGGGCACGCACCGGCGAGGTCGGCGACGGGAAGATCTTCGTCCTCCCGCTCGAGCGCGCGATCCGCATCCGCACCGGGGAGATCGACCACGGGGCCGTCACCCCGCTGGGCCGATGACGGGCGCCTTGACCCTGGCGGTCGCGGGAGTGGACGCCGGCGACACGGCGTGGATGCTCGCTGCCACCGCTCTCGTGATCCTCATGACACCGGCGCTCGGGCTCTTCTACGCGGGCCTGGTGCGCGAGAAGAACACGCTGAACACCTTCATGATGTGCCTCGCCGCGCTCGCGGTGGCCACCGTCGCGTGGGCGCTCGTGGGCTACTCGCTCGCCTTTGACGGAAGCGGCGCGCTCATCGGCGGCCTGCACCACGCGTTCCTCCAGGGCGTCGACTTCGCTCCGCGCGCAGGGACCAAGATCCCGCAACTCCTGTTCATGGCCTTCCAGGCGAGCTTCTGCATCGTCACCGTCGCGCTCGTCTCGGGCGCCGTGGTGGAGCGCATGCGCTTCGCGCCGTTCCTCGTCTTCGCGGGACTGTGGTCGGTGCTCGTCTACGCGGTGCTCGCCCACTGGTCCTTCGGCGGCGGGTGGCTGCAGGCGCGCGGGACGCTCGACTTCGCCGGAGGGGTGCCCGTCGAGATGGGGTCGGGGTTCTCCGCGCTGGCCGCCGCGCTCGTGGTCCGGGCGCGCAAGGACTACGGCCGTCAAGCCCTCCTGCCCCACAACGCGATCTACGTGCTCGTGGGCGCCGGCCTGCTGTGGTTCGGCTGGTTCGGGTTCAACGGCGGCAGCGGCTTCTCGACTGGCAACTCGAGCGTGCTCGCTTTCACGAACACGCTGCTGGCGCCGGCGTGCACGCTCGTGGTGTGGTTCGTACTCGACCTGCTGCGCGGCCGGCAGGTGACGGCGATCGGAGCGGCGACCGCGATCATCGTCGGCTGCGTCGGCATCACGCCGGCGGGCGGGTACGTCAGTCCGGGTTGGGCGTGCGCGCTCGGCGCCCTCGCCGCGCTGCCGAGCTACGCGGCGATTGTCTGGCGCGCGCGCACGCGGGTCGACGAGACCCTCGACGTGCTCGCCGCCCACGGCGTGGCGGGGGTGACCGGCATCCTCTTCATCGGCTTCTTCGCCCAGCTCTCCTGGAACGGCGTGGCCAACGGGCTCGTGTACGGCAACGCCGCGCTGCTCGGACACCAGGCCGTAGCCGCGGTCGTGACGCCCGCGTACGCGTTCGTGGTCACCTTCGTCCTCCTGCGGGTCATCCTCGTCTTCACGCCGCTGCGCGCGACCGAGCGCGAGGAGGCGCTCGGCATGGACATCGTGCAGCACGGCGAGGAGGCCTACGCGACCGGAGAGGGAGCCATCCTCATCTCCTCCGAGGCGGGGGTGGACGGCGCGGTGCCGGTCGCCGACCCGGCCTAGAGCTCGGCGTAGCTGGCGAGGCGAAGGCCGAGGGAGTCGATCTCCGCCCGAATAAGCGGGTCGGTGAGCGTGGCGAGCTCGGCCTCGCGCTCCTCGAGGTAGACCGAGGTGAAGTCGTCGGTCACGTAGCCGGGATGGCAGGAGATCTCGGTCCAGCCGTCGGCCACCTCGTTGCGGAGGATCCACAGGAGGAACTCCGGGCTGACGTGGTGCAGGTCGGTCACCTGCCACTCCCACTGGCCGTAGAAGCCGCCGATGAACCGCACCTCGCTCTCCTCGCGCAGCGGCACCCCGAGAGGCGCGACGAGCGCGCGGGCGATCGGCACGATCTCGGGCCGGCGGTGGACGTGGTGGTGGGAGTCGACGTGGGTGGGCGCTCGCCCCATGAGCTCGCGGAAGGCCTCGAGCTGGCGCCCGAGCTCCGCGCGCACGGCGGCGGGAGACTCGAGGTCGATGCTCGGGTCGGCGTCCTCGCCGTCGAGGTCCCAGTGCAAGCCGATCGCGAGGCGCGGGTGCTCCCGGGCGAGCGCCACGGCGCCCGCCGCGGCGCGCCCGGTGACCATCAGGCTCGTGCTCGTCACGACGCCTCCCCCGTGCGCCTCGACGATCCCGCGGTTGACGCCGTCCGAGGCGCCGAAGTCGTCGGCGTTGACGATGAGGTTGCGCCGCGTGGCGCTCATCGTGCGATCTCGGCGTAGGCGGCGGCGCTGCGCACCGCCACGGCGGGCGCTCCGAAGCGCTCGAGCACCCCCGCCCGCGCCGCGGCGCCCAGCCGGCGGCCGAGGTCGGGGTCGCCCAGCAGCCGGATGACCGCGGCGGCGAGCGCGGCGGGGTCCTCAGGAGCCACGAGCAGCCCCTCGCGCTCGTGCTCGACGATCTCGGCGAGTCCGCCCACGCGGCTGGCCACGACGGGACGACCGCAGGCCATCGCCTCCACGCACGTGTAGCCGAAGGCCTCGAAGCGCGAGGGAACCACGCACACCGCCGCCGACGCGTAGACCGCCGGAAGCTCCTCGCGGGCGAGCGCACCCTCGAAGACGACGGCGCTCGGGTCCAAGCCGAGCGCGCCGGCGCGCGCGGCCAGAGCGGCGGCGGAGCCGCCGTCGGCACCGACGAAGCGGACGTGCGTCTCGGGCATGACGCGGCGGATCGCCGGCAGCGCCTCGAGCAGCACGTCCTGGCCCTTCATGCGCTCGACCCGTCCGGCCACGAGGATGCACGCGGGGTCGGGGGCCCGCTCTCCGGGGACGAAGAGGTCGGAATCCACGGGGTTCGGAACCATTTCCACCCGATCGGGCGCCAGCCGCCAGCGGCGTGTTACCTCGTGCGCGAGCGCGGCGCTCGGCGACGTGATCCGGTCGGCGGCGCGCACGCTCGCGGCTTCGAGCAGCTCCTCGCTGCGCCCATCGAGGTCCGCGGGCTCGCCCGCCAGGCGAGCCGCGAGATACGCCGGAGTGTGCAGGCGGACCACGACCGCGGGCGCGCGGCGGTCGAGCCGGGATCGCAGGGCGGACATGAGCCCGGTCGCGTGGAACTCCGGCGCCTCGACCACGTCGGGCGCGATGCGCGCGAGCGCGCGTGCTGCCCGCGCCGAGAAGAGGAGCGACTCGCGCGCCACGTGGAGGCGGCTCACGAGCGCGACGGTACCCCGCCGCCACGACGGCTCGGGAACCGTCACCCGATGAATGGCCAGGCCGTCGAGCTCCTCCTCGCCGTCCTCCTCCCAACCGCGCAGCACGAGGTGCACGTCGTGTCCCGAGTCCCGGAACGCGCGGCCGAGGATCCCCGTGTAGCTGCCGATCCCGCCCCAGCCGGGGTCCTCGTCGGCGATCAGCGCGATCCTCATGCGGACCCCCGGGCGGGCAGACCGCTCTGCTCGAGCATCGAGCCGAGCAGGCGCTCGGAGTCGAAGAACTCGCGCGCGAGCTCGCGCGCGGCGGCGGCGTGGCGCTCGTAGTCGCCCCGGATCTCGGCCATCGCTGCTGCCGCCTCCTCGACGTCGCGCACGGCGAACGCACCCTCGCCGGTCGGAAGCACGTCCTCGAAGCCGGTCGACTGGAGGACCACGGGACGACCCGCGGCCAGGTAGCAGGCCGAGCGATCGCTGAACCATCCGCTCCGCGTGCCGACGTATCCGCCCTTCGCGCACGAGAACTCGGCGAGCGAGCCGGCGACGAAGCTGCGGTAGCGCTCGGGGGTGTCGACGAGCGACGGCGACTCGAGCCTCCAGCCGCACTCGCGCAGGAGCGCCCGGTCGGGATCGTCGTCCTCGATCGCCAGCGTGAGCTCGAGCTCCTCCCCGGAGCGGCGGGGCAGGTCGAGGAACTTGCGGAACTCCTCGACCTTCGGGCCCATGACCTCCCCGTCGAGCTCGAGGTAGCCGTAGTCGCGCCACGCGCCAACCGTCGTGAAGCGCTCGCGCGCGACGGCGTGCTCCCCGGCCCACCAGTCCAGCACCACCGGGGGCCACAGCGCCCGCCACTCGATCCCTGCGGTGGGGATCGGGCTGCGCGGGGTCCCGACGTTGGCGCCGACCGTGAAGTGCACGTCGTGCTCGCCGAAGATCAGGCGCGGGTCCTCCTCCTCCGCGGCCCACAGGTGGGTGTAGCCCGGGTCCTGCTCGAGCAGGATGCGGGGGCGTATCGCCTCGAGCAGAGGCCAGGGCTCGCGACGGTAGTGGGCGGCCAGGGAGATGACCGCGTCGGCGCGCGCGGCAAAGGCGGCCACCTGCTCGCGCGCCAGGCCGGCGTAGACCCGGCCCGAGGCCGCGTCGAGCAGGGCGGCGGGGCGTCCTGAGAGCACCTGCCCGAAGGCGGCGACGGCGGCCGGCGCGGGCGGCTCCTCGACGAACTCCAGGAACAGCACCTCGTGGCCCAGGCGGCGCAGCCCCTCGAGGATCTGCAGGACGTGCATCGCGTGGCCCCCGCGGCCGGCGACGGAGGGACCGGCGAGGTCCTCGATCGCCACGAGGCGCGCCATCAGCGCCTCGCGGGGAGGACGCGCGCCGGGTTGCCCGCGGCCAGCGCGCCCGCGGGGACCACGCCGTCGACCACCGCCCCCGCCCCGACGATCGCGCCGGCGCCGATGCGCGAGCCACCCAGCACCGTGGCCCGCGCGCCGATCCACGCGTCCTCGCCGATCTCGATGCCGGGTCCGGCCGGCGGCTCGGAGGCGCCATCCGGCGGGATCGCGAACGGCGTGTCGGAGAGCACGACCTCGTGGGCGAGGAAGGTGTGGTCGCCGATCGCCACGCGCGCGTTCGTGCGGATGATCGCCCCGACGATCGTGCAGAAGCGCCCGATCTCGACCACGCCCTCCGGACCGAGCTCGAAGTGGGTGCCGTGGTAGACGCCCGAGTCATCGCCGATCCGCACCGCCACGGCCCGGCGGCTGTGGCAGTGCCGGAAGGCGTACGCGCTGAAGAGCCAGGAGCGAGCCCCCAGCTCGACGTTCTCGGGCACGGGACGCGGGAACCAGTCGTGCTCCATGACGGCCGCGCTCAAGTCCTCACCACGACCTGTGCCGGGTTGCCGGCCACCGTGGCGCCGTCGGGTACGTCCCGGCTCACCACGGCGCCGGCGCCCACGCGGGCGCGCTCGCCGACGTGCACGCCCTTGAGCACGATCGCGCCGATCCCGATCCACGCGCCGTCGCCGATGCTCACCGGGCGGCTCTCGATCGCGGGGCGGAGCGCGGGATCCCCGTGCGGGGC
>JAABUM010002108.1_pt1 | contig 27671 bp, 21 predicted proteins | sample 5559161 | NCBI WGS metagenome assembly JAABUM01 (sample SAMN10711868, study PRJNA513369) | rock metagenome | isolation source: Antarctica rocks | place: Antarctica: Victoria Land, Siegfried Peak nord
CGTCACCAGCGTGAGCGCGTCGATGTGCAACGCGGGGCCACGTTTCGTCAGGGCGCGCTGGTATGCTGGGGGCGGGACCGGGGCCGTGGATACGCACGGAGCTGGGACCATGGGCTGACCTCCTCGGTGCGGGGACCAGACCGCGCTCTTGAGGTCAGCCTACCCCATCCCCAGCATGTTAGGAAACGCCCTCGGCCAGGACACGGGGGCAGGCCCACGGCGCTGGCTACCCGGTGGCGGACGAGGAAAGTGTCACGCCAGCGGCGTCGATATCCGTGACCAAGGGGGCCTGTGCCAGCGCCTGTTTGATGACGGCCGCGCGGCGCCGCGCCCGCACGGCTCAGGATAGCCGGCAGCAAACTTGTCGTATGCGCGGGGAAATGCAACACGACGAACATGGCCGCCGGAAGGTCCGGCGGCAGGCCGCGGACGAGCGTGGTCAATGTCTCGACCCCGCCGGCGGAGGCTCCGACAACGATAATGTCGCGCTCAGGCATAATATATTAAATTCCTGCAATACTATAGAGGGGCCGTATATAGTACGCATAAGCGACGACCGAGACCGGTGGGCAGCGCGCGTGGGAACGAGAAATAGATAGAAGCCTCCGGAGGCGCGTTTATGGGGATAGCATCCGTGCTGAGACAAGTATACACGTCTCTCGCGCGACGTGCGGCAGGCGCCGTTGTCGTGGGCGCGGCGACTCCAAAGCCTAGCCTTAAAAGACCATGGCAGACGACGGACCTTAGAAGGACAGGGCACGACGTTCACGGTACGGCTGCCCTTGTCCAAAGAGTAGCAACAAGTAAAAACGTCATTTATTGACCTTATTTATGGCGGAAATGGCCCGCCACACGGTCATTATTGTCACACTACCGCGTTTGCTAGAGGATACAGTGTTAATGCTATGAGTATCCTAGTTGTTATGGGAGACGACGTAGACGCGCGTCTCACCGCCTATCTGCTGGCGCAAATAGATGGCGACATCGTCGTCGCAGGCGGCCTCGCCGACGCCCAGCAACAGATCGCGCACCGCGCCTGGGCGGCGATCATCCTCGATACGCACTTGCCGGATGGCGATGGTCTACACGTCCTGCGCACGCTGGTCCAACAAGAGTTCGAGGGCGCGGTGCTGATGCTCAGCGCGACGAAGACTCTATCGCTCAAGGTGCGCGCGCTCGACGAGGGCGCGGACGACTACATGGTGCGGCCTTACGAGCCAGCCGAGTTGCTGGCGCGCGTGCGCGCCATAACTCGGCGCGCGCGCAGGCGCGCCAGCCGTGTGGATAGCGGGACCATGCGCGTCGGGGCGCTGCAACTCAATACCAACGACCTCGAGTTGATATTACCCAGCAACCGGCGCACGCGGCTAACTCCCAACGAGATGCGCGTGCTGCACTACCTGATGAAGCACGCGCAGCGTGTGGTCGATCACCAAGAACTCTCCCACCTACTCTTCGGGATGGACTCATACACGGGTCACTCCAACGCCGTCGGCGTCTATATCCGCCGGGTGCGCCGCAAGATTGAGGAGGACATCAGCCACCCACGCTACATCGTCACAGTGCGTGGGAACGGCTACCAATTCATCGTCCCCCCGCACGCAACTGAGGAAACAATCGCGCCTACCGCCCCCGCGGCGGTCGCGCCGACCATGCCCTAACGCATTGGGATATAGCCTATCACGGCGCAGTGCTGGCCTTAACGCGGGCCTGACCTTGCCGCGGGCCTGACCTTAAAAGGTCATGGCAGGGACCGGACCTTAAAAGGTCACGTTGACGATAGCCGCGCTGGCCGTGCGACAAGAGCAAGCGCGCATCGCGTCCAAGCAGACCTTTTAAGGTCCGCCCGCTGCCATGGTCTTTTAGGGTCAGGCTTGGTCGGGGTGGCCGGCCCACTTCTCGACGCGTAACAGCAACTCATCGGTCGAGAAGGGCTTGGCCAGGTAATCGTCGGCCCCCATCTCCTTAGCCCGCAGGCGCAAATTACCCCCGGCCGAGAGGGCGATAACGGGGATGGTAGCGGTACGCGGGCTTTCACGCAGATGCTGGCGCACCTCGATGCCGTTCATGCCCGGCATATTGATGTCAAGCAAAATCACTGCCGGTAGGATCTGCCGGGCTAGCGTCGGCGCCTGCGCGCCTACGCCGCACGTCACAGTATATCCAGCCATGTGTAGCACCTCGGTCATCATATCAAGGGTCGCGTGGTCGTCATCGACCAGCAAAACCTCCTGCCGCCCTTCCGTGCGGCGGGCGTCCGTCCGTGGCATGGCGCGCGCGTCGAAGACATACCCGCGCCCATGGGCGGTGTGGACGTAGCCCTGACCGTCCTCGCGCTCACCCTCACAGCGCTTGAGTTTGGCGCGTAAACGGCGCACGTACACGGCGAGCGCATTCGCGCCCCCCCTATCGTCGGCTCCCCACACCCGCTCGACCAGCGATTGGTGATCCACGACCCGGCCCGGCTCCGCCATCAGGGACGCTAACAGCGCGGCCTCACGCCGCGTCAGGCGCTCACCCCAGCCATCGCTAGCGGACACCTCGCGGGTCGAGGTGTTGAGCAGCAAGCCGCCCGCGCGCACGGTCTCGCCACCGGCGGGCGACGCGCTGGCGAACGGCGCACGCGGGCCTAGCGCGGCGCGTAGACGCGCTTGCAGGTCGTGCGGAGCGATGGGGAGGGGCACGATATCCTGGACTCCCCGAGCGAAAGAGCCACGGCGCAGACTCAGACTGACGTCACGCGAGAGCAGGATCATCGGCGTACGCGGCCACGCATGGCGCACATGGCCTAACAAGGTCAGGACGTCGCTCTCGCGCTCACCCGCGACGACGACCAGCAATGATACCTCGGCGTTGCGCGGCAGCGATAGTCCCAGTCCGGGCTCCGCCGTCTCATAGACGGTATATCCATCGCTCTCGAGCAGGAAGCGCAGCATCGCATGCGTCGGGACATCGCCGCCAATCAGAAGGGTGACGGGTAAAGGCTTTTCGTCCATCAAACTCTTTCAATGAAACCATTTGTGTCCGGTAAAGTCTATCTGTCCTTGCTATAGTATGACAAATTAGGGTAGCACCAATGTAAGATTTACTGGCACATGTCGTGCCATTGCATGACAGTTCTGTCCGATTAAATGTGCCGTGCGAATAGGGGGTTGTAGGGGCGTATCGCTATACGCCCATGCGGATTGGTCTCTCTCCACTTCGCTCCGACAGCCCAACCGGCGGTTATGGGTCGGGCGGCTTGAATCGAACATGGAATTGTGAGTGGAAATTGTTACAGCTGTAGCAGCAGGCGCAGCGTGTTGGCGACAGCGCCGAGTGTGGCCGGCGTAACGTTACCCCACCGACGTATGAGGCGGTCCCGCGACATGGTACGCACCTGACCACACAAAATGTCGCTCGCCACCTTGAGGCCGCCTTCCGGCGCGTCGATCGGTACCCGATTCGGAAGGCGCTGCACGTTGCTGGTCAATGGCAGCGCGATGACCAGCCCCACGCGGCTCGTATTATAGGCGTCCGCCGACATAATCAGAATGGGACGCCGCCCGGCCTGCTCGTGCCCCAGCGTCGGGTTCAAGTCGGCGAACCACACCTCGCCCCGTCGAGGCGCCGCGGCAGGATGAGACGCATCCGCGCTGCTCATACGCGACGGCCCTCGTCCGCGTCTGGATGAAGCACATCCCCGTCCTCAGTCCACAACTCGTCGAGGTCAAGCCCGTCCATCAACGTTCCGTCCAGCGCCTGGCGTTCGGCCACCTCCTCGCGCCAGGCGTCGGGGTCCCGACGCAACGCCCCGTAGCCCCGGTCAATCTCGACGAAGAACCGCTGGTGATACTCGTCCGCCGGCAATGCGACGGCTGGACGGATCAATACTCCGTTCTCGCCCTCCTCAGCAATAACTAGTGAGCCTTCTTCGATGCCGAAGCGCCGGCGCAATGCCGCAGGGATAACCACCGCCCCGCGCTTACCGACCTTACTTACGTCCACCATCCACCATCCTTACAACATGTATCCTAATCAAGGAATATGCCTGATTGTCGGGCATTCAGGCATCAGTATAGGTCTGATAGAACCGCCTGTCAAAGCGCCCCGTCCGTTATCATAAAAGCGTTATGACAACCACCGACAATCTCACGACCGCGTTCGTACGGACGCTGCCCTTCGCCCTCGACCCCTTCCAGCAAGAGGCTTTCGACGCTCTGGCGCGCGGTCATTCCGTGCTGGTCGCGGCACCGACCGGCGCCGGCAAGACGCTCGTCGCCGACTACGCCGCCTTCCGCGCCCTGGCGTTGGGGCGCAGGCTCGTCTACACGACCCCCATCAAGGCGCTCTCCAACCAGAAGTATCGCCAACTCGCGGCGCAGTACGGGCCTGAGAGCGTAGGCATCGTCACCGGCGATACGTCGATCAACCGCGACGCGCCACTGCTGGTGATGACGACCGAGATCCTGCGCAACCTGCTCGTGGTCGCCAAAGACCCCCTGGAGGACATCGGCTACGTCGTCGTCGACGAGATCCACTTCATGGCCGACCGTGAGCGCGGCGTCGTGTGGGAGGAAACGCTCATCTCGTGCCCGCGCCATGTGCAGCTGGTGTGCCTCTCGGCGACGATCAGCAACGCGCGCGAGGTGACGGGGTGGCTCAGCGCCGTCCACGGCGCCACCGAATTGATACGCCACGACCGCCGCCCCGTTCCATTGGAGGACTACCTGTGGTACGACGGCGACATCCAGCTCATCCGCGATGAGACAGGGCGACGCGTCAAGAGTTTCCCGCAGGTCGGTGTCCCCGACGACGAGCGACGCGCCCGCCACGCGCGCGAACGAGTGCGCCGCTACCAGGAGCGGGCCGAGGAGGAGCAGCCAACCCCGCCGGCCCTCGTGGCGCGCCTGCGCGCGCGCGGCTTCCTGCCCGCCATCTACTTCCGCTTCGGGCGCCGCTCGGCCGAGGAGCTGGCTTGGTCGATCGTCAACTCGGGCACGCTGCCCCTGCTCTCCGCGCATCGTGCGGAGGCCATCGAGGACGCCATGGCGCGTACGCTGCAGGACATGGATGACGACACGCGCGCGCTGCACGGCGTGGCCGACCTCATGCGCATCCTCCCCCACGGCATCGCCTACCACCACGCCGGGCTCATCCACCCGCTCAAAGTCCTCGTCGAGGAACTCTTCGCCGGGGCCCTACTCGACGTGGTGGTGGCTACCAGCACACTGGCGATGGGCCTGCACCTCCCCGCGCGCTCCGTCGTCATCGGCGAGCTTAAGAAGTTCAACGGCGTCTCGTTCGAGCCGCTCACCGCGACCGAGTATCGTCAGATGACCGGCCGCGCTGGCCGGCGCGGCATCGACACGATGGGAGCGGCGGTGCTCGTGCCCTCGCCGTACTTGCCCTTCGAGGACGCCTTCCGCCGCATGAGCGGCGAGCCCGAACCCCTGCGCAGCGCTTTCGAACTGCGCTACAATACGCTGCTCAACATGTACCGGCCGGACGATGAGGAGCGCATCCTCTATCTCCTGGAGAACAATCTGGCCGAGTACCACCGCCGTCAGAACGAACGGACGCCGGGGCGCGGCAAGGGACGCCCACAACGGCGCGATGCGCGGGGGCGCCTCTACGCCATGCTCGATGTCCTCATCGCCGAACGCTTGCTTGATCGCGGCGGCGACCTCAAGACCAAGGGGCAGGTGGCCCGCCACATCTTCAACCCCTGGGAGATCGCCGTCGTGCAGACGCTGCTCGACGGATCGCTGGCGCGCCTGGAACCGGCGGAAGTGGCTGAGGTCATCAGTCTGCTCATCCCCAGCAAGTTCGTGTCGTCCGAGGGAGGGCGCGATGGACGAGACGGCTACCACGCGCGGCGGCTGCGCTACAACCGCACGCGTGAACTGACACCGCGCGAAGAGATCGAGGCCACGATCGAGGCCACGGTGGCGCGCCTGCGCGGACGCGAGGGACGACACGGCATCGAATTGACACCAGAGTGGAGCAAGCCGGACCACCGTTTCGTACGCGCCTGGTGCGGCCAGGGGCTGCTAGGCGAACTCGTAGAACAGTTCGGCGTACCGGCCGGGGACGCGCTACAGTTGCTCGGCCAGACCCTCGACCTGCTCGACCAAGGCATCCACGCCCTCGCCGACGTGTTCGGTCCCGACGACCATCATGTCGCCGTACTGCGTCGCGCCGCCGACGCGCTCAGCCATGGTGGCAAGGTGGAGCGGCTGCTGGGACTGTGAGCCGCCTTTTAAGGTCCATCCCCTGCCATGACCTTTTAAGGTCAGGCTAGAGTACCCTAAAGGCTGCGGTTCCCCACCCCAATAGAGCAAGAGAGCACAAGAAAGCAGCGTGATGACAGATCGACAGGCCGGCGATCACTCTTCGTCACGAAAAGGCTTCCTGCGCGTAGCCGGCGCGGCGGCCGCTGGCGCGCTCATCGGTATGCAGCGTCCCGACGCGGCGCGCGCGGCCACCAGCGGATTGGCCGTCTACGATGCCCAGGGCTACGGCGCTAAAGGCGACGGCGTGACCGACGACACGGCGGCCATCAACGCGGCAATCGCGGCGGCGGCCGGCGCCGGCGGCGGGATCGTCTATCTCCCCGCCGGGACCTACCACGTCGCGCCGACCCCACACCCCCAGGACGGCACGTACGCCGTCTGCCTGCTGATGCGCGGCGGCGTGACCTTACGCGGCGCTGGCACAGGGGCCACAACGATACGCCTGGCCGCCAGCGCGGCGCTCCCGGCGGGGAGCAACAGCATCTACCTCGTCCTCAACGCCGCCATCAACCCAGCACTCGCCACAGCGGCGCGCGACACGGACATCGCCGTGGAGGACCTCACCGTCGACGGCGGCGCGGCCACACAAACCGTTCCGACGCACGGCGTCTTCTGGATCGGCTGCCGCGACGTCCACCACACCCGCGTGCGCGTACAGGACATCTACGGCACGGGCAGCCTCGGCGGCCTCACCGAGACCTTCTTCTACGAGTTCCAACTGGGCGCCGAGGCGTCCTACAGCTTCTGCGAGGCCGTCACGACCGGTGGCGGCTCCACAGCGAGCGGCTTCTCGGCCGACCGCGCCACGGGCGTGACGTACGTGGGCTGCGTAGCAAGCGGTATGAAGACGAGCAACGGCTTCACCCACAACACCTGCGCGCTGCTGCGCTACAGCGACTGCCACGCCTACACTAACGGCATGTACGGCTTCAACAGCGAGGATTCCGAGGACGTGCGCTACAGCGACTGCGTGGCAGGCGGCCGCGCCGACGCGGCGGGCCAGGGTCCCTTCGCCGTGGCCCAGACGCTGGGCAACACCAGCGCTGGCTTCATGGTCAAGGGCTCCAGGGTCGTGGACCTGACCGGCTGTTCCTCGCGCTACAACGTCAGCCACGGATTGTGGCTGGCCAAGGAGCCCGACAGCGTCCGCGTCGTAGGCGGTGAGTACTCGGACAATAGCGGCTGGGGCATCGCCGCGACCGCGGGCGCGACCAACATATCTATTTCGCACGAAACGCGTCTATCCAACAACACAGCGGGGGCCTTACAAGCGCAGGCCGACCTCAACACGGGCTCACCCTTCCTGTTCGACTCGGGGTGGCTCACCGCTACGAGCGCGTCACTGACCGTGGATCATGGGTTGCCCAACCGCCCCCGCGCCATCACTATCTACTTTGGCGCGGGACCCGGCCAGGCGCCCGGCGACGACGCCTTCGTGTCCACCTACCCCGGACCCGTCTTCGCCAACAACGTCCAGATCACCGTTCCCACCGTCACGGCCGGCGCGCTGTACCGGGTCGTGGCGACGTATTAGGGGCGCACCGGCCGTCGCCGCTGCATCGAGAGCGCGATGTTCGCGACTATCTCGTCGATGCGCCGATCGGACACCTGGCCGATAGACGCGTCGGGCGGGAGGTCGGCTTTGTTGAGCGTGGACACCTGCGATGCGTTGACGACGCTCGGACGCGGTAGATTCGCCTCGCCGGCGTTGAGCAGCACGTTCCAACGCGCGGAGGCAAGACGCAGATTGGAGGTTACGGCGCACACAACAACCGTACGGATAGCGCTCGCGTTGACCACGTCGTTGGAAACGACCACGACGGGGCGGCGATACCCCGGCTCGGACCCGCGCGGCTCACCGAAGTCGAACCAATAGAGCTGACCCTGCCAGATCGCCACTCGGGCTCAGGGTCGAGCGTGCGGTGGAACGCGGACCGCAACGCGGCGGCCATCGCATCGTCGGCGGGATCGGGTTCGCCGTAGGCCGCGTCCAGGGTCGCGCGCACCGCGTCGTCGTCGGTGTGGTGGATATGCTGGGCGGCACGATTGGCAAGCCATGCCTCGAGCCCCCCAGGCGTTTCGATATATGCCCGCCGAGCGTCGGCATCGAGTGCCGCGAACGCGGCGATATCTTCGGGCCCGATCCCGTAACCGCGCGCCAGTGCCGGATCGGCTGCCATCCTACCTCCTCCCCTGTCCCAAACCCTCCACCATCCCAGACACGCATCCCCGCGAGCGTCAACGCGCGATGGGTGACTGGTTTATAGCACATATCGAGGGCGCTTGCAATATGCGATGCAGCACGACGTCGTGGTGGCTGGGCGCGCCGCGGACGGGCGAATGGGTGGTGCGTGGTAGAATACAGTAGCACTTTGTGCCCCCGTTTTATAGGAGGATGACCGACGTTGAACATTGTCGTTTGCGTCAAGCAGACCCCATTGGCGACCGTCGACAAGGCGGTGCTCCCCGACGGGCGGCTTGACCGTGAGGATAGCGAGAACGCCATCAACGGCTACGATGAAGTCGCCGTCGAGGAGGCGCTGCGCGTGCAGGAGCGGCACGGCGGCGAAGTGACCGTGCTGACGATGGGTCCCGAGGACGCCACCGATGCGATCCGTAAGGCGCTGGCGATGGGCGCCGACAAGGCCGTGCTGATCAGCGACGAGGCCCTCGCTGGCTCCGACGCCTGGGTCACGGCCCATGTCCTCGCCGCCGCCATCAAACAGTTACACCCCGATCTCGTGATTATGGGCATGCAGAGCGACGACGCCGCCACCGGCGTCGTGCACCACGGCGTGGCCGAACACGCCGGCCTCCCCGCCCTCACGCACACGATGCAGCTAACCATCGACGGCGACACAGTGACGACGCGCCACCGCCGCGAGGATGGCTACGCCACGCTGCAGGCCACGCTGCCCGCGCTCGTCGGCGTGATCGACGTGATCAACCAACCGCGCTACCCCTCGATGAAGGGCATCATGGCCGCCAAACGCAAGCCCGTGGAGACCCTCTCGGTCGAGGACCTGGGCATCGATCCCGCCACGGTGGGGCTGCAAGGCTCCAAGACGCGCGTGGTCAACGTCGACGAACCGGCGGCGCGCGCGGCCGGCGAAGTCTACGAGGATAAGGGCGACGCGGCCCAGCGCATTATTGAGTTCTTGATCGCGCGGAAGGTAATGTAACATGCCGGCAACTAGTGATATCCTCATCTTCGGCCAGCAGGCCGACGGGACACCCACGCGCGTGGCCTTAGAACTGGCGACCGGCGCGGCGACCCTGGCCGGTGAACTGGGCGGCCACGCCATCGGCGTGACACTGGGACGTGGCGCGCGCGAGGCGGCGCAAGAATTCGGCGCTTATGGCCTCGCCACCGTGTACTACAGCGCCGACGACGCGCTCTCCGACTACGGCGTACACGCGCAGGCGCACGCCCTCGCCCAGGTCGTGCGTGAGAAAGATCCTGCGGCCGTGTTGCTGCCCGCCACGAACGATGGACGCGATGTCGCGGCGCGCCTCGCAGCGGTGCTCGACTGCGGTATCCTGTGCAACGCGGCGCGCCTCTTCGTCCACGACGGCAAGGTCGCCTCCGAGCAGGGCGCTTTCGATGGCGCGCTCTTGATGGCCTGCGTCACGACCGACGACGCCAACCCCACGATTGTGACCGTGCGCGGCAAAGTCTTCGCCGCGGAACGCAGCGGCGGCGAAGCCACGCTGGAAGAGTTCGCCTATACGCCCGCGCCGGAGAGTCAGGACGTGCGCGTGCTCGAGGTCGTCAAGCAAGAGACGACCGACGCGATACCGCTGGAGGGCGCCAACATCGTCGTGGCCGGCGGTCGCGGCGTCGGCGGCCCCGAAGGCTTCGCGCCGATCCGCGCATTGGCCGACGCCATGGGCGCGGCCATGGGCGCGTCGCGCGCGGCGGTCGACGCCGGCTGGGTCCCGTACGCCCTGCAAATCGGCCAGACCGGCAAGCAGGTCAAGCCCAAAGCCTACATCGCCATCGGCATCTCGGGAGCCATCCAGCACAAGGTCGGCATGCAAAACGCCGACACCATCATCGCCATCAACAAAGACCCCGAGGCGCCCATCTTCGCCTTCGCCGACCTCGGCATCGTCGGTGACCTCAACGATGTCGTGCCGCGCTTGGCGGACGAACTGAAGAAGCGCCAAGGCTAAGGATGCCTGGCCCTACGCGACAGGAGAGCTACGAATGGATTTCTCACTCAACGACGAGCAAGAGGCGATCCGCAACCTGTGCCGCGACTTCGGCCAGGAGGTGGTCGCGCCACGGGCCGAGGAGATGGACCGCACCGCCTCATTCCCCTACGACATCGTGGAGCAGATGGGCAACCTGGGGCTGCTCGGCATCCCCTTCCCCGAAGAGTATGGCGGCGCGGGGGCCGACACGGTGTCGTACGCCCTCGCCGTGGAGGAGATTTCGCGCGCCGACGCCTCGACCGGCATCACCATGGCCGCGCATACCTCGCTCGGGGCCAGCCCATTCTATCTTTTCGGCACGGACGAGCAGAGGCAGGAGTTCCTGACGCCGCTGGCGCAGGGCAAGCGCTTGTGGGGCTTCGGCCTGACCGAACCGGAGGCCGGCTCCGACGCCGGCGGCGCCCGCACGCGGGCCGAGCGACGGGACGGCTCGTGGGTCGTCAACGGCAGCAAGGCGTTCATCACCAACTCGGGCACACGCATGACCGGCGGCGTAACCATCACGGCCGTGACCGGGAAGCGCGCGGACGGGCGCCCCGCGATCAGCAACATCATCATCCCCAGCGGCACGCCCGGCTTCACGGTCGAGCCGTCCTACCACAAGATGGGCTGGAGAGCGTCCGACACGCACGGGCTATCGTTCCGCGATTGCACGGTCCCTGAAGGAAATTTGCTTGGCGAGGAGGGCCAGGGGCTCAAACAGTTCCTGCAAATCCTCGACGGCGGCCGCATCTCGGTGGCCGCGCTCTCGATCGGGCTGGCTCAGGCATGCTACGACGCCGCCTTCGCCTACGCCAGGGAGCGCAAGCAGTTTGGGCAGGCCATCAATAAGTTCCAGGCCATCCAGTTCAAGTTGGCCGACATGGCGACCGAGATCGAGCTGGCGCGCACGCTGACGCTCAAGGCGGCCTGGCTCAAAGACGCCGGTAAGGACTTCCGCCTCACCGCCGGCATGGCCAAGCTCTACGCCGCCGAGACGTCCAAGCGCGCGGCCGACCAGGCGGTGCAGATTCACGGCGGCTACGGCTTCATGGACGAGTACGCCGTTTCGCGCTACTGGCGCGACTGCAAGATCAATGAGATCGGCGAGGGCACCAGTGAGGTGCAACGTGGGCTGATCGCAAAACTACTCGGTTGTTGAGGGCCCTCACCCCCGACCCCTCTCCCACGGTTAGGGAGAGGGGTCGGGGGTGAGGGGTGAGAACTCCCCTCTCCCGCGCACGGGAGAGGGGTTGGGGGTGAGGGATTAATTATGAATGCCAACGATGTCGTCATCACAGCGGGCGTACGCACGCCCTTCGGCAAACTGGGCGGCGCGCTGTCGTCGCTCTCGGCGGTCGACCTCGGTGCGGCGGTGATTCGCGAGGCGCTGGAGCGCTCGAAGGTCTCGGGCGAACAGGTCGGCCACGTCATCATGGGCACGGTCGTTCCGGCGGGGCTGGGACAGATCCCGGCGCGACAGGCCGCCTTCAAAGCGGGCCTCCCGGCCGAAGTCCCCGCCCTATCTATCAATAAAGTGTGCGGTTCCGCGCTCAAGGCGGTTAATCTTGGCGCGCTGTTCATCAACGCCGGGGAGGCCGACATCGTCGTCGCAGGCGGCATGGAGAGCATGAGCAACGCGCCGTACCTACTCGAGAAGGCGCGCTCCGGCTATCGCATGGGCGACGGCGTATTGGTTGACGCGATGATCCGCGACGGACTATGGAGCCCCTCCGACGACGTGCACATGGGCGTCTACGGCACGGTCGGGGCGCGCGAGTTCGACATCTCACGCCGGGAGCAGGACGAGTGGGCGCTGCGCTCACAGCAGCGCTACGCCGCCGCGCTCGCCGCCGGCAAGTTCGCCGAGGAGATCATGCCGATCGAGGTCCCACGGGGCCGTGGCACGGTCGAGACCGCCGCGCGCGACGAGGCGCCGCGGCCCAACACGACGCTCGAAGGGCTCGCGGCGCTCAAGCCGGCCTTCCAGGACGACGGCACGATCACGGCCGGGAACGCGCCGGGCGTCAACGACGGCGCCGCCGCGCTCGTGCTGATGCGGCGCGACACGGCGACGCGGCTGGGCGCCCCTGTGTTGGCGACCTGGGTCTCCAGCGGCGAGGCCGCCATCGAGCCGCGGCGCATCAGCGCCGTGCCCGCCTACGCCATCCAACGCGCGTTAGAGCGAGCAAAGTTGCAATTGAAGGACATGGAGTTGGTCGAGGTCAACGAAGCCTTCGCCGCCGTCACGCTCGTCGTCAACAAAATACTAGGATTGGACCCCGAGAAAGTAAATGTCGACGGCGGGGCCGTCGCGGTCGGCCACCCTATCGGCGCCTCGGGCGCGCGCATCCTGATGCACCTGATCTACGAGATGCGCCGCCGCGGCTCACGCTACGGTGTGGCCGGCATCTGTAGCGGCACGGCTCAAGGCGACGCCACGATCGTGCGGATTGATTCGTAGAGGCGTATGGCCATACGCCCTGAGGCCTGCGACTGAAGGCGCATGGCAAAGTACGGGCACTGAAGTGCCACGCCTCGATTGTAACGGTGCGACTTCAGTCGCCGTTAGTTTGCCATGCGCCTTCAGTCGCAGGCCAGGCCCTTTCGGGAGGAATTACCGATGACCTACTATCCGCTCAACGAAGACGAGCAGCTTATCATGCAGACCGTGCGCGACTTCGCGCGCGAGCGGGTCGCGCCGCGCGCGGCCGAGATCGACCGCACCGGCGCGTTCCCCCACGACCTCGTCAAACAGATGGGCGAGTTGGGCCTGATGGGCGTCTGCCTGCCCGAGGAGTACGGCGGCGCCGGCCAGAGCTACGTGCTCTTCGCTATGATCGTCGAGGAGTTATGTAAAGCCTGCGCCAGCACCGGGCTGATCATGGACGTCAACATCTCACTGTGCGCCGAGCCAATCCTGCTCTTCGGCGGCGAGGAGCAAAAGCATCGCTTCCTGACGCCGCTGGCCACTGGCGAGAAACTCGGCGCGCTAGCCATCACCGAGCCCGAGGCTGGCTCGGACGCCGCCGGGATCAAGACGACGGCCGCGCGCCAGGGCGACTCTTATATCCTGAACGGCGGCAAAATCTTCATCACCAACGGCGGCGTGGCCGACACCTACGTCTGCACAGCCGTGACGGACCGCGAGAAGAGGCACAAGGGCATCACCGACTTCATCGTCGAGAAGGGTATGCCGGGGTTGTCGTTCGGCGCGCCGCTGCACAAGATGGGCATCAACGGCTCGGCTACGACCGAAGTGTTCTTCGACAACGTGCGCGTGCCCGTCGCGAACCGCCTGGGCGAGGAGGGCATGGGCTTCAAGATCACCATGGACACGCTCGACGGCGGCCGCGTCGGCATCGCGGCGCAGGCGGTCGGCATCGCGCAGTCGGCGCTCGACGACGCGCTGGCCTACATCGAGCAGCGCAAGCAGTTCGGCAAGAAGATCTCCGAGTTCCAGGCCATCCAGTTCATGGTCGCCGACATGGCGACCGAGATCGAGGCGGCGCGCCTGCTGACCCTACAGGCGGCGGCGTTGCGCGACAAGAATATTCCGTGCGCGCGCGAGTCGGCCATGGCCAAGCTCTTCGCCGGCGATGTCGCCGTCAAGGTCGCCACCGACGCGCTGCAGCTCTTCGGCGGCTACGGCTACATCAAGGAATACCCGGCCGAGCGCCACCTGCGCGACGCCAAGATCACGCAGATCTACGAGGGCACGCAGCAGATCCAGCGCATGGTTATTGCTCGCACAATCTTGGGGCGGTAGGCGACGAGCGACTGTGCAGTGCATAATAACGCTATGTCGTGGGAGGCCGAGTATACCGATCAGTTCGAGGAATAGTGGGTTACCTTGAGCGAGCAAGAACAGACCGCGATTGATAAAGCAGTCGAGGCTTTGCAGCAGGATGGACCATCACTCCATCGTCCACTCGTTGATACAGTGCATAGATCGCGGTACGCTAACATGAAGGAGTTGCGCCCGCCTTCAAGCACTATCCGCATCTTGTTTGCATTCGACCCGCAGCGCTCGGCGATCCTCCTCATTGGCGGCGATAAGGCTGGTCAGTGGAATGCCTGGTACGAGCGGATGATTCCGGTGGCCGACCGATTATACGACGATCATTTGCAGGAGCTACACCGACAAGGGGATCTGCCATGACTAAAACCAAGAACTTCGAACAACTCCGCTCCAAGCTCCGTGCTAATCCAGAGAGCCGTATCCTTGGTGAGCAATACGAACGCGCCATACGAGATGCGCTTGCTCTTGGCAAGTTACGAGAGTCACATGGCGGTGTGCAGGAAGAGGTAGCAGACATCCCCGCGAACTCGCAGAACAATGCGGCGCGCGTTGAACTCCGGGATAATCCGTACCTTTCCGCCCTCAGCGGCTACATTGCCGAGCTTAGTGGACGACTCGAAATTACCGCCGTCTTCCCCGACCAACGCATAAATCTCGTCGTACCGAGTAGCGAACAAACGGAAAGCAGGGCTGTCGGATGTTAAGTTCTACTTTCTGGACGACGACAACCGGCTGGAACTATTAACCGGCCCACGCGCCGCTACACAAAGCGAGCAGTTGATCGGAGCGGAGGGTAGATAGTGGCAATCGCGACACACGCAATAAACGAAGATGTAACCACGTTAGGCTACTTCGACCTCACATCCGCGCAGCTTGACCTGCGCGAGCGCGTGCGGGCCTACGTGCGCGACTACGTGGCGCCAATCGCGGACGAGACGGATCGCGACAGCCGCTTCCCTGCGGAGGCAGTGCGCGAGGCGGCAGAGCGTGGCTTCCTGGGCCTGATCGTGCCCAAAGAGTATGGGGGGCAGGGGGCCGGTCACCTCGCCTTCGCCCTCTTCGTCGAGGAGGTCGCCTACGCCTGCGCCGCATCGTCGGTGATCATGGACGTACATACGTCGGTCGGGACCGAGCCGATCGTCCTTTTGAGCACGGAGGATCAGAAGCGCCGCTACCTGCCCGACCTCGCCGCCGGCCGCGTGCTCGGCGCCTTCGCCCTCACCGAGCCCGAAGCGGGCTCCGACGCCGCCGCGCTCAAGACGACGGCGACGCGCGACGGCGACTCCTATGTGCTCGACGGCTCTAAGACCTTCATTACCAATGGCGGCAAAGCGGGACTCTATACGGTGATGGCCTCGACCGACCGCGCGAAAGGCGCCAAGGGCATCAGCGCCTTCCTGGTCGAGGCGGAGACGCCCGGCTTCACGGTCGGCGCGCCGCTGCACAAGCTGGGTCTGCACGGCTCGCCCACGACCGAGTTGTTCTTCCGCGACTGCCGCGTGCCCGCCGTCAACCGCCTCGGCCAGGAAGGCGAGGGCTTCAAGGTGGCCATGCTGGCGCTGGACAGCGGGCGCATCGGCATCAGCGCGCAGGCCCTCGGCATCGCGCGCGCCGCGCTCGACGAGTACATCGCCTGGGCGTCCGGTCAGGCGTCCCGACAGCAAGGACAGGGCACGCAGTTCGCCATCGCCGATATGGGCGCCGGCATTGAGGCCGCCCGCGCGTTGACCTGGCAGGCGGCGCGCCTGTGCGACGCAGGCCGCCCCTTCAGCGGCGCCGCCGCGATGGCCAAGCTTAAGGCGACCGACACCGCCATGTCCGTCGCCGACAAAGCTATGGCCTTGGTGGGCATCGAAACCGGTGGCGCACACTTGGCGCGACTGGACCGCTTCTTCCGCGACGCCAAAGCCACGCAGCTCTATGAGGGGACCAACCAGGTGCAGCGCATGGTCATCGCGCGCCATGTAGTGGGGGCGCGCTGATGCGTTACCACCTCCTCGCCCTCCCTGCCCCCTCTGAGGGTCTTCCTCTCGCCCTCCCTGCCCCCTCCGAGGGTCTTCCTCTCGCCCCCCCCGCCCCCTCCGGGGGTCTTCCTCTCGCCCCCCCCGCCCCCTCCGGGGGAGCCTGGGGAGATGCCTCCCCCCAGACCCCCGCCAAAAAGAGTGTGCGGCGGATAATGGGAAGGGTACTGGTAAGCGCAGTAGCGGTAGTGGACGCGACCGATCTAACAGCCAGGCGCAGCGCATGGACGGGACGCGGGCAGATGCGGCGTATGGATGGGAGCCGGGATCGTGGGCCGTCTCCCATCTCCAGGTTCCCTGACTCCCGCGCTGTGCGTTTGGCGGGGGTCTGGGGGGAGGCATCTCCCCAGGCTCCCCCGGAGGCGCGCTGGACCGCCGGCCGCAGCCGGGGGGCCAGTCAGCCATGGGCGGGGGGGGCGAGGAGAGACGCCCAAGCGGGGGGGGCGAAGAGAGACGCCCAAGCGGAGGGGGCGAGGAGAGACGCCCAAGCGGAGGGGGCGAAGAGAGACGCCCAAGCGGAGGGGGCGAAGAGAGACGCCCAAGCGGAGGGGGCGAAGAGAGACGCCCAAGCGGGGAGCGCAGGTGAGGCATTCTGGGACACGTCAAGATGGCGCTAGACATGCGAGCGCAGGCGGACCTGGTCGAGCGCGTGCTGCGCGGCGACCCGCGCGCGATTGGCCGCGCCATCTCGGCCGCCGAGAACGACGCGCCCGGCAACGAGGAGCTACTGGGCGCGCTGTACCGGCACACGGGACGCGCCTATGTGCTGGGCATGACGGGGCCGCCCGGCGCGGGCAAGAGTTCGCTCGTCGATGGGCTGGTCCGTCTGCTGCGCGCACAGGGGCTTGGCGTGGGCGTGTTGGCGGTCGATCCCTCGTCGCCGTTCACCGGCGGCGCGATCCTGGGCGACCGTATCCGCATGCAGGCGCACGCCTACGACCGTGGCGTCTATATCCGCTCCATGAGCGCACGCGGACACCTGGGCGGTCTCGCCGAAGCAGCGAATAAGGCCGTGCATGTGCTCGACGCGGCCGGCAAGGACGTGGTCATCGTGGAGACAGTCGGCGTGGGGCAGTCCGAACTGGAGATCGCGGGGACGGCCGATACAACGGTCGTCGTGCTCACACCGGCCGCGGGCGATATGGTGCAGATGCTCAAGGCCGGCATCATGGAGGTCGCCGACATCTTCGTGGTCAACAAAGCCGATATGGAAGGGGCCGGGCGCCTGGCCCGCGATCTGCGCACGATGCTCAACATGGGCGAGCATCCCGCCCCAGGCGACTGGACGAAGCCGATCATGCAGGCGCGGGCCACGGCCAACGTGGGCATCGATACGCTGTGGGCGGAGGCCGAGCGCCACCGTGCCTTTCTACACGAGGAAGGCAGGTTGGAACAGCGCCGCCGCGCGCGCCTGCGCGCGGAGATCCTCGACCTCGTGATGTCACGCGTGCGTGCGCGCCTGCTCGATGATGTGCGCGGCCGCGATGAACTCGACGACCTGCTCAACCGCGCCTACGCGCGTGACCTCGATCCATACGCCGCCGCGCACGCTATCATGCGCTCGGGCGCGCTAGTCGAGGCGACAGACGACAAACGATAGAAAACGAGGACGCGTCGTGGTGAGCCATACACAGGACTATAAGGGGATACCGTTGACAACGTACGCGCCGGTATTATCGATAAAACATAGTAGAGGCGTAGCGCCTTTAGGGTTAGTGAACTGCCAGGGAGCCTCAATACTCCCCGTACCATCAGCCTTTCACAACCCCTCGCGCTAGTAGAATGAGGTGGCCGGCATGATGGCGCGTTTCCGCCGCTTACACATGGGGCCGGCGCCATCGGCCACACTGTACAAAAACACAGGCGACACATTGTCGCAACAGCAATATGTGGCCCGCCTTGGCGCCCTCCTCTTCATCCTCTCCAGTGCGGTAACGGCCATCAGTGCTCTCTTACCCGCCGCGCCAGGGATGAACCGCGGCGGCATGATCGCGGTCAGCGTCATTGCTCTCGTCATGGGCGTCATCAAATGGTTCCTACCGTGGCGGCACTGGCTTCACTCCAGCAGTCTGTGGAACGTGCCCCCGGCCCTGGCGCTCATCGCCCTGTACAACTACCTCAGCAGTGATGAGCCGTACCGCTACGGCCTCTTCTTTATGGTGGCGTTCGCCTGGGTTGGCGTAGGACACGGCCGTGGCAAGTCCTTGCGCTTCGTGCCCGCGCTGGCGCTGGCCTACATCGCGCCCCTACTGGCGTTACACCGGCTAACCCCAACCTCCGCCACCTCGATTATTTTCATCATCCCAGGCTGCATCCTGGTGAGCGAGATCCTGGCCTGGACATCCGATCGCCTCTGGTCCGCGCGGAACGCGTTGAGCACGAGCGAGTCGCGCTTCCGCGCGCTATCCGAGCACGCCACCGACCTCGTGAGCGTGCTTGGTTCCGATGGGACGTATCTCTACGCCAGCCCGTCGTTCCAACGCATCCTTGGTCACGAGCCGGAGCGCCTGTATGGAACGCTGGCGCTGGATATCATCGCGCCCGACGATGTCCACCGCGCCCGCACGGCGTTCTTCAAGGGGCTAGCGCGGTCCGGCGAGATTGAGCGGACGGAATGCCGCATGCGTCACGCCGATGGGTCGTGGCGCACGCTCGAGTTGATCGGGACAAAACGTTTGACCGATCCCGCCGTGCGCGGCATCATCATCAACGGACGGGATATTACTGAGCGCAAAGAGGCCGAGGAGGCGCTACGCCATCAGGCCCTACACGACGCCCTGACCGATCTGCCCAACCGCACGCTCCTGCAAGACTGCCTACGGCAGGCCATCGCGCGTGTCGAGCGTGGCGGCGACGCTCTCGCGCTGCTGCTCATCGACCTCGATGGCTGCAAGGGTGTGAATGACACACTGGGCCATCAGCAGGGCGACCTGCTCCTGAGAGAAGTCGGCGCGCGCCTCGGCGCGACGCTACGAGCTTCGGATACAGTGGCGCGCCTTGGCGGCGACGAATTTGCCGTGCTCCTAGCGGCTACCGACCGGCCGGGCGTGATGCGGATCGCGAACACGCTCCACGCACGGATCGAAGAACCTATCGCGCTGCCGGACCGCTCTGTGCGCGTGGGAGCCAGCATCGGCGTCGCCCTGTACGGGGAACACGGCGCCGATGGCGAAACGCTGTTGCGCATGGCCGACGCAGCGATGTATGAGGCCAAGCGCGCGGGCGGCGGCTACGCGCTCGCGACACAAGCGCGGGTGGCCTAGCGCTGCCTTAAAGAGGTCGCGTCAGCGGGCCAGCGGCAAGAAGACGCGGAAGCACGACCCCTCGCCGAGCGTACTCTCGACCGTGACGCGGCCACCCATCAACTCCACGAACTCGCGCACGATGGCCAGCCCTAGCCCAGCCCCGCCAAGCTCGCGCGTCCGCGCCTGGTCCACACGATAGAAGCGGTCGAAGATACGCGTCAGGTGCTCCGGCGCCATACCTTCGCCGGTGTCGGCCACCGCCATGACGACCCCATCCTCGCCCGCCGTGACCGAGAGGGCGATGATCCCGCCGTCGGGGGTGTGGCGCACGGCATTGCGCACCAGGTTCTCTAGGATCTGGCGCAGGCGGCCAGGGTCGGCCAGCGCGTACGGCAAGCCCGGCCGCGCGTCCACGGTCAGCGCGATCTGCCCTTCGTTCTGGGCCAGGGGGCGCATCAGCGCCGCCACCTCGTCGACCAGCGCGGCGACGTCGACCGGCTCGCAGCGCACTTGCAGCGTCCCCGTTTCGGCGCGCGAGAGCGTGAAGAGATCGTCGACGAGGACGGCCAGCCGCTCGGTCTCGCGCCGCAACGCGTGCAGCGTCGGCTCCGTCAGCACGACCTCGCGCTCGTCTTCATACACCCGCTCGTCCACGACGCTGCCTGCCGCGACGGGCTGGTGCAACGCCAGGTTGTCCAGGTGGGCGCGCACGATAGCCAGCGGCGTGCGCAGTTCGTGCGAGATGCTAGCCACCAACTCTTGCCGCGCCCGCAACGCCTCCTCAGCCTGCGTCCGTGCCCACTGCGACTCGGCCATCGCCGTTTCCAGATTCGCGGCCATACTATTGACGCTCGCGGCCAGGCGCCCACTCTCGTCCACGGCCCGCACATGCACGCGCTGACTCAGATCGCCCCCCGCGATGGCCGTGGTCACGCGCGACACCGCCTCCAGACGCCGCGTCAGGCCGCGCGCCATGAAGTACCCGAACAAACTCGACAGGCCAAAGATAGGCAATAACGCCATCGTGATGAGGATAAGCATCAGGATGCCGAAGGCGAAGAGCGCGTAGGAGAAGAAAGTCAACGGAGGGAAAGCGACGTGCGGAACGCGTACGACGACGACGGCGACGGGCCGGCGTCCCACGAGTACGGGTGTCGCGACCACCTCGTCCCCCGTGACACGGATGCCGCTCCACGCAAACCCATTCTGCTGGAATGTGGATGGGGGCCACAGCGTCGTGGCTAACGACACGGCCGCCGAATGGCCGCGCAGGGTATTCCGCCGCAAGACGCGCCACGTCGCCGCGGGAAGGATCGTCGCCGGCGACGCTTGGATTCCCGGTGTGGACAACGGCTGTCCGTTTATCTTGACGGGCGCCGATTGTCCCTCTATCGGGGGAGGCGGCAGTTTCGCTGCCGTTAAAACCGTCCCATTAGGGTCCAGCAACAGAACGCGCGAGGGCTGACGGCTCCACATCGCCACGGCGTTGAGGAATGGGTTATCACGCGGCTGGATACGCCCTGCCTCGATCCCCTGCAAGATGGTCTTCGCACTCCCAGCATCGAACGCCGCCCCGCTATCCGGCGTCACGGCGCGCGCGATAGACGTGGCGAAGCCGCGCGCGTCGGGCTGCAGCACCGCGAGAATCACTTTCGAGGCCACGACGCTGCCTACAACGCTGCCCAGCCCGCTCACGATGATCAGTGGCACGACGACCACCGTTAGATGTGACACGGTCAACTGCCAACGCAGGCGCTGGCGCGCGCGCCGCCGCAACGCGGCGACGATCTTAAGAGCGAAGCGTACCCAGAACACCAGCCAAAACACCAAGCTGAGGCTCTGTAGAAAGCCCCCGAACAGGGCACCGGGATGGGCGTGCACAAGCCCACGCGCCAGAGGCCACGCGCCGAGCGCAAAAAAGGAGTAGGATAGGATATCAACGATGAGGGCGTAGAGCAACAGGCGGCCCGCGCCCTTGGCGATCCGGCCCCACCAATGCCGCGCGCGTGTCCGGCGCAGGCGCCATGCCGGCCACAAGACCAGCCATAACTCTCCAATGACGATGAAGACGCTGTTCGCCCCTGCTGCAAGCGATCGGGGGTCCGCCCACAACGCCACACCACATAGGACCAGCGCGACCACGATAGCCTCGGCCACCGTACGTAAGAGACCGGCGCTAAAAGGAGCAAGGGCGCGATGCCGCCACTCGCCACTCATCAATCGGCCCGCAACTTGTAGCCGACGCCCCACACCGTGGCGATGTGGTCGCCGAAGGGGCCAAGCTTCTTGCGCAAGCGCACGATGTGCGTGTCGACGGTGCGGTCGAAGCCGTCGAACTCGAGGCCCCAGATGCGCTGCAGCAGGAACTCGCGGCTGTAGGCGCGGCCGGGCTGCGCGGCCAGCAGGTGCAGCAACTCGAACTCCTTTGGCGTCAGGTCGATCTGACGCCCCTCAACGCTGGCGGTGCGCCCCGCCACGTCCACGCACAGCGCTCCCACCTCCAGGACGGCGGGGCGCGCCTCCTCACCGGCTCCGCCCGCCCCGTGCGCTCCGGCAGTCATCAGATCGACGCGGCGCAACAGCGCGCGGGCGCGCGCCAGCAGCTCGCGCATACTGAACGGCTTGGTCAGGTAGTCGTCGGCTCCGACCTCGAGGCCCAGCACTTTGTCGACCTCCTCGGCGCGCGCGGTCAGCATCAAGACCGGCGTGATGCTGCGCGCACGGATGCGGCGACACACCTCCAACCCGTCGATGCCCGGCAGCATCCAATCGAGGATAACGAGGTCAGCCGGGCGCGACTCCAGCATACGCAGCGCCGTGGGGCCATCGCCCGCGACAGCGACGCTATAGCCCGCTGCGACGAGCCGTTCACGTACCAACCCGGCCAGTTGATCTTCGTCCTCGACCACCAATATGTGCGCCATGTCCTACTCCTACATGCCCACGGGCATGGCCTGCGACTAAAGTCGCATGGCAAACCACGGACACTAAAGTGTCTCTCGGTGCTCACGCGACCATCTGAGGCATTTCGACTCTACCGATCATGGTAATTCCGTAGCGACTTCAGTCGCCGTCTGTTTGCCATGCGACTTTAGTCGCAGGCGTCAAGTGCCCTATGCCATCATAGTACGACGATTCACCCCTAACGCGCGTGGCAAAACGATGGCGGAAATGTGGCGAAAGTATGGCGACACACTTTCGCCATACTTTCGCTATGAACTTTTAACATGCTCTTGATCCTTCCGACACTCTACGCACGCTATACTTGGCGTGTCATGACAGACATCAAACAGGTTGAGCGTACATCATGGGACACAAAATGGTCTGCCGCGGCGCCACATAGGGGCGCGCCGTGGTGCTCTATAAAGGGACAACACAGCGTTTTAGTAGATAGTAGGTGAGAGCGAACGACGGGCATGATACGCCCGCTGTGTCGCGAAAGGGACGGATAGGATATGGCGCGCGAGCTGATCATTGAGGCCACGGGTCTGCGCAAAATATATACGACCGGAGCATTGAAGGTGGAGGCGCTGCGCGGCGTCGACTTCGCCGTGGCGCGCGGCGAGATGGTCGCCATCATGGGACCCTCCGGCTGCGGCAAGACCACCATGCTTAACTGCCTCTCAGGGCTGGATGAGTTCGACGGCGGCGAGGTGCGCATCGCCGGCACGCCGCTAAGCGCTATGAGCGACAACCGCAAGACCGAGTACCGCGCCAAGAGTATGGGCTTCGTGTTCCAGGTCTACAACCTGCTCCCCGTGCTCAGCGCGGTCGAGAACGTCGAGTTGCCCCTGCTCGTCAGCGGCGTGCGCACGGGCGAGGCGCGCAAACGCGCGCTGGCCGCGCTGGACCGCGTCAACCTCGCGCCGTGGGCCAAGCATCGTCCGGCCGAACTATCCGGCGGGCAGCGCCAGCGCGTCACTATCGCCCGTTCGCTGGTCAACAATCCGGCCATCGTGTGGGCCGACGAGCCAACCGGCGCGCTCGACTCCGAATCGGCCCAGGACATCATGGACCTGCTGTGCAACCTCAATCGTCAGGCCGGCCAGACCCTGGTCATGGTCACACACGCCCTGGAAATCGGCGAGCAGGCCAACCGCATCGTGCGCATGCGCGACGGGCGCATCGAGGACGACGGCCTGACGAGTAGTCAGATGTCAGTAGTCAGTAGTCAGAGAGAGGCTTCAAGACAGGCGCCGCTTATAGTCGCCCATTAGCCGATCCTCGACAAAGAATGACAATACACATACGCTTTCCGACTACTGACTACTGAGGCTCCCATGAACTCACTCTTCGGCATCCCCATGGACACCATCCTGGTCATCACACTGATCCTCTTCCTGCTGATGACCGCCGTGGTCGCGGCGCTGGGCTTGCGCAACCGCCTGTTGCTCAAGCTGGCCCTGCGCAACATCCCGCGCCGTCGCGCGCAGACCACCTTGATCGTCGTCGGGCTGATGCTCAGCACGGTCATTATCACCAGCGCCTTCGGGACCGGCGACACCGTTAGCTATAGCATCCGTTCGCTCAGCGTCGTCAACCTGGGCGGCGTCGACGAGACCGTAGCCGGGGCCGCCGACGCGGGCCTGGGCTTCGCCGCCCAGGGCAGCGGCGTCGGGGCGGGCGGCGCCAACTACGTCGCGGCCGGCACGGCCGATTCCATACGGAACAACAACGTCGTGCGCGCCAACACGGACGGCGTGATCGGGGTTATCGCCCTGAGCGCGCCCCTCAAAGACCTCACCACGCGCCAGACCAAGGCCAATACCACGTTGCTCGGCGTGCCCGCGGACTACCCGACGACGGCTTTCCACCCGCTGACGGCCGGCTCCGGCAATGCGGTGAGCCTGAATAACCTCGGCGCGAACGAGGTCTACATCAACGACCAGGCCGCCCACGCGCTGGGCGCCCACGGCGGCGATCATCTCACCATCTACATCGCCAACAAGCCGGTGTCCATGGTCGTACGCGACGTCCTGCGCGACAACGGTCTCGCCACCGGCGGCCTGCTCTCCGGCGGCCAGGCCGCGGCGCCCGCGGTGCTGCTGTCGCTCGACCAGCTGCAGCAGTTGACCGGCCACGCCAGGCAGATCACCACCGTCCTCATCTCCAACCGCGGCGATGATATCGCCGGCGGCCAGTCCAGCCTGAGCAATACGGTCGCCAGCGCGATACGCGCGCAATTGGTCAACCCGGCGGCAGTGGCCGTCGCCAAGGGCGCGCTGGGCAGCGCACAAGGTCAAGCGGCGCTGCGCGCGCTGGAAAAGACGGCGGCGGTCAAAAGCTCGCCGGACACCCTGACGACGGTGCGCGACCTGCAGGCTCAGGCGGCCCGACCCGGAACGAGTGACCGGCTCAAGAGCCTGCTCGCCGACCCCACGGTCGTCGAAGCGCTGCGCGGCGTCAAGGACCCGGCGGTCGTGGCCCCGCTGAGCACGGCGCTGGTCTCGCTCAGCAACTACAGCGTACAGACGCTCAAGAGCGATGGGCTCACCGCAGCCGACCAGTTCGGCTCCGCCTTCTCGACGATATTCATCGTCTTCGGCCTGTTCTCCATCGCCGCGGGCATTATGTTGATCTTCCTGATCTTCGTGATGCTGGCCGCCGAGCGACGTCCCGAGATGGGTATGGCGCGCGCCATCGGAACCAAGCGCCGCCACCTGATCGAGCAATTCCTGTTTGAGGGCTACGCCTACGACCTCGGCGCGGCGTTGATCGGCGTGCTGCTGGGCATCGGCGTGGGACTGGGCATGGTCTCGATCATGGCCGGCCTGCTTGGCGCGGGCGGCTTCGGCTTGCAGAGCCACATCGAGCTGCGTAGCGTCGTGGTCGCCTTCTGCCTGGGCGCGATCGTCACCTTCCTGACGGTGAGCTTCTCGTCCTGGCGCGTCAGCCGGCTCAACGTCGTAGCGGCCATCCGCGACCTGCCCGATGACCTGCATGTCGATGGTAGCCTGCGCGCGGCCCTCGCGCGCTCGCTCAAGGGCCTGCGGCGCGTCACCCCCGTCAAGGGCGTGCTCGCCCTGCTCGCCCTGCTCATCATCTTCGCCGTGTCGCGGAACCCGATCGTCGCCGTCGCGGCCACGGCCGTCCTCTATCTGCTGTGGGCATTCCGTCCAGCCTGGGTGGCCCTGAGCGCGCGCGGGCCGCTGCCGCTGCTGATCGGGGTTCCGGTTCTGGCGCTGGGTATCTCGACCAAGCAGGCTTTCCCCTTCGGAGCAGGCGCCTCGCTGTTGCTGATCGGCGCGGCCATGCTGCTGCGCTGGATACTGGCTGGCCTGCGTGTGCCCGACCGCCTGCGCAACAGGATCGGCTACTCGCTGGCGGGCCTCGCGCTGGTCGGGTACTGGCTGCTCCCCTTCGACGCCATCCGCAAGGATCTGAACGGCGGCATCGAGATGTTCTTCGTCTCAGGGATCATGCTCGTGCTCGGCGGCGTATGGACAGTCATGTACAACAGCGACCTCTTGCTGGGCGGCCTGTTGCTCCTCTTCGGGCGCATCGGCAGCGCGGCCCCGATCCTCAGGATGGCCGTAACCTACCCGCTGCAGTACCGCTTCCGCACCGGCCTGACCCTCTCTATGTTCAGCCTGGTCATCTTCACCTTGATGGTCGTGTCGGTGCTGACCGGGACCTTCAGCGGCCAGGGGCTCAGCCTCGACCGCGACCGCGGCGGCTACGCCATCTACGGCGCCACCAGCCCGGCCAACCCCGTGCGCGACGTGGCGGCGCGCGTCAAGGCCGACGCATCGCTGCGCGCACGCGTCGCCGCGGCGGGCGGCATTGGGCGCCTCCCGATCGGCCTGCGTCAGCCGGGTCAGAAAGATCAGACCTGGCAACCGTACCGCGCCAACATCGCGGACAACGCGTACCTCACCACGACCAGGTTCACGCTACATGGACGCGCCACCGGTTACGGCTCCGACGCGGCGGTCTGGCAGGCGCTGCGCGCGCGTCCCGGCTACGCCGTCATCGACGGCGGCCTCGTGGCTTCGAAGAACGGCGGCAGGGGAAGCAGCGGATTCCAGGTCGCGGGCGTCCACTACGAGGACAAGAGCTTCACGCCGGTGCGCGTCGAGATGCGCGACGTGCGCACGGGCGCCATCATCCCGCTGACCGTCATCGGCGTATTGGACCGCAACGCCAGCAACAGCAGCGATGTCGCCTACGGCGTCTACACCGGCCAGTCGACCCTCGCGGCGGCGCACGACGCGGCCGTAGCGCCCACCGAGTTGTTCTTCCGGCCAGCGCCGGGGCAGGACGTACATCAGACGGCCCTGGCGATCGGCGCCGCCTTCCTACCCAACGGCCTCGACGTGATCGAGGCGCAGGTCGAATACAACACCAACCAATCGCTCAACGTCGGGCTCGACAACCTGCTGGAAGGCTTCATGGGCCTGGGCCTGGTGGTCGGCATCGCCGCGCTCGGCGTCGTAGCCACGCGCGCGGTGGTGGAGCGCCGGCAGCAGATCGGCATGATGCGCGCGATCGGGTTCAAGCGGCGCATGGTACAGACAACCTTCCTGGTAGAGTCGTCGTTCGTAGCGATCCTGGGCACGGTACTGGGGGTCGTGCTGGGGCTGGTGCTGGCGCGCAACCTGGTGGACAGCATGGCCAAAGGCAACCCTGGCCTCTCGCTCGTCATCCCCTGGACGCAGATCGGCGTCATCGTACTGATCGCGGGTGGCGAGTAGCAACGGAACAGAAAACTCGTCTAAGCTCAGCACCCGTGTTATCAGAAGCAATTTTCGCCCTCTATCGTCGCTCTGGGACCGTATTATCAGCAGGACACCGTGGTCAAACCTGCGTATAACAACAATTATCAGAAGTTGCACCGACATCCAGGCATGGTACCGCTGCTCTGGCACCCCCATTAGCTTTTTTGTTCGCCTACTACGACAAGGCGACATTCGTCATCGCCTTTACAGGCTTAGACGGGTTTTCTGTTCCGCTGCTACTCGCTACCCTATCTCATCGCGGTACGACGGGACATGGCGCAGCGATAGAGAAAGACCTTCTATGTCAAGGGGTAGATAAAAATGCTGTTCTCCTGTGAGGACATCAGGAGCTGGAGGGGTGCGGTGGGGGCAGGGACGCTCCGGCTGGGGCTTGACGCCGCCCGGCACCCCTG
>JAABUM010002110.1_pt1 | contig 27657 bp, 26 predicted proteins | sample 5559161 | NCBI WGS metagenome assembly JAABUM01 (sample SAMN10711868, study PRJNA513369) | rock metagenome | isolation source: Antarctica rocks | place: Antarctica: Victoria Land, Siegfried Peak nord
GATTCAGCAACGGGGATGATGCGGGGCCGGGCCACCAGCGGTCAAGCCGCTGCGTGGCCTCCCGATTTATGACCACGCCTCATTTAACCAGCCGTGTCCACGCCTGGGTCTGCGGCGAGTGCGGCTACATGCCACTCTTCGCCGACGATCCTCAACTGTTGTATGCCGCCTATCAGGAGTTCTTACGGGCAACGCAGGGCGAGAATCGTGCGTTATAGCAGAGGGATAGGGACGAATGCGCGCACGGTCTGAGCAAAGGGCGCTTCATGGTGACTGACGACGGTTTGGGCGGCGGGATCGGCGGCGGCCTGGTGCGCTTCGGCGCGTTCCTGACGGCGGGCGCGATCCTGGCGCTCGGCCTCCTGCAACGCCAGGGGAACACCGACGCGCGCTGGCTGCTGGCTCTCGCCGCCAGCGCGCCCTTCTTCGTCATCCTCTTCTGGCCGCGCCTGCCGCGCGACCTGCCGACCTTCAACCGCACGGTCGTCCGCATCGGGACGCTGCTCGTCGTCGCCTTCCTGCTGACGAGCGTCCACCTCGTCCGCCTGCAAGTCGTACGCGCGGACGAACTCTCCCGAGCCAGCCAGCCGACCGCCAGCGGCGAGATCGTCGCCAATCAGCGGGGGCTGATCGACCAGTTGCGGCAGCAACGCGGACGGATCGTCGACAGCCGCGGCCAGATCCTGGCCGATACCACGATCACCCCCGAGGGCTACGCCCTCCGCAGCTACCCGTCACCCAGCTCCTACCTCGTCGGCTACTACAGCCCGCAACTCTACGGGCTGGCCGGGGTCGAGCGCGCCTACGACAATTATCTGCGTGGCTCCGATGGCGGCAATCCGTTCGACCGCATCAGTCGCCAGCTCCTGCACGAGCCGATCGTCGGCAACGATGTGGTGCTGACGGTCGATCTGCGCCTCCAGATGATCGCCGATCAGGCGCTGGCGGCGACCGGGAAGCGCGGCGCGGTCGTCATGCTCGACCCGCGTAGCGGCGCGATCCTCGTCAACGCCTCCACGCCGCGCTTCGACCCACAGCAATTGGCGATCGATCCGCGCAACGACGACCGCGACGTGGCGCGCGCGCAAGCCTATTGGGCAACGCTGACCGCCGGTAATTCGGGCGACCCGCTCCTGCCGCGTGGGACGCAGGGGCTCTTCGTGCCAGGATCGATCTTCAAGACGCTCACCGTCTCCACCGGCCTGAACGAGGGCGTCATCTCGACCAATAAAACGTATCCCGACACCGGCTCGCTGGTCGTCGATGGGCATCAAATCGTCGAACTGAACCGCCCGCAGCCGGTGAAGAACGAGTACACCGTCACCGAGGGCTATCTCTACTCGCTCAATGTCGTCTTCGCGCAGATCGCCCTCGACATCGGCGGCGTGCGGATGAACGAATATGCGCAGAAGTTCGGCTTCGGACAGGAGATCCCTTTCAATAACCTGCCCGGTGCCGGCAAACAGAACGGCGCGGCCAGCTCCCTCTCGTCCGACCCGAACTATCTGGCGAATCGCCCCGCCCTGGCCGATACCGGCTTCGGGCAGGGGGAACTGCTGATGTCGCCGCTCCACATGGCGCTGGTCGCGTCGGCGATGGCGAACGGCGGGAAGATGCCCGAGCCGTACATCGTCGGGGCGGTACGCAGCCACAACGGCGACCTCCAGACGCAGGCGCGCGCGCAGACCTGGCTGACGCCGATCACGAGCAAGACCGCCGATCAGGTACGGGACTTGATGATCCAGAGCGTCGCGAGCGGCGGCTCGACCAAGGCGCAGATACCGGGGCTGACGGTCGGTGGCAAGACCGGCACCGCCGAACTGGGCGATGGCGATTCGCACGCCTGGTTTATCTGCTTCGCGGGCAAGCCGGGGCAGCCGCCCGAGATCGCCATCGCCGTGATCGTGGAGCGCGGCGGCCCCGGCTCCGTTGCCGCCCTGCCGATCGCCAAGCAGCTGATCGAGGCGTACTTCGCCAATAACCCCTGATTTCCGCCCCGCGCGTTGGCGGACAGGGGTCTAAGCTGAAGTGCCGGTGGGAGGCACATGGTCGGCGTGGGGTGCCGTTGGACCGAAGTACCCCTGAAGGGCAGCCACTACCCATAGGGACACCGCCCGATCCTGTACGCTCGTACAGGTAACGGCCCTGCCTGCGTCCGATGCGCGCGGACCACAATCCTGCCACAATAGGGACCGCTTTCAGAGCGCCATCAACAGCAGCCAGCGAAGACGACCGTACGCGAGGTCGCGTAGACACGCATGGGGGAGGAGCGGCATGGCCCAGGAGATCGCCGTCGGTTTCGACTTCGGAACATCGAACTCGGCGATCGCCGTGCGGGAGCCGGGCGCGGACGCGCCACGACTCTTGCATCTCGACACGTCACGCCCCGAATCGACCCTCGTGCCCACGCTGCTCTACATCGAGCGCGACGGCGCGGTCCATCTCGGGCAGGGGGCGATCAACGCCTTCGTGCGACTGGAAGCGGGGCGCGAGATCGTGCGGCAACAGGTGGCGGTCGAGCGCGAGATCGATACGGTCTTCGGGCGCGAGACGGTCCGCTTGAACATCGATGTCGGGCAGCCGGGGCGCTTCTTCCAGTCGCTGAAGAGCGTGTTAGCCAGCAGCAGCTATCAGGGGACCGATACGTTCGGGCAATTCCGCACGATCGAGGAATTGATCGCCCTCTTCCTGCGCGAGATGCGCGAGCGCGCCGAGGAGCAGATCGGAGGGCCGATCGGGCGCGCGACGATCGGACGGCCGGTCCACTGGGCCGAGAACGACGCGGACGGCGACGCCCTGGCCCTCGCACGAATGGGGACGGCGCTGAAGATGGCCGGTTTCACCGAGGTCGACTTCGTCCCGGAACCGATCGCCGCCGGGCTGCACTTCGGCTCGATCCTCGGCGAGCCGAAGCACGTCATCGTCTTCGACTTCGGCGGCGGGACGCTCGACGTGACGGTGATGCGGATCGGCGGCGGCGCGCGCGAAGTCCTCTCGACGGCGGGGATCCCGCTCGGCGGCAACACCATCGACGAGGACATCATGGACCGCCGCCTGATCAAATACTTCGGGGAGGATCTGCGCTGGGGCGAGCAAAAGCTGCCGATGCCGCGCCACATCATGGAGGCGGTGCGGCGCTGGTACACGATCCCGATCCTCAACGATGTCCGCGTCCTCAACTTCCTCGATGGGCTGACCCACCAGACCGATCGCGCGGCCCAGCGACAGGTGCGCGCGCTGGTCGCGCTGGTCCGTGGCAATCACGGCTGGCCGCTCTTCCGCGAGGTGGAACGGGCCAAGATCGGCCTCTCGCGCCACGATCGCGAGCAGGTGGCCTTCTTCGAGGAGGCGATCGCGATCCACGAGCCGATTACGCGCAAGGAGTTCGACGCCCTGATCGGCGCGCGCGTGCGGCAGGCGGAACGTTGCCTCGATGGTGCCCTGAATGCCGCCGGGCTGACCGCGGCGCAGATCGACGCTGTCCTCCGCACGGGCGGCTCCTCGACGATCCCACGTTTCCAACGCCTGCTGATCGAGAAGTTCGGCGAAGAGAAGCTGCGTTTTCAGGATGCGTTCACCTCCGTCGCCACCGGCCTCGCCCTGAGCGCGGCGGGATAACCCCCACAGAAGACGTCGCACCGCTTGACGCGGGCGTGCACAACACCCTTTACTTGTGGACAGATCGGCGCAGGAGTGCCGGAGGTGAGGAGCGGTAGTGGCCGAGCAGGATGCACAACAGCAGAAGAACGAGCAGCGTGAGCGGCAGGTCGAACGCGCGGTGGAGGATGCGCCCGCCTCGATCGCGGTTGCCACGGCCCAGGAAGAGGACACCACCCCCAGCACGCCAGGACAACGGCGGGTTGTCGCGTGGTTGGAACCGCTCTTCGATAACGTCAGCATCGGACTCTACGTCCTGGTGGCGGTCCTCCTGTTACTCCTGACGCTCGCCGCGCTGGTCTACGCGATCAGCACTATCCCGGAGAACCTGAAAAGCGGCGGGGCGAAGGCGCTGACCTCGCTCCTCAGTGAGCTGCTCCTCCTGCTGATCCTCGTGGAGTTGATCCGCACGATTGGGACATTCATCACCACGCGCGTCACTTCCGTGCGCCCCTTCCTGACGATCGCGATCATCTCCTCGGTGCGGCGGATCCTCTCGGTCAGCGCCCAACTCTCGCTCGAAGATCTCTCGGGCGATCAATTCAACCATGCGGTCATCGAACTCGGCGTGGAGGGCGGGCTGATCCTGACTGTCGCGCTCGCCCTCTTTCTCGTCAGCCGCCGCGAAGGTGGGTGATGGGGGGTGGGGGTGTCTCAGAGACGCAGAGCGGCGAGAGAAGGACGATAACAGGAGGCACAGGGACACAGCGGGAAACGGGAGCGGAACGAATTAGGGGCAGGACTGGCTTAGAGGCTCGGCTTATTGTTCACTCGACCACGCCATTTTGTGCCATTCGAGTACAGTTATGTGTTTGCCTCGTGATTAATGGGGCATTATCTTCCGGGTATAAATACTCCGGAAAGTGCGTCACGTTTATAGGTTCACAGCGACAAGGAGGCTGCCGGTGAGTACGATCATACGGCATGTTGCGGTCGGATTCCTGTACCACGCCGACTCGGGCAAGGTGCTGCTCCACCTCCGAGATGCCGATCAGCCCCCAAGTCCGGGGAAGTGGGCGTTCTTCGGTGGGCGCAGTGAGCCGGAGGATGGGGATAGTCTCCTCGCGACGTGGCACCGCGAGATGCGCGAAGAACTTGGGATCGCGCTCGATCGAGCGCGCATCGTGTCGCTCCGCCACGGCACCTACGCCGATGGCACAAAGTGGCACGACTTTTACTACGTATGGCCGTCGCTCGCGCAGGACTTCGTCCTGACCGAAGGCCAGCGCTACGCCTGGTTCACGTTCGACGAAGCGTTCAATCTGCCGGATCTCGCCGACTACGCTCGGGAGGATCTGCACTTCTTCCATCAGCGCCTCGTGCACGATGGCCGAGATGGCGCTGAATAGACAAGGAGATTTCTATGCTCGGACATGCTGAGGATGGCGGGCTGCCACCGTCACAGCAACTGATCGATGTGGGGACGGTGGATGCGCCGCAGCGGATCCACGTCGTGACCTGGTCGGGGCCGCCGGATGCCACGCCATTGGTGCTGTTGCACGGCATCTGGGATACGTGGCGGATCTTCACGCGGGTCGGGGCGACGCTCGCGGCCGAACGCACGGTCCACGCGCTCGATCTGCGCGGGCATGGCGACAGCGACAAGCCGGAGACCGGCTACGCGATCGGGGACTATGCCGCCGATGTGCGCGGCGTGCTAGATGCGCTGGGCATCGCGCGCGCCGACCTCCTTGGCTTCTCGCTCGGCACGCTGGTGGCGACGCGCCTCGCCGCCGACACCCCGGAACGGGTCGTTCGGCTCCTCCTCGAAGATCCGCCGCACAGCCCCGACGTCGATCCACGCGGGCGCGCGGCGTGGCTGCATACCCTGCTCGAACTGAAACAGCAACCGTTCGAGGAGGTGGTCGAGAACATGGGGGATATGTACCCCACGCGCGACCGCGCCACCAATGAACGGAGCGCTCGCGCCCTGCTCGGCACCGCCGATGGCCCCCTCCGCGCCCTGGCCGGTGCCGACCCGATCGCGAGCGATCTCCCCGCGCGCCTCGCCGCCGCCGCCCGCCCGACCCTGATCCTCCGCGCCGATCCCGACTTCGGCGGCGCGCTCACCGTGCGCGGTCGCGACGAACTGCTGGCCGCGCTCCCCGCCGCACAGCTCGTCGAGTTCCCCGAAACCGGGCACCTGATCCACGGCGAGCGCGAGGCGGAGTTTTTGGTGGCGGTGGAAGGGTTTCTGCGGCAGGAAGGGCAGGCATAGACCAGCCCATCGCCGCTACGCACGCTCGTAATTAGACCCGTCAGGCTCGCGATGTTCCAGTCCGCGTAAGCGGATAGTGTCCCCTGGAGGTAGTGCGCCCTTCATGGGTGCATTGTGCCCTTCATGAGTAGGAGCTACTACCCTTCAGCTGCGTGCTATCGGACGATCAGAGCGGGTTGGCAGCACCGTTCGGCGCGGCGGTCAGCGCCTGGGCCTCGCCGCCTGCGAGTTCGAGGAGATAGACCTGGGCCTTCTCGCCGCGATCGGAGACGAAGGCGAGCCGCTGACCGTCCAGCGACCAGACCGGCGAGCGATCCTGCTTCAGGCCCCCGGTCGGGCGGCGCGGCGGGGCGCTGCCGTCGCTCGGCACAAGATAGATCGCCGAGCGGTATTCGTTCTCGTCGTCCCCGGCGTGGATCGTCGCCACGGCATAGGCGATCTGCATCCCATCGGGGCTCAGTTGCGGCGTGCCCACCAGATGCAGGCGGGGCAGGTCAGCGATCGTGATCGGGCGGCGCGTGGCGGTCGTCATCGATCCTCCTCCGCTCGCGACACGGTCAGCCCCAACTATCAGCGGCAGGGCGCTCGGTACGCCCGCACGATAGTACATTCACGATAGGTTTTTGGGACAGGAATAGGGGGGGGAGCTACGCTCAGCGCGCTGGGAGGCGATGCCCGACCGGCATGTAGTCCTCGGGGTCGATGGTGCGGAAGCGGGCGAGTGTCGCGGCGTCGAACGGGGCTGCTGGGTCGACGGCGGCACGCCAGCGGAGGAAGGGCGCGATGCGGAGGCGTGCGGTGGCGAACTCTTCTACCACCAGCGCGCCGATGGGGCCGCACTCCTCGACGAAGCCGAGCCGCGCGAACTCGCTGAAGAGCGCGGATTTGTCGTACGGCACGCGCCGCAGTTCGCCGCGCCAGCCAGCGGCGTCCCCGTTCAGGATCAGGTAGCTGGCCCGGTGATCGTTGTCGAGCATCATGCCGACCGAGCCGGGGTTGAGGACGTGCCAGCGTCCGATCTGCCGGTCCATCGGGCGGTGCGTATGCCCGGCGACGATGGTCGTCTCCGCGATCCCCGCCAGCAGCGGGGTCAGCGTGGCCTCGGTGATATCGGGGTAGATCGGCTCCGCATGATCGCGCGGCGAGCCGTGAAAGATGCGTAAGGGCGGCGCATCGGGCGGATGAACGACGAGCGTGTCCGGCCAGAAGGCGATCGCCATTCTGAGTGCGGGCGGGAGCTGGCGCTGTAACCAGTGCGGCACCGGGAAAGCGGCGCGGTCGGACCAGATGGCGGGGGCGCGCGGGGTGCCGTAATCGAGCAGGATCAGCTCGTGGTTGCCGCGAATCGTTGCCCAACCCGCCGCGCGGACCCGCGCCACGACCTGTGCGGAGAACGGCCCCCAGTTGATCAGATCGCCCGCCACGACGACCTGTTCGACCCGCTGCGCCGCGAGATCGGCCATGACCGCTTCGAGCGCGGGCAGATTGCCGTGAATATCGGCGAGGATCGCCAGGCGCGTCATCGTGCTCCCCCGTCGCTCGCGGCAAGGCCCTCGCCCACTGCCCGCAACTACAACGCGCCAGCCGCTACGGGGATGCACTAACCGTGCTTGCGCGCCACCACGCGCGTGAAGCCGAGGTTGCGCCCGGCATCGGCGCGCACCATCGCCGCCTCGTCGGCGGAGCCTGGGCGGCGCTGCCGAGCGGAGACTTCCAACCAGCGCAGCCAGTGTTCCCAGCCGCGCGGCACCAGATCGGCGGTCGTCACCGTCGCCAGCCCGGTCCGCTCCCAGTGCGCGCGCCACCAGGCCGGACTATGAAAGCTCCAGAAGTCGGGAGCCCAGTAGGGGGCAAGCCCTTCGGGCACCCCGCCAGCGAACTCCTCGCGCAGACCAGGGACGACGATACCGAGCTGCCCGCCGGGCTTCACGAAGCGCGCATACTCATTGAAGTAGAGATCGGCGGTGCCGAAGTAGTGGTAGGCATCGACGCTGATCGCCGCGTCGAAGAAGCCGTCCGCGAAGGGGAGGGCGTGCGCCTCGGCGTGGATGGGGAAGATCTGCGCCTCCAATCCCGCCTCGCGAATCCGCGCCAGATTGTCGGTCGCGCCGATCCAGAGATCGGTCGCCCAGACCTGCACCCCGAACTCGCGCGCCAGGAAGACCGAACTGAGCGCCTTGCCGCAGCCCATATCGAGGACGCGCAGCCCCGGTCGCAGGTCGAGCAGATCCGTCAGCGCCTCGGTCAACCAGACCGCGTTCGGCCCCATCAGGTTCGCCAGCATCCATTCGGGATCGTAGGCGGCGGCGCGCGGGAACTCCGGCCAGCGGAGCGCCGCCCGCAACTCCTCGGGCGTATACGGTACCACCATCGCAGACTCGTCGTTCATCAAACCTTTCCATATCAGAGATGGCGCGCAGATAGCCGCCGCCTGACCCGTGCCGCGACTCGGGTGAGCACCGGGCGGGACACACCGCGATCGCGGCTCAGGTGGCGTCGGCGAGCGGGATGCCGTCGCGTTCGAGTGCGCGGCGGCTGATGACCTCGGGATCGCCCGGTAGCAAGACCCCTTCGCTCCCCACAGCGGGCGGCTGCTCGGCCAGGCGGTTGGCGATCCGCTTGATCCCCTCCGCGAAGCGGTCGGTGGGGCCGAAGGCGGCGGGGGCGAAGCAGGCGACGAAGAGGCAATTGTTCGGCTCGCCCGCCGGGGTCTCGTGGCCGCCGCTGAGGCCGACCGCCAGCATCTCGGCGATCACCGCCATCGCGTAGCCTTTATGCCCCGCGAACGGCAGGAGCACCCCACCGGCGAAGAAATCCTCCACGTCGGTCGAGGGCTGGCCGTCGCGGTCGAGGATCCACCCCTCCGGGATGGGCTTCCCGTGGGCTTCCCGGCGGCGCGCGCCACCAGCAGATTGCCACGCGCCACCGCGCTCGTCGCATAATCGAGGAGGATCGGCGGCTCGCCGCCCGCGCGCGGGATCGCCCAGGCGAACGGGTTGGTCCCCAGCGCCGCCCTGACCCCACCAAACGGCACGACGAGCATCGGGCCGTGCGTGGTCGAGGCGGCAGCGAAGGTGATGAAGCCCTCGCGCGCGCCGATCTCGGCCCACTCGTCGATCCGCCCGGTGTGCGCGCCGCCGAAGGTCGCCGCCGCGCCGAGGCCAAGGTCGCGGGCTTTCTGCGCCGCGACGGTCGCGCCGAGCCGCGCGCCGATCTGCCCGAAGGTCGCCGCGCCGTGGATTGTCGCGGTGGCCGGGGTCTCGTGCGTGACGGTCGACACAGCGGCGGGGCGCAACGTCCCGGCGCGGATCTCCTCGACGTAGCCGGGTATCCGCAACACGCCGTGCGACGGGTGCCCGGCGAGATCGGCACCGATCAAAGAGGTCATCGCGCCATCGGCGTTCGCGGGGGTCGCCCCCAACGCCTCGAAGATCGCCACGCCCAATGTTTGTAATCCCGCGGCGCGCAGTGTCGGCATCGCAGGGGCCCCACCATACGAGAAAGGGGCGTGCGGGGGCGTTCCGGCCCCCGCGCGCCCCACGATACAACGGCCTACCACCACTGCCGATCGGCCGCACCGTCGAAGCGCGGGGCTGGGGGCGGCATCTCGCCGACCGTCACGTCGATCAGCACCGGGCCGTCGGTCGCCAGCGCCTCGCGCAGCACACCCTGGAACTCGTCCGGGGAATTCGCGCGCAGGCCGGGGATGCCGTACAGCTCGGCCATCTTCGCGAAGTCGGGATTGAGGAGATCGGAGGCGATCGTGCGCCGCCCGAACTGCAACTGCTGGATTCGCTTCACATTGCCGAACGCGCCATCGCTGAAGACCACGGCGACGAGCGGGATATTGTGCCGCTTCATCGTCGAAAGCTCCTGGACGTTGAACATGAAGCCGCCGTCGCCGTTGATCGAGACGACCTTGCGGTCGGGCATCCCCACCTGCGCGCCGAGCGCGATCGGGAAGCCGCAGCCGAGCGTCCCCTGATAGCCGGGATTGATCTGCGTGCGCGGCGCGTAGGTCGGGTAGGCCCCGCGCGCGAAGTAGCTGACCTGCGTCATCTCGCCGACGAGGATGCCGTCCTCCGGGATCTCGGCGCGCAGCGCGGCGTTGTAGGCGGCCTGTGGCTGGATCTCGAAGAGCTGGTCCTCGACGTACGCCTTGAGGGTCGCCAGCTCGTCGGCGCGCGAGGCGCGATCGCGCGCACCCTTCGCGCCGTCCACCTCGGCGAGCAGATCGGCGAGGCAGCGCTTCGCGTCCCCGACGATGCCGATCGTCGGCTGGCCGTTGCGCCCGACCTCTTCCGGGTCGATGTCAATCTGGATCGAGGGCACACCGGCGGGCAGCCCGCCCCAGGCGGTCAGCGGCTCCACGAAGCGCGTCCCCACCGCCAGCACCGCGTCGGCGGTCGGCAGCAGCAGGCGTCCGGCGTGGCCGTTGAGCGCCAGCGGGTGCCGATCGGAGAGGGCACCGCGCCCGTTGCCGGACATCACCACCGGGGCCTGCAACTTCTCCGCCAGCTCCCGCAACTCGTCCCACGCCTCGGCGGTGAAGATGCCGCTGCCGACGAAGATCAGCGGACGCTCGGCCTTCGCCAGGACTTCCGCCGCGCGACGCAGCAGTTCGGGGTCGCCGGACTGGCGCTCCGGGGTCGTGGGATCGAGCAGTTCCACCTCGCCGCGCAGCGCCAGGATGTCGGGCGGGATCTCCAGCGAGACGGGGCGCGGGCGACCGGTGCGAAGCTGCGTGAACGCCTCGCGGACGAGGCCGGGGATCTCACCGGGGGTCATCGCCCGCCGCGCCCACTTCGTCACCGCGGCCATCATCTCCAACTGGTGCGGGATCTCGTGCAGCAGGCCGGTGCCGACCCCGATCTTGTCGGACTGGATCTGCCCGGTCAGGCAGAGGACCGGCGAGCAGCAGGCGTAGGCGGTCGAGAGGCCGGCCATCGCGTTCAGCAGCCCCGGACCCGGCACGACCAGATTCGTCCCGACCTTGCCGGTGGCGCGGGCGTAGCCATCGGCCATGTAGGAGGTCGCCTGCTCGTGGCGCGTGTGAATTACGCGGATGCTGTCCTGCTCCTCGTAGAGGGCATCGAACGCCCAGTCGAGTTGGATGCCGGGGAGGCCGAAGATCGTATCGACCCCCTCACGTTTCAAGGATTGGACCAGGGCCTGTCCGCCGGTCAGCGTTACCATGCACTCACTCCCGTTTCTGGCACGTCCCGCGACGTGCCCGTCTGTACGCGCGACGTCGTCCCACACACACCCATAATGCGCCGGAATGATACCATCATCGGGCGAGCAGGGCGGCAGGGGGCGCGTTGTGCGACGACTTGCGGAACCTGAGCGTTCAGGCGCGGGGCGGTGACTCGGGGAGGGAGAACAAGACGGCCAGCGGCGTGCGGATCGGCAGGGTGACGGACACCAGTTCGTCGTCCGGCGCGACGCGCTGCACGCGGAGGAATTGCCCGCTCGCTGGCTCCGGCTCGCTGTGCAGGAGGAGATCGCGCTCCTGCGGCCGGATCACCCAGTACTCCGGCACCCCGGCGCGCGCATACGCCCGGCGCTTGAGGACGAGATCGTGTTGTGAGTTCGAGGGGGAGAGGATCTCCACGAGCAGGAGTGGGATCGTCTCGGCCCGTCGTTCGAGGATCAAAGCCTGATCTTCAATTCGTAGCACCATGACATCCGGCTGCACCGGATCACAACCGGGCATGAAGAGGCCAACCGGCGCACCAAAGGTGAGGCCGAGTCCACGCTCATCGATCTGGCGATAGAGCAGGCGTTGGATCTGGCCGCTGATCCACTGGTGAAAAAGGCTCGGCGCGGTGGACATATACAACACCCCGTCGATGATCTCGTAGCGGTTGCCGTCATCCGGCAACTCGTCCCAGCGCTCGCGATCCCAGTTCGCCTCGGCGGAGTGGAGCACCAGCTCGATCGGGGCGACCGTCACTGCCATTCCATCCTCCTGCATCATATATCCCTCGCCGATAGAGAAAAGTATAGCAGCACCATGCGTGGCGACGATAAAGCAAACCCGCCGCACGGGCGTTGCCGTGCGGCGGGTTCGTTACACTCGATTGTGTGGCCGGCGTTAGTCGTGGCGCGCGGCCAATTCCAGCGCGGAGGGCGCGGGGCGACCGAGCAGTATCCGCGCGTGCTCGATGACCTTCGCGGTCGTCAGGCCGCACCATTCGCGCTGCTGCGCCGCCGAGCCGTGCGGGATCATCTCATCCGGCACGCCCATCAGGTGCGCCGGGATGACGACCCCTTCGCGCGCGAGGAGTTCGAGGACCGCCGCGCCGAAGCCGCCCTTGACGACGTTCTCTTCCAGCGTGAGGACATGGCCGCACCGTCGCGCCGCGCCGAGGATCAGCGCCTCGTCGAGCGGCTTGACCGAGCGCGCGTTGATGATCGTCGCCTCGATCCCCTCGGCGGCGAGTTGCGTCGCGGCCTCCCGGGCGAGTTCGAGGATCGGCCCGATGCCGATCAGGGCGATGTCGCCGCCCTCGCGGAGGGTTACCCCTTCGCCGATCGGCAGCGGCTCGGGCAGGTCGTCCAGCGGCACACCGGTCCCGTTACCGCGCGGGAAGCGGACCGCGATCGGGCCGCTCTCGTGCTGCACCGCCGTCACGAGCATTCGCTGCAACTCGGACTCGTCCATCGGGGCGAGGATCGTCATGTTGGGCAGGCAGCGCAGGTAGGTCAGGTCGAAGACCCCCTGGTGGGTCTTGCCATCGTCGCCGACGAGCCCGGCGCGGTCGAGCATGAAGACGACCGGCAGATTCTGGATGCAGACGTCGTGGCAGATCTGATCGAACGCGCGCTGCAAGAAGGTCGAGTAGATCGCCACGACCGGGCGGATGCCGCTGCACGCCAGCCCCGCCGCGAAGGTGACGCCGTGCTCCTCGGCGATCCCGACATCGAAGAAGCGCTTCGGGTACGCCTTCTGGAACTTATCGAGGCTGGTGCCGGGGGCCATCGCGGCGGTGATCGCCACGATGCGCTGGTCGCGCCGCGCCAGTTCGATCAACGTCTGCGCGAAGACATCCTGGTACTTCGGCGCGCTCGGCTTCGAGCCGCCCGCCGCGCTGAGCTGGTGCCAGTTCAGCTTCAGCGGGTCGGCGGCGAGATCGAGTCCGCGCCCTTTGGTGGTCACGATGTGGACGAAGACCGGCTTGTGCGACTCGTTCAGCACGCGCCGCGCCTGGGCGAACGTCTCCTCCAGCGTGGCGATGTCGTGCCCATCGACCGGGCCGAGGTAGGTGAAGCCCAGCTCTTCCCAGATCATCGAGTGGACGACGAACTCCTTGAACGAGTCCTTCATCCGCCGCCCGATCTCGACCAGCATATCGCCAGCCGGGAGGTGTTGCAGCACGTCCTCGGTGATCCCCTTGAGCTGGTTGTACTGCGCGTTGGTGCGGATGCGGTTGAGGTACTTCGTCATCCCGCCGACATTCGGGGAGATCGACATCTCGTTGTCGTTCAGCACCACGATCAGCGGCGCGGACATCTGCCCGGCGTTGTTCAGCGCCTCGTAGGACATGCCCCCGGTCAGCGCGCCATCGCCGATCACGGCCACCACCGGCCAGCGCCGCCCCTGAATCTCGTTGGCGGCGGCCATCCCGAGCGCCGCCGAGATCGCGGTGGAGGCGTGGCCCGCGCCGAACGCATCGTGCTCATTCTCGTCGCGCGAGAGGAAGGGGGCGAGGCCACCCGCCTTGCGGATCGAGGGGAACTCGTCGCGACGCCCGGTGATCAGTTTATGGGGATAGCCCTGGTGGCCGACGTCCCAGACAATCTTTTCCTGCGGCGAGTTGAAGGTCCGGTGGAGGGCGAGGGTCAGTTCGACCACGCCCAGCCCCGCGCCGAGGTGCCCGCCATTCTGGTTGACCACCCGCCACATCTCGTCGCGGATCTCAGCCGTCAGAAGGTCCAATTGCTCGATTGAGAGATCGCGCAGATCAGCCGGGCTATCGATCGTCTCTAGAATCATTGGCCTATCCTTAAACTCTGCCATGCCACCAGCGGGCGGTGAGGTGCGACCTGAGCGGAGGGCGGCGTGAATCCCTGCGATGCTCGCAGCATCGCCGATACTAGCAAACCGAACGCGCGCGCGTCAATCACAGCGAACGGTCCGACCCGCTGACAGACAAGCGTAGCACGCGACGGTAGGGTCGACTACCATAGTGTCGGGGCTATTAGTACCCCTTGCGGCCCTGTGGCACGAGTCGATGATAATCACCCCTCCAGAGGATATACGCATGGGACGGGCCAAAAGGATCGAGCCGGGGCCGGGGCAGGAGTCGGTGTGGGATTATCCCCGCCCGCCGCGCCTCGAAGCGACGAATAAACAGCTACGGATCGTGCTCGCTGGCGTGACGATCGCCGACACCAACCGCGCCCAGCGCGTGCTGGAGACAAGCCATCCGCCCGTCTATTATCTGCCGCCGGACGACGTAGCGCGAGAGTATCTGCGCCCGGCGCGCGGCTCGTCGTTCTGCGAGTGGAAGGGCGAGGCGAGCTACTACGACATCGTGGTCGGCGACCGCGTCGTGGCGCAGGCGGCGTGGACCTACCATCGCCCCTCCCCCGCCTTCGCCGCGATCACCGACTACATCGCCATCTATCCCGGCAAGATGGACGAATGTTATGTCAATGACGAGCGAGTCCAAGCGCAGCCGGGCGACTTCTACGGCGGCTGGATCACCAGCGACATCGTCGGGCCATTCAAGGGCGATCCGGGGACATGGGGCTGGTAGATTCCACGCCCAGTCCCGCATCGTCAGTACAACGACCACGAGGGCAGATCGGGCGCGAAGCCAACGATGGCGGTGAGCGGCGCGGGCATCCTTTCCAAGCGGAGGAAATACGCCGTCAGGCGCGCGTGTCCTTCGAGCAGGACAAGGGGCGCGGCGGAGCCGGAGGCGACGAAGATTAGTTCGGGGAACGGAGCCCGCGCCGCCCATAGGTCCGCCAACTGCCAGAAGCCCTCGTTCGCCACGCCGTAGATCGTCTCCCCGGCACGAATACGCCGCGCCGCCTCGGGCGCGAGACGTGTCCCACCCGACAACGCGATCCAATAGTCGTATGCGATGTAGCGCACCGTCGCCAGTTCCGCCTGAGTCAGGGTCGCCCGCTGCCAGCGCATCCGCAGGGGGAACCCGACAAACAGTTCTCGATCCTGGCCATAACCGCGAAACGCGCCGAGCAGGGCGCGGCGATAGACGTTCGCCGCGTCATCGGCAAGTTCGGGCGTGTCGATGGTCGCGCGGTCCACACCGTCATGCGCGAGCAAGGTCAGGAGCGCGGCACCGTGGCGCGGCGAAGCGATCTCGGCGCGCAGGAAGGTCGCGATCATCGCCACCTCGCTGCTCGGCCCCACGATCTCCACCAGTCTCCTCCTTTCAAATGAGTCGCCGCGTGAGCCAGCCGCCCGCCCACGCCGCGCCATAGCCTCCGGCGATGCTCAACCCGACGTAGAACGCGGCGAGCGCGGCTCGCCCGCCTTCGAGCAGGGCGACCGTCTCCGCGCTGAACGAGGAGAAGGTGGTGTACGCGCCGAGGAAGCCGGTGGCGCAGAAGAGGCGCACGAACGGAGGCTCGCGGAAGCGCCGACCGAGCGCGGTGAGGAAGCAGCCGATCACGAAGCTCCCGGTCAGGTTGATCAATAACGTCCCCAGCGGCAACGAACCGGGCCACCATGCGGCAACCCACAGGCCGACCAGATAGCGCAGGTTCGCCCCGAGCGCCGCGCCCATGCCGATCGCCAGATAGGGCAGGAGCCGCGAGGCGCGACCGGGGGCGGGGCGATCCGCCGTCGCGCGCGCCAGCTCGGCCTCGGCGATCGCCTCCGGCACACCGCCCGGCGTGGTGTCGGCGCTGAGATCCCCGTGCCGACCGGGCTCTTCCCGCTCGCTCATCGCCTCACCGTCCCATCAGCGCGTGACCGACCAGCCCGCCGAGCGCCGCCGCCCCGACACAGAGGATGACACTCCCCGCCGCATTGGCGAGCGCGCCGCGCCGCTGCGCGCGCTCCGCCAGCGCCACCGTCTCGAAGGCGAACGTGGAGAAGGTGGTGTAGCCACCGCAGAAGCCGGTCGCCAGGATCGCCCGCCAGCCGCCCGCACCGAGGGGCAGGGCGACGAGCAGGAAGCCGAGCAACGCGCTCCCGGTGATATTGATCAGTAGCGTCCCGTATGGGAAAGCGACGCCCCAGCGCGCGGCCGCCAGATTCGAGACGGCGTAGCGCGCGTTGGCCCCGACGATGCCACCGAGCGTGACCAGGAAGTACGTCTGCATCGCTCCTTACCTTCCTGCGCTCCTGCGCTCATCGCAGGCACGAACATAACCACCCTCTCCAATCCTCGCAGGGGGACTTCGTGACCGCAGCCTTCATAGGTACAGTGTTCCCCAGAGGCAGTGCGCACTTCATGGGTATTTAGTCCAACGGCAACCCACATCGATAGGGTCGTTCAGTTCGCCATCGCCAGCAATCCCTCGGCCACCCGCGCCCGCCCAAGACGCCGACCCCGCAAAGAAAAAGCCCCTACCCGCGCACGATCGCGCCACGGGTAGAAGCTATCGGCCGGTATCCGGCGGGCCACCCGGCGAGCAGCCTACGAGCCTCATCGCAGGGGTCACATCGCGCGGGGCGGCGCGACCACAGGGGAAGTGTAGGCCGCGCGATCGGGCAGGGCAAGCCCTGGCGTGCTCAGCGCAGGCGACGGCTCGCCGCCGCGCCGGGCAACGGCTCGGTCGCGGTGCGGCAGGGCGCATCCACACCGAGCTTGCGGCAGATGAGATCGCTCGTCACCTCGGCCATCCGGCGCGAGGTCGTCACCTTGCCGCCGATGATCGTCACCAGCCCGCCGAGCGCGTCGCGCTCCTCGTGATCGATCAGCAGAAAGTCTCGACTGAGGCCGCGCCCCTGCTGGTCCGCGTCCCCGGCCCGCGCCTCGGTGGCCGCAAGGGGACGCACGGCGGCCCAGGAACGTACCTGCGCGACCTCGCGCAAGACAGGAACCATCCTGATCGCCTCCTCGATCAGCCGTTCCGGCTCGCCCTCGGGCACCGTGCGGTCGTCCGGCGTGGCGGCGGGGACGGCGGTGGTGCCGAGGACGACCCCGGTGCCGTTCGGCACGATGATGTCGCCGTCGGTGGGGGGGCGACCGTAGCTGATGACGTGGGTCGTCGGGCGCTGCGCCATCAGCACCATCGTCCCCTTGTTCGGCGCGAGCGCGACCTCGACCCCGGCCAGCGCGGCGATGGTGCTGGCCCACGGCCCGGCGGCGTTGATCACGCACTCCGCGCGAACGGTATAGAACTGCCCGGTGATGCTGTTGCGCCCGCTCGCCCCGACCACGCGATCGCCCTCGCGGATCAGGCGATCGACCGCCACGCCGCGAAAGGCCCAGCAATCGTGCTCGGTCGCGGAGAGGACGTTGGCGACGCTGAAACGCCAGGAGTCGAGCGTGGCATCCGGCACGCGAAAGGAGCGGATCACGTTCGGCGCGACCAACGGCTCCTCGGCCAGCGTCTCGGCGTGGCTCAACTCCTCGATCGGGATCCCCGCCGCCCGGCAGCCCTCGACGAAGGGGCGTTGGAAGAGAAGTTCGGCGCGGCCATCGAGGATCAGGAAGAGCCCCCCGGTGTCCTCGATGCAGTGCGGGGCGATCCGGCGCAAGATCGTGCTCTCTTCGATGCACTCCCGCGCCGTAGCCAGGTCGTTGGTGACGTAGCGCGCGCCGGAGTGCAGGAGGCCGTGATAGCTGCCGGTGGTGCCGGAGGCGAGATCGCCCCGCTCCAGCAGGCAGACGCCGACGCCGCGCAACGCCAGATCGCGCGCGATGGCGGTGCCGGTCGCGCCGCCGCCGATGATGAGGGCCTGTACGGTGAGGTCCATGCGGGGTGTGCCTCCGAGTCGTGAGTCGTGAGTCGTGAGTCGTGGGTCGGTCCGTAGTCCGTAGTCCGTAGTCCGTAGTCCGTAGTCCGTAGAAGAGAGTCGGCGGTCAGCGGTTGGCGATCGACAGAGAGAAAGGTCGTCGGTCAGCGGTCGTCGGTCGTCAGTTGGGGATGAGTGTAGCGCGAGGGTGGCGAGGGCGGCTGCGACGGTGCAAACTTTGGCGGCGTCCCCGGCGTCCAGGCCGAAGAGGAAGGTGTGGCAGGGCGCGAGCCGGGCGTACCAGGCGACGCGGCGGGCGAATCCGGGTCAACGGCACCGCAGGCGGCGAGCAGCGTCCGAAGGCGTGGATTGTGCTCGGTGCTCGCGAAACCGGCGAAGTCGAGCGCCGGATCGCCGAGCGCGAGATCGCCCCAATCGATGACTCCCGCGATCCGTGTGCCATCGGGCGTGACCAGGATGTGTTCGGGCGCGAGATCGTGGTGGATCAGCGCGAGCGGGTGGTCCTCGCGGTCGAGTTCGGCCAGGAAGACGGCGCGCAGCACGGCGAACCGGGCGCGCCTTGTGGCATCGAGGAAGGCCGCCGGATGGTCCAGGCAGCGCGCCATGCGTTCGGCCCATTCGTCATGCCACGCGGACCAGCCACCGATCGCCACGCCCGCCACGACGGCACCCGACCGAGAAGTCGTCCAGCGCCTGCAAGAGCGCGCCGAGCGACGCGAGGAGCGGCGGGGCAATCTCCGGCCAACCTAGCGCGGTATCGAGCGGGACACCAGGAATCGGCGGGTAGCCGACGAAGGGGAGGGCCGGATCGGTCGGGGAACCGGCGGGCGCGCGATGGGTGAGGCGTGGGATCAGCAGCGGCAACTGCGATGCGAGCAGGGGCAGCAGCGCGATCTCCCGTGCGAGCGCCTGCGCGACCGCCGGGCGTTTCGGGAAGCGGCAGAGGAGCGCCCCATCGACGCTCCAGACGCTGCTATCACAGCCCTCGCCGGCGAAACGACAGCGCCCCACCGGCAAGGCGGGAAACGCCGCCGCGAGCGCCGCGCGCACCCGCGCCTCATCGAATGGCATCGTGCCTCCACTGGCATCGTGCCTCCACTTTCGCGCATCGGACGCCACCGCAGGATCGGGCTCAACCGAGCGCGTGCAGCGTGGTCGTGCCGTCGGCCTCCGCATCCGCCGTCTCGCGTCCGGCCTCGCGGATCGCGCGGTCGGTGTCGGTGAGGGCGAGGCCGATCATCCCGGCCAGGAAGAGGACGATCAGCGAGAGGAGCGCGAGCCGGTACGAGCCGGTGACACTGACGATGACGCCGAAGAGGAACGGCCCGATCCAGGAGGTGCCGCGCTCGGAGATCTCGTAGAAGCTGAAGAACGAGGTCTCGCGATGGGGCGGGATCATCCGCGCGAAGAGGCTGCGGGAGAGGGCCTGCGAGCCGCCGAGGACGGTGGCGATCACGGCGGACATGACCAGCGCCTGCGTGGTCGTCTGGAGGAGCGCGTAGGCGTAGACGATCACGCCGGACCAGAGGACCAGCGAGACGAGGATCGCCCGCTTGGTCCCGATCCACCCGGCGAGCCGCCCGAAGCCGAGCGACCCGAAGAAGGCGACGAACTGCACCAGCAGGAAGACGACGATCACGAACGACTGCGCCTCGCCCTCGTCGCGCCCGCGCGCGATGAACAATTCCTGCGTCAGGAAGACGGCGGCGAGGCCGATCACCGTCTGGATCCCGTCGTTGTAGAGGAGGTAGCCGAGCAGATAGCGCAGGGTATAGGGGTGACGGCGGAACTCGCGAAAGGTGGCCCCCACCTCGCGGAAGCCGACCGTCAGCAAGCGTTGCCCGGCGGGTGGGCGACGCGCGGGTTGGCGTGTTCGCAGGCGGGTGAAGGTAAGCAGCGCGAAGCCCCCCCACCAGAGCCCCGCCGAGAGGAGCGAGAGACGGATCGACAGTCCTGTCGTGAGGCCGAACGGCTTGAGGAGCACGAGGACGAGGTTGAGGGCCAGCAGCAAGCCCCCGCCGAGATAGCCGAGCGCGAAGCCCCGACTCGACACGGCATCGGCGCGATCGGGGCTGGCGATCTCGGGGAGATAGGCGTTGTACATCACGTAGGACGCGCCGAAACAGACGTTGATCAGGAGGAAGAGCACCGAGCCGAGCAGGTACGTATCGGCGGTGACGAAGAAGAGGAGGCAGGTGGCGAGCACGGCGATGTAGGTGAGGACGATCAGCAAGCGCTTCTTCAGCGCCGTGTAATCGGCGATCGCGCCGAGGATCGGCAAGAGGAAGACTTGCAGGAAGACCGACGCGGAGATGGTGTAGGGCCAGAGGGACTTGGCGGTCACCAGCACGACCGAACCGAACTGGAGCACCGGCCCGTTCTCACCGACCGCCCCCTGCGCCAGCGAGGTGACGTATGGCCCCAGCAGCACCCCGGCGACGGTGGTGCTGAAGACCGAGCTGGCCCAGTCGTACATCGTCCAGCCGAAGATCTCACGCCGATCGTTCCGCACCAGCGGCTCGGGATTCGCCCCGGATCGGCCCACGCCCTCGCGCATCATGCGTCCTTTCGGCACGAGCCCACACCACCACGACCCACACGCGCGGAGTATCGCACGGCGCACCCTGGCCTTCCACATAAGCGGGAGCGGCACAGGGGAAATAGGCCGAAACAGGAGGTACAGAGACATAGAGAGGGATGGGAGGGGACGATTTGAGGAAAGGGGCGGTGCAACCGCAACGGCGGTGCCCCGCTCCTCGGATGGAGAGAGGGGTGCTGAGCGGCGAGGGATTCGGCAGCATTGCCGCGTCCGCGAGAGGTTCGAGGGCATACTACCCGCCTGTGTGGGCTGGGCGCGTTCTCTACACCGCAGCGTCAGCCAGCGGTCCCCTCTCCCAGATTGCCGGGTGCCCGCTGGGCGGCGGGTGGCGCGCCGGGTGCCCGCTGGGCGGACGCGACGGGGTGAGGGCTTAACACTCCTGGGATAGCCGTTAGAGGTGGATGGCCGTTGATCTAAAGACCCGGCCCACAGCGCGGTCGTCCTTGGCGACGGGCGGCTCCTCATCGCCGGTGGAGTGGATCGGAACGGCGCTGCCGGACGCCCGCTCTCTACCGCGTGGGTCTACGACTTGACGCACGATCGCTGGGCGGCGCTGGCCCCCTTGAACCTCCCCCGCGAGAGGAGCGTTGGAGTGACGCTTCCGGACGGGCGGCCCATGCTCGTCGGCGGCTCCGAAATCGGCGCGCTCAGCGCCTCGCGCAGCGCCGAGACGTACGATGCAGGAGCGGGCACTTGGCAACTGGTCGCCGATATACCGGCCCGCCTCCTCGGGACGCCGCAGTTCGCGCGGCTGGCCGATGGCCGGTTCCTGTTCGTCATCGACGCCGCCGCAGCAGCCGACCGCGAATGGCACCCTCACGGCGTTGCCGGACGGGCGGGCGCTGCCGATCGCCTTTCAGCGGCAGGACATCTACGATCCGACGCAGGACCGTTGGCAGTTCGGCACGCAGACGATCTCGCGCCTCTGGCATACCGCCACCCTGCTGCCCGATGGCCGCATCGTCCTCCTCGGCGGGCAGAGCGTGGAGCGCGTGGGGAGCGGTCACGATGCGGAATCCATACAACCATGATGCGGCTATGCGCGATCGTGGTGTGCCAGCTTTATAGCCTTGACCTGTTCGCGCGCTACAGGAAGTAGACCAACTCCGGCTCGATCGTCGCGGCGACGCGCAGGAGACCGAACGAGTAGTAGGGCGCGCGGCGCTTGTCGGTTGGGGAGCCGGGATTGAAGAGGATGATCTCGTCTTCGAGGCGGCTCGATGCCTGATGGCTGTGGCCGAAGACGACGCAGCGCACGTAGGGATTCCCGGCGAAGGTGCCGCGCGCGCGGGCCGGGGTGTTGCGCCCCGCTCCCTCATGCCCGTGGACGAGGCCGATGTGATGCCCGCCGACGAGCACGACCCGCGAGCGCGGCAGCAGCCCGCGCATATCGGCGGCGTCGCCATTGCCGATCACCGCCAGCACCGGGGCGATCTCGTCGAGCTGGTCGAGGACGCGCGGCGCGAAGATGTCGCCCGCATGGAGGATCAGGCCGACCTCGGCCTTGGCAAGTTCGTCCAGCAGGACGCGCGGCAGGCTGCGATCGTAGGGTTCGGGGTAGATGTGCGTATCGGAGACGACGCCGATCGTCAGCGGCGTCGTCCAGAGTTCGGAGGTCTGCGACCAGTCGCGCGCCATTCGCGTCCCTCCCTCACCACGAGGCCCGTCAGCGACGCGCTACCGGCGTCGCTGAGCGCGCTCCGGCGTCATCATCCCGAAGAGGCCGTTCAGCACCCCGGCGGCCAGGGCCGTGATCGTCGCGCCGACGAAGGTCGCGTCCACGCCGATGTTCGTACGCGCCGCCAGCCAGAACATCAGCCCGTTGATGACGATGCTGAACAAGCCGAGCGTCAGGCAGCCGATCGGCGCGGTCAGGGCGCGCACGATCGGGCGCAGGAAGGCGTTGAGCAGGCCGACGATCGCCGCAAAGACCGCCACCGCCGTCCAATCGGTGAAGGCGATCTGATTTGGCAGCAACGCCGCGACGACGACGACCGCGAGCGCATTCGCCAGGAGCGCCAGGATAGCACCGAACATCAACTCTTCCCCCATCGAGCACGAGGCACGCGCCCTTGCGCATACTCCGGCCCTGTAGTGTACCAAACGCCAGCCAACGCCTGTCGTCATCCTACCCACTCCGCGACGCGCATCCTACCCGAATAGGCGAGGCGTTCACGGCCCATTCCCGCTATGCTTAGGAGTGCGGAATGGGTGGCGCAGCTGACGCGCTGATCTACGTTCGGACAGGGCGCGCGTTGCAGTATGGCGGCGCGCGACCACGACGATGAAACAACGACAACAAGGAGAAAACGAAGCGCATGATGGGATTCGATCCGTCCGGGCGGGGCGGGCGTGGCGAACGGGGCGGCGGACGCCCCGGCGAGGGGTTGGGCCTGAACGCGCGCGAAGAAGGTCGCGCGCGACGGGGCGCGGCACCGACGAAGCAGGGCGCACCGACCGGCGACAACGACGACAACGACAAGGGGCCGGGCTTGCGGACGGTCCTGCGCGAGGCGACCAGGAATGCGCGCGCCTCGTTGGTGGGCGTGCCGCGCGTCCTGAAACTGGTCTGGCAGACGCACCGGGGCTTCACCCTGGCGCTCGGCGTGATCACCCTCTTACAGAGCGCCACGCCGGCGGCGCAGGTCTGGCTCGCCGGGCAACTCCTCCAGGCGGTGGTCGATGGGGTGCAACGCGGCGGCGACGCGACGGCGGTCCGCCGCATCGTGATCCTGGCGGCGGTGCAGTTCGCGCTGCTGACGATTAATAGTCTGCTCCAGACGTTGCAGAACGTCGCGCAGCAACTCTTGCAGGACCGCACCGCCAACCGGGTGCAGCTGATGATCATGGAACACGCCAACGGCCTCGATCTGCGCTTCTTCGAGGACGCGACCTTCTACGATCAGTTGCAACAGGCGCAACGCGAGGCGGCGTTCCGCCCGGTCGGGATGGTTTCCGGGGTCTTCGGCCTCGTCCGCACCCTCCTGACCTTCCTCTCGATGATCGCGCTCCTCTTGCGGCTCGGCCCGATCCTGGCGGTCGTCGCCCTGCTGGCCCCGATCCCGGCCTTCATCGCCTCCACACGCTACGGCTGGCAGGGGTATCAGCAGATGCGCCGCCAGTCGCCCGAGCGGCGACTGATGTCGTACCTGACGAGTCTGCTGACGACCGATACCTACAATAAGGAGATCAAGCTCTTCACCCTCGGCGACTTCTTCGTCGCGCGCTATCGCACGCTGGCAGCGAAGTTCATCGCCGAGAATCAGGGGCTGCTCGTCCGCCGCTATCTCGTCGGCTTCGCCTGGGGGGCGCTGACGCTGCTCACCTCGGGCGGCACCTACCTCTACGTGGCGCTGCTGGCGGTGCGCGGCACGATCAACATCGCCGGGCTGACGGTGTACACCGGGGCGGCGAGCCAGGTGCAGAGCAATTTCCAGGGGTTGCTCAGCGGCCTCTCCTCGATGTACGAGAACACGCTCTACCTGAACACGCTGTTCGATCTCCTCGCCTTCACGCCGGTCATCCGCGCGCCGGAAAATCCGGTCCCGGTGTCGCGCCACTTCACGCAGGGGATCGAATTCCGCAACGTCAGCTACACCTATCCGGGTCGCGAGGAACCGGCGCTCAACAACGTCTCGTTCACGATCGCGCCGGGGGAGACGGTCGCGCTGGTCGGGCGGAACGGCGCGGGGAAGACGACGATCGTCAAGCTCCTCACCCGCCTCTACGACCCCGACAGCGGGCAGATCCTGATCGATGGCGTGGACATCCGCGAGTACGACCCGGCCGCGCTGCGCCACGAGATCGGCGTGATCTTCCAGGATTATGTCACGTATTTCCTCAGCGCGCGGGAGAATATCGGCGTCGGGCGCCTCGAAGAGGCCGACGATCTGCTGCGGATCGAGGCGGCGGCGGCGCAGAGCGGCGCGAACGGGGTGATCACGCGGCTGCCGCAGGGCTACGACACCACCCTCGGCAAGTGGTTCGACCAGGGGCACCAACTCTCCGGCGGCGAGTGGCAGAAGATCGCGCTCGCCCGCGCCTTCATGCGCGACGCCCAGATCCTGATCCTGGACGAGCCGACCGCCTCGCTCGACGCCCAGGCGGAGTACGAGATCTTCGCGCGGATCCAGGAGTTGACGGCGGGCAAGACGGCGTTCTTCATCTCGCACCGCTTCTCCACCGTGCGCCTCGCGGACCGGATCATGGTGCTGGAAGGGGGCGCGATCATCGAGAACGGCTCCCACGCCGAACTCCTCCTGCAGAACGGGCGCTACGCCGAACTCTTCAACCTCCAGGCGTTGGCGTATCGGTAGCGGGCGCGTCTGTTACCGATACGCAGAGGGCGGAAGATGACGACACGCGAGAGCGAGCGGTTGCTCGCTCTCGCGTGTCGCGGCCATAGCAATAACGCGGCCCCATCCCATCCCTTCGGCGGGGGCACGACGAATATCTTGACCGGCCTTGGCCACTGCTACAAACTATGTGCCTGAACATGGCTATCCGCGCCGCGCGAGACGCATGTCCGGGGGTATATCCCGGCCACATCTTGGGACGCGCGAAGTTGTTGCAGCCGAGACTGTGGGGATGTCATGGACGACCCTGCCACGCCGAGCGGCTCTCTGCGAACGATCGACCTGTTTGTCGCGCTCTCGCTGGCTGCGGACATGGCGCTCGGGCTCCCGGCAGGGCACGGGGTACGGGCCTGCTATATCTGCATGCACATTGCCGAGCAACTTGAGCTGCCACCGGACCAACGTGCCGATTTGTTCTACGCCGCGTTGCTCATGGATGCCGGATGCACCGCCTGGGCAAGCCAGATCGCGACGACGATCCTGGGTGATGAGATCGACGCCAGGAGGGAACTGTTCTACTTCCGCGACTTTGGGGATCCGCGGGAAGTCTTGAAGTGGCTGGCCCGGTACATGGCCGCCGGGGAAGGACTCGGTACCCGCGTGAAGCGGATTGTCGGCTTCGGGATGCACGGCAAGCGGTTCATGGTGGAGGGCCTGCGCAATACCGCAGCTGTGGCAGCGCGTCTGGCCGGTCGCCTGGACCGATCACCCGAGGTCCAGGCGGCGCTCCGCTCCGCCTTCGAGCAGTGGGACGGGTCCGGGCCGCACGGCCAGCGTGCCGAGTCGATCCCGATCATCTCCCGCATTGTGTACGCGACGATCTTTCTGGAAGTGTTCCATCAGGTCGGGGGACGCGCGGCGGCGGTCAAAATCGCGCGGGCACGCCGGGGTAAGGCACTGGATCCGGCGGTGGTCGACGCTTTTGATCGGCTGGCTACCGACGACAGCTTCTGGCGAGGACTCGAGAACGAGACGATCTGGGATACGATCCGACAGATCGAGCCGGACTCGCCATCCCGATACATCGGCGAGGCGCGGCTCGACGAGGTAACGCGGGCGTTCGCCGACTTCGCGGATCTGAAAAGCTTCTATGCCGCCGGTCACTCCCGGCGTGTGGCGGCGCTCGCCGAACGGATGGCGTCCTACCTGGCGCTCGTGACGACGGGGATCATAGACATCCGGCGGGCGGCCCTACTGCACGATATCGGGCTGGTCGGCGTGCCCTCTTTCGTGCTCCACAAGCCGGAGGGGCGCTTGTCTGCCGCCGAATGGGAGAATCTCCGGCTCCACCCGTACTATGCCGAGCGGATCCTCGCCCGGGTGCCCGTCTTCACACCCCTGCTCCCGCTGGTCGCGGCGCATCATGAGCGCCCGGATGGTCAAGGGTATCACCGTGGACTCGTACAAGACCAAATCCCCCTCGGGGCGCGTATCATCGCCGTCGCCGATGCCTTCGACGACCTGACGCATGCAGGACCCGGACGCGCCGCGCTCGATACCGATGCGACCCTCGATGAGATGGGTCGGGGCGCAGGCACCCGATTTTGCCCGATCGCGTTCTCCGCCCTGGCACGGGTGCTCGGTCGTTCCTGGTCCGATCCGTTAGCGCCCGATGTGGCAGTGAGGGTCACCGGCAGCGATGGGCCGAAGCGGGAATGGCCCGCAGGATTGACCGACCGGGAGGTCGAGGTACTCCGGGCGCTTACCACCGGCGACAACCGACGCGCGATGGCCGATCGTCTGTCGGTCAGCGAGCACACGATCCGCCACCACCTGGAGCACATCTACGACAAGATCGATGTGCATACCCGCGTCGCCGCGACACTGTTCGCGATCGAGCACGACCTCCTGACCTGAGAGAGCAATCATCCATCGACCTTTCCTCGAACGACCCGAAAATGGGACGTTCGTCCGATGCTGCTTACCTGACGCCGGAGTACTCTGGAACGGAAGGAGGCGCACGGACCCCAGGCAAACATCATCACGGCAGCGTCCCGAAGTTGACTGCTGGCACCGCCGCCGGGATCCCCCAGCAAGACCATTCCGTTAGAAGAAGCACGACGTGGCGTGCTGGCAATTATGGTTGCGCGGGCGGGTGCTGTTGTCTTGTATCTGTACGAGGCACCGCGCAAGGACGCAACGGGCCGCAGGGATGGGGCGCGGACCGGGCTTGTCGAGGGGCTGATCGAGGTCCGTGCGGAGGACTGGTACGGTCATGCTCCAGCAGAGCAGCGCGTGGGAGATCATCCAGACCCACGCGGGCCGGATGTCCATCTGGGTGGTACGGGAGGTGACATGCGCGTGACAAGCCCAAGCAACACCGGGCGAACGCACCAGGGTGCAATGCAGGCGGTCAGCGACCGTTTCCTGCATGCGCTGACCGAGCGCGATTTCCCGACACTGGCATCGTGCTTCACAGAGGACGTCCAATTTCGTGCGCTGTTGCCACGAGCACTGCGGACTGCGGCGGGCGTGAACGAATCGACCCGTTATTTTCAGCAGTGGTTCGGGGCAGCCGAGCACGTCGAAATGCTCGCCTGCAGCACTGAGGCCCTTGGCGATCGTCAGCATCTGGCCTGGCGTCTGCGGATCCACAGCGAGGCGGGTCGACATGTTATCGAACAGCAGGCATTCGCCACGATCCGGGACGACCGAATCGCCGCACTCGATCTCCTCTGCTCCGGCTTCCGTTCGGAGCAAGCGCCGTCCAATGAGGCGAGCCGCGAGAGCCCCGACACCCCCTTCTCGGTTGCGGCGGTACTCGAAGGGGCGGAAGCCAATTGCGCCACGTTGACACCGCTGATCAAGGCGAAGCTCTCCGAACTCGCGAGTGGGCAGGTGCTTGAGGTGATCACCGGCGAGCCGAGCGCCGGGCGCGACATCGCCTCCTGGTGCAGCCTGTCCGGTAATCCGCTCCTGG
>JAABUM010002112.1_pt1 | contig 27631 bp, 18 predicted proteins | sample 5559161 | NCBI WGS metagenome assembly JAABUM01 (sample SAMN10711868, study PRJNA513369) | rock metagenome | isolation source: Antarctica rocks | place: Antarctica: Victoria Land, Siegfried Peak nord
CGCGGCGACGAGCGCTCGCCGGGCCGGGGCGCTCGCCGCGAGACGACCGGTGAGGACCCGGAAGCACGCCGCCGCGCAGCGGGCATCGTCGAGCGCCTGGTGGGTCGCCGGGGCCGCCACGCCGCATGCCTCGCGCACCCGGTCGAGGTTGTAGCGATCGAGATCGAGCGCCCGGCGGGCCAACCAAAGAGTATCGGCGGCGCGGAGGCGCAGCTCGGGAATGCCGTGGCGCGCGAGGTTGGCGTCGAGGAGCGGCAGGTCGTAACTGACGAGGTTGTGTCCGACGAGCGGACGGCGCCCGATGAACGCCCGGAACGCCGCCAGCGCCGCGCGCGGGTCCTGGCCGCGCGCGGCCAGATCGGCGTCGGAGTAGCCGTGCACGCGCGCGCTCGCCCCCACCGCCCGACCGGGGCGCAGGGTCGCCGTGAAGACCTCCTCCGCACCGGTCGAACCGTCGACGCGGACGGCGGCGAGCGTGACCGGCTCGTCCACCGTGAGGTCGAGGCCGGTCGCCTCGCAGTCGAGCGCGACGAATGCCCGCCCCGCGACAGCGAGGTCCCAGGCGCAGGGGTCGCCCTCCCGCAACGTCGCCGGATCGACGAGGTCGGTCAGCAGGAGGCCGCACGCGCGTCCGTCGCGCTCGACCCGCGACAGGAACGCGGGGGACAGCCCGCGCGTCGGGAGGTTGGCAACCCGCCGCAGGGCGAGGACATCGTGCGGCGCGGCGACGAGGCGGAGGTAGGCGGCGAGATCCTTGACCTCGGCGCGCCGGAAGAACGCGCTCGCGGCGACCGTCGTCACCGGCACATCGGCCGCGACGAACGCCTCCGCGAGCGCCGCCACGTCGCGGTTCGTCCGGGTGAGCACCGCGACGCCGCGCCAGGGCAAGCCCCCCGCGTGCAGTTCGCGGGCGCGGCGAGCGAGATACGCCCGCTCATCCCGCTCGTCGCGGCAGGCATGCACCGGGATCGCCCCGCCGACAAGTTCCTGCGGAACCGGCGCGCCTACGCCAGCGTGGAGGACCGCGCGGGCGGCGGCGAGGATCGTCGGCGTCGAGCGGAAATTGCGGTTGAGCGCGAGGTTGGCGTGGCGGGGGAAGTCGTCGCGGAAGCGCGCGAGGACCCGCGCACCGTCCACGCCACGCCAGCGGTAGATCCACTGCGCGGCATCCCCGAACGCGCAGACGTTCTCGTGCTCGCGCGTCAGCAGATGGAAGATGTCGTACTCGGTGTCGTCGGTATCCTGGAACTCGTCGATCTCGACCCAGGCGCAGCGTTCCGACCACGCGAGACGGGTCGCCTCATCGTGCCGGAAGAGGGTCCAGGTCTGGGCCACCAGGTCGGCGAAGTCGAGCGCATTACTCATTGCCAGGACGTACTGATAGGCACGGTAGAGTGCGAGGAATGCCGGATCACGCTCGTGGATGTTCTGCGGGTACTGGCGCTTGCCCTTCAGTCGGCGGATGCGCGCGGCGGTGTCACGCAGCTCGCGATCGTCAAGGCCCAGACGGAGTTCGGCGGCCGCAAGGTGGAGGGCCTCCGCGCTGTCGATCTCGTCCCAGACGGCGAAGGCGGGGTCGATCGCCAGGAGCTTACCATCGCGGCGCAGAATGCGGACGCAGAGGGCGTGGAACGTGGTGACCGCCATCTCGGCGCCCTGCGGGCCGACGAGCGCGGCGAGACGGGTGCGCATCTCGCGCGCGGCGCGGTTGGTGAAGGTGATGGCGAGCATCGAGCCTGGCGCGACGCCGCGATGGAGCGCGTGGGCAGCACGCTCGGCGAGGACGTGGGTCTTGCCCGAGCCGACACCGGCGACTACCAGCACTGGGCCGTGCAGCGCCTCGACGATCGACCGCTGCTCGCGCGTGAGTCGCTCTGTGTTGTGCACTTCATCCGCCCATGCGCACTACGTATGGAGGCTGCATGCCATCGCAAGCACACAGCTGCCGGTGTTTCGGCAGCAGGCCGAACGCAGCGCTGCCACAAGAAAATGCTGCATAAGCAGCGTAGCAATCCAACGGACCACTTACAATCCTCTTTGCATACCGATTGCACGCAAAAGCGCCGCGACTTAAGTCCTACTGTCATCGGGATGAACAGGATGCTATCATGCGACAATCAGGCGGCGCATATTTGATGGGAATGGGTGCGTTCCCTTCGTGGTCTGATGATGCCTTGTGACACCAGGGTGAGATAGTCCGCCGCGTGCTCATGGCGTTCGTGATATCCTGCTGCTCTCGTGGACATACGTCAGCAAACGTTCTCGTGTGCGAGTTGCTCGGGGCATTCGAGGTAAGCCGATCAACGATGCTGTATCGGGGAGGGTTTGGTGAGCGTCGCAGCGGTGGCCATCGATTACGAGCGCCTGCTCAAGCTGCGCCTTGTCGTTGCCCGTCTCGGCGAGATGGATAATGCGGGCTGGTGGAATACGAAGGGACTCCTCGGCAGCAGCGGAAGCTTCGTCCTCCGCCGTGGCTTCCCAAATACGCATTCCTTCGCGCAGGCGAGGGCCGTCTTTGCGGTAGCCACAACGCGTTGCCGGGAACTCTTCGATGCCGCGGGCTATATCACGCTCTGGCAGCTCCCGGCGAGCGTCGAGGAGCAGTTCGAAGATCGCTGGCAAACCTGGCTCGATGATATCGAGCGCTGGCAAACCACATTCGAGCAGGTGGCCGCTTTTCGCGGGCAGGACGTGATCGGGGCATTGCGTGCACTCGAGCTGATCGACATGCGCGATGCCGAGGCTATCATGCAATTCGCCACGCCGACGACCGAGCCCTCGCTACTCGTCGCGCCCGAAGGTGGACTACGGGAACTCGATGATGCGGCGATAACCCTGCTCGCGATGGCATTCGCCAAGTCTGTGCAAGGGAAACTCGCCGTTCCATACATGCAGCTCATGTCGGCAGTAGCGCGATGAGCACGATAGGACGTATTTCTACTCGCTTGACTCATGTGGGGGCGCTCGTCAAGGAAACCTACGCAATCTTCCAGCATTGGGACCGCGCGCTCGATTTCGACGCTAACCTCGCGCGCGTTCGCGCGGAGAATCCGCTCGGCGCGCGCAGTGCCTCCTGGATGGATGTGGTCATCAAAACCGTCTCCTCACGGTTCCGCACGACCGGCGACTTCATGCCGCTCGTGGTCTTGGCGCAGGGGGGGCTGCCACTGGACTTGTGGCGACCGTGCCTCCTCTGGCATGCCGGACGGATCGATGCGCTTCTTCATGCTTTTCTGCTGGACTGGTTGTTCCAGGCTCACGAGGAGGGTGTGTACCGAATCCGCACGCCAGATGTCGTCCCGTTTGTCGTGGAGCAGACGGCGGGCAAGCTCACCGGCGGCAAGAGCCTCAACGAGCGCAATGCGGTGTCGACCACACAGGACCTGCTCGCGCTCACCACCGAGTTCGGGCTGCTTAAGGGTCGGTCGGTGCGAGAATTCGTCTCCTACCATCTGCCGGACGAGAGCTTCCTCTACATGCTGCACGCATTAGCCGAGCAAGAGCCGAGTCCGCGGCGGATACTCGATTCGCCGGAGTGGCGTATGTTCCTGCTGACGCCGGAGGACGTGGAGCGCGAGGTACTGCGCCTCCACCAATTCCAACGCCTCGACTATCAGGCGGCGGGGAGCCTGGTGCAGCTCAAACTCTCGTACCCTACCCTGCGGGCCTACGCGGAAAGTGTGGTGGCATGAGCGATTGGAGGGGGCGGCTGACGACGGGGCTGGAGCCGATCCTGCGGCTGTCCGACCCTCGTCCGCAGATCAGCGCCTATCACGACATGCCCTATGCCATCTTCCTGTACCCCCCGGACGCCGAGTTCGGGCTACGGGCAGAGGTGAGCCTGCTGCGCACACGACTGGAGCAGGCCGGGAAGCGCGTGACCGTCATCTCGCTGGCCGACTGCCTGGCGCGTGCGCTGGCCGAGACGGTGCCGCTGGCTGACCTGGTCGCGGCGGAGAAGAGTGTGGGCCTCGATGCGGCGATCGAGACGATCCACGAGGTACTCGGCAATTACCGACCCTTGCACGAGTTGGTGGTCGAGATGTTGCCCGCAGAGGCCGATCCGCTGCGCGATATCGTCTTCATCACGCGGGCGGGCGCGCTCTATCCCGTTTACCGCACCTCGTCGCTGCTCGAACAACTCAAAGGATCTGTCCATGTCCCGAGCGTCCTCTTCTATCCGGGCGAACTCGATGGCGTGGCCGGGCTGCGCTTCATGGGCGTGCTGGATGCCGAACACAATTACCGACCGAAGATCTTCTAATCGCGCCGCCGCGTGCCGATAGCGGGAACGGGAGCAGGGAATGGTGGTGACGACGCAACCGATCAGCGGGCTCTTCGCGCAGGATATCTACCGGCGGATCGAAGAGGTCATCAAGGTCGACCAGACCGATGAGCAGGTCGTGCTCGACGAGATCGGCGAGTATGTGGTGACGCGGACGATCCGCGACCACTACCGCGCGATCCTCGAACGCTATCAGGAGACGCCGAACAAGCCGCACGAAGGGATCGCGGTCTGGGTCTCCGGCTTCTTCGGCTCCGGTAAGTCGAGCTTCGCCAAGATCCTCGGGCTGGCGCTCGGCAATCGCATGCTCGCTGGGCGTGGCGCGGCTGCGCGGTTCGGGGCGCAGGCGGGCGACGACCGGATCAAGGTGCTGCTCCAGGGCATCACCGAGCAGATCCCGACCCACGCGGTGATCTTCGATATCTCGACCGATCGCGGCATCCGCACCGGGAGCCAGACGGTCACCGAGATCATGTATCGCCTTTTCCTCGAAAGCCTCGGCTACGCCAAGGATCTCGATCTCTCCGAGTTGGAGATCACGCTGGAGCAGGAGGGGCGTCTCACCGATTTCGAGGATGCGTACCACCGCATCCACAACAAGCCGTGGCGCGACCAGAAGGGACTCGTCGCGATCGCGCTCAACAACGCCAGCCGCGTGCTCCACGAACTCGATCCGGCCACCTATCCCTCGGCGGACTCGTGGGTACGTGCGGCGAAGGGGCGGGCCGATGTCACCCCCGGCCTCCTCGCCGAGCGCTGTCAGGAGTTGATGCGCCGCCGACAGCCTGGGAAAGCCCTCGTCTTCGTAATTGATGAGATCGGGCAGTTCGTCGCGCGCGACGTGCAGAAGATGCTCGATCTGCAAGGGGTGGTGCAGAGCCTTGGCCGCGTGGGGCGCGGCAAGATGTGGGTCGTGGTCACGTCGCAGGAGCGCCTAGGCGAACTGGTCGGCGGACTCGACGATCGCCGGGTGGAGCTCGCCCGCCTGATGGACCGCTTCCCGCAGGACTTGCAGGTCCACCTGGAACCGGCCGACATCTCGGAGGTGACCGGCAAGCGCGTGCTGGCGAAGAATGCCGCCGCTCAGGCGACGTTGCGCCCGCTCTTCGAGGCGCATCGCGGCGCGTTGGAGGCGCACACCCGCCTGACCGCCGACATCAAGCTCCCCGATCTGACGGCGGAGCGTTTCATCGATCTCTATCCCCTGCTCCCCTATCAGGTCGATCTGATCATCCAGATCGTGTCGGGACTCCGCACGCAGGGCGGGGTGAGCAAGCACGTCGGCGGGGCGAACCGCACGATTATCAAGCTGGCGCAGCAACTCCTGATCAATCCGGGCGTCGATCTCGCCGCGAAGCCGCTCGGCGCGCTGGTCACGCTGGACCAGATCTACAACCTCGTCGAGGGGAACATCAGCAGCGACATTCGCGGGAAGATCGCGGCGCTCCCGGCACAGCTCGATCACCCGCTCGCCCAGGCGGTCGCCAAGGCGATCTGCCTCCTCCAATACGTGCAGTCGGTCCACCGCACCGCCGAGAATATCGCCGCCGCGCTCTATCCCGGCGTCGGGGCGGAGAGCCAGTTGCCTGCGGTCAAGGACGCGCTCAAGGAGCTTACCGCGCGCCATCAGGTCCGGCTCGGCGACGACGGTTATCGGATCCCGACCCCCTCCGAGGACGATTGGGAACGGCAGCGCGAGGCGCTCTCGCCCAAGTCCGGCGACGAGAATCGCCTTTACGCCGAGATCGTCGGCGAGCTCTGGACGCCGCAGCCGAACTATAACTTCTTGAATACCAAGCTCTTCAAGGCCGGTCTGGTCCTCAACGGGCAACCGCTGGCCGATGGCGATGTGCTGGTGCAGCTCTATCTCGCCCAGGCTGGCGCGGAGTCCGACCGCACCGTCGCGGAGCTGCGCGCGCGTAGCCAGGTGGAGCCGACGGCGCTCTTCTGGGCGGCGGCGCTCGACGGGGCGATCGACACCGAGTTGCGCCAGGTCTTCCGCTCCCGCGAGATGCTGAGCCGGAAGGAGCGCGGCGCGCAGACGAAGGAGGAGGCGCGGCTCGTCGGTGACGAGCGGCGCCGCCAGAAAGAGCATCAGGACACCCTGCGTCGGCTGTTGCGTGGGGCGATCCTGCGCGGCACCGTCTTCTTTCGCGGCAACGACCGTAGCGCGGCAGACGGCGCGACCGATCTGAGCCGCACCGTCAGCGCGATCCTCGGTGCAATGCTCCCCACAGTCTTCGATCGTTTCGAGGAAGCGGCGTCGAAGGTAGTAGCGAGGGACATCGACACGCTCCTGCTCTCCGATAATCTTGATGCCCTGCCGCCGATCTTCGGAAAGCTCCCACTGCTCAAAAACCAGGGAAAGAAAGCCGCGATCGAGGTCGAGCGCGGTCCCCTAGCAGAAGTGCTGACACGAATCAAGAACCGCGCCGAGTATGGTGACAGCGCTAGCGGACGATCGCTCACGGATGAACTGGCGAAAGAGCCCTTCGGCTGGGAATTCGATACGGTGCGGCTTTTCGTTGCAGCACTCCTCCGTGCGGGAGCAATTGAGATCACCAGCAAGGGGCAGATCATCGAATCGGCTACGACCGTTGGTGCGCGGACAATCTTCAGCAATAACAATGTCTTCCGTCAAGCAACCTTCCGCCCGAAGACTGGTACACTGGAATTCATCGAATTAGCACAAGCGGCTCAAGCCTACGCAGATACCTTTGGGCAAGAAATTACAGAGATCGCCCAACTGCCGATCGCGACTGCAATCCGTGAGGAAGTAAGCGCGCACGAGCAGTTCTTGCGCGATACGCTGGGACATCTCAACGAGGAACGACTACCTGGTGGCGCAATGATCGCCACCGCACTGGAGGAGATGCGCGCGATCTACGGCGGTCGCGAGGAGACAGCAATCCGCGCTTTCACGGCGGGCCATGCGCGCATCAAGGAAACGATCCGCCGTGCGCGCGAACTCCAACCAGTTTTGATTCCACCAGATCTGGATATATTGCGCGAGGCGGTCAAGGCGCAGTCACAAGCATGGTCTTTTCTAAAACAGGAACACGATCTCGATCCTGCGCTGGAGGAGACAGCCGCTAAGTTAGAAGATCTTCTCAAGCGCGAGACATTCTACCGCGAGATCCCGGCTATCGCGCAAGCGACTTCTACGCTCCGCAGCGAGTACGATCGCCGCATGAAAGCGGCACTTCAGCACCGACTGAACACATACCGTTTGGCGGTCGAAACCCTGACAACGCTCGATAGTTGGGACCGTCTCGATGAGGTGCAACAGCACCAGATTGCTGAGCCACTGAGCCGGTACACGGTGGCAGGTTATGCTACCCCGATCCCGCAGATGCGCGCGGACGCCGATGCGTGTGCGGGCCGACTGACGCGAGCGATCGAAGACGTGCAGCGTCTGACGACAGAGAAACCGCTCGCCAAGGTCTCCACCGCGCGCTACTTCCAGAGCGGGATCGAGACCGAGGAAGAGTTGACCGCCGCGCTCGACGGGCTGCGCGAAGAGATCGCGCACCTCCTCGGCGAGGGCAAGAAAGTGTTGGTGGGCTGAGGATGGAGAAGGCGACCCGCACCCTGATCGAGCGCGCCACGCAGGCCGCACGCCGCACGTTGGAGCGCGAGTTCGGGCAGCAGTTGGAGGGGGAATATGACATCCTCCCCGATGGCCGCATCCTGCCCGAACCGGGCGCGCACCTCGACGCGCGCGGGCGACTCCGCCGCGCCAGGCTGGTCGAGGCGGTGGGGCACCGGCGCGCGGCGGGGTTCGGCCCGCAGGAGGCCATGGCCGCCACGACCCGCGAGGCCGCTTTCACCACCCTCAACCGCTTCGTCGCGCTCAAGATGCTGGAGGCGCGCGGGATGGTGCAGGAGTGCATCTCCGAGGGGGAGAACTCGGCGGGCTTCCGCGAGTTCGTCGGCCTGGCCCCTGGCCTCGCCACGATCGCCGACAAGGGCTATCGCCTCTACCTGGAAGCGATCTTCGATGAGATCGGGCGCGAGGTGCGCGTCCTCTTCGATCGGCGCGACGTCGCGGGGATCCTCTGGCCGCGCCGTCAGGCCCTCGGCGAACTGCTCGATCTCCTCAACGATCCGGCGCTGGCCGAGGTCTGGGGTGCGGACGAGACGATCGGCTGGGTCTACCAGTATTTCAATGGCGAGGACGAGCGCCGCAAGATGCGCGACGAGTCGCAGGCCCCGCGCAACAGCCGCGAACTCGCCGTCCGCAACCAGTTCTTCACGCCGCGCTACGTGGTGGAGTTTCTGACCGACAACACCCTTGGGCGGACGTGGTACGAGATGCGCCAGGGGGAGACGCGCCTGCGCGACGAGTGCCGCTACCTCGTGCGCCGCTTCGATGAGGTCTTCCTCGGTGCGCCGGAGGAGTCGCCCGCCGACGCTTCGCTGATCGCGCAGGACCGCGCCTTCCTGGCGGGCGAGGTGGAGACGCTGGCCCCGTTTGCGGTGCCGGGGGGGGCGTGGCAGGCCGAGCCGGGGATCATGCCCTACCATGCGGGCGACGATGGCCTGATGCGCCTCAGCGCCTTCGCCCACCACGCGCGACCGTTCGACTGGGGAAACGATCCGCGCGCCGAAGGGTGGGAGCGCGCCCTGGCCGCGCTGGCGACGAGCGACACCAATCCGTTCCTCGCCGCACCGACGCAAGACCTTTGGGATTGCCTCCTCGCGATCAGCCGCGCCGACCGCTTCGATGAGGAGTTGATGGCGCGCCACGCCCCGGCCCTGACGCGGATCGCCAACGAGATCCGTCGCCGTCTGCTCGACGCCCGCCGCACCGATGCCACGCAGGAGGAGTCGTTGCGCGCCCCGGTGCTGATCCGGCACCGGGCGAAGAAAGACCCGCGCGACCTGAAAATCCTCGACCCCGCCTGCGGCAGCGGCCACTTCCTCCTCTACTGCTTCGATCTCCTGCTGACGATCTACGAGGAGGGCTGGGAGGAGAAGTACGGCCCGGAGTCGGAGGCGACCGGCGCGACACTGCGCGCCGACTACCCGACTATGGAAGTCCTGCGCTCCGCGCTCCCCGGCCTGATCCTGCGCCACAATTTGCACGGTATCGACATCGACCCGCGCGCCGCACAGATCGCGGAACTCGCCCTGTGGATGCGCGCCCAGCGCGCCTACAACGACCTCGGCGCGGTGCGCGGGGGCCGCGCCCCGATCCGCAAGACGAACATCGTCGTCGCGGAGCCGATGCCCGGCAACAAGGACATGCTTCGTACCTATCTGCTCCGCGTGGACGAGCGCCTGCGCCCGCTCGCGCTGACGATCTGGGAGAAGATGACGCTGGCGGGCGAGGCGGGCTCGCTGCTGCGGATCGAGCGCGAGATCGCGGATATGCTCGGGCGGGCGCGGCGCGAACAACTGGTGGACGAAGCGCCGATCCAGGGCACCTTCTATGAGCGCGACCGCCGACCAGTGCAGCAGGTCCTCACCGGTTCGGTCGAGGAGCGGACCTTCTGGGATCAGGCCGAGGAGGCGTTGCTGGCCGCCTTGCGCGACTTCTCGGCGCAGGCGACGAGCGGCGGCGCGATGAGCCGTCGCCTCTTCGCGGAGAACGCGGCGCATGGCTTCGCATTCGTGGACCTCTGCCGCAAGAAGTTCGATGTGGTGCTGATGAATCCGCCGTTTGGTGCGGGGAGCAAAATGGCGAAGCCATACATAGAAAGAAATTACCCAATAACCAAGAATGACTTATATGCAGCTTTTGTGGATAGAGGACTGTGGCTTCTATATCGTCAGGCAATGCTTGGCGCAATAACTTCGAGAAGTGGCTTTTTCCTCAAGTACTTCCAAGGTTGGCGAGAGGAAGTGATTCTTGGGAAATCTAGACCTATAGTAGTCGCTGATCTGGGTTCCGGTGTGATGGATACAGCAATGGTTGAAGCGGCGGCTTATTCTTTGGAGGCGATCTAATGGGGGACAATGCCATATTTATTCGCCTTGTTGATCAACAGAACAAGCAGTTAGGCCTCGAAGAAGCGGTAGAACAAATTCGAGAGAATCGATCTAACACGCTTGTTCATAACATTAGCTCTCTTTCTCTTAGAAAAATTCCACGGACTCCATTTGCCTACTGGATAAGCGAAGCGATCCGACAACTATTTGTCACATTACCCGCACTTAAGGCCGCTGATCGCGACGTTAGAGTAGGCGGATCAACGAAGGACGACTTTCGGTACCTACGAACATGGTGGGAAGTGAGCAGCGATTCGGCGGCACGAAAGCGCGAAGAGACGTTTCAATCCGGGCGATGGGTACCATTCGAGAAAGGAGGTGCCTACTCTCCATTTTATTCTGACTGGGAATTGGTAATTGATTGGCGGCGGGATGGCGAAATACTTAAAGATCATCTTTCAGAATACCGAGGCTCTCGGGGATGGGGATATGACTGGAGTGCCGAGTTAAAGGGACATTCCTTCTATTTTCGCCCTGGTATCGCGTGGCCTAGGCGAACCCAAGGTGGTTTCAATGTTCGTGTTCTTCCTAAGGGTTGCATTTTTGGTGACAAGGGGCCTGCCGTATTTATCGAAGGTGACGACGTAAACAAGCTGTTCTCTCTGCTTGGTTTAATGAATAGTCAGTTATTCAATACCTTAGTGAATCTGCAGATGGCATTTGGTTCTTATGAAGCGGGTGTAGTACAACGCGCACCAGTTCCTTTGGAAGCTTATAATCGCGAGATAGCAACATCTGCCAAGTCATGCTTCGAAATCAAGAGATATCTAGATACCGGCCACGAGACAAGTCACATCTACCAATATCCTTCGCTAACGAAAAGGACCACAAACTCGCTTTACAAGATGATTGATGAGTGGCGAGGTCTGATAGCGACGGTAGAGAGTAATATAGATGCTCATGAACGAATTATTAACGAGAGAGTATTTCAAGAGTACGATATCACAATAGAAGATCTTCCTGGAATCAGTCAGACATCTCTCCAAGCCACGCAGGATATGGATGCGACAAGAACTGACGAACTGGAAGAATCCTTAGAAAATGAAATGCCAAGTGTTGCAATAACAGACAGTACCGAATTGACAATAGATGTTGTCTCCTATTGTATAGGCGTTTCAGTTGGCCGCTGGGACATCCGCCTCGCCACAGGCGAGCGCGAGGCGCCGCCGCTCCCCGATCCGTTCGCCCCGCTCCCCGTTTGCTCGCCCGGTATGCTGACCGGTGACGACGGGCTGCCCGCGCAAGAGGCACCACCCGGCTATCCCCTCGCCATCTCGTGGGACGGCATCGTGGTGGACGATCCCGGCCACCCGCGGGATGTGATGGGGCGCATCCGCGAAGTGCTTGGCGTCATCTGGGGCGAGCGCGCGGACGCGATCTACGAGGAGGCCGTGCAGATCCTCGCTGGGGGCGGGCACGACCTGCGCCCCTGGTTTCGCCAAAACTTCTTCGATGAGCACATCAAGCGCTACTCCAAGAGCCGCCGCAAAGCGCCGATCTACTGGCGGCTCGCCACCCCCTCGAACAGCTACGCCCTCTGGCTCTACTACCACCGCTTCTCGAAGGACACCCTCTACCGGGTGATCGAAGGCTATGTCACGCCGAAGGTGCAGTACGAGGAGCGGCAGGCCGACACCCTGCGCGCCGAGGCGGGGGCCAATCCCACCGCCTCGCAGCGCCGCGCGATCGAGGCGCAGGAGGCGTTCGTCGAGGAGCTACGCACCTTCCACGACGAGATCGCGCGCGTCGCACCCCTCTGGAACCCCGATCTCAACGATGGCGTGATCGTCAACTTCGCGCCCCTCTGGCGGCTGACGCCCCGCCCGCGCGGCTGGCAGAAGGAGTGCCGTGACACCTGGACGAGGCTGGCGCGCGGCGATTACGACTGGGCACACCTCGCCATGCACCTCTGGCCGGAGCGCATCGTGCCGAAGTGCCGCGAGGACCGCAGCCTCGCCATCGCCCACGGCCTCGACGGGGAGTTCTGGATCGAGGACAAGGACGGCAAGTGGCAGCCGCGCCACGTCACCGACGCCGCGCTGGAAGCGCTGATCGCCGAGCGCACCTCGGTCGCCGTGCGGGATGCGCTCGCCGGATTGCTCGATGCGCCGACCGAGGCAGCCGCGCCGAAACGCGCCGCCAAGCAGGAGCGCCCGGCGGCGAAGCCGAAGCGGGCGCGCAAGGGCCAGGGCGCGGAGCAGTTGCCACTCGGCTGATCGCCGGGAGGGCGGTCGCAGCACATCGCCCCGAAGGTGTACGATCGATCGCGGCGCAACGGCGCGACCCTGACGCTCTGGAAATGAGGGAACGGCGATACGATGAACGGTGCAGTGCTACCCGAAGAGGATCGGGCGTTCCTCGAACAGCTTCGGCGGTTCGTGTGGCAGACCGAGCCGCACGCCCGCCTGATCCTCTTCGGCTCGCGGGCGCGGGGGGAGGCCACACCCGAATCGGACTGGGATCTGCTGATCGTGCTCGCTGGCGAGGTCAGCCCGCAGCGTGCGGACACCCTACGGCACCGGCTCTACGATCTGGCGCTCGATACCGACACCGTGCTCAGCGCGATCATCTACAGCGCGGATGAGTGGGATAGCCCCCGTTATCGGGCGCTGCCCTTACACGCGCAGATCGCGGGAGATGGTGTGGCCCTATGACCGCCGCGCGTGACGCCCTGATCCGCCAACGGCTCGCGCACGCCCGCGAAGGGCTCGCCGAGGCCGAGGTGCTGGCGAACGCGGGGCACTGGCGTGCCTCCGTGAGCCGCCTCTACTATGCCTGCTTCTATGCGGTATCGGCGCTCCTCGCCCGGCATGGCTACGCCGCGAGCAAACACAGCGGCGTGATCGCGCTCTTCAACCGCCATTTCGTGAAGTCGGGCACCGTCTCGCGCGAGTTGGGGCGCTTCTACAACGACCTGTTCGAGAACCGCCAGCAGAGCGACTACGACGACTACGCCGAGTTCGACGCGGCGCGCGTGCGTCCCTGGCTCGCGCAGGCGGCGGCCTTTGTGACCCAGCTGGCCGAGTTGGCGGAGCGTCCCGCCGAAGAAGGATCAGCCACATGACCCACCCATTCCACGACTACCTCGCAACACAGCTCGCGACGCAGCTGGTGGCGCGTCGCGTCGTCGTCTGGTACGACCCGCGCGCCGAGTTCACGCCGTTCATCAATGAGTTGCGCGGCCAGCCCACCGACGCTGCGCTGACCGACGCGCGGACCGAGCGGATCACGCTTGGCAAACAGGCGGTACAGCTGGCCTGCTACGACGGCTCCTTCTTCGCCGTCCGCGCGGCGGTCGAGCCGATCGTCGCCATCGATCAACCGGCCCCGCTCCTCATCTACCTCGGCGGCGTCCCGCGCGACGACCAGCGTTCCCCCCTCCTCGAACTGGAGCGGGGCGGCACGACCTACGAGCCGCAGCTGCGGCGGCAGGCGCGCAACGTCCTGCGGCGCAATCACTCCGATGGGGTGATCGACGAGATGCTGGCCGCCGATGGGCTGCGCTACGGCGACATCGTCGCACTGATCGCCGCCGCCGAGGCCGGGGGCGATCAGCCCTCGCTCCTCAAGGTCGTCTTCCCCGGCGCGCGCGACAATGCCGCGCTGATCGCCGCCTGGCTGGCCGACCCCACAAGCGACGCGACGCTGGCCGAGAAAGGGGCGACCGGCGAGTTGGTCAAGCTGATCGGCTCGCGGCTGGGGCTGCCGCTGGAGCCGAGCGCGCCCCTCGCGGAGTCGCGCAATCGCCTGTTGCGCTATCTGCTGATCGGCGAGTTCCGCGCCGATCTCGCCTGCCCCCCGCCGCCGAGCCTGTCGCAGGTGCCCGCGCCCGCCACCCACGATCAGCAAGGATTCCTGCGCGAGACCGTCGGTCGGTTGCGCGGGGAGCACGCCGACGCCTACATCACCCATGCCGACACCATCGCGGAGGAGTTCAGCCTCGCCACCGCCGGGATCTCCGCCCTCGATCTCGGCGCGATCGAGACCTTCCGCTTCGAGGAGCGCGCCCTGCTGGAGGTCTGCGACACCTTGCTGGCGGAGGGGCAGGACGAGCGCGTTCGCCAGCTCGTCGCCGAGCGCGCCAGCAGCTTCTGGGTCGATCGCGACGTGGCGCGACAGGCGCAATGGCGCGCGTGCGAGCTGGTGGCGCAGCTCCTCGGCACCTGCCAGGAGGTCGGCGCGGAACTGGCGGGCATCGGCAAACGCCCCGCCGACTGGGTCGCCGCCTACACGCGCGAGGCGGGCTGGTATCGGCTCGACCAGGGGCACCGCCAGCTCGAAAGCTGGCTCGCCAACCTCGATGACGAGCCGACCTTCGGGCGCGCGATCGCCCGCGCCCGCCAGCAGTACGACGCCCTCACGCAGCGCCTCGCGGAAGGCTTCGGCCACGCGCTGCGGGACGCCGACTGGCAGATCCCCGGCGTGCAGCCGCAGACCCGCATCTACGACGACACGATCGCGAACCGGCGCGGCACCGTCGCGCTGGTGCTGGTCGATGCGCTCCGCTACGAGATGGGCCAGGAGTTGGCGCAGCAGCTCGCGTCGCAGGGGGAAATGAGCCTCACCCCCGCGCTCGGCGTCCTCCCCGCGATCACCAAGCTGGGGATGGCCGCCTTCCTCCCCGGCGCGGCGGCGAGTTACAGCGTGGTCGAGGAGCGCGGCAAGCTCGGCGCGAGCATCGACGGCACCCTCCTCCCCGACCTCGCCGCGCGCCAGAAATTCCTCGTCGCGCGCGTCCCGCAGACGGTCGATCTGGAACTGGCCACCTTGCTCGGTACACCCGCCAAGACCCTGGGCGGCCGCTTCAAGGACGCCAGGTTGATCGTCGTCCGCTCGCAGGAGATCGACAGTCTCGGCGAGGCCGGGCATACCCACCTCGCGCGGCAGGTGATGGACACGGTGATCGCCAACGTCGCGCGCGGTGTCCGCAAGCTCGCCGCGCTCGGCATCGAGCGGATCGTCGTCAGCGCCGATCACGGCCACCTCTTCGCCCAGGAGCGCGGCGACGACATGAAGACCGAGAGCCCCGGCCCCGCCGTGGAACTGCACCGCCGCTGCTGGATCGGGCGCGGGGGCAGCACCCCGACCGGCGCGGTGCGCGTGAGCGGGACCGATCTCGGTTACAAGACCGACCTCGACTTCATCTTCCCGACCGGACTCGGCGTCTTCAAGGCTGGCGGCGGTCTGGCCTACCACCACGGCGGCGTGACGCTGCAAGAGCTGGTCATCCCGGTAATTCAGCTGCGGGTGCCACAGCGCAAAGCGGAGGGGACTAAGGCCCTACGTGTCATCATCGGCGGGCAACCCGCCGAGCTGACGAATCGCGCCCTCAGCATCACGCTGACCCTCCTCGGCGATCTCTTCACCGCGCCGACGCGCGTCCGCACCAGCATCATCGCCGGGAGCGAGCAGGTCGGTTACGCGGGCATGGCCCTCGGGGCCGAGCTCGACATGGCGACCGGTACCGTGCTGCTCACGCCGGGCGTACCGGCGAACATCGGGCTGATGCTCACCCGCGACGACTGTGCCAGCGTGCGTATCGTCGTCCAAAACCCCGTCACCGACGCGGTCCTCGGTCAAACGGATGAGATTCCGCTACATCTAGGGCTCTAACGCTCGAGCATCGAGAGAAGAGGCGAGAGGCGCATGATCGACCTGCAAGCGATACCCGCGCGCGACACGCTCGACGACAAGGTGAACAGCGTCTTCGCCGGGAAAGTAGTCCGCAAAGATCTGGTGCGCAAGATCAAGGCGGGGGCCAACGTGCCGGTCTTCGTCCTCGAATACCTCCTCGGCAAGTACTGCGCCTCCTCCGACGAGATGGCGATCCAGATGGGCTTGCAGGTCGTCAAGGAGATCCTCGCCAACAATTACATCCGACCGGACGAGTCGCAGAAAGCGCAGAGCCGCGTCAAGGAGGCCGGACGCTACACCTTCATCGACAAGGTCCGCGTGCGCCTGGTCGACTCCGATTACTGGGCCACCGCCAACAACTTCGGCCACAACTTCCTGCACATCCCCACGCACTACGTGCGCGACTACGAGCGCCTGCTGACCGGCGGCATCTGGGCGCAGATCGAGATGCGCTTCGAGTACGACGAGGAGTCGCGCGGCAAGTACCCGTTCTGGATCGAGAAGCTGACGCCGATCCAGCTCGCCACCTTCGACCTGGACGATTACCGCGCCCGCCGCGCCCAGTTCACCGCCGACGAATGGGTGGACTTCATCCTCCGCAGCATGGGGTACGAGGCGAGTGAGCTCGACCGACGCACCAAGCTCCTCTTCCTCACCCGCCTGATCCCCCTCTGCGAGCAGAACTTCAACCTCGTCGAGCTCGGGCCGCGCGGCACCGGCAAGAGCTATGTCACGCAGGAGATCTCCCCCTACGCGGCGCTGCTGACCGGCCCGACCACCGTCGCCAACCTCTTCGGCCACATGAGCGGCAAGCAGAAGGGGATGGTGGCGATCTGGGATGTCGTCGGCTTCGACGAGGTCGCCGACCTGCAGAAGATGCCCAAAGAGGTCATCACGACGATGAAGACCTACTGCGAGTCGGGCACCTACCAGCGCGGCCAGGAGGAGGATCGCGGCTACGCCAGCGTCGCGCTCTTCGGCAACACCAACCAGCCGGTCGACGTGATGGTGCAGACCGGCCACCTCTTCGCGCCGCTGCCGGACGTGATCCGCAACGACATGGCCTTCATCGACCGGCTGCACTTCTACCTCCCCGGCTGGGAGATCCCCAAGATGCGCAACGAGTTCCTGACCGACCACTACGGTTTCGTGGTCGATTACCTGGCCGAGGCGCTGCGTGAGCTTCGCAAGCACAACTTCACCGAGGCACCGGATCGCCACTTCGCGCTCGGCAGTCATCTCAACACCCGCGACCGCAAAGCGGTGCGCCGCACCGTCTCCGGGCTGATGAAGATCCTCTATCCGCACGGCGAGACGAGCCGCGACGAGCTGGCCGAGATCGTCGAACTCGCGATCGAGGGCCGACGGCGGGTCAAGGAACAGCTCAAGAAGATGGGCTCGTTCGAGTATTACCAGACCTCGTTCAGCTTCACCGACAACGAGACCGGCCTCGAGCACTTCGTCGGCCTGCCCGAGCAGGGCGGGCGCGACATGATCGCCGCCGATCCCCTCGCCCCAGGCGCGCTTTACACCGCCTCCGTCAGCGCGGACGGCACGGTCGGCCTCTACCGCCTGGAAGTCACCGTCGCGGCGGGGAATGGGCGGGTGCGTTTCGCGGGCGGGGTCGGCGGGATGATGAAGGAGTCGATCAATCGCGCCTTCGGCTATCTGAACGCGCACAAGGTCGCGCTCGGTATCGGCGCGGAGGTCGACCAGAGCGACTTCCACGTCGAGGTGATCGACCTCCTCAACAACCGCCAGGAGTGCGAGTTGGGCGTCGCGTTCTTCATCGGCTGCTTCTCGGCCCTGCGTCGGGTGAGCGGGCAACCGGGCCTGCTCGTCCTCGGCGACATGAGCGTGCAGGGCAACATCAAACCGCTACGCTCGCTCACCGAGCCGCTGCAGGTCGCGATGGACAACGGTGCCCGCCGTGCCCTGATCCCGATCGAGAACAAGCGCAATTTCCTCGACGTCAGCGCCGACATCATGGAGCAGGTCGATCCGATCTTTTACGGCGATCCGAAGACGGCGGCGTTCAAGGCGCTGGGCCTGAAGTAGGACTCCTTCTTCTGAGCAGTAAGTCGCAGCGCGCAAGAGTCTGCGATGTGATATCGAGAGGAAGCTTTCTAGCATGATACCTGAGTCGACCCGCGAACAGATACTGGATGCGCTGATGCGCTTCGACCGCGAGCTGCGCGACACGCCTGAGTGGGCGGGGTGGGAGGAGCGGCCGATCTATCGCTACGCGCTCGTCCACGAGGGGCGGCGGTATCCGGTGCAGCAGGTCATCGCGCTCGCCACCGGCGGGACGACGCAGGGCTTCAGCGGCGGGGCCGAGGCGAACGGCTACGTTACCCAGCGCGGCTTCACCGTCCTCCCGCTGCATCCGGGCGAGACGCCGAATGTCTGGTGGGTCAATCAGGGCGGTACCTACCGCAACGGCAGGGATGGCGGTTTCCTCTGGTCGCCGCTGGTCGACCCGCGCGGGGCGACGCTGAGTCATTGGACACGGATGTCCGATGTGCGCGCGGGCGATGTCATCGTTCATTACAGCAGCGGTTCGGTGCGCGCCCTGGGGCTGGCGACCGGAACGGTTTATGCCGCGCCGCAGCCGGTCAACTTCGATGAAGATCGTCCGGCGACCTGGAACGAGCGCGGGCAGCGGCTCGATGTGTCCTACCACGAACTCACGCGGGCCATCCCCCTGGACGGTATCAGCGGCAAGTTGCAAGCGTTAGCCATCAGCGACGGCCCGCTCAACCGCGTCGATGGCGTGAAGCAGGGCTACCTCTGGCGTTTCAGCGCCGCGGGGCTGCGCGTGCTCCGCGAGGCGTCGGACGAGCCGTGGCCGGAGTGGGCCGAGGCGGCGCTGCCTGCTGAACCGGGTATGGAATCGAACGGCTGGGATGAGGAGCGCTTCTTCGCCGCCCTCGCCGCGATGTGTACCCCCGCTGGCCTGGCAGCGGCGCGACACCTGTACGCATACGCGCAGGAGCGCGGGGCCAAATTCACCTGGAATCTCGGTCCCATGCTGATGGTGATGGCGAATCTGCCGGCTGGTGGGCGCTCCTTACCGGTCTTCGGCCTCGGGGAAGGCGCACAGGATGTCGGCGCTACGTGGATAAACTTTCAGTATCTGGTCAGCGGAGGGATCCCGAAAGAAGCGCTGGCCGAACTCGCCGCGCAATTACGACTGCTCCCTGGTGTACGCGAGCGCTTTTCCGCCCTGGAAGGGGCGAACTTCGCGCGTCGGCCCACGCTCCCCCTGGATGAACTCTTCTCTCAGCCGGGCACAGTCGAGCGCTTCGAGGCTGCCGTGGATGCCTTCTTGCAGCGCGTCATGCAGGAGTAAACCAGCGGCCCGGACGCCGCACAAACAAGCGGTGCGCCGCATTCCTGGATCTTCCAGGCGGTGCCGGAGCGCTTCGATCTCGCGGGTGCGCTGGCCGCACTACCCGAACTCACCTGGCGCACGACGCAGCATCGGCGAGAGATCCGTGCCGGGGACACCGTCTATCTCTGGGAGGCCGGGCCAAGCGCAGGGATCGTGGCGCTCGCGACGGTCCTGACCGACCCGGCCGAACGCGCCGACGCGCTGGATGAGGCGCGCTTCAACCGGGGGTACGCCGAGGTGGGCGCGGTCGAGTGGGGCGTGCGCCTTCGCATCATGCGCGTTCTGCCCGAGCGTATCTCGCGCTCGGCGTTGCGCGAGCATCCCATCCTGAAAGAATTACCAATCCTCGCGAATGCACAGGGGACGAACTTCGCCATGAACGACACACAGGCAGACGCTCTGCGCGCACTGCTCGCGCCGGAACACCCGCCGCGTATCCTGAAGATCGCGCCAGGCGAGCGCGCGGAACTTTGGGAGGTGTGCCAGGCGGAGGGACGGATCTGGATCGGGTGGGAGGATGTCGGGGACCTTCGCAGGTACCCCTCCCAGGACGATTTTATCACGGCCTTCCGCATCCACTACCCCACAAGCGCCGTCTCGACCGCCTATGCGCTCTGGGGGCTGCTCGATCTCCAACCCGGCGATCTGGTCATCGCCAACAAGGGCCAGTCGGAGGTGGTCGGGATAGGCGAGGTCATCGCGCCGGGGTACGAGTGGGCACCGGACCATGGCTGGGCGCAACACAGCGTCCGTGTGCGCTGGCAACCGGGCGTCGCCGGGCCGATCGCGCGGCAGGCGAGCTGGATCAAAACGATCATGCCGGTCTCGCCGGAAGTATGGGAGCAGATCCGGGCGCAGCTCGGCGCGCCCGAGCCGCAACGGCCAGTGACACCGCTGGAGCCGCCCGCGCCGCAACAACTCGTCACATTCGAGGATCTGATGGCCGCGCTGCGCGAGCGCGGGCTGTCCTTCTCGCCCGAGCTCGTCGCCAATTACCTCCTCGCCCTCCAGGCGAAGCGCTTCGTGATCCTCACCGGCATCTCCGGTACCGGCAAGACGCAGCTGGCGCTCGCGATAGCGGAGGTATTCCGCGCGCGCGTGCGGGTGACCAGGGCGGCGCGAGTGCCGGAAGGGGCGCTCGATGTCGAGGTGAAGCCCTACATGCTCAACCGGCACCGGATGGTCCTGCCGGTAGAATTCACGGCGGGGATGGTACTTCCACCGCTCAACAGCGGGCCGATCGAGGTGCAGTATCCCGGCGGAACCCTCGCCCTAGCGCTCAGGCGCGAGCCGGATCGTAATGTAACATCCCTGTTCTTCCGCGGCGCATTCCGGCTCTGGTTCACCAAACAACTACGATTGGGCGGACATTTTCTCGTCGAGTCGCTCGATCTTGGGGAAGATGGCCCATCGCGCCTGCGCTTCAGTTTGCCACAGACCGAGGTACGCGAGCAGGTCCTCGACAACTTCCTCGTCACCGCCGTGCGCCCGGACTGGACGGATAATCGCGGCCTGCTCGGTTACCACAATCCGCTCACCGGGGAATACGCCCGCACCCCCTTCCTCGATCTCCTCCTGCGCGCCACAACGGAGGAAGCGGCGGCGAAAGCCGAGGATCGCCCGGCGCGCCCCTTCTTCGCGATCTTGGACGAGATGAACCTCGCGCGCGTGGAGCACTACTTCGCCGACTTCCTCTCCGCGCTCGAGTCGGGGCAGCCCCTCCAGCTGCACGGCGGCGTGACGCTCGGTGGCTACGACGCGGGCGAGGAAAACACGGTCCCGCAGCAACTGAAAATACCCCACAATTTCTTCATCACCGGCACCGTCAACGTGGACGAGACGACCTATATGTTCAGCCCCAAGGTGCTCGACCGCGCCTTCACCCTCGAGTTCAACTACGTCGATCTGCTCGGCCTCGGCGCACCGAGCGATGCTGGAGAGGTGGCCCTAACCCTTGACGGCTTCCCCGGGACGCTCATCTACCGGGGCAACCCCGGCACGGGCGACTGGGATAGCCTGGGCGCGCTCGGCGACGGGCGCTGGCGTGCGCCGGTCCTCGCGGTCCACGGCCTGCTGGTACCCGAGAACCGTCACTTCGGCTACCGCGTCGCCAATGAGATCGCGCGCTTCGTCGTCCTCGCCGCTGAGCAGGCGGGCGACAGCCCGGCGACCCTCGACGTGGCGCTCGACCTGGCGCTGCTCCAGAAGGTGTTACCGAAGTTTCACGGCACCCAGCAGGAGCTCGAGCCGGTCCTATCCGCGCTGGCCGATTACGCCGTTCACGGGCAGCGCCGAGCCGAGGCGGCCACGCCGGAAACGGTACTCAGTGCCTGGACGCTGGGCCAAGATGGGAGGCTGATCGCCGTCGGAATGGGCGCGGCGACCGCCGCGCCACCCGCCTATCCGCGCACCGCCGCGAAACTCTGGGGGATGCTGCGGCGACTGCGCCAGCAGGGCTTCGCCTCGTTCATCGAGTAGAGGTGGGCATGATGACGGTCGATCCGAGCGATTCTGCGCTTAGCCTCGGCGCGCGACGCGATGGCCAGCCGCCCGAAGAGCGTGACGGGCGGCTGATCCTGCGCGGCGAGTGGGAGTGGCTGTTGCGCGGCCCGACGGCGGCGCTCGACCCGATCGCGGCGGCGCTCGGCCGACTCGCGGAGCGGCTCGCGCCCGAGTTGCTCCTCCTCGGCTTCGGGAATGCGGTTGGGCACTTCCGACTACCGGGGCTGCCGCCGCTGGAGGTCGTCTCCGGCAAGTGGGACGAGCGCCACTTCGCGCGGATGCTCGACGAGCTGACCGCGATCGCCGCCGGGCTGCCGTTCGCCGCGCGCGAGACCGCCGGGCTGCCCTACGACCGCAGCGTCGCCGACCAGCCCGACGTCCTCTATCACCTGTTCGTCTATTTGCGATATGTCCTCTCTGACGCGCCACCCCCCGAGGGGCGGCTTCTCCCCGCGTTACGCCTGATCCTGCGCGAGCCGCATCGGCGCTTCGCCCAGACGCGCCGCGTCGTCCCCGCCGCGCTGGCGCGCGACCTCGATCCGGCGGGGTTCGTCGCCCTCATGTCCGGGGCGGGCGGTTTTGTCAGCGCCGGTTCGGGCGCGGCGTCGCGGCTCCCGCTCGCACGGGCGCTGCGCGGCCTGTACTGGCCGAGAACTCCGTCCGCGGCCGAGCGCGCCATACACCACGCGGCCACACGGTCCAGCGGGTCACGTGCGAAGGGCATCCCGTACCGACTGGGTCGTCCGTTCGCGACCGAGAGTCGGGATGACCAGCTTCGGCACGCCTTGGCTCTATCCGGCGACGGGAGCGCACCGGGTGTGCTCGACGCCCCGAAGGGCGGGTCAGGGCCGCCGGCGAGGGCCGGGGCTGGCCTCCCGAGCGATCGCCTCGTGGCCGCGGTGCAGCGCGGGCGCGGCGGCCGCGTGCTGCGCGCGGATGCGCTCGACGATGTCGGGTCGCCACGGGGCGCGCCCCCCGGTCCAGCCCGGCTCCTCGTGCGTGAGGAGGTCGAGCAGCTCGCCGGTCAGTTCGTGGCGCGGGTCGTCGGCCGTGAAGGGGTTCTCGTAGGCCACGAAGAGGCCACCGCTCAGGCGCACCGCCACCGACGCGTCGTGGATGCGGTAGACCACGAGCGGCGCCCCGTCTGGTTCCAGCGCGAGACGCTCGACGCGGTAGGGCAGGATCGGCATCGGCCACCTCCTCGGTTCGTCCTTCACGCCGTGCGGGTCGGCTCGCCTCCTGGGCTGCGCGCTGTGTCGCGGTGGGCGTCGGCCTGGGCGCCGCGCTCCCGGGCCTCCCGACGGAGGCGGTTGCGGCGCTCGGCGGGCAACTCGGCGGCCTCGTCGAGGCGGAGCCTGCCGTGCGTCGCCGCCCGCCACCGCTCACGGGCGCACCAGCGCGCGCCGTACTGTGCCAGGATACCGGGGTGCCAGGGGCGTCGTCGGCGCTGCCGTTCCGGCGTGCTGCCGTCGAGCAGGTCGAGGATCTCGGCGGCCAGCGCGTGGCGCGGGTCGTCGGACGGGAAGGGGTTCTCGTGGACGGTCGGCTCGCTGTACCGCTCAGCGCGATAGGCCACCGGGGTGTCGAAGACGAAGGTGACCCACAGGTCCGGGCCGTCGGGGACGACCCGGACCCGCGCGAGGCGGTGCGGCAGGATCGGCATGGGCTCTTTCTCCTATCCCCTCATGGTTCCCGCGACGCGCGCCTCAGGAGGCACTGTCAAGTTAAGCCTTTTGGGCACTGACGGCGGTCCGAAAGTGGGGAACGATCGGCTTATAGAAGACCAGATCTGGCTTTTACAAGCGCTAGCGACGGCCAGAACTGGCGCGGTGTGGGGACATTTCGTTCAGTCAAAACTTAACGTGACAGTACCCGTTACCGCGCCGCCACGCCGGTGTATCGCGGCCCTTTGGTCCACGCCCGCCTACGCTTGGGGGCTCGCGTCGGCGTATCCCGTGCTTCACGCTTGTAACGATCCGTCACCCGCACCCGGTCTAATCAGGTGGTGAGCAAGGCGCGCTTGCCGGGATGCGCCGCCGCGCCACGCGCATCGCAATGGCGGCCCATATCGTGCATAGCAGCGGACATGGACCACGACGCGACCCGGGATGAACCGGAGTCCCGGACTGAGCAGGAGGCGCCAGGGGCACGCGGCGGGGCGAGGACGAGATGCGGCAGGGGCTGACGCTGTACACGGCGGACGGGCGGCCGCTGGGCACGGTTGAGCGGCATGGCGGGGGTGGAAGATCCGCCCCCGCCGCTCGTACCATATGCGTCCGACGAAGAAAGGACCGGGATTATGGCACAGGGAACGGACCAGACCGCCGCACAGCTGGAAAAGGTGACCGCGCGCCTCGAGCAGCTGGCGCGGCACCAGCGCGGCGGGCCGTTGGGGGGGCTCAAGCCCTTCTTGCTCGGGGCGCTGACGGGCGCGGGCGCGGCGCTGCTGTACGCGCCGCAGGCTGGCGAGCAGTCGCGCAAGCTGCTGCGCCGCAACGCGACCGAGTTGCAGGAGCGCGCCACCCAGAGCGCGAAGGGGAAGACCCAGGAGCGTACCGGCGCGGCGCAAGAGACCGCACAGGAATCCCTGGCGCAAGCCGCGAACACGGTCCGGGCCACGGTGCAGAACGGGCGCACGAAGACCCAGCCGGTGACCCAGGACGCCCAGCAAGCGGCGGCGGCCTGCTCGGCAACATCCTCGGCTAGCGTTAGGCGGTGACGTTGCTGGGGCGGTAACTGCCGCCCCCGGCAACGCTACGGAGAGGAGGAACGATGTCAGCCGCTGGAATCGTCGTCGTCAGCCTGACGCCCGTGGTCTACACGGACGGGGCTGGCTCCCCCGGCCCGAACGAGTTGTTAGCCCCGGCGGGCCAGGTCGCTGTCTACGAGCTGCCGGTCGCGGGGCTGCGCGGCGAAGCGATCGGCCAGGTCATCGGCGCGTGGCACACCCCGGTGGACAACGTGTCGTCGCTCACGGCCTTCTCGCGCCTGGACGTGATCCCCTCGCAACAGAATCGGGCGGGCGGGCAACTGAGCGCCTCGGGCCAACCGGGGCAACAGGGGCGTATCCGCCTGGGGATCACCGTCCTCTGCGAACTGGGCGGCGGTCGGCGCGGCGGCTACTAACGGAACGTCCAGCGCTTGCCCCGTCGATGACCCATCTGCATCGGGTGCTACCGGGATGAGGCGAGCCGACACGGCACCTCGGTAGTGCCGAGCAGCGGCGAGGACGGGATCGCACCCAGGATCTGTCTCCATACGTACCACCACTCGGGCCGTTCCGACATACATCGTCGCTGGCGTGCCGATCGGGCGGATGATCGCCCGGAAACCAAACATCCTGATGGGAGTGACAACGATGGCGAACGAGGGCGACCGGGATAGACGGACCATCGCGGCAACATTTGAGGGGCCGCTGCGCTCCGATGCGGCGCTGACCGCGCTGAAGGACGCCGGGTTCCAGCCGTCCCAGGTGGCGGTACGGGTCGCGCCCGGAATCGCCGCAAGCACCGGCGCGGGCGATGACGGCGCGGGGGCGCGCACGATCGCGCTCGTGGCGGGGGTGGTGCTCGGCGCGATCGTCGGCGCGCTGATCGGGCGGGGCGTTGGCTCCGGCACCCTGGCCCTGGTACTCGGCGCGCTCATCGGCGCGCTCGTGGGTGCCGCGCTCGCGGCGGCGCTCGCGCGGATGGGGGCGAACAAGCCCGCGCCAGCCAGGGATCCCAAGACGTCGCGGCCCGGCAGCGTGACGCTGACCGTCACCGCCGAGAGCGCGGCCCAGGCGCAGCAGGCACGCAGCATCCTCGCGAAGCAGCGGGGCGACATACACGCGTAAGCTGACCGCGCGATCGGAAGGCCCGGCGAAGCAACGCCACAGTGGCGGCTTCGTCGGGCCACAAATATGACATGGTGTGAAAAACAGCCGGGCGAGGGAGCGATCATGCGCGACAATCTACGACAGGCGCTCGATGACGGCGAGGGGCGCATACTCACCGTCCGCCTCGACTGGCGTTCGCTGACCCCGGTCGTCGTGCTGGTCGGTGGCGTCTGGCTGGTCGGGAAGATCTGGGAGACGTTGCTCATCCTGACGGTCGCGCTGATCCTGGCGGGGTCGCTCGCGCCGCTGATGGCACGTCTCGAGGCACGGGGATTGGGGCGCGGCGCGGCGCTCGGGGTGATCCTCCTCGGCCTGGTGGCCGCGCTCGGCGCGCTCGGGGCGCTCGTCCTCCCGGCCCTCGTCGGGCAGGTGCAGGGCTTCGTCGCCGCCGAGCCTGCGTTACAGGCGCAGCTGGCCGCGCGGGCGGCGGCCTTCCCGCCGCTGGCCGGGCAGGCCGCCGCGATCCGCGACGCCCAGCCGACGGCGCTCCTCGCCCCGCTCGTCGGCGGTGCGCTCGGCTACGCCGGTGCCGCCGCCCAGGTGGTGGTGCTCGCCCTCACCGTGGTGGTGATGACCCTCTACATGCTCGCCGATCAGGAGCGGATCCGCGGCTTCGCCTTCGCCCTGCTGCCGCGCGGCTACCATGTGCGCGCGGCGCGCATCCTCCTGGACATGGGGGTGGTCGTCGGCGGCTACATGCGCGGGCAGGCGCTCACCTCGCTGGCGATGGGCGTCGTCGTCTTCGCCGTGCTCGCCGCGACCGGCACGCCGAACCCGCTCGCCCTCGCGGCGTTCGCCGCCCTGGCCGACCTGATCCCGCTCGTCGGCGGCTTCCTGGTGCTCATCCCCGTCACGCTCGCCGCGCTGGCGCAGGGACCCGTGGCGGCGGCGATCGTCTTCGGGATCATCCTCGCCTACCAGCAGGTCGAGGGCCACCTCCTCATCCCGCGCATCTACGGCCAGACCCTGCGCCTGTCGTCGCTGGCGGTGCTCGTCGCCCTGATCGTCGGCGGCCAGCTGCTCGGCATCGTCGGGGCGCTGCTGGCCCTGCCCCTCGCCGCCGGGTTGCGCGTCCTGGTCGAGAATCTGCGGATCGCGCTGCCGGGCGAGTTGCCGGGCGAGGCCAGCGAGCGGGCCGCCGACGCGCGCGCGGAAGCGGCCTACGCCGCCGGTGCGGCGGGGAGTTCGGCGCTGGAGGCGGCCGAGCTGGCGACGACCATCGCCGCCGAGGGGCAGGAGGAGACGCTGGCGGAGACGGGGATGGTCGAGCGCCCGCTCGAGGAGCGCGGCGACCCGCCGCGCACCCCGCCCGCCTATCCCAACCCCGCGCGCTGAGTCCCCGACGAGGGCTATACGGCGCGCGGCAACGGGGGTTGATCCTGCGCGCCGGGCGGGGCGGGACGCCGCCACGCGGCGCGTGCTGACCGGGGAGGCCATGTTGGTGCTACAAGCTAGCTGCGCGACCGTCGGGGCGCTGGTGATCGTCGTGGTCCAGTTCGACATCCTGGTGACGGTGCTCCACCCCGGCGTCGAGGGTCCGCTCAGCACCCGCTTCCACCGCGGCGCGTGGCGGCTGCTGCACTTGCTCGCGCGGGCGGTGCCGGGCGGCGCGCGGCGCGACGCCTTCTTGACCGGGGGCCTGCCGCTGCTGATCGCCGGGCTGATCGGCCTCTGGCTCGCCGGCCTCCTCGTCGGCTTCGCGCTCGTCGACTACCCCTGGCTCGGCGACCCGGCCCGCTTCGCCGCTTCGCCCGGCGCGGACCCCTCCCCCGCCGAGGCGCTCTACTTCAGCGGCGTGACCCTCTTCACGCTCGGCTACGGCGACATCCAGCCGGTCGCCGTGCCCTTCCGCGCCCTCGCCGTGCTGGAGGCGGCCGGCGGCGTGCTGACCGTCTCGTTCAGCGTCGCCTACCTCCTGGCGGTCTACCCGGCCCTCGCGCGCCAG
>JAABUM010002113.1_pt1 | contig 27620 bp, 25 predicted proteins | sample 5559161 | NCBI WGS metagenome assembly JAABUM01 (sample SAMN10711868, study PRJNA513369) | rock metagenome | isolation source: Antarctica rocks | place: Antarctica: Victoria Land, Siegfried Peak nord
AGATCGTAGCGCTGCCTGTAGGATTCCAGGTGAAGTGCGCCGTTGTCCATTAAAGGTGCGCGGATTGTCCCACTAACCCTGCGCCCATCCGACGCCGCCTGCTCCTTGTGTGCCTTACCCGCCCCTCTCACGCCTGCTCCCCCCTGTGACAAGACCGCCGACACACCCCACCCATTCGTACGGATCGGCGCAGGGTTTCCAGGATTTCTGAGAGTGCGTACTTGACATTGGCACTCGCGCGGGTAGGCACAGAACGGGGTGCAGAGACACGCATCGGCCCGTGGACAGAGCACGATCCACGCGGTGAAAGCGGCTCTTCAGGAGGGGCCGGCGTGGCTGGCTTCCACCCGTCGGCACGCGACCAACGTCACGTACGCACTCTCGAACTTTCTGCACGATCGGCGCACCTCGCGTGGAATAGCACTCCTCGCCCGCCTCGCATCGGCGCATGTCGCGTGGAATCTTACAGCGTGTACTCGCACCGTTGCCGCAGTATCCGTGCTCTTGGTAGGGGGTCGAATGCAACTCCTGCTATGCTTCTTGCATGGAAGAGAGGTTATGAGCGGAGCGCATGCGCAGGGGCCGGATGTCGCGGCCTTTCTGGCGCTGGTGGTCGTGGTGGCGGTCGTCGCGGCGGCGGTGCGCCTGGTGCGCGTCCCCTACACCGTGGCCCTGGTGCTGACCGGCCTGGCCCTGGCCGTGGCCCCGGGTGTGCCGAGCGTCGACCTGACGCCCGCCGTCATCCTGACCGTCTTCCTGCCCGTGCTGCTCTTCCACGGCTCCTACAACCTCGACCTCGCCGACCTGCGCGCCAACCTCGCGCCCGTCGCGCTGCTCGCCGTGCCCGGCGTGGTGGCCACGGCCGGCCTCGTCGGCGCGGCGCTGCACCTGCTGGCCGGCCTACCCTGGACCACCGCACTGCTCTTCGGGGCCATCGTCTCCGCCACCGACCCCGTGGCCGTGCTGGCCATCTTTGGCGAGGTCGGCGCGCCGCGCCGTCTGGCCACCATCGTCGACGGCGAGAGCCTCTTCAACGACGGCACCGCCCTGGTGCTGGTGAGCACGATCGTCGTCGTCATCCAGTCCGGTACGTTCGACGCCGCCGTCACGCTGGAGAGCTTCGCGGTCGCGGTGGTGGGATCGCTGGCCCTGGGCACGGCCGTCGCCGTGCTGGGGGGCGCCGTCCTCCGGCGCATCGACGACACGCTGCTGGAGACAACCATCACCCTGATCCTGGCCTACGGCGGGTACCTGCTGGCCGACCGCCTCGGCGTCTCGGGGCCGCTGGAGACGGTCACGGCCGGCCTGGTGCTGGGCGCGCGCGGGCGGCAGGTCATGTCGCCCACCACGCGCCTGCAGGCGCAGGCCACCTGGCAGTTCCTCGACTTCCTGGCCAACTCGCTGCTCTTCCTGCTCGTCGGGCTGGCGCTGCGCACGGTGGGGACCGCCGCCGCGGGCCGCCTCGGCGTGGGGGTGCTCTGGCCGTTGGCGGTGGCTCTCGTCGCCGTGGTCGTAGCCCGCGCGGCCGTCGTCTGGGGCGTTGCCGCGCTGCTGGCCCGCGTGGACCGGCCGTTCCCGCGCGGCTGGCGCACCGTGCTGACGTGGGCGGGCCTGCGCGGGGCCGTCTCGCTCGCCGCCGGGCTCAGCCTGCCCACGGGGCTGCCGGGGCGGGAGTTGCTGCTCACGCTCACCTTCGGCGTGGTCCTCTTCACCTTGCTCGCGCAGGGGCTGACCATCCGCGGCGTGATGGAGCGGCGCGGCTTGCTCGCCGCCGAGGCCACGCGCCGCGACTACGAGTTGGCGCTAGGCGAGCTGCAGGCGGTGGAGGCGGCGCTACGCGAACTGGCGACGCTGCGCCGGGCCGACCTACTCGACGGGGCGGGCGGGGAGCGGCTGGAGCGGGAGTACGGGGGTCGCCGCCGCGAGTTACGCGCGCACCTCGCGACCCTGGGCCAGACGGCGGCGCTGGGCGGAGAACACGAGCTGGAGGCGACGCGGCGGCTGCTGCACGTGCAGCGGGAGGCCGTGCGGGGAGCCAGGGCGCGCGGCCTGCTGTCCTACGCCACGGAGCGCGAGCTGGTCGACAAGCTGGAGCGTGACCTGGCGCAACTCGAGCCCGCGCTCCTCGTCGAGGACGAGTGAGGGGACCACCCCCCTTGCACGACCAAGTGGACTTGGCCACATGAAAGGGCCCTCCCGCCCTTCTGATGCATCGGGCCGATTGGCATGGCGCGATCACGGATACCCACGGCTCGCAGGTAGCTCTCCCAGGCGTCAGATGGCGTTGAGGTCTCAAAGCGACCGTCTCTAATGCGGACGGCACGAAGCCGTCTAGCGGCTCTAGACGCGTTGTAGCTCTTGTGCATCAGCAGTGCGGGAGAGCCAGTATGTTGCGGCGAGGTTTAATGCACCGGGGGGAACGCGATGCGCGGACGGGCGGGAAGCTCGCGGCACGGGACGCTCATCAGCCCAAGTCGTCTCCGCACCGGCCTGGCCCGTCGCGCGTCATAGAGATAACGGCGCAGCGGTCTATCGGTTACGCAACAGGAATAGTCCCGGCACACGGCGACGTGCCGCAGCGCCGGGGGGAAGGCACAACGTCGGCTCCCGTCTCATGCTTCTACCTCCTTGCGCACGCCAGCCCCTAACCCCCGTGCAGACCGCAGTACGACCGTTGCCATACACTCGTCGGATTGCAGCGCCTCGGCGCCATGGCCGCTTCACCGGACTCCCCATAGCCGAGAAGCTACGACACTAGCAGTGTAAAGTTTGAGGGCGTTTCCTAACTACCCGTTCGAGCGTCAAAAGGGGCTTTCGGAGAAGTTATGTCGCGCCGAACGGCCTTTACAGTGCCACTGAAGAGCCTACGGGCGGCCCCATGAGGCATTTTCGGAGGCCCGACCGGTGCTCTGTTCGACATAACTTCGCGGTTTTCGCCTTACGGATGGGTTAGGAAACGCTCTCTAAAGTATCATTGGGGTGTGGTTCATCCATGTTGAAAGCCTCCTCAGACGGCAACGCGTGGCCCTGGTGCTTGGCGGCTACTTCGTGGCGCTGGGAGACACCCTCGATCGCTACACGGGCGATGCCGGGCCGTCGGAGCGGGAACGGTTCGGGCGCGCGGAGGCGGCGCGGGCGGCGCGTATCGAGGAGCCGCACCTACGCGTGGTCCCGCCTCTGGGGGACGCCGAGGAGTGAGCTATGAGAGGCGAGGGCGTCGGTCTCGCTCGTCCCAGTTCGCGCGACGGTCGACGAGCTGAAGCGGGAGCGGGCCAGGTCGCACCGGCCCTGTCCTGCGGCAAGCTCAATCCTTGGCTGTCCTCTTGGCCTCGGCTGGTGCAAGGGCGGCGGAGGCGGCGGCGACAGAGGTGGGGAGGAACTTGAAGAGCTTGAGGGTCTTGCCGTCGCGGGTGATGGTCGCCCGCGCGGCGGGCCGGCCGTTGGCCATGGTGGTGCGCTCGACCTGCGCGTCGGGGACCTCGATGCTCTCCTTGGCCTGGACACTGCAGAACTGCACGGCGACGCTCCTGTGGTGTGAGTGGTGGATGTCATGCGTCACCATAGCACGTCTCGGTGGAAGGGGTACAGCCAGGATACGTGTAAGTAGGGTAGGCTGCTGGCGAGTTGCCCTGTCCGTCGCACGTCGGGTGGGTACTTTTCCATCAGCCTCCCTCCAAACCGTGCATGCGCCTTTCAGCGCACACGGCTTTCCAGTGACTTTCTATGTCACGCCTTTGTCCCAAGGCTTGCCCTGATGGATAGCCCGGTGACACGGCGCGCACGTTCATGGATGATCGCCAGGACAGTTTCGGCGTTCCGCATCTCGCGTACCTCATCGTCTCCGACGACCGAAGTCGCCTATGCCCCTTCGCCGTGGTCCGGTTTCGACCTCCCAGATCGTGTAGGCGACATTACGCCGCCCGCTGACTACTATGGGCATTCCGTCACCCTGGGCCTCGTGGCCTGTAGGCGATCCCGTTATGCGGTCATATCATACGTTCTAGCGTGGTTGTAGGTGTCCCGTTCGGCCTCTTGTCCGCTCTCATTGAGCGGCGGTCCGTCCCACGAAGGTTGCCGATTGAACGGGTCTAGACTTTCCCCGTCGGCATAGGGCGGATAGCGGTTACAAGCGTTCTTCCGCTAGGTGTACGTGGCACCCCTGACGCCTAGGCTTGAAGCAATCCAGCTTTCACCATGCCACGCGGGCCTTGCGGAGTCACCTTATCCTACAACGCTTTCGGACGTTCTCCGCTTTCCGCACATGCTGCTTTCCCTTGTGCCTTTCGGCGTCCGGTTGGTGCGGTGACCCAGGAACACTCCTCCGAGTTCCTCCTCTCTCAGAAAGGGATACAATATGCCGTTGAACGGCGCACAACTAGGACATAGGGGCCCATCGAGCTCGTCTGTACGCTAGCGGTGGCCTGCGGCATCACGCTCGACGGCGTCCTTGGCCTCGTCGAGCGTGATGCCGCGCCGGATCGGCACATCCTCTTTGCCCGCCGGCGAGGCCACCATGGCGTCCCACGTCGCGGCGGCGTCCGGCTGACGGCGTACCGCATAGCCATAGATGAGCCCCTCCCCCTGGAGATGATAGATCCAGAAGGTCGCGCTCTTCTGCTCCCATGTGCCCAGCGGGCTTCCCCGCGCTGGCGTGTCCACCTCAGCGCGCTCCGTCGGCGTTGATCGGCGCCACCAGCGCTTTGTCGACGCGCGGGCCGTCCATGTCGATCACCTCCACGCGCAACCCACGCCAGGCAAACGCGTCGCCGGGGCTGGGGATGCGGCCGAGGTGAGCTAGGACGAAACCGCCCACAGTCTGATACCCGTCCCGCTCCGCCTCCGTGTCCAGATCGACGCCCAGCGCCTCCGTCGCCGCGCCCACCGGTGTCAGCCCGTCGATCAGCCACGAGCCGTCGTCCCGGCGTCTGATCCCGTCGCCCGCCGGCTGGCCCCGCGGCGGCAGGTCGCCCACGATCGCTTCGAGCATATCGATCAGCGTGATGATCCCCGCCGTGCCCCCGTACTCGTCAAGTACGATGGCCACATGTGTGCCCTCCCCGCGGAGGGCTTCCAGCGCCCTGAGCGCCGGCACGCTCTCGGGCACGTACACGGGCGGCAGCGTCCCCTCCGTCAGGTGCGGGGCCAAGCCCCGCGCCGTCCGCGCCCACACCTCCTTGACCGAGGTGATCCCGACGACGTGGTCGAGATCGCCGCGGCAGACCGGGAACGAGGAGTGCGGGCTGGCGGCCATGCGCCGTGCGTTCTCCTCGGGCGACGCCTCCGCATCCAACCAGACGATGTGCGGCCGCGGCGTCATCAGGTCGTTCACACGGCGGTCGGCCAGGCGGAACACGCTGCCCACCATATCCTCCTCCGCCTCCGTGAAGACCCCCGCCTCGGCGCCCTGTTCCAGCAGGATACGCACCTCCTCTTCCGTCACCGGTGGCCCCTGCGACGGGCGCGCCCGCAGCAGGCGCAGGACGAGGGTGGTCGAGACGGCCAGGAGCGTCACGGCGGGCGCGGCGACGCGGGAGAGCAGGCCCATGGGGCCGGCGACGCGGGCGGCCACGCCCTCGGCGTTGTTCAAGGCCAGGCGCTTGGGGACCAACTCGCCCAGGACGAGCGAGAGGTAGGTGATGGCCAGCACGACGAGGGCGAAGCCGAGCGCATCGGCATAGGGCGCGAGGGCCGGCACGCGGCCCAGCAGGGCGGCCAGGCCACCGGAGAGGGCGGCACCGCCGAAGGCGCCGGAGATGACGCCGATGAGCGTGATCCCGAGCTGCGTGGTCGAGAGGAAGCGGGTCGGGTCGTTGGCGAGGGCGAGGGCGGCGCGCGCCCCCCCATCACCCTCGTCGGCGCGTTGCTCCAAGCGCGCTTTACGGGAGGCGACGACGGCCGTCTCCGCCAGGGAGAACACGCCGTTGGCCAGGATGAGCACCAGGATGATGACCACGTCGATGGGCATGAGAGAGGACCCTCCTTGGCGCCGGAACACGACACGCTAGATCTATTGTCCCAGGTGACGGCTCCTACTGTAAGATGTCAGAGTTTTTGAGCCAAACCGCACAGTTGCTGAGCCAAAACCGCACAGTTGTTGAGCCATCCGTCTCTTTGTGCGCCTCTTGTCCCTTCTCACACACGATATAGCCCCTTTTTCTCCGCTGTATGACACCCTGTCGCTGCCCGCTGGCTCACTAACTCTGACGTTTCTGCCCGCTGGCTCACTAACTCTGCGGTTTTGGCTCAATAACTGTGCGGTTTTTTGTGCCCTTTACGTGTCCTTTTGGCTCAAAAACTCTGACGTCTTACAGCCAGGGCATCGGTGCCCACGTCCCACACCAACGCCCGCCAGCGGCCGCACCAACGCTCCAGGCACCCTCGTACAGATCCATCGGCGAGTAGGCACGACATGGAAGACGCTGAGAACATGCGAGCGCAGGCGCACACACACAACCATGACCGGGTGACCGCGCCCAGATCATGCCCTAGTACTACAACGACGGATTCTTCCAATAGCTATGAAGAGGCGCTTTTGTGTTAGATGTTGACACTCTAATGGGCAGCAATGGCGGGTGCCGAAGTCCAGCATAGCCGCGACATCGGTCGAGATGTGCCGCTGAAAACGGCGGTTTTACACAAGCGTCGTTGTAGTACTAGGAGCATGCCTTTTCGCATTGTGCGCTGACTGATCAACCGGCTTGGCTGACCCGCGTCGATGCCGCCTAGCTCGCCGGTTAACTGGCCGCCTAGGCGGATCATCGAGCAGGGTCCGAGCCAGCAGCGCACCGGCCGAGCCCCCCGCAGTAAGCAATAGCTCCACAGGTACAACGGCGGTAGGCGGGATGAAGTGAATTACCGCCATCCCAACGGCTACGCCGTCAAGCACGCCACCGGCCACGCTAATCTTGTCGAGCCCCATCGCCTTGACCTCCCCTCATGCCCTCCCGCACCTTGACCGCTTCCCGTACGGCGCGGATATGAAAATCGGCCCTCCGCACATGGCAGAAGGCCGACTAAACGCAAAGGACCGCTCACCCTTTAGATGAACGGTCCTTGAAGCGGGAAGGCGTGCGGTCCCTAATAACTGATACAGGGAACTGTGCATAGCCGTTAACCAGCTTCTAGCCATATAGTAGCACATCCGTCCTATGTCACGCAAGAGCGTCACCTCGACTAACGCTGTCGAAAAAGTCGACCGAGTAAGCCCTTCCTAGTCACGCCGTTGCTTCCCGGCAAGGAGGCTATCCCACACCTTGCAGCCCCGCTCATGGGCTCTCAGTGCCTCGGCCCGCAAATACACACAAAAGCAGGTTGGAATAGCCCTGAATGGCCTTGAGTGACCAATCGAGGCCATTCAGGGCCACTAGGGACCTTTAAGGTTTTAGAGGCCCTTTAAGGGCCTCTAAAACCTATAACATTCTGTATACAAGGTGATACAATTAAAACATTTTCGCTGCTAAAAAATAAAAAATTCTCACTTAAGTCTCAATTTTACTGCATTTCAGCCTAGCCCCTTCTGCGATTTGTTTATAACAGGCATGACAAAAAGGCGCATGTGCGCTACACTTAGGGCGGGACCAAAACGAGCGCAATGCGTGTATTCTGAGGCAAGCTAGCGCCCGCCCGCGCACCTCCTCCTTCGCATTACAGGTGGTGCGCAGATAGATGAAGGGCCGCCCCTGCTGTAACAGGCCCGGCCCTTCATCCATCCGTAGCAGGGGGGCTAGCGGTGGAGCAGCGCCTCGATCACGAGCTGAACGATAGTGATGGTATCGTGGCCCAGGATATATAACGCAGCGATGGCCACCGCAGCCACCCCTACCACCCCGATCACTGTGCCCATAATGGACCTCGTGAAAATCGGGACCAAAACGAACGCCTTAGCCTCCAGGGCCTCCGCCTATTCGACCCCTCGGCCTCATTGGCCTCGGGCCTCCAGCGCCCGCTGAGTGAGTTCTACAATCTTGGCGCCTTCGCACGCCAGGAATGCGACATGCTCACCTACCCGTATTATATTCGCTTCCATCATCACGATAGGGCCTTGTCGCACCTTTTCCCACAGATTGCACAAGATTCCAACATCTACGGTCTACTTGTGTTATAGCATTAGACGGCATAGGGCTGTCCTGATGTGCCCGCTTAATGACCAGCGTAGATATTGTTCACTGTCCTAGCCTATACAAGCGTCCATATTGCGGCTGTGACGAGTCAGGAGGGCGCGCAGGAGCCACGCAAGGGGCCATCGGTGGGCAGCAAGGCTGCACACACCGCTGAACGCCTCTCAGCCTCTCAGGCCCTCTCCATGGCTCTTACACCAAGCCCACCTCCCCCTCCGCCTTATGCCACTGTCGTCGGAGTAGACGCGCATCGCCACGTCACGATTGACGTGCGAGTGGTGGAACTAAGAGCCTGTCTGCAATCGCACGTTGAGTCTGACGAACCGGGCAAGCCAGGGCCGAGTCGTGTCTGTAAGCGATCTCTCGAACCGTATAACGCGCCAATCGAGCAGCCTACAGCGGGCTTTTTGTCGATTGCAGACAGGCTCTAAGGGTTTATATGGGGCCGCCCGCAGACATTCATCGTACTGGCCCGCAGGCATTCATCGTACGACGACGGACGAGATCGGCCAACTCGCCGCCCAGTTGGACAAGACACGCCCTCCCTACGGCGACCTGCTTGACGCCCTGGCCAGCCCTGCCCCCACGCGTCGAAGCCCGCCGCAGCCCTCCCCGCCTGCGCGCTGACGCGCTCACGGCCTTTAGGAGCCCCGCCAGCGCTGGAGGAGCATGCGGTAAGCCCACGACACGCCCACTGGAAGCCCGGGACCTCACTGGCCAAGCCGGAGGCCCAGCCAGACCGCGGCGCGCCCCACCGCACGTCTGCGCACACGCTCGCGCAGGTGTAGCCTATGCGCACCGGCGCGCAGCAGCCCAGGCGTGCCCGTCCATGCTCCATGTAGAGCCTGTTATGAACTTTCGCTATCATTAAAGCAATAGATTTGTCATAAGTGATGCAAACTTGCGTGAAACGAGTCGAAAAGGCGCGTCCACTGGCCAAGATCGTCGTACATCGGCTTGCCGGATAGCCATGGATGGGCGTCAGGAGCCTGGCTCATCGCTCCAATGCGTTACATTTCAATGTTTCGTCGCGTTCGTGGCAAGAAGTGCATAACAGACTCTAGTACTACAGCGACACTTCCATTTTTGGGCTGTCCAGCACCTCTGATTATCGACCCTGACCCTGCGCTTCGCTGAGGGCAAATAGCAGCTAATCGAAAGGACGGACGGTCGTTTTGGACCAAGTGTCGCTGTAGTACTAGGGCCGCCCACAGCCCAGTGGCCACTAAGCGTCCCCCCCGTGCCCACGCCATGATGATGCGCCACACCAACATCTGACGCGCTTACAACGTCGTAGCGTGGCATTCGAGCCGGGAGTAGTTACCTTATGCACCTTTGCTCCGCCACGCGCTCACAGCGCGTCGCTTGCCAAGGGCGTTAACGACAAACAGTATACTAGTGGCTACCTAACGGTAAGTGGCGACGCGTAGAGAGGGGGAAGACTAACCCGCATGTACGGCCCACGCCTCGCTGGCCAGCATGTGACGCTGGCCCCCCCGACCCCCGAACATGCCGACGACTATGCGCGCTGGTTCGCCGACCCGGCCGTGACCCGCTTCCTCAATCTGCGCAACCCGCCCTCGCGCGATCAGCACGAGACCTTCCTGCGCGCGCAGGGCCTCGCCGCCGACGCTGTGCTGTGGTCCATCCTCGTGGATAATCGGCACATCGGCAATACAATTATCAAGGACATCGACTGGCGGAACCGCCACGGCGGGACGGGACTCGTCATCGGCGAGAGCGCGTGTTGGGGCCGCGGCTATGCCAGCGAAGCGATGCGCCTGCGCACGGCCTACGCCTTCCGCGAGTTGGGGCTCGAGAAGCTGATGGCCACGGCCTATGGGCCGAATGAGGCGAGCCGACGCGCGTTGCAACGGGCGGGCTACCGCGAGGTCGGTTGGCTGCGCCGTCATGTGTACCTGGAGGGCGCCTTCATCGACGTCTGGTTCGGTGAAGTGCTGCGTGAGGAGTGGGCGCAAGTGCAAGAACCAAGGGATAGAACAATGGCTGATGAACAAGAGAGTTTTCAGACAGGCATAGACCAAAACACGCAGAAACAACAGGCTATTGCTACTACAGTCATGAACGTCGCAGGTGTTACCGGGAGCGTCACTATAGCCACTATTTGGGAGCAAGGAATGCCCCACATTAGCACGCTCGTACATTTTGTGGGAGCTGGCGGCAAAGGCGTAATAGTCCACCCCCTGAACGACTTCGATGGAACGGACCCGGAGGCACTCAAGGAGGAGAACAGGAGGATAGTGCGCTTAATTCAAAAAGAAGGGTTAAGGGGAGTGAACATGACCTCTCCTCTGTTTGGGGCGTAGCCCGCCGCATAAACCTGTACTGAACATGTCCGCCGCATCGCTCGCTTGGCGTCTACACTCAGCCTGCGCCCCGGACGCATCCGTAACACCGGCCTCGATGCATTGGGCTAAAAGGGGGGGTGCATGCCCGTACCAGTACCAGTAAGTCCTTTAGAGAAGCTATGGGATCAAGAGATGCGCGCCATCTATGCCGACGGTATCAAGGACTGCGGCTATCACGCGACGTATTTCATCCAGATGGTGAGCGAACATGGCGGGCTACAAACGGCGCGCATCCTGCTCCAAAAAGAGGGCATCTCCGATGGCCTCACGACGCTCTATCTGTGCGGCCGCCTCGACCTGACGATGGAAGCCCGCATGTTCCAGCGCGACGAGCAGGGGCAGCGGAAGTGGCAGACGCTCTTCAGTGATGACGAGTTCGATATCACCAGGGTACGGCTCGTACGCCTTGCATACCCAGCCGCGCTCGACGGCACCCTGTAAGCAGAAGCGCCGCGCCGACCAAGCCGGAGGCGCGATCACACACATGAGACTCGATGAAGGAGTGGTGACACGCATGGATGATACGGTCATCATGCCGGCCGCGCCGGCGACACACACCGACGAGGATTGGGGCCTCGATCGTGCCCTCAAGGACGGCCGCTGGGAAGCGATCTTGATGGCGCGAGACAAGCAAGAGCGCGTCAAGTATCTTGCGGTCTACCAAACTGCCGACTCTGCAATTACACATCTCGCTCGCGTGGACAGGATCGAGCTGGGGCAGGATTTGAGAGACCCGCGCAAGGTTGTCCTCCACTTCGACGGTCCACTGCGCCCACTCGCGCATCCTATCCGCATCGCCGGCGGCTTGGGGAGCGGGGTTCAGGGTCGGGAGTACACATCCCTCTATGACCTACTTATCGCCCGCGACATCGGCGACTTACGTCGAACCGATCGCGAGTAGCACTGCCTGCGGGAGTACCACGTCCCGTCCCCGCTACTATGGCGACCCGCGCGGATCGCCGCTGCAGTACCACGGCGCAGCCGACGAGCACCACCCCCGCTTGTGCGCCAACGCGTCCAGAAGCTCCGGCCCCCCGCACGGTCCCACGGACTTAGAAACCCCACCTCGCCCCTAGCGCCCGTCTCCGGCCACCTCAACTCCTCGCACACTACAGCACAGGCCTGACATTGAGCAACAGGCCCATATTACGATGTGGGCTTGACAAACAACACCACATATTTATCTTCAATCATAGAAATGCATTGGTTGAAGACAAGAGGCAGGTAGTCATCATGCATGGTGCGAGGAAGTAACGAGCAGGGCATAACTGTGGTGCAGCCGCGCAATTGGGCGCGGCCTCGTCAACAAAGTGGAGAGTTATCTGACCGTGAAGAAAACTTCCGATCCGCTTGAGCGAGCGATCGAGCGTATGGGCGAGCCGTCCTGGTTCATCCTGGGCGTGCTCGGCCACCAGGCCGACCCTATCCCGGGGCTCCGAATTATCCAGCAGGTCAACACCCTGCTCCAGGAGGCGGACTACCCGCACAAGGATCTCGGCCCTAACACGCTGCACTACGCGCTCCGTCGCATGGAAGAGGACGGCCTCGTGCGCTGCGCGGGGCGAGCAAACGTTGACGTGCCAGGCTCGTGGGGGTCGACACGCACCGAACCGCGGCCCATCTACGTCATCACCGGCCAAGGCCGCGCCGCCTTGGAGCGCCGCAGGGCGCTCGACCATGCCCTAGAGCGCCGCCGACTTGCGCCAGCCCTCGGGCGACCAGCCCTTGAAGGAGGCGTCTAAATGATCGAACGGTTGCTACGTCGGCACTACCGCAGCCGCGACTTGATGTTCGCTTCCCTCGGCGAAGGCGCGGCCCTCGTCGCGGTCGCCTATCTCATCCCATCCCACCACAGCCCGTTATACGCGGTGGCGGTGTGGTACTTTGGGATCGGGCTAGTGGGCCTCGTTGCGCTCACATGTATAGAGTTCACAGCCAGGTGCATAGGCTTGATCCTCCACGCAAGAGCTGGGACGTTCTGGCGCTCCGTTTGGAATGCCCCGTCGCCGCCGATCTGGGATCTCCCACTGTCGTTTGCGGGCGGGTTCGTGGTCGGCGCGGTCATCCTGGCCGTGACGCCGTTCCTCACGCTCCTGTATGCATGCGCCCTACTCACACGGTTACTAAGATACGCGATGGCAACAATCGCACACGCTGGCGTGGTGTTCCGCGTCGTGACCGCCCCGCTCGTCTGGCGGGACTCGACAGTTGACGCGGCCGATCTCTATCAGTCAGTCGAGCAGTCTGCCGTCTACTTGCGGCGCGTCGCGCGCATTTTGCCCCTCGAGATGCGCGAGGATCATACCGTGGCCATGGTTGATAGCCTTTATGGGCTGGTCCACTCGGGACGCTGCACGACACCAGGCAACGTCCGCTTGGCCGCACGACGTATCGCCCTGGAAGCCGTTGACGTGTCCATGCGCGAGCAATGGGGCCTCTCCGCACGCTTCGCCCCGCCGGCGCACACGCTCCAACTCCTCGCGGCAGTCCTAGCCAGTTCCCTCGCGTCCACAATTGCAGCACTAAACACCATTGCTAGCGTCATTTCTATCGCAACAGGGCACCTAACTCGCTACATGCTGGACCTGTGCATCCTCGCCGTCATCCTCGCGGCCATCGTCGGCGGCATCGCGTCCGTCTGGCACCGCGCAGCCCCAGGCCGGGAGAGCAGTCGCGCCGGCGTCGAACTCGAGTAAAGGAGCGATAGCGAGGCTGCGTTGACGCATTGAGCACAGACAGTTCGTGGACGACGTATAGCGGCGCAGTAAAGTAAAAGGGCTAGAGGGGCTGCCGTCAGTCGCGCAATCGGCAGCAGGCACGGTGGGACACAACCCGTGCCCGCGCATCTCAGGACGACGTACAGACAGCGTAGCGGCGTTGTCAGGAGGAACGGCGACCTTCATACATTCTTCACGCCCTGATGCGTTTCATCTCCGGTGGCTCAACGAGCGCCTACGCGGAACCATCGAGCGGTGCACCGCCCGCATGCTGCCTGGATCGCGGATGCTATTCGTTATGGAGGAACGTAGTGCTCATAATGCTTGTCGCTAGCAGCGCAGTACCGTGGTATCAACAGCCGTTTGTGTTGATTCTGGGTGTCGTGGCAGGTGTCATCACGTTCCTCGGTTTCATATTCCAGATGTACCAATGGTGGGCCGGGAGGGAACGGCTATTACTTGCCTATGAGGTGTTATCGAGCGAGTACTTGGTCAGCATCAAGGAAGCGGAGGAGTTGCGAGATCGCCTGTCCATTACGTTCGACCACCAGCCGGCCCAAGGTCTCGATATCCGGACTTACCTCGTCGAGTTACGCAATGTGGGGACGCGCGATGTGAGCGATACCCGGTTCAGGAGCGATGTCGAGTTTCGTTTCGGAGACTGCTGCGAGGTCTTGACAGATGGTGACGTGAGGGATACACCCGATCTCGCCGTCGTTGTCTTGGCGCGGGATAATACTCGTACGAAACTCGTTCTTAAACCGTTACTGCTGAAGAAGGGTGAGCGCATCCTGGTGCGGGCGCTCGTCAAGAGTGGCGATCGATGCGAGGTAATGGCGCGGTTAGACGATGTTGGTTTAATCAACTGGCACGATCTATCTAAGCGATGGAGTCGAAACGACAGTTTGATATCGACAGGAGCCCTCATAGGGACTGCGGTTATTGCTGTAAGCTTTAGCTTGTGGGTAAATCCTTTGCAGAAAAATACCTCTATCGTTCCATCCACCGCCTTTTTTTTAATTCTAGTGTTCGTCGGTCTCCTAATCCCTAGCATTCCATCTATCATGAGGCGGCGGCACCAAAGGTTTCGCGGGAATAAGCCTTAAGCGACCCCTATAATACTCCACGAGAAGGAAAACTTGACGACTAGGAGAGATAAGCGTGGTAACTATTCATCCCACGACGGAGGACGAAATCGCTTAACTCGCCGTCCACCCCAATAAGCCGCGCTCACCCTACGACGACCTGCTCGACGAGGTGGCCCAGGGCCAGCCCATGCGCGTCGAGGGCACCGATTCCAAAGACCTGCGGGGGGCCAAGGTGTCGATCAGCCGTCTCGCCAAGCGCCGGGGTGTGTCGATCACCTACCAGGCGCTTACCAACGGGTTCGCCGTCCTGCTTGATGAAGCGACGAGCAAGCCCAAAGCAGCGCAGACACGCCGACGACGGACGCGGCAGCCCGACGACGAGAAAGCATCGGGGGCGTAGTACCCTCCTCAGACGGCCAGCGCCGCGTCACATGGCTGGGACGCGGCGTTTAGTGGGATGGTCTTTGACAGGGAGAGACGCGCCTCCTGGGGCTTCTCAACGCCTCTGCGGCGTGTTGCTACACTGCTGTAGAAGGAGGCCCCATGTCATCACGGCTCGATGTTCCCACGTTCGTCGCGCGCTGGCAGCGCAGTACGCTCACCGAGCGTAGCGCCGCCCAGCAGCACTTCCTCGACCTCTGCGCCGTCCTCGGACAGCCCACGCCGGCGGCTAGCGACCCCGACGGCACCCACTACACCTTTGAGAAGGGCGCGCGTAAGACGAGCGGCGCGGGCGGCTGGGCCGACGTCTGGCTGCGCCGCCACTTCGCCTGGGAGTACAAGGGCAAACACAAGGACCTTAAAGCCGCCTATCGGCAGATACAGCAGTACCGCGAGGACTTGGAGAACCCGCCCCTCCTCGTCGTCTGCGACCTCAACCGCTTCGAGGTGCATACCAACTTCACCAACACCGTGAAGGCGGTCTACGCCTTCGACCTGGCCGACCTCGCCCGCAATGAGCCGACGCCGACGTGCGCCCTGCCGCCCCTGGAAGTCCTGCGCGCCGTCTTCACGAGCCCGGACCTGCTCCGCCCGAATCGCACGACGGCCAGTGTCACTGAGGACGCCGCGCGGGAGTTCGCCGCGCTGGCCGAGAGCCTGCGTCGCCGCGGCGAGGACCCCGAGGCTACCGCCCACTTCCTCATGCGCCTCCTCTTCTGCCTCTTCGCTGAGGACATCGACCTGCTGCCGGCGGGCTTGTTCACGCGCCTGGTGGCGGCGAGCGTCGCGTCGCCCGGTGACTTTGGCCTACGCCTGCGCGAGTTGTTCGCCCGCATGGCCACGGGCGGGTTCTTCGGCGAGCACAAGATCCCCTATTTCAACGGCGGCCTCTTCGCCGACGACACGACGCTTGCCCTCGCCGCGGGCGACGTGGCGATCCTTGCGCGCGCGGCCGCCCTGGACTGGGCCAGCATCGAGCCGGTTATCTTCGGCACCCTCTTCGAGCGCAGCCTCGACCCCACCAAACGCTCCCAACTGGGGGCACACTACACCAGCCGCGACGACATCCTGCTCATCATGGAGCCGGTCCTGATGGCCCCGCTGCGCCGTCGTTGGGCCGCCGTGCAGGAGGAGGCCCGTATCCTCATCGGCCGCCGCGACGCTGCCAGTGATCGGGGCACACGCACCCGCCACCAGCAAGCTCTCGCACGCCTGCTGCTCGCCTTCACCGACGAGATCGCTGCCATGCGCATCCTGGACCCCGCGTGCGGGTCGGGGAACTTCTTGTATGTGGCTCTCAAGCGCCTGCTTGACCTCTGGAAGGAGGTCAGCGCGTTCGCGGCCACCAGCGGCGTTGCCGGCCTGCTCCCCGACGCTGTCGGCCCGCAGCAGCTCTACGGCATCGAGGTCAACGTCTACGCCCATGAGTTGGCCTCGGTCGTGGTCTGGATCGGCTACATCCAGTGGCTCCATGACAACGGCTTCGGCATCCCCGATACGCCCATCCTCAAGCCGCTGCACAACATCCAGCGCCTGGACGCCCTCTTGACCCGCGACGAGACCGGCTGCCCGGTAGAGCCGGCCTGGCCCGAGGCCGATGTGATCGTCGGCAACCCGCCGTTCCTGGGCGGCAACAAGATCCGGCAGGAATTGGGCAGCGCCTACGTCGATGACCTGTTCCGGTTGTACCAGGGCCGCGTGCCCGCGTTCTCCGACCTCGTGTGTTACTGGTTCGAGCGTGCGCGAGCGTTAATCACGACGGGTAAGGTCAAGCGTGTGGGCCTGCTGGCGACAAACTCGATCCGCGGCGGCGCTAACCGCCGCGTCTTGGAGCGCATCAAAGAAACGGGCGACATCTTTTGGGCCGAGTCCGACCGCCCTTGGATCCTCAATGGTGCGAACGTACGTGTGTCGATGGTAGGATTCGATGCCGGTGCCGAAGTAGCACACCAGCTCGACGATCAACCCGTCGCCAGCATCAACCCCGACTTGACGACGACCGCCGCCCTGACGACAGCGCGTAGGCTTACCGAAAATGGTGGTATTTGCTTCATGGGGCCGTCGCCTAAAGCGCCATTCGATATCCCCGCCGCCGTCGCCCGCACGATGCTGGGCGCGCCCGTCAACGTCAATGGGCGACCCAACTCCGATGTCGTGCGTCCGGTGGCCAGCGCGGTCGATCTTGTTGGGCGACCGAGGGGTGAGTGGACGATCGACTTCGGCCAGATGTCATTGGAGCAGGCAGCCCTCTACGAGATGCCCTTCGCCTACGTCAAGGAGCATGTGCATCCCGTCCGAATGGAAGAGCGTAAGGCTCAATACGCGGGCAACTGGTGGCAATACGCACGACCGCGCGTAGAAATGCGTGCCGCGTTGCAGGGTAAGGCGCGCTACATCGCCACGCCTGGCGTGTCCAAGCACCGCATCTTCGTGTGGGTCGCCCCCGTCGTGCTATGCAACCAGGGAACTCTCGTCGTCGCCCGCGACGATGATTACTTCTTCGGGGTCCTTCAATCGACGCTACACGCCTCGCCAGTTGATTGGTTACGTATCCGTTCTATCTGCGTTGGCAAGATTTCGGGGGTCGAAACATGCGTTGCAGGTGTGGCCCCCACTATTTCCGGGCCATTTTCTTGCCAGGGCAAACAGGACGGATGTGTCACCGAAGTCATGACGAGGCGTGCGACGCTACATGAATTGTGGGCGCTGCGCATGGGCACAGCATTGGAAGATCGACCGCGCTACACGCCGACAAGCACCTTCGAAACGTTCCCGTTCCCCTGGCTACCCCGCAGAGAGCCAGCAGGCGACCTGCGTATGGACGCCATCGCCGTTGCGGCGCGCGCGCTCGTGGAGCAGCGTGACCGCTGGCTCAACCCCGAGGGGGCGACCGAGGCCGATCTCAGGGCGCGCACCCTCACTGCCCTGTACAACGCCCGCCCGACCTGGCTCGACCTGGAGCATCGCCGGCTCGACGACGCCGTGCTCGACGCCTACGGCTGGCCGCGCGACTTGGATGACGAAGAGATCCTGAGTCGGCTCCTCGCCCTCAACCTCGAACGCGCCGGTACCCTCGATCCGCGCATGGTGCCCGGAGTAGTACGTTTATGAGTCATGCGAACGACGTTGTATCAGTGGTCACGACGCAATAGCCTAGCCGTCGTCGCGACGATTCTGCTGATCGCGGGAGGTATTCTGTCCTTCGTCGTGGGGGCGCGGGCGCATGACGACACCTGGAAGACAGTGGGGGGGATCGTGCTCGGGAGCGGGCTGACCGTCATCGTGGGGACGCTAACCGGGCGCGAGGCTGTCCACCAACAGTACGTGAAAGAAGCTAACTTGCGGCGCAAGACCGACTCCTACGGCCCGCTGCACGAGGAGATGAAGGCGCTGCGGGAAGCCCTGGATACGGCGCACGCCGGCCGCGCGCCCTATCCCCGCAGAATCGCGGTGGACCCCACCGCGACGCTACCTTCCATGGACATCATGGACACGCTCGATCGTGACGATCCTTGTTTGCGCGCGTGGTCCGACTTCAAGGGTAATTACCATGCCGACGATTTCTCGCCGGCAGCCCACGCGATCCTCGACCGCGCGCAGGATGCTGCACGGCGCTACAACGCGGCCGTAGACGCTGCGGTCAACGCAACCGTCGCCGCGCTCAAACCGCACATCGAAGCGGCCATCGAGGGGATCGTGGCAAGCTCCACCTACCAACACGCGCGCGAGGAGTTGGTGCGCCGCCGAGCCGAACCACCACCCGCCGGGGTATTCTACCCACCCGACCGCTCGTGGGTTGCGTGGCTCGCGGACGACCTGCTGCGCCCAGGGGAAAGCATTGATAGCCTCGCCGACACGCTGGCCAGGAGTTGGGCGACGTTCTGGCCAACCCCTGCGGCCGAAATGCCGACGGTCGGTTGGCTGCTGGCCGGGCAACCAGATCGGGCCACTTCTAGTATCGAAGCTACTTTCCGCAACGTCATAAGCGCGAGCGATCCGCCCCCGTCCGGTTGGGTGGCGGGGATTATAGCGGCGGTTATGGCGGACGTGGCCACGGTCGCAGCGTTCCAGGACGCGCGTGCCGTTTTCAATCGGCTGCATGCCGATGTCCGGCAGGGGGAGCACGCCCTTGAGCGCGGGTTACAGATTATTAGGGATCGCTACGAGGGCGGCGCGCCCCTTGTCTAAGGGAGTGCCTGCAACCGTGCATCACGGTCGCGGGCAGCACTCCACCTTAGCTGATCTGAAATATGCCCGCATTTCGCCGGCGGGAGTGGCCCCGCCAGGGGCCAGGGGGGACTAACGCCAAATACACGCTTGTGACAAATTTAGCGGTATTAGCCCAGCAAGTGTGCCGGCTGGTCACCTAATGATTGGCCTTGCTCCACCTGTGTGGGTTGCTGGCTCACAATCTCACGGATGGGCGTGATGGGCGTGGATGCGGGCAGTGGTACGTTCGCAGGGCTTGCCATAGGATTGCCTGGGGGCGGATTGTTGAACAGCACAACCTCTTTCGCGGAGGCGATGCTCTCGCGGACCGGAACGCTTGTCGAAAAAGGACTATTCTGATCGTTCTCGCCCGTCTGCATCACGACGCCACCTGAGTGCTGCTCTGGCTTTGCGGGACGGACCCCTGCGGCGCAGAGGGTGATGGATGTGCTGGTTGACTCTGTGGGGCGGGCGTGCCCTGCGGGGGATTGTTGAACTGTGGCGTGTCCTTCGCCGACGCGATGCTCTTCTGGCCGCTTTCGGCAGGGTAAATAACCATCTTCTCGTAATCACGTCTGTCCATGTGCGGCATCCTTTCATGATTGAGGGGCGCTAGTTCCTGCCGCGTCACCCTCGGGTCGAGAGACAATACCACCGGCAGGTAAGTCGTCTACCGTGAACATTTCTATGTAATCGCAGTCGTCCATTTTGATGATACCACCCATGGTGCGCGCCTTTTTCTGTACGAACGCCTGTGTCGATGGGTCTACGGTCCACATTTGTTCGACGTAGACCTGCTGGGAGTTTGGATGGAGGGTGGCGGCGGATGAGCCGCCAAACGCCCCGCCGATAATCTCCTTCGATTTCATGTGGAACAGGATATAGCACCCTCGCTCTTCCAGAAAGAATCTATCCCATGCGGTCGGTATGGGGCTGGGCACTTGTACATGAAGCCGTTGGAGTACCCACCTCCACCATTTAGGCCGCGTGATGCGGAGATAGTAGAAGGCCAGTACGATAGCAACGGGCGCGATTATGAAATAGATGAGCCGGGCAACAATGGCAACGAACCAAGGCGTTCCGGCTTTGGCCGAGTAGAGCAGCGCGCCAGACAATATCACGTAGTCGAACAAGCTGTACGCGATGAGTTGAATAGTCGACTCACCAAAATTACGACGCTCACCGGGGACGATCGCGTCGTAAAACTGGAGCGCAACAAACCCAGGTACGACGAAGTACAAGAATAGCGTTAGAGTCTCCGGTGTCAGAATGTCCTTCACTTCCATGAATGCCTTTCTGCCCCTCGTTGGGCTATCGCTATCATGCTAACTATGCAGTTAGATCGGTGGCCTCTAGCCTCAACTCAGCCGTCACCCCTACGTTCGAGACGTCAAGGGCTCGAACGACCTGCCACGCCTACAAGCTCGCGCTGAACATCCCCACCACGTCGGTCACCGCGGCCTCAATGGTCAGTCCGTAGGTCTCTAGCCACGCGGCCCCGAACGCCTCGGCCGCCCCTGCTACGTCGCCCGTTTCCAGCGCGTCAAGCGCCTCGGTCAGCGCGTCTCCCGCGATGTGCATGTCCCCGATGTTCCGGGGCCGGGCGCGGTCCTCGTTGTACACCAGCACCATCACCCGGCACGGCCCCACGTCCAGCCCCTGCTCCATGACCCGCTCCCGGAACGCCCGGGCGTTCGCCGCCCGCTGCTGCTCCATGGCGATCCCCCGCACGCTGATCCGCAGCCCCGGCGTCGAGCGCGCCACGCGGCGCGCCTCCCCGCCCTCCTTCTGCCACCGCTGCACCGTCCTGACGCTGATGCCGAGTTGGCCGGCCAACTCCTTGTTGCCTGCGGCGACCTGGGCGCGCCCCGCGCCGCCGCCGAGTTCCCGCACGACAGCGCGGATCGCCGCCGGCGTCAACTCCACGTCGGCCGCCGCCACCCGCGCCTCGTAGGCCCACGCCAGGTCCGCGCCCAGGTCGGACACGTTACACCACCTCCTCGCCGACAACTCCGCTCATTGCTGCGCGAGCCATGCGATCACGCGGTCGCACAGCGTCTCGACGGGCGCGAGCGTGTCAATCAGCAGATAGGGATGGTCGACGGCCTCGGCCGCGTGCAGCGGTAGCGGGTCGGGGCCGCGCTGCGCCTGCATCGTGTCCCAATCGGTCTGATGGTGACCCGGTAGGCCCAGGCTCTTGCGCGCGTTGATCCGGGCGCGCCACACGGCGTCGTCCGGACAACGGCAGGCGACGACAGCCAGCATCGCCCCTGTCTCCGCCGTTACCTGAGCAGCGTGCCACGCGCCCCCGGTCAGCGGGCTGTCACAGATGACGCTCAAGCCCAGGAGTAACTGTCGCCGCGCCACGTTAAACATCGCGTCGTAGGCCAGGGGACCGGCATTGGGCGCGACCGTGTGGCCGTGCAGGATGTCCTTGATGTCGTCCTTGTCCACGACGGGCCAGCGCAGCCGGCGGCCCAGCGCCCGGCTCAACGTGCTCTTGCCGCTCCCCGCCTCGCCGGCGAAGGCGACCAGCCAGGGCGTTGCCCCTGACGACATCCCGACCCGCGTTTCGTGCATTGCTGTCATGCCCCCACCTCCGCAACCTCTCGCCCCGTCGTGGCGTCGCGCAGTGGCTTCAAGAGCTTTAACAGGGTTCCGATCCCGCCGCGCGTCCCGTCGAACGCCGGCAGTACCACGTCTAAAGGGATCGCCGCGTCCTGCACCTTGAAGTGCCCCAGGCCCGCCCCCAGCGTGACCGAGGGCGGGCACGCCTTCACTGGATCGGGCTCATCGCTCACGAGGTACACCGCATCCTTGTGGACGGCGACAGGCGTATAGCCGTCCCGGTCCATCTTGTGCAGCGCCCGCGACAGGTTCGCGTTGGCCTGGGCGATAATGAGGTGCCGCCAGTCCGGCCGGTACAGTGGGCTCTTCCGGTCACGCTGCCACACGCTGTTGAAGCCGCTGATCGTCAAGCTATAGGTGAGCTTGAGCGCGCGCAGGGCCAGCGCCCCCGCTAGCGTCGGGTCCGCGTAGAGCGCCGTCCGTGCCCCCCGCAGCCGCTCGTACCACGTTTCCATCGCCCGGCTATGCTGCGTCCAGACGTGCGCCTGGGCGATCGCGACAGTCTGCTCGCGCTCGATGGCCCACGCCACCGTCGGCGTGCAGGCCCACCGCTCCTCACCACCGGCGATCCGGGCCAGCCAGTACCCCGGCAGCTTCTTGTCAAAGGGCAGCTTCCCGGTCGGATCGCGCCGCTCCTCGATGCCCGACAGGCCCAGTTCAACCACGCCAGCGGCGCTCAACCATTGCGCGTTCTTGTCGTACGAGTGGAGGTACGCCTTGCCCCGCTCCGCTGGCGCGAGCGTGCGCAGCCAACTCAGTTCCGCCACCGTATCGGCCTGCCCCGCCGGCGCCGGCAGTCGCTCGGGATACTCTCGCTTGCTGTCGGCCCCGCGCTTGCCCACCTCCTGTAGCAGGTCCGCTCCCGTGCGGCCCGGCGAGCGGTAGTACGGCGTGCCCACAGCCTGCGCGTAGGCCACCAAGCCGTCCAGCAGCGTCGAGCCGTCGGTGTCGATCCCCCACACAGCATGCTCATCGTACAGGGGGAACACGATGGACACGCTCGATCCGGCCTCGCCTTTCTTGCGGAGGTCGAGCCAGGGCGTGAGCGCGGTCGGGAAGGCGTGCAGGTCGGCCAGGCCGTCGCTGACGAAGGCGTGGCGCACCTCGCGGAACTGCCCCGATGCGGCGAGTGTATCGGGCAACTCTGCCGCGCGCACCCAGGCGTCGGTGAGCCAGAGTTGAGCAAGTCCGTGTCGACGCGCGCCGTTGTAGAGGTCGCCGACGTGCCGGATCGCGCCTTTGATGGGAGCAAGAGGCTTGCCGGGCAGATGCAAGCCATCCACATCGAGCACAGCAATTAGAGGCACTACCGCGTCTTTCGATGCCATTATTCCGTACCTCCTTGCATCGTTCGACCACACTCACCGCAACGCCGACCTTCTGTCGAATTGATGGTTCAGGGCTACGCCACGCGCTAGCTATCCTATCGAAAAATACGTTGAGTGAACGTGGCTATGAGTGTCGCCTCCAAAAGGAGCCCGACGACGGCCTCGCCAGCGGCCCATGCGCCGTGCCAGACGCTCCCCGTCACCTCGCTCGGGAGGAATCCGCGCCCGTGGAAGGACGTAAAGCTCAGGATGAGCGCCTGCGGCCACCAGGGCAGTTGGTGCGGCTCGCCATGTACGCCATAGCCATAGGGGATGTGCCAATAAATAAGGCTGAAAACGATAATTGTGAACGCATACGCGCCAAAACTATGGATTGGTCGATATCCATAGCCGGAGACAAGGAAAATGAGACCCGAAAAGATGAAGGCTAGGAAGCGACGTTTCTGCCTCAAGTCCTTGAGCCTCCACATACGAGCCCGATAATCCAGTTCCGATGCCTCAGCGTTAAGCCCCTGAGCGCGGAGAGCAAGGGCGAGTTGCTGGTTAGCGCGTGCGGCCACGGGCGCCTCTTCTTGTTTGTCATCCCCCAATTTCATCCCCTTCAGGAGCGGGGACCAATCCGCGGATGCGAGGATGACGTCGTTCCAGATGGTGTCAGCGACAGACACAAACCCAAGCTTCTTATCCCCTAGCTCCGCTTGACCAAGATCCGTTCTCATTCCGAAGACAGCATGACTTAAATTAGCCCCCCCCAATTTCGCTCTCACGAGACTGGCTCCTTGCAGGTCCGCCTTATAAAAATTGGCTTTCCGAAAATCCGCCTGAAAGAGGTTGGCTCTCTGTAGGTCGGCCTTTGTGACATCGACCCCGCGCAGGTTGGCGTCGACAAGGTCTGCTTCGCGCAGGGCGGCCCCTCTAAGGTTGGCCCCCTCCAAGTTGGCTCCCCTCAGGCTGGCCCCTTCCAAGTTGGCTCCCCTCAGGTCGGCCCCCTCCAAGTCCACTCCTTCAAGATTGGTCCCCTTCAGGTACGCCTTCCTGAGTATGGCCTTCTTTAGGTGCGCTCCCGTGAGGAAGGCATCCTTTAGATATTGCTGCACGAGACCGCCTCCTTCTATGGACAGACCAGAATCGCCCAGCATATATGTGAATGGCGTGTCTAATCGCTTTTTAACCTTGGCCTTATCGATATCGGGGAATGCATGGATCGCTAACCAAAAAGCATCCGCTCCACTGAGCGCCTCACGCTCAAAAGGGCCAAGGCGATCACCATGGTTACTCTCCATCTCCCACTCGTGCAGCATCTCCTCCAATTTGGTCTGCCGCTGCTCAGTAGGATTTGTGCCCCAGCTATTCTCCGCCAGCCCTGGTTGTCCGTCTGTCGCGCTCATGCCCAACTCTCTCCACAATGATTGCGGGCGTCATAATATCTTTTGTTGCCATCGGTCATCGCTACCTTGTCCCAATCCCTACCGTTCGACCTGCCCTGGGACGTTACGTGTTGTGCGCGGGGCAGTACCACCCATAACGGTCGCGCGACCCCCATCCCTCGGGCGCATACCACTTGCCATCTGACCCTTTGTGCAGGCGGCATGTTGCCTGGCAGCACCGCTTTCCCATACGACACGGAACGACGAGTGTCGCTATCTCCTCATCTGTCGCCACAGGGATGCTAGCTAGCCAATCACGGTCGACCATTTGATGACTCCTCTCGTAACCAGCAAGCTCCCATCCTACCGCGCATCGCGGGCTTCGATAGGGGAGGCGTGAACGCGGCGCGTGGCGGCGATGACGCCCGTCTCTGCACCGCGATCATAGCGTCACCCTCCCGGTTGCCCGCGCCCGCGCCCGCCGCTCCTTACGGGGGCAGCGACAGGGCGCGAAGAGACAGTGGCCGCAGCGTTCGATGGTCGCGGGTGAGACCGTGGAGACAGGAACGGTGGGACGCGGGACGGTCGGCGGTCCCGTCGCCGTCGGCGCGGCCCTCTCCGCGCAGGTACAGTCCGCCTTGCGTCGGCCGCACCCCGCGCACTCAATGAGATGCCCGTACTTCCCGCCGAAGTAGTCGATCGGGGCGGCTGGCTCCTCCGGGGCGGGGCGCTCGCGCCGTATCTTGTCCAGCTCGACGCGCACCGTGTTGATGGTGATGGTGCGGAAGTCGGCCGCCCCGCGCAGGGCCTCGATCAGCAGGTCCTCGCCAACGGCGGGATCGACGGCCAGGCTATGGAGTTGCTTGTGCAGCCGCTCGGCCGGCTCCGCGCCCATCAGTTCGCGGTAGACGCCCCGCCAGCGACGATCCTCGGTGGCTAGGTCCTCGCGGCCGATCATGGTCATGACCGGCGCCGTCCCCTTCTTCGCCGCGCGCCGGCGCATCTGCGGCGTCCCCACATCGTAGACGTTGGGCAAGCCCCGCCCCTGGGGCGTGCTGCGCACGTAGCCGGCCTCCTCCAACTCGCGTAGGTAATTGTAGGCCGACTTGTAGCACCCGCCGACGTAGCCGGCGATCCGCGCTACCGTGCGGATGCAGCGCCCCTGCGTGTTGCTGTGGTGCGCCACCATGACGTAGGCCCGCTTCGCCCCCTGCGAGAGGTCCGCGTCGCCGAGCACGGCGTTGGGAACCGTCGCGTAGCCGGTATCGTCGTCCCGCGCCGGCGCGGCGGCGACGTGGTAGATGTTGGCGTGTCCGCGGCCACCCCGTTTCACCGTGATGAGCGCGGCCCGGCGCAGGTCGGCCGTCCGCCGCTTCACCGTACGCGTTGAGCAGCCCAATTCGGCGGCGAGGTCGCCCTGGTAGGGGTGACACTCATCCTCGTCCCAGGCATAGGAGATGAGCAGCACATGGGCGAGCCGGTCGTTGTTCAGCGGCGCGGCGTCCAGGAAGGGGCGCGGGATCTGCGTCCAGCCGGTGCGCGCCGGCTGCTCGCGCGGCGCCGGCTGCTCTACCGCCGCCATCGCCGTCGCCACGGCGGGGGTGTAGGCGCTCACCAGATCGCCGCCGATCGACGCCGGGCTTGGAGCCGCCAGTAGTGCGCCTCGTCCCAGTCGCGGCGGGAGACCGTGGCCAGGGCGCGCCGGTGGCCCGCGTCGCGGCGTGCCCGCGCCTCCTCGTCGCGGCGGTAGCCGCTCAGGTCCGCGCGCGCGAGATCGAGCGCGCGGGCCAGGAGCCTGTCCCCCGGCAGAGCGGCCGCGGCCCGCGCGCGGCTATTGAGGACCGTGGTGTGGTCGGCACGGCCCAGCGCGTGGGCCGTCGCCATGTTGGTCAGGTGGTAGTCCTCGGCGAGCAGATAGGCGCACAGGTGACGCGCCCACGCCACGGTGGGCGTGCGCCCCGGCCCCAGGATCGCGGCGGGGGTCACGTCGTCCGCGAGGTGGTAGCTGGCGGTATAGGCGCGAGCGACGGCCGCGATGATGGGCTCCGTCTCGACCATCCCCAGGCGTGTCCACACGGGGAATGGGGTAGCCCTTTGACAGGCGCGCGGGTCCGCGTTATCCTGTCGGGAGAGCATGGGTGTGCTTTGAAGCATAAGCGCCTCCTGTGCAGGTCCGCTACCCGGTTCGGAGCTTGCTACTCCTTCGGGCGACGGCCTCCGTTTTGGTGGCTCTGGTGATCGCTTGTTGGGCGGGGACACCAGCGCCGGTCACTATAGATAGTTCGTCCTGGGCAAGGTAGAGGCTCACCGGGTACCAACCGGTGGGCCTCTACCTTTTGTTGCGGCCGGTCTGGCCGCGCATCGTGCTACATAGCGCACTCCTTCATGATGGGCATTGTAGCCCACACACGCTCCCCGCGTAAAGGCGGCGCGCGTGAGCAGGCCCTGTCCGTCCCGCCACGGCGCTATCCGGCGCGGTATGTCTGCGCTCATGGCAGCCCCGTCCAGTCGTAGGCGCGCCCGTACTTCACCGGGGCCGTCGGCAACCGTGGCGGGCTGGATGCGGGCGCTACCGTCGGTGTAGCCGCGGCCGTCGTCACTGGGGCCGCAGCCGGTGCTTTCGCCATCACACGCACGGGCGCGCTGGGCACCGTGGCCGGCGTGGCTCCCCACACCGCGTCGGGTGCCGCTTCCCGCGTTGGGGTAGGCATGGGTATGGGCACGGGGACCACCGGTGCGTCCGCGCGTGCGGGTGCCTGTGTGGCTGCGGGGGCGATCGGCGTGGGGTCGGATGGCGGGGGGTCTGCGCGTTCGACGCAGGCGGGCGGGGCCGGCAGCTTCGAGAGGCGTCGGAGTGCGCGGACGGTGTAGAAGGGCCGCGTGCGCAGGTCCATCGGCCGCGCCTCGCGCACGCTCACGATGATACGCCGGCGCGAGGAGGCGTGCAGGTCCTCCGGGAACAACAGGGGCACGCCCGCCTCGCTCACCGAGCGGCTGTCGCGCTCGGGCGTGCGCCCGAACAGTCCCCCCGGCGCGGCCGAGTCGCCTGCGCTGGACGCCAGCACGGTGCGCTTGCCGAGCGTCTCGCTGGCCCACTGCGCGTCCTTGCCGCGCGTCCCGCCGAGCCACGCCAGCGCGTTGCACGACTCCACGAGGGCCTCCGCCCCGGTCTCGTCGTAGTCCTCGATCAGTTGCGAGCGCATCTGGAACGAGAGGACGCGCGAGACACGCACCTGGCGCAGCACGTTGAAGCGATCGGGCGCGTCGGGGACCGCGCCCATCGTGCCGAACTCATCGAGCAGCAGGCGCACCTCGCGCTCCAACGCGCCGCCCGGCAGGGTGCGCGCGCGGTCCAT
>JAABUM010002114.1_pt1 | contig 27596 bp, 24 predicted proteins | sample 5559161 | NCBI WGS metagenome assembly JAABUM01 (sample SAMN10711868, study PRJNA513369) | rock metagenome | isolation source: Antarctica rocks | place: Antarctica: Victoria Land, Siegfried Peak nord
GTGGCATTGAGCCACCTCCCACTTCCAGAACTTCCGAGGAGGAAACAGACATCGAGTCTGTTCCCTCCTCCAGCCCATTCATCCCCGCCGCAAGCAGCGGGGCACTCTGGGCTACTTCGTAGAGAATCACGCGACAATATGACTTCGGCTTATGGGGTTGTGAAGTTGTTGCAACTACTTGCCGCTCACTGTCTATCCAGATAGGCCATGACACAGCGTCTATTCGGATCGGCTCTACACTCACCGACTGACCACCGATTGAAGACCCGCTACTTCTAAAGATGCTCTGGCTCGCGCGGGATCATGTGGAGTTCGATTCATGGTCGCGTCGCGTTGAGTTCCGGTTGCTGGCGGCCTATGATGTGGCGGGCGCTCGGGGCTGGAGCATCGAGATGGCGCCGCAAGAGTGGAGCGAGCTGTGGCTCATCCAGCGAGGCCGCGTGCGCCTGCGACTCGATGAGGGCGAGGCCCTTATTGAAGCGGGCCACATCGCCCTGCTGCATCCCTGCGCCCGACGCCTGAGCGTGAACGAGCCCTCGCTAAGCGAGCGCGGCTCGCCTCTGGAGATCATAGGCTTCTCGTTTCAGGCGCGCCTGCCCGATGGTGAGGAGGCGCTGCAAGTACTTGCGCGCTCGCTGAGCCTGCCCCTGTCTCTATCTCTAAGCTCGGCTGGCGACGGAGGCGAGGCCTCCGCTTCCCAACAGGCTGAGGAATCCCAGCAAGCGGATGCCTTGCCGTGGCGGGCGAGCTTCGAGCAGGTGGTACGCGCGACGCGAGGCCAGGGGCTGGGCTCATCGTGCGCGGCGAGCGGGCTGGCGCAGTGGCTCTTTGGCCGCGCGCTGAGCGCGATGCTGGGGCGCGAGGGCGAGAAGGCCGCGCTGGACATACTGCGGCGACGTGAGCACGGCGAAGTGGCCTCGGCCCTGAGCCTGATTGAGTCGAGCTACGCGCAGCCTCTGGATGTGGCGGCCCTGGCGCGCGCGGCCCATCTATCGCCCAAGCACTTCGCGCGGCGGTGGAAGCTCCAGATCGGGATGCCGCCGATGGAGTTCCTGCGCCGCTACCGCCTGCAGCAGGCCGCGCGCCTGCTTGAAAACGGCTCGGTTCCCGTCTCCGAGGCCGCCGCTCGCTGCGGCTTCGAGGACGCGGCCCACTTCTCGCGCGCCTTCCGAGCCCACTTCGGCCTCTCGCCCACCGAGTTCCGCCACGCCTCCAAGCCGAGCAGCAGAGCCGGAACAACACCCTGATTGAGCCACAAGAAGGCCGCGTCGCGTGATCAGTTGGATAGCTTAGAGCTTGAGAAAGCGTGCTGCGGACAACAACGCGTCACCTGAGTCCAAGCCGGAGCCTGCGGCGCGTGCCATCCTCCAAGTACTTGCGCACCCGCGCCACATCTACTTCTGGAGAGCCCATGAGCACGCCTATCGCCGCATCGCAGCCCACAGTTTCGGTTTCGCCCGAGCAGATCGACTTCTTCCACCACAACGGCTTCCTGGCCATCGAGTCCATCACTTCGCCCGAAGAGTTAGCACGACTGCGCGAGATCTACGACCGCCTCTTCGCCGAGCGCGCGGGCCGCGAGCGCGGCGATCAGTTCGACCTCGCAGGCTCGGATGAAGAAGGAAAAGCCGCCTCACTGCCCCAGATCCTGGGACCCTCGCGCTACGCTCCCGAGCTGCTGCAGTCGCAGTACTACGTCAACGCGCGCCACATCGCGGCTCAGCTTCTGGGCGAAGGGGCTGGGTTCCAGGGCGAGCACGCTATCTTCAAGCCCGCGCGCATCGGGGCGCCCACGCCCTGGCACCAGGACGAAGCCTATTGGAATCCCAATGCCCAATACAACTCGCTGAGCGTGTGGATGCCCTTGCAAGAAGCCACACTCGAAAACGGCTGCCTTCAGTTCGTGCCCGGAAGCCACAAGTGGGAGATCGTCGAGCACCGCTCGATTGGCGGCGATGTGCGCGTGCACGGGCTGGAAACCGTTGAGCCTGTCGATGCCTCGCAAGCCGTGGCCTGCCCTCTGCCTCCGGGAGGCGCCACATTCCACCTCAACCGCACGCTGCACTACGCAGGCCCCAATCACTCCGAAATCCCGCGCCGCGCCTACATCCTGGGCTTTGGCCTGCCCGTTCAGCCCCGATCCACCCCGCGCGCCTTCCCCTGGAACGACAAGAAACAGACCGCGCGCGACGAGCGAGCCAAAGGCGCCCAGCAGAACTGAGCCAAGCAAAAGCCCCACAGCTCCAAGTGGCCCGTAAATTTCCACGCGCAACGAAAAGCCGCCGCTGCAAGTACTTGCAGCGGCGGCTTTGGTTTGGGGCGTGGCGCTTTAGCCTTCGCCCATGGCCTGGTTCTCGGCGGTGAGTGAGGCCCAGGGAATGAGCTCCAGGCGGGCGGGCTTGATTTGCTCGCCCGAGATGTCACAGATGCCGTAAGTGCCGTCCTCGATCTTCTGCAGGGCGTGGTCGATAGCGGCCATGAGGTCTTCGAGCTCTTCCTCGACGGCCAGATCCATTTCCTTGTCCATCATGGCCGAGGCCAGGTCAGCGGTGTCTTCGTCGCCGCCCTCGCCTTCTTCGGGCAGGGCGCCGTCCATGTCCAGCCCGGAGGCGCGGATGGCCTCGCGCTCACTTTCGAGCCTCTCGCGCTCAGACAGCAGCATATTGCGGAAGTACTCGATGTCCAGGTCCTCGCGCTGCTGAGGCTTGTCGCCGTTGCTTGAGGTGCTGAGCGCACCGTCCGAAGTCGAGCCGCCCACGCCCGAGTTGCCCTCGGTTCCGTTGAGCCCACCTGCGACGTAAGCATCACGCGGGGCAGTGTTGGGCGTGCCGGAAGTGCCGGGAGCCAACGTGTTCTCTACACCAGGCGCGGCTTCAGGGGCCGGGGCGCTGTGCTTGGCGGCCTTGCCTGCACCCTTGGTTGTCTTGGTTGCCATTCTTGCTCTTTCTCCCATCATCTCGGGCCGCGCTCTGTGCGACCTGGCCCGCTCGATTGCGGCTTGTCTTGCTGATCCGGCTCCTGGCGCTTCAGCACGGCTTCGGCCACCCAGACTCTGTGAACGGAGGCAATGCCGCGACATTGTAGCGTGCTCGCGCCTATGCCGCAAGGCACGGCAAGTACTTGCACACCCTTAAGCGACTTGCAGCCTCAGCGTGAGGGCCGCGAGCGTGAATCCGTCTCGAGCAGATCGAGCAGGCGGTTCTTGGACTGCGCGCGCCTGCGACGATACTCGGCCTCGCCCAAGCGTCCGGCCTCGAACTCTTCATCCAGTTGCGCGATGGCCTCGATCTGCGCTCGTTCACGGCCACGAAGTAGGCCATCCTCAAGCGCTCCCGAACCGGAATAGGCGGTAGAAACGCGCGCGCCAGCCCCGCGTTCCGCACCTCGATTCTCCCCAAGATTCCTCAACGCTCCGTTCTCTTCGCTCGCCCTTCCAGCAACAGCCGCCTGCTGGGAAACGAGCTCCTCGTCCTCGTAAGGCCCCTCGTCCTCCCAGTCCTCAGCCGCAGCCGAACGCTTGCGAGCACCGCGCAAGGCCAGGGGAACCGCTAAGACAATAGCCGCGAGGAAGGCCACGAAGGCCCAGAACAAGGGGTTGACCTCGCGCTTAATCGAGATTTCCAGATGCTCATCCGCATTGAGCGCGGGCGTCTCCGCGATGGGGCGGCCTATGGCGTTGACCACACGCGTCTCGGTCTCCTGGCCGATGGGAAGCTGCTGCTCCTCGTCCTTGCCCAGCCTGGGAGCCGTCACCTGCAGCACGCGGTCGTCGGTCTTGCGCGCCACGAAGAAGAAGTTGGTCGGATACAAAACCCGCTGCGACAGGCTCAAGGTGCGAGCCCAGGGCAGCACCGAAGGCCAGTCCATGTAATATTCGAAGATGATCGCGCTCGGCCCGGCCAGGGGGTTGCGGTTCACGTAGCGCGAGGGCGCGATGGGCGTGGTCGCGGCCCAGCCGTGCGAGGTCTTGACCAGAGTGCCCGGAATCTTGGGGTCCATCTTGATGTCGCGCGCGCCTGCCGGAACATCGAGCAGAACCGTGCCCTTGACCTTGCCTATACCTGTGTAAGTCGAGTTCGAGGGGTTCTGCACCACGATGCGCTCGATGCACTTGATGCCCTTCGGGCTCGATTCAATCGCCAGGTGATGCACCTGGAACGTGAGCTCGGGCGGCTTGGTGGAGCTGTTATAGACATCGACCTGAACCGCTCCGGGTCTGGGCGAGATGCCCGAAGCCTTGAACAGCTGAGCCCCATCGTAAGCCGCAGCCAGGTAGCCGTAGCCTTGAAAAGGCGCGCGGATCAGCAGCAGATCGGTCTTATTCACGGTGCGAGGGGGGAACTTGAAGCGCCCGTCCGCGCCCGAGCGAGCCGTGGCGAGCAGCGAGTTGCCCGAAGCCTGTGCATTGGCGTTGATGAGCTCCAGGGCGAGGTTTGAGGCCGGCTTCATCGTCGTCCCGTTGAGCGCGATGCCCGCCACATCCACGCTCTGAGGAGCAGTGGAAGGCGCACCTGTGGCAGCATCCAGCGCCGTATCACCCGCAACCTGATTCTCAACCGAGGCGCCGCCCGCGCCCTGAGCGTGTGCCGCGCCCACAAAAAGAAGCGTGGCAAGTACTTGAGGCGCCAAAAATCGAAGAGGACGTGACGACAAGTACTTGCAAAAGAGCATTCGCAGAGTGTTGGGGTTTTTCATATTTGTCACGGCAAAGGAGGGTCGCTTCAGCACCATCGGGAACCGAGCTTCATTAAACGGAGGCGATTCGCGTAGAGGCCACAAGCGCAACTCCCTCTGGCTTCGACTGGCCGCACGAAGCGCAAAAACGGTCGCTGCTGCCCATCACGCGCCCACAAGCGCAAGACCACAGGGCCTCCTGGTTTCTGCGACGGGCACGCTCCACGGCGACTTCGACTTCAATTTCCAGAGCCAAACGTTTGCGGCTGCCTTCAGTTCTGGGCTGAGCTTGAAAAACTGAGGGCTCAACCAGACGCGGACGACGCGCGACGGGCGAGGCGGGAGCTTCCAGAGCTTCGAGTTGGCGCAGCACTCTGGAGGCTTCTTGAGTGACGCGGGCGCGGGCCGAAGCGTATTGCTCGGGCTCGATCTTGCCCATGCGACGATCGAACTCCAGCTCCTTGAGCTCGCGCAGCAAGCCTTCGCGCTGGGTTTCCAGCTCGCGCTGCTTCTGGCGCAGAGGAGCGCCTGCGGGAGCGCGCAGCGAGGACTCGCGATAAAACGGCGCGGCGATGTAGAACGCCGCGCCCAGAGCCGCCAGAGTAGTCAGAAGCCAGATCATAATCAGCGGGCGCCGCAAGTACTTGCAGGCCTTTACTTGCAGGCTCTAAAAGTCGAATTCGCGCAAGGCCTCGGCGACGCGCGCATCTTCAGCAGGCGCAGCCGAACCCACTGGATGGCGGCTTCGAGTGTTCTGCACGGGTTTGGCGCTCTTGCGCCCGCGCGTGAACAGCATCAGGGGCAGCGCACCCCCAGCCAGGCATATCAAGGGCATGGCCAGCGACAAAATGCCCCAGCCTTCGCTGGGAGGCGTGCCCAGGATCCGCGGCCCGTAAGTCGCGGCCATGAACTGAACCACCTGATCGTGGCTCTTGCCCAGCTTGAGCTGAGCCGCGATGGTATCGCGGCGCTGCTGCCCCAATTTGCACGTCAATTCGCATTGATCGAGCGCCTTGCCGCCGCAATCGGGGCAAGGGCAAATTAGCTCGCGGGACAGCGAGGCCACCGTGGGCACATCCGCCGCCACAGCCGCCGCCTGAGCCCTCACGGGCGAAGGCACAGCCGCGCTTGCGGCAATCGAAAGGCACAAAATCCAACCAAAGAAACGGCTCATAGGCACCTCAAGTACTTGCGGACTTACTTTTCGCCAGCCCCACTCGCCACAGCTGCGTTGACCTGTGCACGAGGCGCAGCGGAACGACGTGAAGGCAGCTTCTCGCTGGCGGCTTCGGGCGCGGGTTGCGTGGCGGGCTGGCGCACGCGCTTGCGGTCGGGCAGCACAGCGATGATGGTTCCGCCCAGGAAAAACAGCGTCGAAGCCCAGATCCACATCACCAAAGGGTTGAGGAAGGCTTTAACCGAAACGCTCTGATCCTGCTCGTCAGCCGTGTTGAGCACCAGATACAGATCGTGAGCAAACGTAGACATGATAGCCGGGCGGCGCGCCGTCTGCGGAGGCTGGCCCGCGCGAGACTGAGGATCGACCGCGCTCACCGCCTTGAACGTATCAATGCGCGGATAGAGCATAAACGGCTGCCCCGAGGCATCGCGCAGAGGAACGCCCGCTCGCTCGACTTGCATCATGGCCGCCAGCTCATCCGATTTCTCGGGCGGCATCTCGCCCTTGCGCGGGCGGCCCAGGCCCATGTAGCGCAAGGTGTATTCGCCAATGTTCATCCTGTCGCCGCGCTTGAGCGCGATGGGCTCCGTGACCTTGTTGAAGGCGTTGCCCCCGAAGCCCACGAACATCATCACGATGCCCAGGTGCACCAGGTACCCGCCATAGCGACCCTTGTTCTTGAGCGTCAAGTTCAGCAGGCTCTCGGCTGGCCCCTCGCCCGTCATAGCGCGCCTGGCTCTGGTTCCGCGCACGAACTCCGAGACGATCGCGACCAAGACGAATATGGCCATGCAAAACGAAGTGGCGGCTCCCGTCTGCCACTGAGCCAGCGCCCACAAGCCCGGAGCCGCCACTATGGCAAAGCCCAGGGGCCAGGCGAAGGTGCGCAGCAGGGCCCGAGGCGAAGACTGTCGCCACGGCATCAAAGGCCCAACGCCTGTGAGAGCCAGCAGCAGCAAGCCCAGGGGAACCATCACGCGGTTGAAGTAAGGCGCTCCAACCGAGACCTTCTGCGAAGACAGAGCTTCCGAGAGCGCGGGATAAACCGTGCCCCACAAAACCGCGAAGGCCGCGCCCAAAAGAATCCAGTTGTTAAGCAAGAACGCGCCCTCGCGCGACAGCGGCGAAAACGGAGCCTCACCATTCGACTCGCTCGCCAGTTCGTTGCGCCGCCACACGATCATCCCGAATGCAACGACAAGAACCACACTCAAAAAGCCCAGGAAGTAAGGCCCGATGTCGCTTTCGGCAAACGAGTGGACGCTTGAAACCACGCCCGAGCGCGTTAAAAACGTTCCGAAGACCGAGAGCAGGAAAGTCAAGGTCACCAGAACCATGTTCCAGTTCTTGAGCAGGCCGCGCCTCGCCTGGATAATGATCGAGTGCAAGAAAGCTGTCGCGGTCAGCCAGGGCATCAAGGACGCGTTCTCGACTGGGTCCCAGGCCCAATAGCCGCCCCAGCCCAGCGTCTCGTAAGCCCAGGCGCCGCCCATCACGATGCCAAGCGTCAAGACCAGCCAGGGCAAGAGCGTCCAGCGGCGCACGAACGAAAGCCAATCTTTGTCGAACTGGCGGTGCAGCAGAGCCGCCATCGCCAGTGCAAATGGAACCGAGCAGCCCACGTAGCCCGCGTATAAAGTCGGCGGGTGGATCTGCATCCAGTAGTTTTGCAAAAGTGGGTTCAAGCCCTGGCCATCGGCGGGAACAGCGGCCTGAACCGGCGCGAAGGGGTTCTGATCGAAGCAGATCAAGGCCAGGAAGAACGTCGTCGTAACCTGGAGAATCGCGTTTGCGGTGGGAGCCGTGGCCAGCTGAGCACGGCGAGCCGTGAGCGCAACCAAACCGGAGTAGGTGGCGAGCATCCAGACCCACATCAGGAGCGAGCCGCTCTGCCCGCCCCAGGCCGCCGAGATTTTGTAGTTCCAGGGCTGAGCCTTACTTGAATGCGCCCACACATAATTGACGCTGAAGTCATTGGTGAGAAACAGCATCATCAGCCAGGCGAAGGCCAGCGAGATGAGCACCCACACCGCCATGTTCGCCTTGTAAGCCGAAGCCAGCAGCCGTCGCGAGAGCATCTGGCGCGCATCGAGCCCGGCCAGAGGCGCGCTGCCCGCGTTGGTCGCGAAAGCGAAGCCGCCGTGGTAAGCCGCAGCCGTGGCCCCAATGGTATACAGCGAGGCCAGCAGCGCGAGCAGGAGTAAGGTAAATCCAAATTGAGACATGAGTTTCGAGGAGCCAGTCTTCAGGAGGCAGGGGCCAGTGATGAAGCGGTAAGTACTTGCGAAAGCGGAGCAGCGCCTACTGCTCTCTGGCTCCTGCCATCGGCTTCCTCGCCACAGCTGCGGGCTGCCCGGCCTCATACTTCGAGGGGCACTTGGTCAGCACGCGCTGAGCTTCCATTTCGCCGGGCGCTTTGTACAGGCCATCGACTTGAACCGGCGATCCCGCACGAAAAGTATCGGGCAGCGCGTCGCGGAAGGAGACAGCCACGCGGCGATCTTTATCGACCACGAAGAAGTGCGACACCAGAACAGGGCCAGCAGGCGAAGGCATGGGCGCGGAGCGAACTTTGTCCTTTGAAACCCAGCCCACGATGCGCACGGTGCGGCCCACGAACGAGGTCGGCGTGTTGTCCTGCGCGCAGATTTCGGCCACGGGAACCGCTCGCAGCGCGCTCGACTTCATCGAGGTCGCCAGCAAAGCGCCCATCGCGCCCACGATCACCAGCGTTCCGGCCCAGTAAGGCTTCTTCTTCTTGCTCATGTGTTGGATCTCAGGCAGCCGCGCCCTCGTCAAGGTCTTCGAGGCTGCAAGTACTTGAGGGTCCGGCTTTTTGCGGCGCTGCAAGTTTAGTCGGGCCAGACGCTTTGTATTCTCCGGCGCACGCCGAGTTTCCTCCGCGCTGCCATGAGGCGCCGTGATGATTCCCGCGTCGCTGCTTTAACTGACACTTCTCTCCATGAGCTCTCCTCCCTTGCGCTTCCTGCCTCGCGTGGATGTCCTCGCTGACCTCCTGCCATCCGAGTTCTCGCACGCCGAGCGCGTGCGAGCCGCCCGCTCAGCCATCGACGACCTGCGCTTTGCCTACCAAGACGTGCCCTTTGGCGCCGTCGGGCCTGAGCCGATCGTGGCCCAAGCGCGTGAGGCGGCCCTCAAGTACTTGTGGAGTTCCAGCGAGCCGTTCCCCGCGCGCGTGCTCAACGCCACGGGCATCATTGTGCACACCGGGCTGGGACGCTCCAGGCTGAGCCGGGCGGCGATTGAAGCCGTGGTTCAAGTGGCTCGCGATGGCAGCGCTCTGGAAGTCCAAATTGAAAGCGGCCAGCGTGGGCGGCGCGATGAAGTCATCGCGGCTCTGCTGCGCGAAATCACGGGCTGTCAAGACGCCACGGTCGTCAACAACGGAGCCGGAGCCACCTTGCTCAGCCTGACGTCTCTGTGCGCACCCGGCGAAGTGGCCTGCTCACGAGGCGAGCTCGTTGAGATAGGCGGCGGCTTCCGTATGCCCGATGTGATGAGTCAAAGCGGCTGCTTGCTGCGCGAAGTCGGCACCACCAACAAGACAAGGGCCAGCGATTACCGTCAAGTACTTGAGGGCAATCCCAACGCGCGCGGCATCTTGAAGGTGCATCCCTCGAACTTTCGCATCCAGGGCTTCACCGGGGAAGCCTCGATCGGAGAACTGGCCGCCTTAGCGCGCGAGCTGAGCCTGCCTCTGGTGGATGACCTGGGCTCGGGGGCTCTGCTCGATCTTGGGGCCTGGGGCTTAGACGAGCCCACGGTGCAGTCGCACGTCCGGGCCGGAGCGGATGCCGTCATTTTCTCGGGAGACAAGCTGCTCGGAGGCCCCCAGTGTGGCATCATCTGCGGCAAGAGCAGCGCCATCACGCGCATCCGGCGCCATCCTTTAACCAGGGCGCTGCGCTGTGACAAAATGACCCTGGCGGCTCTGCACGCCACGCTGCTCTCTTACCGCGATTCATCCGGCAACTTCGCGCGTGCCCGCGCCGAGATCCCGACCTTGAGGGCACTGTGCGAAGACGCTTTGGCCGTGAAGAGGCGAGCGCAGCAACTGAAGCGTCAGCTGGAGCAGACTTCGCAGCGGGCAACTCAAGGGGCAGTGGATAATCCTTTGCCGGAGCAAGATGGCTTCTCTAAGCTCAAGTGGGTGGCTTCGGTGAGGCCATCGCGGGCGCAGGCTGGAGCGGGCTCGCTTCCGGCTCGCGACCTGGAATCGTGGAGTGTTGTCATCTCGCCAGGCGGCGGGCTTTCGGTTGACGATTTGGCGCGGGCTCTGCGTTTGGCCGGGCTGTGGGGCCGCATCGAGAGCGACGCACTGTGGCTGGACGCAAGGACACTGAGCCCGGAAGATGTGGCCGAGGCGTCTCGGATCGCGGGGTCGGTGCTGAAGGGGCTGTGAGAGGCGGGGCGTGCTGCAAGTACTTGCAAAGCGATGACAAGTCCTATGGATGTTTTATCCGAAAACAACTCGAACACCAGCCCGGAGGAAGTTCGGGAGGGAGCGCCCCGCGTGCTGGCCATCGAGTGCTGCGACGAGGCTCTGTCGCACCTGAGCGCCCTGCGCCTGCCGTCTCAAACCGCGCTTGCGGGCTCGACGAGTTCGCAGGGCCTGGCGAGCCGGGCGCAGCTGCTTTATTCTCTGGGCCAGGCCGCGACTTTAGCCGAAGCGCGCGCCCTGCTGAGCGGCTTCGACGTGTGCGTGCTGGGGCGAGGCGAGGCGTGCGAGGACGAAAAGGGCGAGGCCAAGCAGTTCGTGCGCGCGGCGAGCGCGGCGGGCGTGCCTATCATCGTGCTGGCCGAGGCCGAGTGCCCCTCGGACGACCAGGCTCTGCTGGAAGCGGGAGCGGTCGATTACCTGGTGCGCGAGCACATCAATGGGCCTCTGTTCGAGCGCGCCCTGCGCTACGCCATCGAGCGCAAGAGAGTCGAGGGCGCGCTGCGCTCCAGCGAAGAGAGGTTCCACTCCGTTACCCAATCCTCGCCCATCGTGATCGCCACCACCGATGAGCAAGGCGTCATCAGCTACATCAACGACACCGCGCGCACGGTCTTTGGCTACGAGCCTCACGAGCTGGTGGGAGCCAATCTGTCGCTGTTGCTCTCGCCTTCTGGAACCCGGAGCGAATTGCTAAGCCGCCTGGAACATCAGGAACAAAGCGGAGGCGAGGCGAGCGTTGAGCCCAGCGTGCTGGAAGTCGAAGGCCTGCGTCGTGATGGCAGCCGGGTGGCGCTGGACGTGGCGCTGGGCGTGTTTCAAGTCGGCTCGCGGCGCTGCTTTTCGGTTCTCATCCGCGACCTGTCTCAGAAGAAGGCCGCCGAAGCAGCGCTGCAGCGTTCCGAAGACAGGCTCAGCCAGCTGGCGGCCAACGTGCCCGGCGTGGTTTATCAGTGGAAGCTCGACACTCAGGGGCGCGTCTTCTTCACCTTCTTATCGGAGGGAGCTGCGGATGTCTTCGGCAAGAATTACGCGCGGCTGGTCAACTTCGACATGGTTTCGGTGATTGAAAAGGGCACGGGAGCCGAAGATCGGGCGGCGTTCTGGGAATCGGTGCAACGCTCGGCGCGAGAGATGTCGCCCTGGAAGTGGTTGGAGCGTCTTCAATCTTCCTCGGGCGAGATATGGCTCGACTGCCGCGCGCGTCCCACGGCTCAGCCCGACGGCAGCATCCTGTGGGACGGCATGATGCTCGATGTCACGGCGCATATGGGCGTCGAAGAGGAGCTGAGGCGAGCCCAGGCCGAGCTGGAAGCGCGCGTCGAGAGGCGCACGCGCCAGCTCGCGCTCTCGAATGAGGCCCTGCAAAGCGAGGTCGCCGAGCGCAAGCAAGCCGAGGCCATGCTGCGCACCCGAGCGCGCCAGCAAGAAGCCATAGCCGACCTGTCGCAGCACGCTCTGCAGGGCGCTGAGATGTCGATCCTGCTGCGAGGCGCGGCCTCTTTGGTCGCGGCCACGCTGGACGTGGAGGTGGCGGCCATCGTGCAGGACGCGCCCCAAGGCGAGCGCGTGGGCTACGGCGTGGCCTGGAACAGCGACCTGCCGCAGCAGGCCACCGAGAACACAGGCTTGATGCAGCGCGAAAGCTCGGTTTTGGGAAGCGTATTGGACGGCGGCCAGCCCGCTATCATCAAGGATTGGGCCGCTCAAGATCGCTTCCAGATGCCTGAGATGCTGCGCGAGAAGGGGCTGCGCTCCAGCATCTACGCGCCCATTCCCAGCGAGAATGGCATCTTCGGCGTCTTCACGGTGCACTCGACCCAGGCCGGACGCTTGGCTATCCAGGACATGAACTTCGTGACCGCGATGGCTCACGTCCTGGCCACCGTCATCGACCGCCGCCGTATGGAAGATGCGCTGACGGAAAGCCGCGCTCGCTTGCAGGCCGTGCTCAACAACACCTCGAACATGATCTACCTGAAAGACCTGAGCGGGCGCTACGTCCTCACCAACCATTCGCTCGAACAGGTGAATCAGGAAGTTCATCCAGACGCGCCGCCCATCCTGGGCTCGCGGCCCGCGGATTTTCTGGCGGAGGAAGCGGTTACGATGCTGAGCGAGCACGACGCCCAAGTACTTGCCAGCGGCCAGGCCTGCACCTTCGAGGAAACATTTGAGGTTCCAGAAGGCCTGCGCTACTTTCTCGCGACCAAGTTCCCGCTCTTTGACCAACATGGGGCGGTGTCTGGAATCGGGGGCATCGCCACAGACATCACCGAGCGCAAGAGCTTTGAGCTGGCGCGCGAAGCCGCGCACACAGAAGCCGATAAATCGCGCTCCGAAGCCGAGAGCGCCAGGCGCGAGGCCGAGCGAGCGCGCGCCGAGGCCGACCGCGCCAACGCAGCCAAGAGCGAGTTCCTCTCTCGCATGAGCCACGAGTTGCGCACACCCCTGAACGCCATCCTGGGCTTTGCTCAGCTGCTGGAAATCTCGTCCCTGCCCGATCGCGCGCACCAGGGCGTGGGGCAAATCCTCAAGGCCGGGCGCCACTTGCTCTCGCTCATCAACGAGGTGCTCGACATCGCGCGCATCGAGAGCGGCAAGCTGACCACTTCCATCGAGCCCGTCGGGCTGAGCCTGGTTCTGGAAGAAGTGGTTGGCCTGATCTCTCCCCTGGCCATCGAGCGCCACGTGCAGCTTCATCTCGAAGGCTTTGATGCCCGTACCCTGAACGGAACCGACGAGGTCTCAGCAGAAGACGCCGGGGCGAATAGTATTTCAGGCGCCGCAAGTACTTGGGCCTACGCTGTGATGGCCGACCGCCAGAGGCTAATCCAGGTTCTGCTCAACTTGATTGCCAATGCCGTGAAATACAACCGGGAAGGGGGCCACGTGCGCGTGGGCTACGGGCTCATGCCCAGGGGCCGCGTGCGCATCACGGTGGCCGACAATGGACGGGGCATCGCGCCCGAAAAGCTGGAGCGCCTGTGGGTGCCCTTCGATCGCCTGGACGCCGAGAAGAGCGGAGTCGAGGGCACGGGCCTGGGCCTGGCACTGTCGCGCGCCCTGGCCGAGAGCATGAACGGGCAGTTGCACGTCGAGTCGAGCCCCAACCAGGGCTCCACCTTCTGGCTTGAGCTGAGCCTGGCCTCGTCCTCAAGCTCAGTGCACATGGCCGACGCAGCGGGCCACTCCGACTCGCCAGGTAGCGAGGGCACAACGGGTACGGTGCTGCACATCGAGGACAACCCCTCGAACCTGCTGCTGGTCGAAAGCATCCTCAAGCATCGCTCGCACCTGCGCCTGGTCTCCTCACGCACAGGAGAAGAAGGCGTGCAGATTGCCCGCTCGCTGCAGCCTGATGTGGTGCTGCTGGACCTGGATCTGCCCGACATCCACGGCTTGAGCGTGCTCGAAAACCTGCGCCAGAACCCAGGCACCCAAAATATTCCCGTCGTCATCGTCTCGGCAGATGCCACGCGCTCCCAAATCACTCGCCTGAAGGAAAGCGGCGCCCTGGATTATCTCACCAAGCCACTCGATGTGGCACGCCTGCTGCATCTGCTTGATCAACTGCTCGAACACAAAAGCGATGTCGCGCCAGCCCACACCAGCTCCTAAACTACCGCAAGTAGTGGCAAAGCCCTCCGCCACCCCAAAGTTGGTGGCACTGGCCAAGATGTAGCAGTTCAGCCCGGCGGTTAAGTGATGGGCGAGATTGCGCAGTGGAGCGGCCAAGGCTTGGCCCATGAATATAATGTCTGAGAATCACAAGGGTGCGCGCATCCTGATTGTGGACGACGAGATGGCCAACATCCTGCTGCTGGAGCACATTCTGGAAGGGCAGGGTTATCACAACCACGAGAGCGTGTGCGACCCTCGCCAGGTGCTGCCTTTGTTTCTGGCCAACCCGCCTGACTTGATCTTGTTGGACATTCGAATGCCTTATTTGGATGGGTTTGCGGTGATGGACCAGCTGCGCCACCGCATCGTGGGGTCGGCGTATCTTCCCATCGTGGTTCTCACGGCCGACGTGACGCCCGAAGTCAGGCAGCGCGCTCTGGAAGCCGGTGCCTCGGACTTTTTAACCAAGCCCATCGACGTGATCGAAGTACTGCTGCGCATCAAGAACCTCCTGCGCACCCGCTTCCTGCACGTCCAAGTGCAAAACCAGAATCAGATCCTCGAAGAGCGTGTGCGTGAACGCACGCGCGAGTTGGAAGAAGCCCAGCGCGAGATATTGCAGCACGCGTCAAACTTGCACGAAGCCCAGCTCGAAACCCTGGAGCGTCTGGCCCTGGCCTCGGAATATCGCGACGATGACACGGGCCAGCACGTGCACCGCGTCAGCGAAAACTCGGCCCGCATCGCTCAGGCGATGCGCCTGCCCGAAGCCACCGTCGAGCTGCTTCGCAAAGCCGCGCCCTTGCACGACGTGGGCAAGATCGGCATCCCGGATGACGTTTTGCTCAAGCCGGGCAAGCTCACGCCCGAGGAGTGGAACATGATGAAGACCCACACCTTGATCGGCGCGGGCATCCTGAGAGGCTCGCGCTTCCCGCTCTTGTAAATGGCCGAGGAAATCGCGCTCACGCACCACGAGAAGTGGGACGGCACGGGCTACTCGCCTGGACTGAAGGAAGAAGCCATCCCTTTGTCGAGCCGCATCGTGGCCGTGGCCGATGTCTTCGATGCCCTGACTCACGAACGCCCTTACAAAAAAGCGTGGCCCATTGAAGAAGCCGTGGCCGAAATCCGCAACCAGCGCGGACGCCACTTCGACCCGCGCGTCGTGGACGCCTTTCTGGAACTGCCACACGAGAAGATGATCTAAGCCGCTTCGCCTGCGGGCGATCCGTCAATCCACAAAGTGTTCGTTGGCGCTGCAAGTACTTGCAGCGCCAATTTGCGTATCCTGAGACCCGGCGAGCGTTCAGTGCTCAGCCAAGAGCCATGGAAAAGCAAGACCGCCTGCGCCTGACCAGCCTCTCCTCGCGCGCGGGGTGAGCGGCCAAGATCGGCCCGTCCGATCTGGCGCACGTGCTGCGCTGCTTCACCTCCAACTCGTCCGACCCCAACCTGCTGATCGGGTTTTCGACTTCCGATGACGCGGGCGTGTATCGGCTCAGCTCGGAGCTGGCCTTAGTTCAGACCGTGGATGTGTTCACGCCCATCGTGGACGACGCCTTTACCTTTGGGCAGATCGCCGCAGCCAACGCGCTCTCAGACATCTACGCCATGGGCGCGACTCCGCTCACGGCGCTCAACATCGCGGCCTTCCCGCGCGACAAGCTGCCCTTTGAGGTGCTGGGCGACATCCTGCGCGGCGGCATGGACATCCTTAGCCAAGCCAATGTCGCTCTGCTGGGAGGCCACACCGTTGAAGCCGCTGAGCCGCTCTACGGCCTGGCCGTGACGGGAACCGTGCATCCTCAGCGCATCGCGGCCAACACGCGCGCCCGAGCCGGCGATGTGCTGCTGTTGACCAAGCCTCTGGGAACAGGCCTGATCTCGACGGCCATCAAGCGCCAGACCGCGCGGCCCGAATGGGAAGCCGCAGCCATCGCTTCAATGATCGGGCTCAACCGCCACGCGGCGCAGGCGATGCAAGTACTTGGCGTGGGGCCGGACGCTCCCGTCGGCGGCGCCACGGACGTGACGGGCTTCGGCTTGATTGGCCACGCCCTCGAATTGGCGCGTGGCTCGGGCGTTTCGCTGCGCTTGCACACGCAAAACCTGCCCCTCTTGCCCGGCGCTCGCGAACTGGCTCAGGACGACTCCAACGCTCCTGGCGGCACCACGGGCAACGCCTTGAGCGCCCAAGATGGCGAAGTCGATTGGCGCGTCCCAGAGTGGTGGAAGAATCTGGCCTGGGATCCTCAAACTTCGGGCGGCCTGCTGATCTCGGTGCGTGAGCGAGATGCGCCCAGACTCGAAGCCGAGTTGAATCGGCAGCAAGTACTTGCGGCGCGGGTTGGCCAAGTCGAAAAATCCAGAAGCGCCCGCGTGATTGTGGAGTAAAGAACCCCACCGCAAGCGGTGGGGCATTAACGACCACGACAAGAAGTGCTCGGTGGCATTGAGCCACCTCCCACTTCCAGAACTTCCGAGGAGGAAACAGACATCGAGTCTGTTCCCTCCTCCAGCCCATTCATCCCCGCCGCAAGCAGCGGGGCACTCTGGGCTACTTCGTAGAAGCGCAAATTGGGCGCTCGAAGACTGCTGCAAGTACTTGTGAGCGCTAATGGGTTTCGCTCGGGCGCGGGGCGTGTTAAAATCGCGCCGCGTTGCCCAGGCAAACGGAGGCAAAGCAAAGGCAAAATTGGGGAGGCGCTTCGGTTCTGGTGGGCCGCGCGGTCTTCAAAACCGTTGGATCCGCTTCAACGGATGGGCAGGTTCGATTCCTGTGCGCTTCCGCCTTTGCCTCTCTTGCCTGAGCCTTGCGCCGCACACAAGAAGGAATCAGGCGGCGCTCGATTTGCGAAGGGGCACGCGCTGTTTTCGGCGCGGCCACCAAGCCGTGAGAGCAACGCGAGAGTAACAAGTACAGACGACCGGAGCTTTAATTGATGCCCATCCACACTTTTCTTGAACCGCTTTTGCTGCAGGCCAGGCCCGACTTCCCGACCAACGTCACGATCAACAACTTCCCGACCTGGACCATGTGGGTCATCGCGGGCTCGCAGATCATCTTCGGCGTGGGCACCTTTGTGCTCGCCATTATCGCCGCCCTGCTCTTTGGCCAGGTGCGCCAGATGGTAGGCGAGGTGCAGAAGCATATGCCCTCGATGATGAACTCGGTCGATGACTCGCTCAAGAACGCCAAAGACATCTCGGATGACGCTGCTACAACGATTCACTCAGTTACGGGCACCGTCACCAAGGTCTCGAACGTGGTTGGCACCGTAGCCGGGCGGATGGAGTCGCCTGTGATCCGCGCGGCTGGCGCTCTGGCTGGCGTGGCGGCTGGGCTGCGCTCGGTGCGAGGCAAGAAGCAAGTCGTGGTCGATTCAGATGTCAAAGTCGTGAGGAGGAAGCGTGGCATTTTTCGCTAAGCGCTCGACCAGAGCCGTCATCAAGAACGACCCGCGCATCGTCGAAATCGACCGCGAGCACGCGCCCGAAAAGATTCTCATTGTCACCTCGCACCCCTTCGGCGCGGCCCTCAAGTACTTGCTGGCCGGAGCCCTGGCCGGAGCCGGAGCCACTTACTTCCTGCTCCGAGGCCGCCCATCACCCGCGTCCGCACAGGCCAAGGACGCCGTAGCCGAAGGCCTTTCGGCGGGCGGCGCCAAAGACGAGCGCGCTCTGCTGAGCCGTCTCACCTCGCTGCTGGGCCGCTTGAAGAACGTGGCGGGCACCGTGCGCGGCGTGGCCGAGTTCGCGGGCGATACACTCGGCCCGGCTGTTGCAGCCGCCATGAGCGAAGGGCGGCGCACCGCGCACGAGGTCGAGGAAGAGCTCAAGCGCGACATCGAAGAATCCAAGCGCGAAGCCGAGGACGCCGCCAAAACCGAGGCCAAAGCCCCACCCGAAAAGAAGCGCGACGAGCATTGATCGCGCGAGACAACAAAAGCCGCCGCTTCAAGAGAAGCGGCGGCTTTTGTTTGATGAATCAAGGCAAAGGCAGAGGTTTGGGCTCGCTTGTCATCTCGCCCTCTGTGTCCCATCGGTAGTAAAGAACCCCACCGCAAGCGGTGGGGCATTAACGACCACGACAAGAAGTGCTCGGTGGCATTGAGCCACCTCCCACTTCCAGAACTTCCGAGGAGGAAACAGACATCGAGTCTGTTCCCTCCTCCAGCCCATTCATCCCCGCCGCAAGCAGCGGGGCACTCTGGGCTACTTCGTAGATTCCCTCCGCCCAATATTGAACCGAGCGGTGAAGAATCAGGTAGCTGTAGCTTGGGTTGGATGCAGCTTCTCTGGCTTTAGCGAAGTGAGCAACTCGCAGAAACGCCTCTTCCTCGGAGATGCCGCAACGCGAAGTCATCTCGGCGACGATGCGCCTGTAGTAGTTCCTCAGAGCCTCGTCGTCCACGAAATCGAAGTTCATTTCCTTAGTGGCGCGAGGTGCAAGTACTTGCATCTCACGCCTTGGTCAAATCCACTTGCAGCAGCAGCACATTGTTCTGGAGCGCGGCTTGGCGCGTGGATGGGTGCCTGAAGATTTCGCGCTCCATCTTGAGGCAGGGCAGGCACCAGTCGGCGCGAAAGTCCAGCACGACGGGGCGGCCCTGCGATTGGGCCTGCTCCAGAGCCGCGAGAGTGGCGGGTGGCCAGGCTTCATTAGGCTGACCCGGGGTGCTCTGCTCGGCGGCCACGGCTTGCGTGGAGTTCGAGGGCACCGATTTCACGGCGAGAACGGCGTAATAAAGCGCGGCCAGAACCAGAGGCACGGCGAAGATCTTCTTGGACTTTTCCATCCAGGCTCCCGCACGCGGCAGCGACTTGGCCGAGCCCGAGAAAGTCCCCAGCAAGAGGTAAGGCAAGCCCAGCCCCAGCGAGAGCACGAAAAACAGCGAGAAACCAAGCAGCACATCGTGACGCACGCCGACGTAAGTCAAGAGCGCGGCCACCACAGGCCCGACGCACGGCGCGGCCACCACGCCCAGCAGAGCGCCCATCCCGAGCGCGCCCAGGGCGCCCTTCTTGGCTCCGGCCTGCGACATAGCCCAGCGCGGCGGATTCAAGGTGAACAGCCCGAACATCGAAAGCCCGAGCCCTCCCAGCACCAGGGCCACGAAGCCCAGCACGTAGGGGCTCTGCATCGTCGAACCGAACAGGCTGCCCGTCAGCGAGGCGAACACGCCCAGAGCGGAATAGACCAGCGATAAACCCAGCACGTAAAACACAGCCAGCGTGAATGTCTTGCTGGTGCGCCCTTCGCTCTGCGTCCCGAAATAGCCGACCGTGATGGGAATCATCGGGTACACGCACGGCGTCAGGTTCAGCAGCAGGCCGCCCACGAACACCAGCACCAGCTGAAGCCACAGCGGAGCGCCACTCAAACGCGAGCCCCAATCGCCCGCGCTGCCCTGCTCTTGAGCCAGGCCCTTCTCGGTACGCAGAGCCTGCATCTTGGCCTGCATCGAGCTCAGGGTTAGTTCCTCGCCCGCGCGCAGGTCGCTTCGCTCGCGGCCAGCCGCATCGAGGAACACCAGAGTCGGCAGGCCCTTGACGCCGAAGCGGTTGCGCAAGGCCACGGCATCGCCCTCATCCGAGCCGCCCGCCGGACTTGCAGCGGCCTTTGAGCCCGTTGCAGCACCAGATTGCGCCTTCCATTTGAGCGTGACCGGAGGCAGGCACGACTGCTCGTTGCAAGCCTGATACTTCAAGGTGCCCGCGACTGAGGCACCTTTGTAAGCTGAGGTAAAGCTCAGCGGAACATGAACCTGAACCGTGCCTTGATACACCTTGAGCGGCTTGGGGAAGAACGAAAACTGCTTCAGAGTGGGCGCGGGATAGCTCGGCTTGCCGATCTTGAGGCCCGAAACCTGGCCTACAAGTACTTGAGTGGCGATCAAATAGCTCTCGGAAGCGGGGTTGGCGTTGATGTGGAACGGAGACTTGATGCTCAGCGCGACAATCAGATCCGCGTGCGCGCCCGCCTTAGCCGCTCCGTTGAGCCGAGCCGAGACAGCTACGACTTCGCTGCTCGGCGCAGCAGCGCCAGGCGGTGTGAACTGCGCCTGTGCTAATCGTGGCCACGCTCCTGAGCTCAGGGCCAGCCAGAGCACGCACCACAACCAGAGCCCAGGCCCGCCTCGCGAAAGTCGCGAGAGTTGAGTAATCTTTTTCATCGTTTTCCATTGAAGCCGCCCGACTCATTCCATTCGTCAGGCGGGGCAAGTACTTGAAGCTCAACTGCACACGCTTCGTAAGCCTCGCGGTTGCGCCGATGTTCTGCTCTGCAAGTGGCTTCAGGCGGGCACGTGACTGGCTGGGCTTGTGCCTTAGAACCCAGGCCAACTCAAGGAACCTCACATGAAGAGAAAGATCATCGCAAGTGCCGCAGCTGTGCTGAGCCTGCTGCTCGCCGTGCCTCTGCTCGCCCAGAATCCTGGAGGCAAGAGGAGCAAGACGCCCTCAAGCAGCACGACGAGCCCAACCAACATCGGCAACGTCAGCAGCACGGGCCAGTCGCTCATCTATAAGCGTCCCAGCAAACGCCGCCACCTGCGCTCCAGCCCCAGCGACATCGGCGACATCAGCCGAACCCGAACCTCGCTGCGCTACAGGGGCCGCAAGCACCGCTCCAACAAGCGCTCCCACCACACAACTCAGCACCGCAGCAGGAAATCGCCGCGGCGCTGAGTCAGCGGAGCTCAGCCAAACTCGGGGCCACAAAAAGCGGCAAGTACTTGATCCCAAGTACTTGCCGCTTTTGCGCTAAAGCCCTGGCCTCTTCAATACTGCTCGTCCGGCTTTTCATACATCACGTCCGTCCTCAGCACATACTTGCGCCCGCGCTCCACCGGCGCGCCCTCATGCCTGAGATGATGCAGGAACAACAGGGCCATTCCTGCGCGCGGCTCGATGCTCATCTCGCCGTGCGGGTAGCGCAAATCGAACTTGGTCGCGCCGCCCCCGAAGCCATCGTTGAGGTAGATCATAAACGTGACCTGCGAGTGCTCGCCGTTGGCTCGGATAAAGGCGCCGTCGTAATGAGCCGCGAAGGTCTGGCCCACATCGTAGCGGTAGAATCTCCAGCGCTCGTTCAGGCCCAGAACCGCGCAACCCTCGACGGAAGACGAAGCTAAAGGCCGCAGCCGAAGCCACAAGCGCGAGGAGAGCGCTTCGTCGTCCCAGATCACGCGGTCGTTGTTGCGCACTTCGGGGCGACGCATCGCGCCCAGCGAAGTGTTCACCAGAGCTTCCTGGTAGCCTCGGTGCTCGCTTTGCGCAATAGAAGCCGCGCATTCTTCGGGCGAGAAGAAGCCGTCAATGGTCCAGATCGAGCCTGGCACAACCACACGCGCTTGAAGTTCTTGGGGTTCGGGCATGAGCTAATGGTGCCCTAAAGCCTGGCTGCTGTCAAAGAGGCCGGGCAGTAGCGCATTGGGCGTTTGAAGGGTATTACAAGTACTTGTAGGACTTATTGCTAAAGTATAGGGATTGAACTGCTGCAGTAACGCGCGCGCAGAGCACAATTAGCATCAGTGGCCACCTCATGCTGTTGTTAAAAGCGGCTGGCCCCGTAAGAGGAGACAAGATGAGATTCACGCCGTTGGGCAAGTTGGTCGTGTTGATTCTGGCGATGGGAGCTGCGTTGGGCGTGTGGCGCTATTGGAACAAGCTGGCGCCCTCAGCAGCCGTCAAGTCGTCTGGCGTGGTAAGCAAGATCCAGCTGCCAGGCGAGAATGGTCAGAGCGTGCCGGGCACTTCGCCGGGCTCGTCTGTGCCCAGCGTGGCGTCGGTGGATGTGGCTGGAGGGTGCAGCGACAAGCCCGAGGTGCGTCTGCTGGGCTACGCTTGGAACGCTCAGATGGGGTTGCACGTGGCCAACGGAGGCGCGCGAGCGGCTCAGAACAGCCTGATGTGCAGGCACGGCGTTAACCTGCGCTTCGCTCGCCAAGACGACAACGGCAAGCTGCAGGAAGCTCTGGTCTCCTTCGCGACCGAGCTGTCGCAGGGCAACAAGAACCCGACCAAGGGCGCTCACTTCATCGCCATCATGGGCGATGGCTCAGCAGCCTTCTTAGCTGGCCTGAACAAAGCTCTGGCGCGCCTGGGTCCGGAGTATCAGGCCAAGATCGTGGACGCCATAGGCTACTCGCGAGGCGAGGACAAGCTAATGGGGCCGCCCGATTGGAAGGCCGACCCCAACGCCAGCAAGGGCGGCCTGGTCGCGGGCGTGCTGCGCGATGGCGATTGGAACATCGCTCAGAAGTGGCTGGGCGACAACGGGCTCAAGACCAACCCCGACGAGAAGACCTACGACCCCGACGCCTTGAACTGGGTCGCGGCCAACGATTACCTGGACGCCGCCGAGAAATACATCACGGGTTACTCCGAGACGCGCCCCGTGGTGCGCAACGGCCAGCCCACGGGCGAGACCAAGCAGGTCTCGGTCAACGGCGTCGTGACGTGGACGCCGGGCGACGTGAACATCGCGACCAAGAAGGGCGGATTGGTCTCGATCATCTCGACCAAGGAATATTCCTCGCAGATGCCGTGCGTTATCATCGGCATCGACAAGTGGATGAAGGACAACCGCGCCACGGTACAGAACATGATCGCGGCCATCGGCGAGGGCGGCGACCTGGTCAAGAGCAGCCCGGCTGCACTGGACAAGGGCGCGGCCATCAGCGCAGCCGTGTACAACGAGCCCGGAGCCGGAGCCGATTACTGGAAGAAGTACTTCCGAGGCGTCACCACAACCGACAAGCTGGGGCTCACAGTTGAGCTGGGCGGCTCTTCGGTGAACAACCTGGCCGACAGCCTGCTGTCATTCGGGCTGGCTCCCAACTCGGCTAATCTGGTCGCGGCCACCTACTCGGTCTTTGGCGATCTGGTGAAGTCGCAGTATCCCGAGCTGGTGCCTTCGTTCCCAGCGCCGGACGCGGTGATCGACACTTCTTATTTACAGGGCGCGGCCAAGACCGCTCAGATTTCCTCGTCCACGGTCGCTCAGGCCGCGCCAACCTACAAGCCTCAGCGCTCAGCTCAGAACTCAGGCAGCGGCCAGGGTAACGGCAATGGAGGAGGGAACGGCGGAGGGAACCAGCCGCGCATCGTGAGCAAGCGTGCGGTGAACATCTCGTTCAACCCGAGCTCGGCTGCGTTCACGCCTCAGTCGAGGGCTCTGCTGGAGCAGATCTCGCGCGAGTTGCTGGTGGCAGGAGGCACGGTCATCGAGATCCACGGCCACACCGACAACCAGGGCAACAACCCCAAGAAGAGCTGGGAGCTTTCCAAGCAGCGCGCCCTGGCCGTCGAGCACTGGCTGGAGCGCAGGGCTCCGGTCAACTTCCCCTCGGGCCGCATCCAGGCTTACTGGCACGGCGAGGAGCAGCCCCTGGTGCGCGCCAACACGCCCGAAGCCTGGGCCAAGAACCGCCGCGTCGAACTCGTGCTGCGCTCGGCAGCGTGAGTTACGGAGCGTGTGCAAGTACTTGAAGCTTCAAGTACTTGCACACGCTCCGTGAACAAACAAAACCACAAGGAACATCATGGACACTCAAGTCCAACCCAAGCCACCCACCGATGAGGACGCCTCGACTCCGGCTCCTCTTGTCATCGCGGGAGGAGACGCTGATGCGGCTCTGCACACGGGCGATCTCAAGGGCCGCGACACCAAGGAGGCCGGCGTGCCCGTCACGCCCGCGCGCCCGAAGTCGCCGGGGCGCAGCTTCCTGGCGGCCTTCTCGCCCAACCGCGCCGTGGCACCTTCAGCGATGCTTATCATCGCGCTGGTCGAAGCGGGGCTGGCGATTTTGTTCTGGCTCGCCTCGGCCTCGACTTACCACGTGCTGCCGCGCCCAATGGAAGTGCTGGCAGCGCTGCAGAAGCTGTGGCTCACGATGGGGCTGGGTCAGGAGCTGGCGTCTTCGTTCGGCATGAACTTGCAGGCTCTGGGCTGGAGCTCGCTCATCGCTCTGACCTTGGCTTACTCGACCGTGCTGCCCTTCATGCGGCCCATCGTGGCGGCCATTGCGCGTGGGCGCTTCCTGAGCACGATCGGCTTCAGCTACGTCTTCGCGCTGTACTTCGGCGGCGGCCACGCGCTCAAGACGGCGTATCTGGTGTTTGGCATCACGGTCTTCTACGTGACCTCGATGGCCGCTGTGATCGCCGCCATTCCCAAAGGCGAGTTCGATCACGCGCGCACGCTGCAGATGAGCGAGTGGCGCGTCGTGTGGGAAGTCGTGATTCTGGGCACAGCGGATCGTGCCTTCGAAGTGCTGCGCCAGAACGCCGCCATCGGCTGGATGATGCTGACCTTAGTCGAGGGCACCGTGCGTCAGGAAGGCGGGCTCGGCGTGCTGCTGCTGAACCTGAACAAGCAGGTCATGCTGGCCGAAGTGTTCGCCGTGCAGATCGTGATTCTGCTCGTCGGGCTGGGCCAGGACTTCCTCATCGGGCTCATCCGCCGCGCGGCCTGCCCCTATGCCGATCTCACCCTCGAACGAAAGTGAACAAAAGGATGAAGGCGGAGGGATGAAGGATGAGAATCATGGCCGCAAGTACTTGCAGCGGCTCTTCATCCCTCCGCCTTCAGCCCTGAGGTGACTATGGATGTTTACGCGCACGAGTGGCACGAGACGCTGCTCAAGGTTTCGGATGTCTCGGTTTCCTACGACCGCCAGCCGGTTCTCAAGAACGTGAACCTTGAGGTCAAGAACGTGGTGCGGCCCGGCCAGACGCAAGGCCAGGTAGTGGGACTGCTCGGGCCTTCGGGCGTGGGCAAGACCACGCTGTTCCGCATCCTGGCCGGCCTATCCAAGCCCGACAGCGGCACGGTCTTGATCGACGCCGACCAGAAGCCGGTTGAGCGCGGCTTAGTTGGAGTGGTGGCCCAGAATTACCCGCTGTTCGCGCACCGCACCGTGCTGGGCAACCTGCTGGTGGCGGGCGCTCAGGCCGGGCTCAAGGGCCAGGCGGCGCGAGCCAAGGCCGACGAGTTGCTCAACAGGTTCGGGCTTGGTGGCAGCGGTACAAAGTACCCTTCGCAGCTTTCGGGAGGGCAGAGGCAGCGCGTGGCCATCGCGCAGCAGTTCATGTGCTCCGAGAGCATCTTGCTGATGGACGAGCCGTTCTCGGGCCTGGACTTGATGGCGCAGAGCGAGATCATCCACTTCATCCAGGAGATGTCGCAGCAGGACGAGATGAAGACCTTCATCATCGTGACGCACGACATCAGCGCGGCCATCGAAGTGTGCGACACGCTCTGGCTGCTGGGCCGCGACCGCGACAAGAATGGAGCGCTCATTCCGGGAGCGCGCGTGCAAGAGACTTACGACTTGATCGAGCGCGGCCTGGCCTGGCACCGCGACGTGACGCTCACGCCCGAGTTTTTGCAGCTGCGCCAGGAAATCCGCGCCATCTTCCCCAGGCTTTAGAAATTTGCCACGGAGCAACATCAAGTCTGAGAAAATAGCATCCGCAAGTACTTGCAGAACTCGCTTGCGGCTCTTGTGGGCGTGTGGGTGAAAGATTGAGCATGAAAGGCAACCGCTACCTGTCGGCCTTCAAGGAGCAGCACAACTTAATCGGGCTCTCGACTGCCGTGGCCGCTTCGATGGCGCTGATGAACCCGCTTCCCCTGCTCGTCGGGCTGGTGGCCGAGGCCGCGTACCTGATGTTCTATGCCGATTCGCGCTGGTATGCGGCTCGCCTGGCCCGCCGCTTCGATGACGACGTAGCCAAGCGGCGCGAGGAGCTGCGCCTCCAGATCTTCCCCCAGCTCTCGCCCGCGATGCGCGAGCGCTTCGAGCGCCTCGAAAACGTGCGCCGCGACATCGACCACCAGGCCCAGGACGACGCGCAGTGGTTCCGCGAAGTGCTGCGCAAGCTCGACTTCCTGCTCGAAAAGTTCCTGCACTTCGCTTCCAAAGAAGCCCAGTTCCGCGACTACCTTCAGGCCGCGCGCAACCAGGCTCAGCCCAGCAGAAGAGTGAACGCGCCTCCGCACAGCGTCCGCGCAGCTATTAACTCAACGCTCAACCCGGTTCCGCCCGCGCCCCGTTCGAGCCTGCCCAGCAGCTTGCCCGGCTCAGGCTCCGGGCCTTTAACCGCGCGCGGCCTGAGTTCCAATGGAGCTTCCAACGGGCCCGACCTGGCGAGCACGAGTTCAGTTGCCGATGCAGCCACGCGTTGGGTGCGCGAGACGGTTGAGATCGTGCAGCAAAGCTACGACGGCAGCATCGCACAGATTGCGGCGCAAGCAGAGCAGGCTCGCAAAGATAGTGATGATGTGACGGGAGCTGTGCTGGAGAAGAGGCTTGAAGTGCTGAAGCGAAGGCGCGAATTCGTGGGCCGCATCGGGCGCATCCAGATCAACCTGGATCATCAGCTGGCCTTAGTTGAGGACACCTTTGGCTTGATCTCAGATGAGTTGCGCGCCCGCCCACCCGAGCAGGTTCTGGCCGACATCGAGGACGTGGTGTCGCAGACCAACACCATGACGCAGCTTCTCGAAGAGGTCGCGCCGCTGGAGCAGCTGCTGTCGCATTGAATGTCGCATTGATGTCGAGCGTGGCACGTTAAAGTACTTGTATGGGACTTCAAGACGCACTCCGCAAGGCCGCCGGCCTTTTGATCGAGCAGCAGGTCGAGCGTCACAACGCGCCTCCCAGCGACGCTAAGATGGACGCGCTGCTGGCCACAGCCGAGGCCACCAGCCGCGATCTGGAAGCCGTTCTGGACACGCCGCCTCGCCCCACCGTGGACGAGTTGCTGGCCCAGAACGGCCTCAAACCGCGCACGCACCCGGGTCCCGCAGCGCCAGCCACCGTAGCCTCGCCAGCGCCCAAGACAGTCGAGCAAATCGTGCGCGATGCCCACGGCCCGAACTTAGATGAGATCAAGGTCGGCGAGGGCAGCATCGGCAAGCCCGGAGTTCCGGCTAAGCCCAGCGAAATCTACGAGGCGGCCAAATTGCCCGCGAGCCCGTTCACGGCTGAGCAGATGCTCGAAATGTTGGCCTCGCTGCCCACCGAGCTGCCCCTGGACACGCGGCGCGCCACGATCAAGGTCACGCTGGGCGCGCTGGGCAAGAGCATGGGCGCCACGCCCGAGACGATCGTAGCCGACGCCTCGCGCAAGATGGCGGCTCTGGCGGCTTACAACGATCATCTGGCCAAGCGCACGCAGGAGTTCGTGGCCCGCGAAGAGGCCGCCATGCTCGAACTGCAAAAGCAAATCGAGGCCAAGAAGCAGGCCATCATCGAAGCCAAGCACGCCCAGAGCCAGGCCCTGCAGATGAGCCGAGCCGAGTCCGAACGCCTGGACGACGTGCTCGAATTCTTCTCGCTGGACTTGCCTCCGAGCAAATATGCGCCGGGCGCTCCAGGCACAGGCGCGCCGCCAAGCGCGGGAGCTCCAGGCAACAAGTCTCAATTGGGAGCTTGAAGTTCTATCGGCGAGTTGCCCTCGTGGTGATCCTTTGGTTGTGCCCTCGTGGTTCTGCCCTCGACTGAAGTCGGGGCTGAGAGCCTTCGGCTAACTGTCCGCCTGCGCGGACAACGCCATTGCAAGTACTTGCAGGCGATGAGCGTCTGCTGGCGGACAAGGATTTGCGTTGAGATTGTCCGCGCAGGCGGACAGTTAGCCGAAGGC
>JAABUM010002119.1_pt1 | contig 27554 bp, 48 predicted proteins | sample 5559161 | NCBI WGS metagenome assembly JAABUM01 (sample SAMN10711868, study PRJNA513369) | rock metagenome | isolation source: Antarctica rocks | place: Antarctica: Victoria Land, Siegfried Peak nord
CTCGTTGATAACCGTATTGAAGGAACAACATGGGGTTTGTTTGGGAGGTCCAGGCTGCGCAGCTCACGCAGCGCCCAAGCCTCCGGCAGCAGCCCCTCACTGCCATAGAGGAGTCTAGGTGAAGATTCAGGGGCATGGTAGCATTGCGGAGTCAGCGCGCCCGTGCGACTGGATCAGAGGAGGAGGAAGTGCGCCACCCACCACCCCCCTCCATCAGCTACGGCCCGCACCGCAGCCCCGCAGCGGAGGGTGCTGCAGCAAAACAGCCGCAAAGAGCACGTGGTCATTTGCCGAGCGGCTGCGCACTGCGATCCATTTCGGACACAATCGTCGATTACAGCGCGCAGGGGGCAGGTGCAAGGAAGAGCTGCAGGCCCTCACCCGCAGCGTGCGCAGACTTGCCAGCCGGCTTATGACCGATGGCACGTTCACCAGTCAGGAATCACTGGGGCTGTTGCTTCGTCAACTATTGACAGTTTGATTGCGTTTCAGACCTCACCCGCAGCGTGCGCAACCTCGCCAGCCGGCTGATGGCGGCAGCAACGGTCACAAGGCAGGGCGCGCGGCTGTGCGCGATGGCGGGAATCGCCGTCACCTCCAGCCGCGTGAGTCCCGTCAGCGCGCACAGCCGCGGGAATCGGGCCTCCGCGCCCGCCATGTTGGTCTGAGCAACACGGAACAGAACAAATTGGTTTCTGGATCGCAGAGCCGCCGCGGCGTTTGGGCCGCAGGAGTCGCTGCGGCAGGGTTGGTGCAGTGCAGCCGTCTCCGGCAGCCAGACGTTCGTGTCTGTCTGGCGAGCTGCTCACTTCTCCCCTGCCACGGAGCATCGCCTCGGGATCGCATAGCCATGAAGTCGTGCGACACACAGCCAGAAGGCAGGCTTTGGTTCCGGGAGGGCGGAGCCGCACATCGAAGCGGACATCGCGCATCGCGGCCACCAGCCACGGCTGTGTGGAGTCCGTCAGCAGGTCGAAGGAGCGGTGCTCGAAGGTGGCGCCGCTCAGTCGCACCTCCACATGCTGCAGCCACGCCGACAGCATGCCCAGTATTCTCGCCTGCGCGCAGGCAGGCACAGGCTCGCTCACAGGAGCAATGCCAGCGGTGGTGGCAGCCATCCACATCTGGTACCAGAAGGCACCAGAACTGCCGACAGGCGATCTCCACAGCCAGGCAGTCAGAGGCTGGGCAAGGCGCGGCGCAACTCACCAGGCTGAACTCGGCAAAGTGGCGGCTGGTGGTGAGGCGGTAGGGCATGCTGCCGCCGGGCGGCAGTGCCATGCCAGGCGGTGCGAGGATGTTCATGTGCGGCGGCGCCGAGGGCGTGCCGGCAAAGACGCGCAGCCCCGCGACGCCTGCCGCGCGGAGCGCCAGCCACTCCAGCTGCGGGCTGCGGACGCTGTCGTGCAGCCGCATCAGGTTGAGCGGCAGCGTGCCCCACACGCCGGAGCCCTGGCGCAGTAGGTGAAGCAGCAAGTACATAAGTGGTTGCTACGTGGAGCAGTGTTGCAACGTGATGCAAGACAGGGCCGCAGGCAACAGGTTGACACAGCTCGGAAGTGCGAAAGATGTTCATGACACACCTGCGGCGGGTACGTCAGCAGCTGGTACCAGCGCTTGCACACGCGCAGGACGGCATTCTTGCTGGCGAAGTCCACGTGGCTCAGGATGTGGCACAGCGCCTCCTCTGCGGCACGCGCATGTGCGCGTCAACATGGTGCCACGCCACGCATTTTTTACAACCAATGTTTGGTCAGCTGCAGACGCTGCACAGGCTGTTTCCGATGTCGTGTTCGACTCCAGTCTGTAACCGTGCTGCAAGCTGCAACTTGCCATTGTTCGATGAACTTCAACGGCGCAACCGTCCAGGCGCCACTGCAGGACTTTGGTGTAACAACGCATCCAGGACTGGTTACCAACCTGGAAGGTCGTTGATGCCGAAGCCCATGACGACCATCTCAGCTAAGCTGGTTATTCCCTTGTACAGGCGCGAGTGCGGTCTTTCAGTCCTTCAGATCACATCCGACCAGAGAGCTGCAGAGCACGTCACATCCGTACGCCGACGCGCTACAATTCGGGTGTTGTTTTCTCTGATTCGACTGCGCAGGCTGTGCAATTGGTTCTCCTGCCAGCTCCTGTCGTCCTGTGCAAGCGCAGATCTTGGAGTCCCATCGGCCATCACGGGACTCTCACCACAGGAAGCTGCCCCAGCAGAGGCCGCGTTGTCATAGGTTGTTCGATGGATGCTCGATTGGCACCAGTTTAGTCATGATGTGAGCATGTTATGCGCTTGCTTTCCAATACAGCAGAAGCTCAGCAAGCTCAAGCAAAGTTCATTCCAAGTCAATTACAGGCAGTCACAATATCGATAGCAAGTATCAACACTGAACAGCAGGCACTCAGCAGAGCTCAGCAACCAGTCAGCAGCAGCCAGGCAACAAAAACCAAGGAATGGTCGGAATCTTTTCATCAGCACGCCGCAAGGGAGGCGGCGAATTGGTCCAGAAGGTCAGGCAGACGACGCAGGCCACAGAAAGTTCTGGCATAGGGGGAGCCACCCAATTCATCTCAGCAGCCAGCGACCAAGTCCCAGCGCGCAGTCTGCCGGCAGCCGGTCGCGAGGATGCGCCAAACGTGTCCACATCGGGCGTCGTCTACCAGGCATCTCAGCCGTGCGCAGACGCCTTCGTATCGGAGGTAGGATCCTTTGCAGACACTCGCGAAAAGGTCATTCGATGACGTCGTTTGACCGAACCTGGTGTGGCCGGGTCATAGGGACTTATGCTGTGTTGCATCCGATCGTACATCGAAACTGCAGCCACATTTGATGCGCCTGCTTGCGGCGCTCTGCTGCTCTCGCTGGGGCCATTTTGGCTACCCGGACGTGTCGTGCTACGGAGTCAAACTGGCGGCAGCCGCAATCCGGATCAGGCTGCAAGACGCGCCCCGATCACCTGCACGCCGTCCAGCATGCATCTCAAAGTTCCTCCTAGCCTACTGGCGGCCGGCAGCATGCAGTAGCCTTGCAGCTGCTGTTGGGTCGGAAGCGCTCCTCCTGGAGCATAGCACGACTAGTATGAGTCTCCATTAACAAACCTGGTGCAACTGGTGCAGAGCGTGACCAGCGGCGCGCGGCCGCACGTGTTCGCTGCGACGATGACCAGCGAGCCCAAGGCGCACGGGGCGGACTTTCTGCGGCGCAACCTGCACAGGGAGCTGCAGGCGCAGATCACCGCCTGCAAGGGCGATGTGCTCACGGCCTTCAAGTGAGTCTCCAGCCCTGAGCCTGGATCGTTCGATCTCCTTGGCCGTCTCTAGCTCCTTGATGCATGCACTGCCTCGTCGATCGATACCAGGACCCTGTTCATCTTGTCGAAGGTGGCGCACCACTGTTACTGAGCGGTGGTTGACCACCAAGGCAGTCAAGTCCTGCAGCGTCACTTTGTGGGCATTCCACAGGACGTTGGAATACTTTCCTCTGAGGGTCCAGCATCTGACGTTTCACCTGCACTGCCCTGCTGCAGGGCGACGCTCGCACAGCTGGACCTGAAATTCCGGGCGCTGCACATCTACAACAGCCACGTGCTGGACGGCACGTACATCGCGGCGGCGTACGTGGACTTCGCCGGTAGCACGCTGTACCTGGCCAGCAACGGCGGCTGCCGCGCCGTCGTCGCCACCCGCGATGCGCTCGGCCGCTCCGAGGTCGCCCTCGAGCTTGGGCGGCCGTCGGCGGCGGACGCCTCGGCCGGCAAAGCAGCAGCGCAGCAGCAGCGGCCGGCGCCTCCGTCGGTCGCGCGGCCGGCGGGCGCCGCGGGCCTGCACGCCAGTGGCGGCCGCCTCGGCGATGAGGGCCTCGCCAGCATGCCGCTGAACGGCGACGTCGAGTCGATCATCCTCGGCAGCGCCGGCCTGTGGCGCGAGCTGCCGGCGGCGCAGGCGGCGCTGCGCGTCGCGACTGCCGCCAGCTTCTCGCCGCACGCGATGGGCGGCAACGCCGCGGCGCTGCTGGCGCAGACGGCGCTGCAAAACGTCGCCACGCGCGTGTCCAAGACCTCCGACCCGCGCATGGCCGTCCTCAAGGTGTGTTTTTGAATCACGCTTATATTCAAGTTTTGCTGACTCTCAATGTCTTGCTGACCCTCAATTCCTGTTGTCTCTCCTTCCAGGGTCCTCCTAGTTTGTGGTTCTTGTATCGGAGGCCAACCTATTTGAAGATGTAAACAGTTTCTGACGTTTCGCTTCATCACCTGCGCAGGATGCGGCCACGCTGCAGCAGCTGTGGACGGGCAGCAAGCGCAACTACAAGTGGGGCGGCCGGCAGCCGCTGCGACGCCGCCGCGGGGACGTGCACGGCGACCTGACCACCGTCGTCATCCGCTTCGACTGGGCAGGTGCGTAGAAAGCCCCCTGCGCTTCACCACCGGAGTGGCAAGTGGGCCCTGACGTCTGTGCTTGTGTGTACGTCACCTGATGTTCCGTCTCTCCTAGTCACTGGTGCTGACATGGTGCTGACATCCCACCCATTGATCTGTCGCAGGCAAGACGACGCTGCCGCGCAGCAGCCTGGTGTGCAAGAAGCAGGCGTGCGCCGGCTCCACCGTACCTCGCTCCGCTTCCGGCGCCTCCATCGCCTCAGCGGCCTCCTTCGGCAGCTTGCGCGTCGCGGGGCGCGCATCCCACTGGGACGCCGTGCGGGCACACTTCCTGTACCGGCGGGCGGCCTCGGCGGCGGCCCGCGACGCCTGGTACGCCGCCGTCGAGGCGGCGCAGGCGGCCGCCGCGCAGCTGCGTGCGGCCGCCGCGGCCGAGGCCACGCAGCAGCGGGCACAGCCTGCGCAGCAGGCAGCGACCCAGCCCGCTGTGCCCGCGCCCGTCGATAGCGGCAAGGCGGCGGGCGACGCTTCCATCGCCATCCGCGTGGTCGCCAGCGCGGCGGCCGCACCGAGCGCGCCGTCAGCTGCCGCCGCAGCGGACGCGTTGGCGACCGCAGCGGAAGACAAGGCGGCCCGGCGGCGGGCGCTGGCGACGACCAGCTACCGGCGGCTGACGCCCTCCAGCGCCAAGCAGATCCCTAAGGACGGCGGGATCTTTGCCTCGATGCGCGGCACGCTGCAGCAGATGTCAGTACACTGATGGGCGCAGCGCGGACAATGAACCAAAAAAGAGGTGGTGCTAGTGGTTTGTAGAGGGCAATATGCCAGCCCCGCAGCGATAGCGCACACAACGCAAAGTCAGTGAGGAATCTCTGGGCTGGGTAGGAAATTACAGTCGGCGGAATCCTCTTCCACACGGGTAGGCACTCCGCTGTCGCGGGATGTTCAGTGGCCGTATTTATCGGTGGGTGCGCTAGGCCGGTGATTGATTTGACAGAAACACCAAGGCATGTGATCCGGCCTGGCTGGCTGAAGTGCACGTACATATCGAAGAAGTTGCTGTGGAGCGAGCGGGGCCGATTTTTGACGGGGTAGACATTGATTGTGCTGTAGGCGTTGTAGGCTCAATGGTGCCCAAGTCGATTCCGTCAGAAAAAAATCTCGGGAATCCCCCAGTTTTGAATGTGATTGGCAAGCGATTGACCTGTTTTCTTCTCGCCATCAACTTGCCCCTGCCACCTCTAAAAAAATCTCGGGAATCCCCCAGTTTTGAATGTGATTGGCAAGCGATTGACCTGTTTTCTTCTCGCCATCAACTTGCCCCTGCCACCTCTACCGCCATACGCGTGCGCACTGCCTTTCATTGATGCCCTACACTGTTCCTTCTTCATGACCCTGCGCTGCTGCTTCCTATCTGCATCTGCACATCAGCTTCCTGCAGTTGCAAATGGACACACAAAGCGCCCTGCCCACCAAGGCTGCAAACTGTCTGCAGTTTCGGTCGCGCGACCTCGTCGATGTCTTTTGACACCTGCAAGGGTTTCGCGTGGCATCTGTCATCTCGTCTGCTGTCGTACCTCCCACACCGCCGTCTGCGACCGTCGCTGTAGCACCACTGTGCATCAAGACATTCAGTAAGACAAGCGCGGGGCTCTGCGCACTCTCCGGTCAGATCCGTTGCACGACAGGCTTACTCACGAGTCGAGGCAGGTTCCGGCTCAGCCTAGCGTCGCAACGAGACTCTTGTGGGGCAGCAGCTGTGTCCCACATGCGGTTCTGAGACTCTCGAAGTAGAGCGCGTGTGTAGCAGCCTGCTTCACGATCAAAGGCGGAGTTTGCGGGCCCGATCCGCAAGACGCAGGCCCTGCCTCAAGTTTGCTGTCGGAGCAAGCTGGCGGGAGACGGCAGGATCTGCCGTCGCTCAACTGACACAGGTGCATGGCTTTTCCGGCCATGTCTTCCCCTGACGCGTTGGCGGTCACCGCGACACGCAGTCCGTCCAGCCGTTGGAGCTCCGCGGCCTGCGGTGGCGGAGACCCTTCGGGCCTGCGTGCGCCGCAACGTCCGCCATCCTCGACATGTTGTCTGCTCGGGTCTTGCATGTGCATGCTTGCCACGGCAGCCGTTGAAAGTGGGCGACTCGGCTTTTTCAGTGCATGCACCGCAAAGCTAGTTACAAGTCACACGTAGCGCACGAGCACTGTCTGCAGCTTCTGCTGGCTGCGAGCGAGCTCGCAATGCTGAGATACGTGGCAGGGAGCCGCGTGCAGCGGTGCAAGCCGGCGGCACTGTCAGCCGCGCGGGCATCATGCATGCGGAATCCCGCCTGAGCAGGTGTGCCAAACATGATGCCTGCAAGCCACGGCCAGACTCGCAGACTTGCATTGACGTGCTGCAGGGCATGGAGGAAAGCCCGACAAAGCTCGCGGCCCGGCGGCAGGCGCGCGGCGACATTGAGTCGGCGGTGCGCGACACAAACTGCGCCGACTCGTGCAGCAGCCTGGACGGCTATGGCAAGCCCCCATACGGCAGCAGCGGCAGCGACGACGGCGGCGGCAGTCCCGGCGTGCTGGACTGGAAGTCGGACGCCAATGAGGCGGGAGAGGGTTTACAACCTTCAGATTCCGCCGGCGACCGGCGCGGCTGCTGGTGCAGCGGCGGCACGTCAGTCGCCCTCATCTGCCTGCTGCTCACGCTGAGCTCCTTCGTGGTGCCCAAGTCGAACGAGCACGTCGGCGCCGTCATAGGCCACGCGCAGCGCCTGGGCAGCCGTGCGAAGCAGCTCGGCGACCGTGCGCGGGAGGACGCCTCCTTCCAGAAGTCGGCGCTCATTGCGAAGATGCAGGGCAAGCGCCACTGCCGCGCGCCGCCGCGCACGCTCCGCGACGGCACCGTACAGAGGGTGCGCGTAGCTGGTGTCTCTATGGCCAGCCGCTTCATGAACACCCAGCCAGCCAGCCAGCTGGGGAGGGGGCCGCTGTGGCTTGTGCTATGTGGTGGACTCCTTCGGGTTTCGTCAAGATCGGTTCACTGGCCCACTGACTCTGATTTGACACTACAGCAAACTCGCCCTGCACACGCTTTGCCTGCAGCTACATGTGGCGGGCCTGGAGGAGAAGTATGTGATGGACCCGCCGAAGAACAGGGGGCAGTGGCTGGTGTCGGCGCGCTTTGACGGGCTGCTGACCATCATGACGCCCATCTACCCGGACGAGAAGAACCTGGCGCTGCTGCTCAACCAGGTGCATTCTCTTGCTTCTCCACATGCTGCAGCAGCAGCAGCAGCATGGCTGTGTTTGCGATGTGTTCCTCCTCAGGCGTGCTGTGGGCGCCAGGGGCTCAAGACCAGCTTTGTTGCTGGCTTGGCTCTCTTTACATCTCCTGCTGGGGACCGGGCCAGGCACATGACGCCAACCGCTCACCGGCGCTGCAGACAACGCTGTCTGCCACCAGCTTCCGTTGTCATGTGACAGATGATGCCGTGCCAAGGATGCCTCCCAAAACCCGGCAGCTGACGCCTGCGCTGACCCTGCGCAGCTGCGGAGCGCCAATCAGTTCCTCAACATGGACAGCATCAAGGAGTGGATCTTTGTGGCACCCAAGAAGACGGTGCCGCGTCTGGTCAACCTCCTGGAGGAGGAGCTCGTCGCCCTGCCGTGTGTGCTGGCGCGCAAGGTGAGCGATCTTGATCCCCAATCCCACTTTGTTCAACCTTGGTGGAGTCTCAGAAGGCGGTGCCGCGGCTGATCTACCTCCTGGAGGAGGAGCTCGTCGCTCTGCTCTGCGTGCTGGCGCGCAGAGCTGCCTCTTATGGTAGGGTGAGTCATCGACTTGAGAGGTTCGACGTGCATCTGGTTGATCCCGCTGCACAGCGGAGGCACTGGTGCAGGCTGGCAGGTGGGCGCTGCTGCCCTGGCGCGCAAGGCAGTTGCCTGCTTCTGTTCCGCCGCAACCCCCCTGTGGCATACTTCGGGGGGCGGCCTCTCCGCATCTGAGACGAAAGCGATACCTGCTGATGGCTTCTGCGCGCAGATGCGGGTGGTTGCGGACGAGGCCTGCGCGCCAGAGCTGCGCCCGTGGGCGCTGAGAAAGATCGCCGGCAACGAGGCGGGCGCCATTGACGGCTGGTACAAGCAGCAGCTCATCAAGTTGTCCTGCAGCTTCACGGTCCAGGTGCTGCGCCAACAAAGGAGGAAACCGCCTCTTCAATTCCCCTTGACGCCTTCCCTTTGGCGCTGCCATGGCAGCAGCCACTGAGCATCCGCAGGCGTGTGCAAGTGCTGAGACGCCCTGGGGTGACTCGCGCGCATGGCGCGCCCCTCCATGTGGCTGGTCACGACCTGGCTTTTGTCTTGAGAAGTTTCTGACCTGCGCGATCCCATCTGCGACTGAAGCGTCTCTCCATCAGGCAGTGAGGAACTGGCTCGCCCTCCCTGTATTACGCACACAGACGCCTTTTGCGCTGCATCGGTGGTCAGGTCGCTCGTGTCATCGCATCTTTCACGAGGAACAGCAAGGGCTTGTTTGACCGCGCCTGCCTCAAGCTCTCTGACCAGCAGACTCACTGCGAACAATGTCAGCACATCGTTCAAATTCTGCGCAGACGCCGTACTTCCTGATCACGGACACGGACACCTTCTTCCTGCGCGATTTCGAGGCGCTGGACCTGATGCACCAGGAGGAGGGCTGCAACGCGACCGCCGGCGTGTGCGACCTGCAGAAGCAGGTCAGCCCCTCTTCCTTGTACTCGAATGTAAGTTCGTATGCACAGCGACATGGCAGCGGGCGTGGCAGCCATGGAGAGGGGGCACGCCAGCCAAGGTTCCGTCTGCCTGGTCGGTGATGCCACGCAGCATGGAGCCGTCGCCACAGGTGCTGCCGCAGGGTGGGTGGCCGCCAGCATCCCAGCAGGACCATGACCATGAAGACGAGCCGAGCCAAGCGGGTGTCGTTATGGGCAGTTTTGGTCTGACAGGGCCCAGATGCCTGCAGGCTCGCAGCAGCCTCCTCTGAGCGCCACCCAGATCTCCAGCAGGCTACCAAAGCAGGCAATACCCATGCCGCCCCGCCCTCCCCTGCAGGTGCACTTCCGGGCGCGCAACGAGATGGCCAACATGCAGGTGGCGCACGAGCAGGAGCAGGTCGAGTGGATCTCGCGGAGCGCGCGCGTCCTCAATGTGAGTGCCTGCCAATGCTGCCTGCAGCATCTGGTCGCTTTCCCACCCATCTGCTGGCCCAGTCCCCTTGTTCCCCCTTGCATCACTTGCACATCTTGGCACTGCAGCGGTTGGCCAGCCACTGAACCTGGGGCTTGGAGATTGGTGCGCTTGGAGCTGCTGTGAAGGGGGCTTCCTATGCTGGGGGGCGACATGAAAACACCATGAGCATCGCCTAGCCAATGCTATCTGATGCGTCTTCACCAGAAGTGAAGGAAGGACCTGAACGAGACGCTCTTTCCGACAGAACGAGACGTTCTTCCTCCTCTTTCCTATCATAGCTGGAGGCTTCACACAACATGCTCCTTCTGCGGATATTGGTGTCGCTACCGGAGGCTGGCATGGACGCGATGGGCGTGACGCCGCAGATGACTGAACTCTTGCATTGACGGTTTCTCTCCTCCTTCTTGCAGATTACGGTGACGATACCGGAGGGCGGCATGGACACGATGGGCGTGACGCCGCAGATCATGAGCCGCGCGGTGCTGGACCCGCTGGCCGCGCACATCGAAAAGAACATGGCGCGGCCTAAGGAGACGTGGCGCGCCTACCTGCTGCGCGTGCATGTCGAGGGGCTGCGGGACCCGGAGAAGAAGACTCACGCCAGCTGGACGGTGCGCCACACTTTGAGTTCAGGACACACTGCCGGCTGTTTGGTGCACTTGAGGGTTCAGGGCACGCTGCCGGCTGTTCAGATCGCACGCAACACCCATCACCTGATCGAGCTGTTGTGCAAGTGCAGCCTCCTTGGCCTCGTGTTGTCCTTTGCTGCATTGCACCGGCCCAACGCCTCCAATCCTGCCTGCTGGCTGTTACACCATCTGTACGATGCAGGCATCCAGATGGTCAGCATCAGCCAGCCTGAGGTTTTGCTCCGATCAGAGCTGTGCACGCTGATGGGTGATTGCTGGCACAGGAGTATGACCTGTACTGGACGTTTGCGGCGCATAACAGTGAGTCACCGCTGCCCTGCGCACACAAATGCATACTGCCTTTCCTGCGCTGCTGCGGCCCCTAGTGTGTTCCGAAAATGCTCCGACTTGCCAGGCTCGTTTTCGCTCACGCGGGCACTGCATTCCTGCACTCCAAACAACAATATACAGTGCCTTCCTCCAGCGGCCCTCGTGCACACCAACCGCAAATGACGGTCTTTACGCCGCGCTCGCAGAGCTGTGGAGCAAGTACCACGAGCACGGCATCCTGCAGCGCACGGAGGCCAACCTGTGGTGGGAGGAGCAGTACGCGGAGTGGGACCCGTGCAAGAAATTTGACGACATGGAGCTGGACCGCGGCTACTGGGCAGTGGTGCAGAGCAGATTGAACATCTCCGCAGACCAAATCTGGACCAAATTAAAGCCGTGCATGCAACATTCGATCATGTCCGCCAGGCCGCTTAATGGCACAGAGGAGGCGGCGCCGGTATGACGGGGCAGCAGCCGCGGCGTGCCAAAGCCGCGTGCTGCAGGATGAGCGGCAGAGATGAGGGGTGTAGCATAGGGGCGGGTCAGCATCGTGATGCGGAGAGGACGCTCCACGTGCAAGTCGTGAGACGACGTAGCCCTCATCAGCAATTGACGAATTCTTACATGACTTCTAGGTAGGGTATTGCTGTTTGCGGTGTGCCGTGAACGCCCGGCCCGGGGACAGGCAGCAAGCGGCCACCGCGCGCCCGCATGCACGTGATCTGACTCTGCGGTCACCGAAACATTGATGTGGGATCTGTATGGCAGCAGCGCTGAGAGACAGCGACTGCTTTGTACCAAGTAACCGTCACTAGCCATGAACCGACTGCCCTTTCAGGCTGACAGGCGATGCCGATCAACGAATCAGGGATTTTCAGCACCCGCCCTGAGGCAATATAGCGACATGGCCGGTCTTGCAACAGAGGTTTCAAAAACGATTTGTATACATACAGTTCTTGATACATACAGAAAAGACGCTTGTGCAACGATGTCCTGCAGTCTTTCAGTGCACGAGGCTACACCATTTTGAGCTTGAAATTGTGGTTACCGACCGAGCAACGCTGAGTACGAGCATGCTGCAGCAGACGCAGGCCTGCAAGCTGGCTTCCTACTGCTAGGAATGATGCCGTTCTGCTGATTAGGGCTTGCAAGCACCCGTCGCCGCTGGCATATCGCTGCAAATCTTGCCACAGCCACGAGTTGTGCAGGCCCACAGGTGTGACGCTGTTCCCTCAGCCGCTGTGAGATGATCCTTGTCGCTATTCGAATGCATGTGCAGGCTCCGGTTGCAACTTTGGAGGAACATACCACCGCAGGACTTGCATGCAAAGGTTTTGTGCCCGATATGCGTTGTGCGCCTCACGCAAATGCATGAAGATACTTCAGCCACCTGTACACACTCTGGACCAGCCATAGACCAGCCTGACATGATCCTTCTGTTACGTCGTGCCAGGGCATGGCGGACAGCCAGCCCAAACACAGGCATGCATATGCGGACATCGAGTCGGCGGCGCGGGACGCCGCGTTCGCCGACTCCTGCAGCAGCCTTGATGAGTTCGGCAGGCCGTACGGCGGCAGCAACGGCGGCGGCACCAGCGCCAGGCCCTATGGCGGCGACGGCGGCGACGACGATGGCGGCGGCGGCGTGCTGGACTGGGAGCCAGTCGGGGCCGAACCCCCATCATCGACCCAGCAGCGTAGCCGCTGGCGGTGTCGCGGCGGCGCCTCCTCAATTGCAATCATCTGCCTGCTGCTGACGATGGGCTCCTTCATGGTGCCGGAATCAGAGGACGGCATCGGCGCCGTCGTAAAGCAAGTAAAGAAGATGCACGCCAACGCCGTCGAAGACGCGCAGTACCATGGCAAGGTGTTCATCGCGAAGCTGCGGGGGCAACGGCACTGCCGCACGCCGCCGCACGTGCTGCGGAAGAACGCCACCCAGCGGGTGAGCCGCCCTGCACCCATGGGTGCTCCTGTGGGTTTCTGATGAGTGCACAACATCGTGGTGGTCACCGGCAATGCTCCAGCAGCGCCCATTGCTTGTACAGCAGTGCACGAGACCGGCGATGCATTGCGCCCCTTTGTGTCCATGCTCGTTGCCGTCCTGTGGCGACGCCTCTGAGACGGCCCGACCGGCCGGCCGCTTCGTGCACCCAATGCAACATTTCTGTGCGGCCGCAGGTGCACATAGCGGGGCTGCACGAGGCGTATCGGATGGAGCCGCCGAGGGACCGAGGGCAGTGGCTGGTGCCGGCGCGCAAGGACGGACTGCTGACCATCATGACGCCGGTCTACCCAGACAACGAGACCATGGCGCTGCTGTTCAACCAGGTGCGTCTTTCTTGAGAAAACGAGACATTTCAGCGAGACTATGATAGTGAGTGTGTGGCTATCACTAAAAGTGCATTGCCCACGAAGGAGAGCATGGCGCTGTTGTTCAAGCCAGGTGCTCGTGGACTTAAACGCTGGCTGCAGACCTGTTTTGAAGCTGTGAGATGAGGGTGAATGCGGTGCGGACTCTGTTCTTGCTATGATTCCAGAGAATAATTCTATCAGCTTGACATTTTCACGAACTAAAACTGTGAGACGATACTGAGGACAATGACCTCCCAAGCCGTGCCAGCTTAGATGCCGGCTCTGAGCATGTGCCATGCATGTGCAGCTGCGGAGCGCCAACAAGTACTTGCGCATGAGCAGCATCAAGGAGTGGGTGTTTGTCGCGCCGGAGGACAAGGTGCCAGTGCTGGTGGAGTTTCTGGAGCTGAAACTGGCGCACCTGCCCTGCGTGCTCACGCGCAAGGTGTGTCCTTCATAAAGGCTGAGAGAGTTTTAATGTGGATCCTGATATGGACTGAGATGGGAGCAGGCAGGCCAGCAACCACCGCTGGCGCCTGGCTTCCATTTCCTTGGCGTGTACGCGTGTCTGCGCCAGTCGGCAGAATCAGCTGCCACGCTGCTCCTGCTGGTGCCTCGGACAGGGCTGGCGTGTCACCTGCCACAAGGTGCTCTGGCGTTTGCACAGAACGAAGTCACGGTCGGATTTGCAACAGCAGCATGCATTGTGGTGCAGCTGGGGGTGGTGGTGGACGAGGCCTGCATGCCAGAACTGCGGCCGGCGGAGCTTGAGCGCATGATTGAATTTGCACAAAATAACATCTTTACACTATGTGTCACATTGCAGATTGTGATTGTCTTGTTGCAGCTGCGGGTGGTGGCGGATGAGGCGTGCGTGCCGGAGCTGCGGCCGGCGGAGATGAAGCGCATCGCGGGCGACAAGGCCGGCGCCATCAGCGGCTGGATGAAGCAGCAGCTCATCAAGCTCGGCTGCAGCCTCACTGTCAAGGTACGCATTCTGGGACCTGCAGGGCTTGCTGCGGCAGTCCTTGCCCTTGCAACCCGTGCCAATGCTGCGGACGGAATGAGACATGGCAGCAGAGGGATGTGACCTGGCAGCAAATCATCGGCGCACCAGCTGCCACCCTACAGATGCCTGCGCCTTGACACCTTGACTCAAGGATCCCTTCTTGCTGCGCCTTGACAGGCCCATGGCACCATCAAGCAAGCGCATGTGCGTTGCATGGCGCAGATGCCATAGTTGCTGAAACGAACTCACGTGCCATTTTGATGACGTGCGCACCTTCGCCTTCTAATCCTTACTGCAATTGTTGTGCAGACGCCCTACTTCCTGATCACGGACTCGGACACCTTCTTCATCGCCGAGTGGCAGGCGCTGGACCTCATGCACCAGAAGGAGTGCAACGCCACCGCTGGCGTGTGCGACCTGCAGAAGAAGGTGTGCCGTCATGAACCACATGAACAACTTGCGTGAGAGGCTGTAGTTCCCTGAGGCATTCTGGCGTCGGCCACAGACCCAGGGCTGCGGTGAAGAGTACAGGCATCGATCGTATGGCTGTTCGCTGACTGATTGCCTGTCGGCGCATGGGTCCCTTCCCGCTGCTCCTCAGGCGATTTCGTAGTCACATTCCCACTCGATAGGGGATGGAACAGGCAACTCCGGCAGGTCCTCGCCGAGTCTTTCCGTGCGCGAACGCTGCTGTGCATGCAATGCGCAGGTGCAGTTCCGGGCGCGCAACGAGCTGCAGCCGCCGATCCAGTCGGAGGACCAGCGGGAGTGGATCTCCTCCAGCGCCCACGTCCTCAATGTGCGCTGTGACAACGACGCCACACCTGCGCCTGCTGCAGACGGGCTGCTGCTTAGTTCCATAGCATCCACTTGCAACATGCGCACCAATGCCGTCGCAGCTTGCACCTGCCGCAGACGCTGTCCGCAATCGCGTCCATTCCCTATTTGCAGCCTCGGCCACGGCAGGCGCCGTCAAACTGCCCCAATGGCCGCTTCCGCATTGTCATTACCTGACGAGCACTGAGGTGTTGACACGGTGCGTTCCAGATCTCGGCGCCTGCGAGCAACGAGATGACCATGGGCGTGACGCCTCAGGTGAGCTGCTGCAATGACCTTGATATGTGAACTCGGTGAGTGGGTTGCCGTCTGCGGCTGGACGACTACATGTTCCGTTCATGCACCGAAACATATTTCTGAAATCCGCGCGATCACCGTGAGATTACCACAGTACCTCCGAAACGATGCTGACATCAGCACCTCTGTCTTTGTTTCATTGTGGCATTTGAGCAGCCTTCTCGCCCGACCGCACAGATGAGCAGGGCGGTGCTGGACCCCATGGGCTGCACTTTGAAGATTGCTTCCAATCCACCCATGCTTGTACGCCAGCATGATGCTGTTGTGTCATCTTGTTCCCGAATTCACAGAACATGAGCCGCGCGGTGCCGGAGCCCATGGCGCTGTGCATTGACAACTTCCTTTCTTTTTATGTTCTCATGTTTATATTGGTTTCATTTTCCCCTTGTCTTCGCAGATCATGAGCCGCGTGGTGCTGGACTCCATGGCGCTGTACATCGAGGCTCTCTTCTTCGATGGATCGTGGTTTCTCCTATCTGACAGTGTTGCCTACCGCGCAGATCATGAGCCGCGCGGTACTGGACCCCATGGCGCTGTACATCGAGGCCAGTGTGGCGCGGCCCAACGAGACGTGGCGCGCCTACCTGCTGCGCGCCGAGGCGGAGCGGCTGCTCGACCCCGTCAAGAAGGACCTGCCCGCCTGGACGGTGCGCACGATCGTGCCAGAGTAAGAATGAAATGTAAACAATCAGCAGCGCCCGCGCCGCAACCTGTTCGTCTCACTGCCGTCTCCTCTGACGGCACTGGCCGCAGCGCACATCCTGCCTGAAGTCGAGCCAACGGGAAGCTGCAGCGCCATGTGGCACTGACCAGCCTCTGAGCGCTTTCCAAACAAGTCATCAGGCGATCACGAGCCAGCCTTGCGCCCACCGCCTCCGAGTCTCTGCCCGTTCCCTCGTTGCACGATGCCGCCGCTGCTGCTCACAAGCCGCTGACGTCATTTCCTCACCGCTGTCCGCTGTGCGCCGCAGGAGTATGACGTCTACTGGGAGTTTGCACGGCATGCAGGTGCGTCACCGTTTGTTTCTGCCTGCCAGCAGCTGCCCTCATCCAGACAGATAGTCTCCATGTGGAAACCTTCATGTGTGGGGGCCCTGACACCCGCTCAGAGCTATCTCCTCTGTTTCCCGCCAGCGGCGCTCGCCGCCAGCACCTTGCCAGACACTGGCTAGCCCTCTGCTGCCACGCACACGCTGAGACCGCCGCGCCAGGCAGTCGCACACCCTTTTTATGGTGAGATCAGCTTGACACACAGGCATCTGGCGCAAGTACCACACGCACGCGATCCTGCAGCGGGCGGACGCCAACCTGTGGAGCATCGACCAGTATGACGTGTGGGACCCCTGCGACTATGTGTCCATGGAGCGGCATCAGGGCTACTGGGCGGTGCGCCCTTTTTGCCTCAGTGAGGTGTCAGCTCTGGAGAATTTCTGGGCTTCAGAGAAAAGACGCGATGGTGCTGTCGCCTGGGTGCACTGCTCTGCTGTTGTCGGTTTTACGGGACTGCACTTGGCAGCGGAAAGGGTTGCAGTTATGACGCTGCCGATCGTTAGACGCTCAGAGCACCCACCAGCCTGCCAGCTGCGCTGCGGCTGGTGGATGCTGTAGATTCCTGGCGCCCTTGACACGATGCGCCTTGCGCTCCAATGATGCAGCTGGTGTAGATGAAAACAACTGCACTGTCTTCGGGCAAGGCTCTAGAAACTTTCCTGCATCAATGACGCAGGTGGTCCAGAGCACACTGCACCTGGGCGCGGACCTCATCTGGAAGAAGGTAATGGAGAGACGATTTTCTCAATGTCTGCATTCTCAATGTCTGCAGCGATTGCATTGCTGTGCATTGATGCGCTGGTGCAGAGCGGGCTGATCATGGTTCTGTGCATCGAGCAGCTATTGCAGAGCAGGCTGATCATGTGTCTGTGCATTGGACAGCTGTTGCAGAGCAGGCTGATCGTGTGTTCGTGTATCGGACGGCTTGTGCAGCACAGGCTGATTTTGTGTCTTTGCACTGGATAGCTGGCGCCCTGCATGGACCACACGTAGCCCGCGGCGGCGCCTGGATGCGGGGCGCGGCAGAGGCAGCAACGACTGGAGGGGATCAGTGGCTGGGCCGCTTGCTGCGAATGGCAGCGATAGCTACCTGTGGGATCAGGACAAGGTGCCGAGTGGGGTGCCGACCCGCCGCGAATCGGCGTGCGGTGCAGGGTCATGCTAATGAAAACGCTTGCGTTGCGTTGAGTGGCGCGTTCGACAGAGCAGTATACTGACATTCTTTCCGAAGCACCTGCGATGGTTCTGTGTGGTGATCTGAGGTCGATTGAGGTTTTAAATCTGCCTGAGCACTGGAGTGCGGTGCCTGCCGCACAAGAAATGTTCAATTCCGGCGCGCGGCACTCTGTTCCACCGCAGCAGCCACTACCAGCAAGGGGCCCAACTGCTGCTTGTTCACACCAGAACCCCGTGCACTATCTATTTTGCATCATACCTTCGTTTGTGTGAGTACAGTTTTTGCATCGTGCATCCAGGTGTCGAAGCAAAAGTGGGTGTCAAACCCCCGTAGCTTCGTTGCTGGCTACCCAGCAGTTGCGAAATGCACGCAATGTCGAGATAATATGTGCAGACGTGTGTGATTTCAGCATTTGCGTAGTCGGAGTGATTCGGAATAGATAGCGACGCTGGCCATCCAGCTCGACGCGACACTTTGTGAGACAAGGCTTCTGTCGGTCCAACCTCGAACACATCACTCATAGCTCAGCCTGTTAAGTTTGCGATCAGTAGGCGTTTCAAAACACTCGGAAAAATGTCATCAAAGTCAAGCGACCAGAAGCGCAAGGCGGACGGGCCGGAGACCCTGAAGGATGCGACATTTGTGAAGTTGGCGGGCGGCGGCATTGGACTTCTTACAGGTGCCGATCCTATGATACGAGATTAGACACGGCGTGGCAATGTTGTCTACTTCACATCACCTGACATTCGTTGTGTGCCCGTTGCTAGATTGAATCGTGGCAGTTGCGATTAAAAAGCTCACTTGCTGCAACTGGTTTGCAGGCTGCCGCATACCCAAGAGCTACTTCATCTGCCATGGATTTGGCGAGACCGACGCCGGCGGCGGCGTCGACCCCTGGGAGACAGGCAGCTACGATCTGGCTCTCGAGGCTGCCGGCATCCAGGATTTCAATGTGCGCGTCACCCCGCAGCTGCATCAGCCGTGCCTGACGATGCAAACATGCACTCATGCAGCCTGACGCACATGCCTGCCGTATATCATCAGCTGGTCTTTCCTTACAGCCTGGACGTGAGCCACGACTGTGTTTGACTCCTGCAGATCATGCCATACACGAGCGTCATGCCGCCAGAGAGCCACGAGATCTCCACCAACGGTGCGGCGCGGGCCTTGCAATTCACATGGCCAATGCGCGGACATCACCATAGACGAAATGATGTTCGAAACCCCCTGCCTTAATGCATCATCACGTTGATAGATCCTCGCGCGCTGCCGCAGAGGCGCAGGCGCACTACAGCCACGGCGCAGTCCTGGAGGTCATCATGAGCGTCATCCATGGCGTGGAGGTGAGACTGCAAATTCCCAAGTTCTGGGGGAATAAACCTGCGCAGAGTTTGCCAGCTGGCGAGGTCATTCCCGTCATAGTGTAGAAACACGGAGTGTAGAGGTTGCGTGTGATGCCGGAGAGGGGCGCCGTCAGTTGTGACAGTGCATGCCGGCGCGCCAATTCCCACCGTGTGCATGCCCTTCTGCTGACAATCATGATTTACGTGATGTTGGTGTACGTCTCAACTGCAGTTTATGTTGTCTGCCAGGGCGACAGATTGTCTGCCGGCGTCGCCAACGCGCAGGTCCGGCGAAAGTCTGATGGATTCATCGTCGGCGGCTACGCAGCAGAGTACAAAGGTGGGCACACTGTCTGCTGCATGGTTTATATGCCATGGCACAATTGTGCTTGTGCTTTGATGTGTGCTCTTGGCAAGGGTAGCGGACGCAGGCTGATGCCGGAAGTGAGCTAGGCGTGGCATTCCGTGTTGACGCTATGCAGTCCCACTTGGACAGTATGCACCACGCTGACCGCCCTCTGTTGTGTACATTGCAGGGCATGCCGTGGAGAAGAAGGTATGTGACCAGCCTTCTTGACATATCATGTTTCGCACAGCTCAGCACAGAGTGTTGCGAGGCAGGCTGATCTTCTCAGGTACCCTGAACGGATGCAATATACCCTTGGTATATGGGTTTCAAGCTTCTGAGGCTTCCGCGGTGCTTGGACAGGTGCAGGAGACGCTGCAGGCGGACCTCAGTCACATCTTCGAGCGGCGCTACAAGGCAGAGGAATATGAACTGCTGCCGCCGCGGTTCACCATCATCGTGCAGGATGTGGAGAAGGCCTTCGGAACGGCGCTGGCATCCATCTGCTTCACCTCGTACGTTCTCACTTTGACGAAATATGTTTCTTCTCGCAACAAACCTGACAAGCTACCTGAAAATGAATTAAAACAAACTGTTGACATGGAAAATTTGTCAACAACCGCAGGTACATCAACCCAATCATCCCCATCTCCGGTGAGTTGGCATTCGGATTTCATGTCTGGGCAGCTGCGCAGCTGCCCAGTACTTGTTTTGTATTGCGGCACTGGTCAACAAGTCACACTTGCATGTGCTGATTTCCAGAGCTCAATGCACACATTCTGCTGACGCACAGGCGAGGCTGATGACAAGAGCCAGCTGGAGAAGGGCGGCACGCACGTGGGCAAGGCCAAGAAGGCGAAGCACTGACCGATGCACCAGTGCTGCTTCTGCGAGCAGCTGTGAGCGATGGCTGCTGGATTTGCCAGGCGCAATTGGGGTTTGGGTGAATTGGCATGGCGGTTTCGTGGACGGGCTACACAACTCATCGACGTACTCGAACACTGATCGTGGAGTGCGGACAGGGCCGAGGTCCTGGCTGACACGCTGACCTGTGGGAACTGCAGTTCGTTGTGCACGGACGCGCTATTGCTGCGTCATTGTTTTAAGCCCCCTAGCCTGCCCTCTGGCGGTGACTCACAGATTGATTGCGAATGCGTAAAAGCCAACTTTGAGGCATCGATCCAAGAAGGCAAGACGCAATAGAAGGGCCCTGCCAAACCGCGGGCTGACGTAATTCACGTTGACGACCTGGCTTCCGGGCAGACCAGGTTCATTCTGACCGCCCAACTCTTTCATTGAAGCATGATGCTCATGCTGCAAGTGAGTTTTACTGACATATCGGGCAGGAATCGCCATTGTTTCGCTAAGAGTTTCAGCACTGCAGTTGGGGTCGTGGTCAGCGGACAGGGTGATTGCGTTGGCCTCTGAGCATTGCACCTATGCCGCTTGTTGATGTTGAATAAGTAACAGGGTTGAAGTCCTGTGCATCCCAGGATTCCACTTGAAACGAACAAATTTGCCTGGCAATGTGTCGGAAATGTGGCGAGCTTCTTGTTTCAGCTGCTAATTGAGCGGTGAGAGCGGTCGAACACATGGCGCCTGCCAGCTCAACCTGGCCTAGGTGGCCGGACAATGTCAAGGGTAAACAGCTGGTTCATGTCAGCGTGGCGCGGGATGTGGACGCGCTGTTCAAGACACTCTTCGGCACGGCATCTCCCTTTGTGGTGAGTTCAATCATTTCTGTGTTACAGCTTGTTTCTGCAACTTCACAACACACGCGCCATGCTCGCCATATTTGACGAACTTGACGGGCTCAGCGAATTCATGGCGCCGCAAATCTCCTATCACGATAGGGGGCAACCATTTGCAGCGAATGCTTCCGCAGGTCAAGTCGCACGAGGCGCGCGGCAACAAGGAGGTGTGCGAGACGCCGTGGCTGCCCAATGAGGCTGCGCTTCAGGACATCGACATGCAGCCGGTTGGCGAGTTGGACGGGATGGGGCGGAATGGCAAAACGGGCGGCGGCGTGCCGCAGGGCTGCGCCCGCCGCGTCGGCTTCAGCGCCGCCGGCATGGGCATGAAGGTGGGCGCTGCAATTTGTGGCGAGCATACTGCATGTTCCAGCTGCGACATCTCTGCAAGATATGCTGATGCAACATGACCTAACATCAAGTACTCAGGCGGATGCAACTCTGTCAACCCCTGCAGTACAAGACGGAGGAGCTGCAGCGGCTGCTGGTGGCGCAGCCGGGCAAGTTCTACACCCTGGAGGGCTGCGTGTCCACCACAGCCACCTACGGCGACACCTTTCGCGTCATCACCCGTAGCAGGTGGGAGCCTCTAGACTTTTGCTCGTAGGTTCTCGTTGACAGAGGGTGCCGCATGGGCTGAGCAGCTAAGAAGATGGTGCTGCCGCGGGCTGCGATCTGTTGTGTCTAATGCTCTACCTGCGCTGCTGCCGGTTGCGCATTGCCGTTAGCAGCATCAGCAGCATCCCGGCAGGCGAAGCCGGCACCTGGCAGTACGAGCCAAGTGTTCTGACCCATCTAAACAGACTGACCCAGGCATCATGTGACCCGCGCTGCAGGCTGATGGCGCAGGACGATGGCGCCTCCTGCGAGCAGACCATCGAGTCGGGCACTGGTGTGTTTTTCAATACTGAAAACTATTGCGAAGTCCGAGGCTGTTGGCTGTGGCGCAGGCTGACGGCGCAGGACGACGGCGCCTCCTGCGAGCTGACCATCGAGTCGACGATCGTGTACCTGTCGAGCGTCAACAAGTTTGTGCGCTCGTGCATCGAGCGCGGCGCCGACTCCGGGCTCGCCAGGAACTTCGCGCAGTACATGGAGCTGCTGGGCAAGGAGGCGGCGGTGACAGATCTCACCAAAGTGCGGCGCGTCACCAGCAACCCCGCGCTGCAGGTGTGTTCTTGGGCTTTCAAGTGGTGTTTTATAGTGTTGTCAGGGTGGATGCGGGGTGGATGATTGGCGCCAAGCCTGCCGAGAGGCGCACCGCACAGCCGCCGCACGCGCGCGCGCGCTGCTCCTGTTCAGCAAACAATGCAGAGACCGTCCTCCAGCGTCCCTTCTGGACAGCTTGCTGCAGAATTGCCACATGCAACTACATGCCCCTCAAACCTAATCAACCTGGGGGACGAGAGGCGCAGGTGAGGGAGGCGCCCGCCGCCAGGACCGCCTCCGGCGCAGCGCGGCCCCCCGCTGCGCTGTGGGGCGGCCTGCTGGCTGCGGAGCTTGCGGCGCAGCTGGAGCCCGCTGCTTCCTGCATCCGCGCCTGGCTGCCAGGTGACAGCCCAAACAGAAGGATGCACGCGCAAATGACAAGAAGCTGCTCCGGCAATGTATAGCCGGCTGACTATGCCGTGGGGAGAGAGCTGTTTTTCGCTGTCGTGCATGAGGATGGCGCCAGTCAGGCAACATCGTTTACAGGCTCCATGCAATGTCGGCCCGCAGGTACAGGCGAGGCAGCAAGTGCTGGCCGGCCGAGCGGGCTGGCGCAGGCGCTCGCCGCGGCACTGCTGCTGTTGGCGACGCACCTGGCCACGCGGCCGCTGTGGCGGCTGTCCGGCTGCTGCGACGCGGCGCTAGGTCAGCCGCATTCGGAGCTCACAGATGATGTCATGGATCTTTTTTTGGCGCCGCTCAAAGCCAATCGTGCCCCTGGGGCATGGCGCCATCTGCACGAGCCGAGTTCCGCAAACCGGTCGCCCTCCGCCTGCGCGAAGGAATCAACCTTCTGCGTGTAAGGGTTCAGAAGTGCAGCAACTTGCAGGTGGATCCAGAACCAAAAAGCTGACGTCTATGAAAAGCTGATGACTGGTGAACAGTGTGGGCACATGGCGCAGGCTGGGCGGGATCGGCATGCCGCCGGGCGCTGGCTGCGGCGCAGCTGCCGACGGCGACGACGACAGTGCTGGCGGGCTTCCTGCTGGTCGTCATGCTACAGACGGCACTGGCATATGCCCTGGCCCTGCTCCCGCCCATTGTCAAGGTGCGCTGTACAACAATTGCATGTACGGCCAGGGCTGCTTTCATGAGCCGAGCATCAGGAGGAACGAGCTGGATGAGAGTCGTGGCAGCGACCTAAAGCTGCAACACGTGCTTTCTCGCAGGCAGTCCGCGACCACCAGGCGGCAAGGCGCGCGACGGCCGCCGAGACGGCGGCGGCAGCGGCGGCAGGGGCGGAACCGGGAACGCCAGTTGCGGGGGAGACATCGCCGGAGGAGGCGCCCCGCAAGGGCGTCCGCTTCGAGGGCTTCGACATGGCCTTCACCAACGGCGTTTCCACGGCGCAGCCCGACCCGACGCCAGCAACGGAGTCGCCGCTCCAGCAGACCGTGCGGGTGCGCCGCGAAACAAGCCAGCTCTCAACAGTCTCCCAATCCCTAAACCCTGTTGCTGGTGCAGCTCTTGCCAAACGTCTTGGCCAACTCCAGCAGACCGTGCGGGTGCGACGCGCCGCGATGCACGCCCCTGCACCAGCTGCAGTGCAGGGCACAGGAGCTGGCCCGATGACGCGCAATGCTTCGTCGCAGCTCCATCGCCTGGGACATGCACTCGTCCCTGGCACACGTCGACAAGCCTCAGGCTCGCAATGAGCTCAGCTGAGGGCTGCTCTGCATTATATTTTTCATTGCATTTTGTCATCACGTCTTCGTTATCATGCAGGCGATGGGGGTGGTGCGAGACATGTGGCACGACTCCTTCTCAGCCATTTTGTCACCGCGGGCGGCGAGCGCTGCTACCGCTGCGTTCGCCGCGGACGACTCAGCCAAGCAGGTCAGTCTGCACATGGCTTTTCGGTTCAAATCTGCGCTTGAACGACGCAGCAGCATGGTGTGGCGCCTGACTGCCGCGCTTCATTGAAAACCGCATCATGCCTGCTCCGGCGCGGCTGGAGCCTTGCTACACGATGTGACGTCGGGGCTACGGCTGATGACCTGTGAGCTCTGATCTTGCTGTCGTTGAGACAACCTGGTCGGGATGGCCCGGTGCACATGTGTTGCGGGACTCTGCGAGTTGTGACGGCGCAGGCCGGCGAGCCGGCGGCGGCGGCAGGAGACGGCGAGGTCGGCGCCGGCATGCTGGTGGCCGCCAGCAGCGCCAGTGCGGGCGCCCTCACTCGCGCCACCACCGACAGGTGTGCACATTGCTTTGGTCGTCTTCAACAGGCCTCCTCGCCTCCAGAGCCATGCCCAGCCCTCTACTTCTTTGCCGACGGCCGCGAAGGCATGCTCGAGCGGCGCACTCCTTCTGCACACTCTGCGCATTCACATATGATGGCGAGCTGCTGTAGACACCGTACAAATCCTACACGAACCCTTTGATTCCCTGCTGCAGCGATGCTGACCACCCACTATCGGACAATGAAGACGCCGCCGCGGGCGAGGCGCGCGCCAGGAGTGAGCCCGGCCACTCGCAGCCCGCACCTGAAGAAGAGGGCGAGCCAGGTGCTTGCGATCCTTGGCTGATTTGGTGCCTTGCGCCAAATATTGTGCTGGCCATCGAGGGGCACTTGCAGGTTCCGGGGCTGCTTGAGCAAGATTGTCCTTGTGCCTGCAGCGCCTCGGCTGGAGGAGGTATTTGAGAACGAGCGGGCACAGGTGACTCTTCCCACTGTGCTTGTGTTCGCTTGCTGGTTTGAGGGCGTCCCTCATTGGATGCGCTGCCAAGGTATCACACACATTGCCGGGTCTTTCATGAGTGTGCTCTGCTTGATGCAATCCCTCTCCGCCAGCTGGCCCCTCACCTTGAGTGTGTAGTTCAGTGAAAGTGATATCGAGTGAAAGACATCAAACCAAAGCTAAATCCAGGAACGCAATCTGACAAGTCTGTCCTCGGCGCGCAGCCGTTCCGGGGGTGGGGCCACACATGGCCGGGCCACTTTCTGCCGACAGACCGGGTGGGGCACTGGAGCACGCGCACCGGCGCCCCCGGCGGCAAGCTGTCCATGTCCTTCCGCGCCGTCGCCCCCCGCCTGCGCCCGGTGCGCTAATTTCAGGGCGATATTCGAATATATTAGGGTTTGCACACCGCCGGCGCACATCACTCGTGGAGCGCCCTCCTCCTGATGGAGGGACAGGCACCCTGGCATGCCTGTTATTCCACCCTGCAGCTTTCAATGAATTCGTGTTGGCCACCACAGCCATGACAGTGATTGCAGCTACAATCACCCGCGCCTGGCGACCCTCCCATGACGAGTCTCGGTAGGATTGCCTCTGCTGTTGTGCGCAGGGCCACGAGTGGGAGGAGGACAAGTGGCACGTGGACCTGAGCGGGGCGGGCGCCGCCGCCGTCGACGGCGAGGGCTGGGCCTACGCCGTCGACTTCAACTGGCTCCTCACGCCGCCGCCGCCCGGCTCCGGCCGCAAGTGCGCTTTTAAACAGTACATGAAATGAAACAAGCTGGGAGTGCTGCCCCTCCACCTCAGCTTTGAGCTCCGCTTCCCACCTTCCCTCCAGCTTTGGAGTCGCAGCTTTGGAGTTTCTCATGCCTCGATCGCCAAGCGCCCCCCTGGCCAGCTATGCAGCAGCTGTCGTCACCTCGATGCGAGGCTTTCGTGCATCACCTGGTGTTGCCTGGAGAGCGCCCCAGCACCAGCGACCCGGCAAAGGTTGTCGGCCGAGCGTATTTCAGCCGAAATCAAATCTCACTGTTTCCGCTTTGCCACCACTGCAGAAAAGTCACGGATTTTGTACGCCGGCGGCGGTGGGTGCGCACGCAGCGGCCCATCGCTGATGCGGATCGCGAGGGCGGGTCGACACACGCCGGCGGCGACGGCGACGCCTGCGGCGCCTCGCCGCACCACGGCAGCCCGCCCGGTCGGCCGGGGCAGCTGCTGGAGGCGCTATCCTTCCCCAAGCCCCTGGTAATATGCCCCCTGTCCAGACACTGAACCTCTCGAGAGTTGCCTCACCACCAGCGAACGAAAGCGGAGCGTGACAGCCCATGCAAACCAGGCTGCTACCGCGCCTGCACTCCATGCCCTCAGGCTGCTGCGGAGAGCGTCTCATCCTCCAGCTGGACAGCTGGAGGCTCTCTCTAGTAAAAACCAGGGCTGCGCAAACTTGTGGGGAACATCTAGGGCCTGTCGAATTCAAGCTGACGTCCTCAGGAAGTTTGCGTGATCAAGTACCCAGGACAGGGAAATTATGTGTATGCGCACTTGCAGTCGGACAGCGCGCTGGCGAGGCTGGCCAGCTCGCCAATGCCGCCGTCGCCCTCGCGACGGCCGCGCCCACCGGAGGGTGCGCCGCCCCCGCACACAGTGTCATTCTTACAACCCTGTTCAACACGTGCGATGCCCCCTGCCCCACACTGTCCTGTCGGCATGCAGCCCACAGCCGCTGCACAGCAGGATTGTTCGCCAAGCTCCAGCCTCGCCGAGATGACTGTTTTGACGCGTGTGCCGTCTTGCAGACTCGGTCAAGCCCAGGGCGTCGCGCAGCCTCGATTTGCTGGCGCCGCCGGGGCAGCCGGCTGCCGCGCCAGCGGCCCCCGCGCCGCCGCTGCCGCCGCTGCCGCCCGCGCCTCCCGGGCCGGCGGCGCCGGAGCGGCCTGCACCAGAGTCGGCGGCGCCAGGCCCGTCGCCGGCCATCGACAGCCCCGCGTCTGTGGCGTCAGAGGCTCCAAAGCAGGGCGCAAAGCAGGGCGGCCAGTGGGACGCGGCGGCGGCGGCGGAGGCGATGCGGCCGAATCTGCCAGAGCGGGCGGCGTCCGCAGCAGCAGCGTCGGCGGACAAGCAGCAGCAGCAGCAGCCCGCGGCGTCCACACCGGCAAAGTCCATCGGTGCGGCGTTCCGCAAGTCCATGCCGGCGTGGCTGCGGTCCGCGGAGACTGCGCTGGTGGGCAGCCCCCCGCCCGCCGCCATGTCGCCGCCGACTGACAGCGCGCCCACCAGCCCGGGCCCGGCCTCGCCAACCGTCACATCGCCAAAGGCGCGTGATTGCATTTGCATGCCAGCCCTTAGAGTTTCTCATCCAAGTTTCTGCCTCCTGCCTACTGTGTCGCCAGTTGATGCGATGCCATACTTCCTTTGGCAGTAGGTCGGTGGCAGTAGGTCGGTGCAGTGAGATTTCCTGCCCTGTCGCCTATCATTGTTGTGGGGCCCATCCTGCACTGTCCCACGTCAGCATTTTGCTGCAGAGTGCTCGCTCTGGGCGGAGGGTGCAGACGCGAGTTGCTGACTGCCAGTCACTGTACTGCAGGTGGGGGCGACCGGGCGGCTGGCGCCAGACCAGGCTGCCGCTGCCGCTCGCCTTTTGATGGCGGGGAACAGCCTGCCGAACCTCACCAGCGTGTCAGCCGCCGAGGTGGGGCTTGCAGGACAAAATATCTGCAGACTCTGCTTGCTGCGACGCTGAGGCAGGCAAGCTATGCCCTGGTCGCCACCCGTAAAACTACATGCTGAAATCATTGCTTCCTTTCTTTCAACGACAGGCGCGAGCTGCGGATGTGGACGCCCCGCCTGTGCGAACCGACAGCGGCCACCTGTCATTTGGCGGCGCCGGCGGCGACGGTAACGCCGCGACGCCACTCTCGCCAACCCGCTCCCCCGGCACGCCCTTC
>JAABUM010002122.1_pt1 | contig 27532 bp, 36 predicted proteins | sample 5559161 | NCBI WGS metagenome assembly JAABUM01 (sample SAMN10711868, study PRJNA513369) | rock metagenome | isolation source: Antarctica rocks | place: Antarctica: Victoria Land, Siegfried Peak nord
TCGTCATTGTCGAGGAATCGCAGGGTCGCACGCTTGTTCCAGGCCTCGGCCCAATCGGGCTGCAGCGCCAGGATCTGATCCAGCAGAGCCTCGGCGACATCGTGGCGGTTGCCGTTCATGGCCGTCATGGCACGCGCCATCAGGAGGTCGGCCGTGTCGGAGCCCGAGTGCATCCAGATCTGTTGGACCAGCGAGGCGATGCCCTGCGCTTCACCCGCGTCGCTGGCCTTGGCGAGCCGGCCGAGCAGTCTGTCGAGCATCTCGCCACGGGTCGGCGGTTTCGAGGCGGCTTCGGGTCGCGCAGGCTCGGCCCCAATGCCGCGCCCCACCGCGGGCGACTGCACGACCGCCCCATTCGAGCCGAACACCGGATACCCCGGCGGGAGCGTCTGGCCGCCGTCCGACGCTCCCGTCGGGCCACCCTGCGCGCCCCGCGGCGGCATCCGAGGCTGGATCAAGGCGTCGGGCGAGATCTGAGCCTCGGGCGCGGCCGCACCGGGTCCCGAACCCTGGATCAACGCCGCTAAAGCGGCCGCAAGTATGAGGCTGTTCCGCATCCTCGCAAGATAGGCAAGGCATCCGTGCCCGTCAAAGGCCGGAACGAGCGACGCAATCGCCCGGGCAGGTTTCCGCCGCTTCCGCCGACGTCAAGCTCGATGCTGGACCCGTTGCGTTCAGCCCTGGCGGGCCTTGTAGCGCTTCTGCGTCTTGTTGATGATGTAGACTCGGCCCTTGCGGCGCACGAGCTGGTTGTCGCGGTGACGCCCGCGAAGCGACTTCAACGAATTGCGGACCTTCATCGCGGCACCCGAGCAAAAGAAATGCGGCGGGAAGGCCCGCCGCGTCTGCGGACTCTATGCCCGATCCGGCGCCCGGTTTCAACCCTTCCTGCGCGGTATCGCGCCCAAGTCGAATTTCCCGCTCGGAGCGGCCTTCTCGAAGGGCAATGCTCCGGCCGTGGCCCCCGGCCTCAGCGTTTCATCTCGACCTCGACGAAGCTCATCGGTCGGTCGCCGCCGTTCATGACGTCGTGCCGGATGCCGGCCGGCCGCGAGTAGCTGTGCCCGGCCGCCATGGTGACCCGCGTGACCACGCCGTCGACGTCGATCGCCATCGTGCCGTCCGTCATCATCACGACCGCGTAGGGCATGGCGTGCTCGTGCCAGCCGGTGGTGGCGCCGGGCGCGAAGTCCCAGCGCGTGATGCGGACCCGTTCATCGTCGGCGAGCTGGGTCGGGACGGCCGGAATCGTGCAGGTGAACGCCATGCGGTCTCTCCTTAGCCCGAGATCTCTTCCAGCGGCCGGCCGAGCGTGCGTGGCCCGAAGAGGCCGATCGCCAGCACCACGACCGCCATGGCGCCCGCGATGAAGACGAAGACCGCGCCGACGCCCTCCCGCGCCAGCAGCGCGCTGATGAGGAGGCCCGCGAAGGCGGCCGACAAGCGGCTCCAAGAATAGACGAATCCCACTGCGCGGGCGCGGATCCGCGTCGGGAACAGCTCGGCCTGGTAGCCGTGGAACGCGAAGGACATCCAGTTGTTCGACAGCGTCACCATCACGCCGAGCGCGATCACGGGCAGGGAGCCGGCCGCCTGCGAGAACAGGAGCCCGAAGCAGGCCGCCGCGATGGCGGCGCAGCAGATCTGCCATTTCCGTTCCATCCGGTCGGCGATCAGCATGCCGGCCAGCGGCCCGAACGGGTTGGCGACCGCGATCGTGAAGGCATATTCCAGGCTCTTGGTCACGTCGACGCCCTTGGCGATCAGCAGAGTCGGCACCCAGGCTGCGAAGCCGTAGAAGCCGATCGCCTGGCAGAACTGGAACACCGACATCATGAGGGTGCGCGACCCGTAGGGCTTGCGCCAGATCTCGGCGAAGCCGGCGCGGCCCTCCGGTTCCGGCGACGCCGAGGACGGCTCCGCCGGGGGCAGGCCGTGCCCGAGGTCGCGCTCGGCGTCCCGTTCCAGCCGTTTCACCACCCGCTCGGCTTCGTCGACGCGGCCGCAGCGGGCGAGCCAGCGCGCGGATTCCGGCACGGTGCGGCGGATGATCCAGACGAAGACCGCGCCGAGCGTTCCGATCAGCACCACCCAGCGCCAGCCGTCGATGCCGAAAGGTGTCTGCGGCACCAGCAGCCAGGCCGCGAGCGCCACCGCCGGCACGGCCAGAAACGTCACGACCTGGTTCAGCGCGAAGGCGCGGCCCCGGATGGTGCGCGGCACGATCTCGGCCAGGTAGGTGTCGACGGTGACGAGCTCCACGCCGAGGCCGATGCCGGTGATGAAGCGCCACAAGTCGATCCCGAAGCCGCTCGTCTGGCACGCCAGTACGAGCGTGCTGAGCGAGTACCAGATCAGCGACCCGGTGAACACGGCACGGCGGCCGTAGCGGTCCGCCACGCCGCCGAACAGCGTGGCGCCCACCCACAGCCCCGCGAAGGTGGCGAACACGAAGGTGCCGACCCCGGTGACGCCGATGCCCGACAATCCGTTGAAGATGCCGAGCGACTCGGGCTTGAACAGCCCGGTCTTCACCATGCCGGGCGCCACATAGGCGGTGAAGAAGAGGTCGTAATACTCGAAGGTCGCGCCGAGGGAGAGCAGCACCACGGTGGTCCACAGAGACCGCGTCGAGGGCAGGCGATCGAGCCTGGCCGCGATCGCGGCGGCAGCCGCGGCGTTCCCCGATGCGCGTGCCGCGGCGTCGGCGTGACGTCCCGCGACATGAAGCTCCGCGCCCGCCATTCGATTCTCCCTCGTGTCGCGTCTGTGTCTACCCCGGCCCGTGCGCCTTTGCGAGATCGTCGACGGCACTCACCGCTGGAAAGGGGTTCGGCGCAGGAGCGGCAGCGCAATCGTGCCGGCATCCCCCAGCGCCGCGGCCGGCACGGCACGACCCGTGCAGGGGGTGGCGCAGAGGCGAGCCCTCATGGGCCGGACGGGCCGTCGCAGGATCGCGGGAAGGCGCGGCTGAGGAAGCGCGAGCCCGCGATGCCGAAACGCCAGGGCGCATCCACGCCGCGCGTGATGCCGATGCGGGGGCCGGCCACGATCGCGGGTTCGCTGCCGGGCGGCAGCAGCGCGAAGGGCGGTCGATCGAGCGCCAGGCCGTCGTGGACCCCCGTCAGCCCCAGAGCCTGGCAGAGCCGCCCCGGCCCGGCGCAGAGCAGCCGCGGATCGGCGGACCCGCGCCGCGCCCGCATCGCGTCGAGGCCGGTCGTGGGCTCGAGTGCCCGCACCAGCACGGCGCTGCCCGGCTCCGCCCCGGCCACGATGTTGAAACACCAGTGGATGCCGTAGGAGCGGTACACGTAGGCATGCCCCGGGGCGCCGAACATGGCGGCGTTGCGGGCCGTCGGACCGCGGAAGCTGTGCGAGGCGGGATCGTCGCGGGCATAGGCCTCCGTCTCGACGATGATGCCGCCAACGCCGTCGACCAGCAGGGTCGTGCCGAGGAGGTCGCGGGCGACGTCGACCACGGGTCGGGTGAGGAGGGAACCTGCCGGAAGGCCGCGCATCGTCCTTCTCCCGCTCGGCGGGAGAAGGTGGCCCGGCGCAGGCGGGCCGGATGAGGGCCTCGAGGCGTCCCAGGTCCCCTCAAAGGGCCGCTTCGCGGGCGCTTTCTTCCGTAAACGGGAAAAGGAAGAATCCGGCACGCCTTCAACCAGCCATCGTCGGCATCTCCACCCGGTGCTGCGCAACCGGGATCATGGCCCTCACCTTGCCGACCCGCACGGGGTCGAGGCGGGCCGACACGTTGCCGACGCCATCGCTGGCCCGGGCCGTCACGTGGCCCCAGGGGTCGACCACCAGCGAATGGCCGTAAGTGGTGCGGACCTGGTTGCCCTGGTTGAAACTGCCGGTCTGGGCGGCCGCGCAGAGGTAGGTCTCGGTCTCGATGGCGCGAGCCCGCAACAGCACTTCCCAATGGTCCTTGCCGGTCTGCATCGTGAAGGCGGCCGGCAGGGCGATCACCTCGGCGCCGCGGTCCATCAAGGCCTGGAACAGGAACGGAAAGCGCAGGTCGTAGCAGATCGTGCAGCCGATCCGGACGCCCTCGCAATCGTAGGTCACGACGGCGTCGCCCGGCTTGAACGAGGCGCTCTCGCGGTATTCCGTCCCGTCGGGCGCCGTGATGTCGAACAGATGGATCTTGCGGTAGCGCGCCACCTCGCGGCCCACCCGGTCGAACGCCACCGTGGTGTTGCCGATGCGGGCCTCGCCCGGAATGCGCTCCAGCATCGAACCCGCGTGGATGAACACCCGGTGCCGGCGCGCGAGGGCTTGGATCGTGCGGTAGGCCGACCCTTCCGGCCCCGCCGCATCCTCGAAGGCCGGGTCGCCCGCATCCGGCAGGATCTCGGCGGCCGCCAGCTTGGCGTCGCGCGTCCCGCCGAGGAAATCGAAGCATTCCGGCAGCAGCACCCAGTCCGGACGATCGAGTTCCACGGCTTGCTCGATAAGCGCCTTCGCCTGGGCGAGATTGCCCGGCTTGTCGTCGACCGAATTCATCTGGATGAGCGAGACCTTCATGCGTCCCCCGGAGCCTAGCCCGACGTCCCATTCAGACACGAAGCACGGGGCCGGCGCAACCGCACGGGCCCTTTCGACCCGTAACGGCACGGATTCGGGCGCCCGGGGCGGGCACGTCGATTGCGAGCCCGGCGGCATATCCGGTGCGGGAAGGCCCGACAGGCCGAAACGGGACCGGACCGCCTCGCTCAGGGATGGCGTCGTGCCGCTTAGCGTTCTCCTTCCAGGTCCCGGCACCGATTCGGGCCGCGGCCGAAGCCGTGCCGCGGCCCGGCGCGGGCGCGGCAAGGCCAACACGGCCATGACCCGCATCGGCTTCCTGGCGCTGGCGGCCGGCCTCGACGGGGTGGCCATCCTCGGCATCGCGGCCCTGACCGGCATTCCGTTCGGCCATGGATCCGAGCGTTTCAGCGACCTCGTGCTCGGCGCCATGGTGGCGGTGCTGTTCATCGTGCCGAACGTGGTCCGGCACGATTACGCCATCACGCGCTATCTGACCCACAAGGGCCACGCCAAGCGCTCGCTCAGCGTGTGGGCCGTCGCGGTCGTCGGGGCGCTGGCGCTGGCATTCCTGACCAAGACCACCGAGCATTTCTCGCGCGGCGCCGCGCTGGGCCTCTTCGTCGTGGGCTACGCGGGCCTCCTCGCGGTGCGGGCGCTGCTGGTCCAGGTGATGTCGAACCGCGCCTCGGCCGGCCAGGTCGCGTCCCGGCATATCTTCCTGGTCGGCGACGAGGGCATGATCCGCGCCTTCAGCGAGCGCCATACGCCGCACGAAGCCGGGTTGCGCATCGTCGGCGCCGCTGTCCTGCGCCCCGAGGACGAGACCCGCGCCGACGATTTGGCGCTGGCGGCCGCCTCGGCCCGCGTGCTGCGGCCCGACGATATCTACATCCTGGTGCCGTGGGGCGACCGCGACCGTCTGGAGGCCTGCATCGACACCTTCATGGGCGTGCCGGCCGCGATCCACCTGGCGCCCGAGAGGTTCTTCGACCGGTTCGACGACCTCCACATGGTGCGCAACGGCACTATCGCGTCGCTGCATCTCGTGCAGCGTCCGCTGTCGTCGAGCGAGGTGCTGGCCAAGCGCGCCGTCGATCTGGTGCTGGCCTCGGTGGCGCTCGTGGCCCTGTCACCGCTGTTGGCCGCCGTGGCGCTTGCCATCAAGCTCGACAGTCGCGGGCCGGTGTTCTTCCTGCAACGCCGCTACGGCTTCAACCAGGAGGCCTTTCGGATCTTCAAGTTCCGCTCGATGACGACGCTGGAGGACGGCCGGGCCGTCCATCAGGTGCGAAGCGGCGACAGGCGCGTGACCCGGGTCGGCCGCTTCCTGCGCCGCACCAACATCGACGAACTGCCGCAACTTCTCAACGTGCTGAAAGGCGACATGTCGCTGGTCGGCCCGCGCCCCCATGCCCTGGCGCACGACCAGGCCTTCGAGCGCGACATCGCGCTCTACGCCCGCCGCCACAATGTCCGCCCGGGCATCACGGGCTGGGCGCAGGTCAACGGTTGGCGCGGCGAGACCGATACGCCCGAGAAGGTGCTGGGCCGGGTCGAGCACGACCTCTACTACATCGACAACTGGTCGCTGCTGTTCGACTTCAACATCCTGGTCCGCACATTGCTGTCGCGGAAGGCCTATCGCAACGCGCAGTGACCGGGCCCGAGCCCGCCTCTCAGGTCCGGGCGTCCTGTTGGCTGTGGACGACGATGAGCAAGCGCCGGGGCGCGTCCGACCGATCCTGCGAAGAGGTTGACCACCCACAGGCTCGCCTGCTGAAAGGGAAAGGCCGTGACCGGAGCCTCCCTTGATCGTCCGCGACAAACCAACCGCCTGGCAATTGCTGTTCATCATGCGGGGCTCAATCGTTCCCGCGATCGCGCCGCGGCTCGCCGTCGTCACGCTTCTGTCGATCCTGGTCGTCGTCCTGCAAGACGCCGGTTTGCTGCACCTTCACGAGATCGCGACCGTGCCGTTCTCGCTGATCGGCATAGCGCTGTCGATCTTCGCCGGCTTCAGGAACTCGGCCTGCTACGACCGCTGGTGGGAAGGCCGCAAGATCTTCGGCCAGTTGCTGGTGGATACCCGCAGCCTGGCCCGGCAGCAGCTCGCCTATGTGGGTCCGAGCGATCGCGACGGCGCCCGGCGATCCGCCTTGCGGTGCATCGCCTTCGCGCACCTCTTGCGCGACCACGTGCGGGGAGACCGTCCCGGTCCCGAGGCCCTGGCGGTTCTCGACGCCGAGGACGCCCTGGCCGTGACCAAGGCCCGCAACCCGCCCAACATCCTGCTAGGCCGCATGACTCAGGACATCGGGTCCCGGGGGGCTGCCGGCCTGATCTCGGCCCAGGCCATGCAGATGCTGGAGGAGCGCATCGTCTCGCTCTCGGGCGTGCTGGCAGGGGCCGAGCGGATCAAGGGGGTGCTCGTCCCCTATACCTATTCCCTCATGCTGCACCGCACCGCATACCTGTTCTGCCTGCTGCTGCCCATCGGCCTCGGATCGACCATCGGAATATGGACGCCGGTCGTCGTAGCCATCGTGTCCTATACGTTCTTCGGCCTGGACGCGCTCGGCGACGAGCTCGAAGTGCCGTTCGGCACGGGGCAGAACGCCCTGCCGCTGAGCGCGATGACGCTCGGCATCGAGATCGACATCCGAGAGATGCTGGGCGAGGTCGACCTGCCCGACGCTGCTGAACCCGTGAACTACGTCCTGACGTAAGGGAACCGATTCTGGCTCCCCCCGCAGGAACAGAGGATCCCGGGCGCCTGTGCTCTGCACCACACGGTTAAGAGCAAATCTTCGACTAGAGAGCAAATGCTCATCTGCATAGTTTAGCATCACGGATCCATCGTCGATGCGGGATATGCCTAGAAAAACATGGAATCCGCGTCACGCTGCTTGCAAAGCCGCGATCAATATGATGAAACTGTGAAGATCGGAGCGAAGATGCCTCGGCCGCCGGCCACCGAGGATCGTCTCGCGCACACGGTCCCGGCGAGGACAAAAAAAGGCCGCCCCGAAGAGCGGCCCAAGTCTAGGGAGGAAACGCCCAAGAAGGGCATGCAACGAAAACGTTGCGAATCCTCTATGACACGATGACCCGTGTTCCGCAAGCCTTTAATGGGCCGATTCCCCTTATGCTGTCGGAACTCCTAATGGCCGCGGCTGCGCGCCGGAGACCCGGCGTCGTGGTTCTCGCTTTTGGAGATGCCGGTCTCGGCCTTGAGGCGCCAAACGCCGCTGCGCCTGCAGTCGGCATCCTCCAGGGAGCGCATCACGGGAATATCGTAGCTCGCCAACCCGTCGAACTTCGTCCTGTCGAAATAGCTGCGGCCGGGATCGCCGACCAGCACCCGGGTGCCGCCTGCCGTGCGCCGCGCCAGCCAGGCCGTCACGGCGCCGGCGGTATCGCGTTCGTAGAAGATATCGGCCGCCAGGATGACGTCCCACGGGTCGGTTCGCCCGACGAGGTTCTCGCCCAAAACCCCGATCTCGACACGGTTGACGGCGGCATTGAGCGCGATCGCGTCGAGCGCAAAGGGATCGATGTCGCTGGCCGTGACGGTCGCGGCGCCGCTGCATGCTGCCGCAATGGCGACCAAACCCGAACCGGACGCGAAGTCGAGGACGCGGGCGCCCCGCACCGTCTCGGGGTGGTCGAGGATGTAGCGGGCCAGCGCCTGCCCGCCCGCCCAGGCGAAGGCCCAGAAGGGCGGCGGCAGGCCCGTGACGTCGAGATCGGCCTCGGTCTTCTGCCAGAGTTCCGTCGCGTCGTCGGCCATGTGGATGCTGATCTCGGGCACCCAAGGCACCGGAAGCAGGCGCGTGTTTCGGCGGATGAAGGCCGGCCGGTCGAGGATCATGCTCATGGGCGCCCGCCCTGCGGACCTCCAAGATCGCGGTAGACCGAGAGGAAGTCCCGCGCCACCTGGACGGTCGTGAAACCGTCGAGCACCCTCAACCGGGCGGCCTCGCCGAAGCGGGCCACGAGGTCCGGATCGTGCGCCAGCGTCACGAAGACGTCGGCCAGCGCTTCCGGGTCGCCCGGCGGCACCACGAACCCCTCCACCCCGTCGCGCGTGAAGGTGGCGCAGCCCGGCGTCAGGGTCGTGACCACGGCGCGGCCCGCCGCGGCACCTTCGAGCAGCGACCGCGGCAACCCCTCGCCGCCGCGCGACGGCACGCAGACGACGTGGTGGTCCCGCCAAACGGCCGCGATGTCGGCCGCATGGCCGTGCCACGCGATGCCGGGCTCGGCCGACCAGGCCCGCAGCGTTTCGGCCGACAGGCTGCGCGGGTTGTCGGGGTCGGGCGCGCCGAACAGCGATAGCACGACCGGGGCGCCAGCCGCGCGGGCGCGCCGCAGCGCTTCCACCGCCACGTCGACGCCCTTGGAGCGCACCATGCGGGCCACCACCGCGACCCGCAGCGGCGGCAGCGGCGGCAGCGGTTGCCGGCGCTCGCGCTCCGGATCGATGCCGGCCCCGCCGACGATGCGCACCCGCGGCCCGTCCGGGTCCATCCCGAGCAGGGCCGGATCCTCGCGGTTCTCGAACACGTAGCACACGGCTCGGCCGCCGAACGGCCCGCGCAGCGCAAGGCCCAGCGCGCCGCGCGCCAGCCGCGCCTTGAGGGTGGGACTGGCGCCGATCAGCCCGAGCCCGGTCACGGCCTGGACCCGGCCCCGCACGCCGGCGAGGAGCGCGCCCAGTCCCGCCAGCACGATGAGCCGGATCGAGATCAGATGGACGATGTCGGGGCGCTCGGCGCGGAACAGCATCGCGAAGCCCTGCACGTGCCCGACCATCGCCAGTAGGCCGAAATGCCCGCGCTCGTGCCGCGACGGGATCACCCGGATGCCGGCCTGTTCGATGCGCCGCCGCAACGCCGGATCCCGCACCCGCACCGTCACGGCGACGTCGAAGCCCGCAACGCGCGCCGCTACCGCCACCGACAGGAAGTGGGACGCGAAGAACCAGTCTTCCGTCACGACGAACAAGATTTTCTGCCCCGCCATCATCCCCGTCGACACGCCACCGACTATCGAGGAAGACGTCTACGTGGGGCCGACATCGAGAGCAACGCTCCGGCCTATCGGCGGTGTCTCGGTGCACAATCGACGATGGCGGCTGGTCGCGGACCGCCATTCGGAAAAGGGCCGCGATGCCGTTTCCGATCAGCCATCCGCGGAGCCGATCGCCCGGCGCTTGCACGCCCGCTTCGCCCGCGTTAGCCTCAACGAGGCAGAGCATTCCGAGGGAAACGCGATGGTCGTGCGGGTTGCGACGGTCGCGTTCGAGGGCATCGAGGCGCGGCCGGTCGATGTCCAGGTGCAGATCGCCAACGGCTCCGTGGTGTTCAACGTAGTGGGGCTCGGCGACAAGGCGGTGGCGGAGTCACGCGAGCGGGTGCGCTCGGCGCTGACGGCCTCGGGCCTCGCGCTGCCGGCCAAACGCATCACCGTCAACCTGGCGCCGGCCGACCTGCCCAAGGAGGGCAGTAGAATGAGGGCTGTTTCCCCTCTGTGACGCGGTATCCATGTCGACCCCTAGGTAACAGATAGGTAGCGTGAGAGGCCCGCCCGCGGCGCGGACGGGCCAGGATGTCAGGTCGGCTTCATGGCGTAGAACACGCGCGACACCTCGGCGACCGTCTGGCGCAGTGACATGCTGGCGTAGTCGACGGCGCGGCGCTCTATGTCGCTCAGCACCGTAACGTTCATGTTTTCGCGAGGCGGGATGCCGATTGCCTCCCATCCCTCTGTGAGGGAGGACAGCAGATCGTGCTCGATGATCGCGTGGACGGCCGCGGCCCCCTCGGCGTTCATGATGGCGCTCTCGATGTCCAGGCGATCGAAGGTGCCATCAGCCATGGACGCCCTCATGCAGCCGGAGGACGTCGTCGGCGATCGACTGGCCGATAGCGTCGGACCACATGCTGTCCTCGCTCACGTCGGGGATCTGGAGCACCTCGGCCTTGGCCGCGATGCCAGCGAGGCTCGCGGCCGGCATCTCGGTGACCTGGGCGAGGACAGCGGCCCTACCCTCTTCTGTTTCGTCCCAGCCGGGCGTCTTGTCACAGTCGATGCCCGGATAGGCTCGGCACAGATCGCGCTGAGCGGCGATGATACCGCGCAGCTTGTCGCAGCAGGCGATCAGCGTAGCGTCGTTGGCGGACCCCTTGGCGATGGCTGCCACGGGCGATAGGACTGCCACCAAGCCGCCGATGAGCGGGAGGGTGACGAGGCCCGTGAGGAAGGCGCGACGGTCAGCCATGGGCCGCCCCCATCTCGCGCACGGTCCAGCCATCGATCATGCGAAGGTTGCCGAACTGGACCTCGTTCTCTTCTGTAACGAGGTCCTTCCTCCGCCGCATGGCCATGGCCTGCCTGCCGGCTTCCCTTGCCGCCGCTTCATTGGCCTGCCGGACATCGAAGGGCAGGCCCTTGTCGGTTTGGCTCTCGTCCTCGCCTATCTCGACGTCGGAGCAATGGGAGTAGCCACTTTCCGCCCAATGCTCTTGATCGGGGGCGCGGTCGTGGTTCTCGGGTGCGCCGAGCCAGGGCTCCTTGTCGACGTCGTCTGAACCGCAGCGCTCGTCATCGCCCTCGGGCAGGTCGTAACCGGCTTCGGCCTCGCCATCGTTTGCGGAACCGTTGCGGCCGTCGCTCCAATGAGTCTGGCGTCCGGTGTTGTCCCGACCTGAAGACCATGGATTGCAGGACGGATGCCGCTCCGGCGCGCCGAGGATCGGTTCGTCATCGTCCTCGGCTTCGCGATCGTCGTGGCTGTCGGAAGAGACCGGCTTGCCGTCGATCCAGCCGAGCCAGGGTTCGGCCGTGCCATCGTCCTCCAGGTCCGCGCCCGGCGCGTCCAGGGCATCTAGGGTGGCGATGGCAGTGTCGAGCGCATCGCCGATCGCGGCGGGGTCGATCGGCACGGATCCGTGCTCCATGAGCCTGGGAAGCCCGAGGGCGGCTAATAACGCCGTCCCGTGGTCGAGGGCACCCTCCAGGGCGCGGCGCATGTGGAGGGCCTGGGCCGCGTCGCGCTGCACGGCGCGCTCGGAGCGGCCGGTGGATGCTGCGGTGTTTTCTGCAAACGCCAAATTGGCGCTTGCAGAACCATGCTTCGCGTGGCCTCCCGCAACGTGCTGACGGGTCTCCGGATGCAGGATCTCGTAAAGCTCTTTGCGCCGGGTCGTGTTCGTCGCAGCCTCGGGGATCGCGTCCAACATCGCGACCGTCTCGGCCGTCAGGTCCGGCGTGGGGACGGGGACGGCGGATCGTAATAAGGCCCGGTGATCGGCGGGCGCGGTTGTGCTATCCAGGAACGTAGCCATGGCGAAACCTGCTCTTTCGTTGTGGTCAGGGCCGCCTGCGATCTGAACCATCGCTTGCGGCCCGTCTTTTATGTCGATATAATTTTGGCATGTCAATTCATGTCGATAAAAAATCCCGTCGTGGTCGGCCACGGGTCGACTCCGACATCGTGACCGCTCGCGTTGGGCGTCCGGTCCTCGACGCAATGGACACCTGGATCGCCGCACAGCCCGAGCCGCGGCCGAGCCGGCCCGAAGCGATTCGGCTGGCGCTGAAGGACTGGCTCACCGGCCTCGGCCTACTGAACGGGCGGGTGGTGTAGAATGAACGTTACACCACTACCGCCGCGCGACGACCACAAGGTGCTGTAGTGGTTCCCGCTGGCGGAAGTCTGAATAGAGAGGTATTAGCACTATGGACAGGCTTCCGCCTAGTCGGTGCGGACTTTGTAGGTTCTGGGACACCAGCTTTCCCGAGGGGGCAGGCGAGTGTCACCGGAACGCGCCTGTAGCCGCCGCGGCATCCACCAATGAATGGCTATCGCGGCTGCACCGCATCTTCTACCGAGACAAATTCGAGTTCAGCGAGCCGCACAACTATGCTGTGTTCCCTGTAACAGAGCATAATCAGTGGTGCGGTCAGTTCGATAGGCGATCCGATGCGCCCGCCTTATAAATCTATCCTCACCCCGCCAGTCCGCCCGGTATGCCACAACCCGGTCAGCCCAGCTGCTCCCGTCCGGCGTGCGCTGGCGGAGCACCTGAGGGCAAAGGGATATCTTCAATCGGAGTAGGACGATGGATCATGAAATCGAAAAGATGGCATCTGAATTTGGCGGTCGCGTCAGAGCAAATGCTTCGGAAAATGAGTCTTTGCATCGTAGCCGAGCCAACTCTGTCAGCCATTTGGCTCAGCCGATAGTCGACTTTATTGCAAAATTGGCGAATGAGGCAAGCAAAGCAGATGGTATTTCGTTTAGTTTAGTGGAAAGCACTATTCGCACATCAGAGAAATACAGATTTCCTACTCTCATTGTGCGTGTGGCAGACAATTGTAACCCCCCGGCTGTTCACGAGTATAAGTTCGTGTTCGAGAATGATGTTACAATATTCGGAGAGTTAAGAGCAAACCAGAGGGTTAATTATAAGGTACTATACGAGCAAATATTGCAGAAATTTGAGGGTTCGATCAAATTTATCAACAAGCCGCAAGCCGTTCAGCCGAACGCGTGAAAGGGGCTCTGATGATGCGCCGGCTTCATGTTTTCGACCAGCGCCGATAGCACAGGGCACACCTCCCCCTGCCATCGCCACCGGCTCCACGATCGTCGCGGTCGTCTCGATAACGAAGAATTCGCTCCCTGAGGGGGCCTCGGTGCTATGCTGCAGGATGACCCCCGACATCTTCGACTTTTGGGCTGAGTGCCCACCAAATGCCCTGATTCACCCGAGGGACGTGCCTGTGTTCCGTCGGGCCGGCAATATGGGCTTCAAGCTTGATTGCCTTCCCTGCAACATCTGGGGACCGCTGAAGACGGCTCCGGTGGTGCTGCTCTACCTGTCTCCCGGCTTCAGTGCGACTGATGTGGACTATGCGAAGAGCCCACGAGGACAAGCGACCTACCGACGCCGCCGGCAAGGAAACGAACCGCTCGACAGCAAGGATGAGCACGAGCCAGGCTGGCGATGGTGGACCGCTCGGGCCAAGGCGTTCGGCGACTCAGCAATGATAAGCGACAAGCTCGCGATCCTGAACATCGGCGCCTATCACTCTGAGACGTTCAAGGACGCGCATGCTTTGATGGCGTTGCCCTCCTCGCGCGCGGCGATCGACTATGCGCAGACGATGCTCTTCCCGGAGGCCGAACGGGGCGAACGCGTCGTCATTTGTCTCAGGAAGCCGAGGGCTTGGGGGCTGACGATCGGAAAAACCTACCGTGGAACGCTCTTCGCGCCACGGACCAATGCGGCCGGACACATGGTCAATGGGCCAGAGCGAGAATCCGTCGTGAAGGCAGCCCGGATCGCCTTAAGCGCCTGATTTGGCTGCTAGGTGAGGTTGCTACCTAACACCGCGCTTTTCAGCGCCTTCGTCCACCACATGGGCACCAGCCCCCATCGCATCGAGACAAGCTCGCGCCGGCCCTCTCGGTCGAGCCGCACGACGTCCACCGTCGTGGTCGGCGCGATGTTGTACCGGGGCCGCAGGTTCAGCGGGGTCCCAAAGACGTTGAGGAACGTGTGGACCTCGCTCCACGTGTAGCGCTGAGTGAACCGTCCGCACATGGGCTCTATCCGTGCTTCAATCGACCTTCCAACACCAAGGCAATCCGCTTGATGGCGTAGCGCGCTACCGCTTCGTGCTTGTCGTCGCCGCCCGGAGCGGCCGCCACGCAATGCCGAGCATGCTCGACGGTGTCGCCGATCTCGGTGCCGAGCGGATACGGCAACGTGTTCAGGAACGACAATGCTGCCTCGACGTCGAGCCGTTCGGCATTGGCGAGTCGGTTCAGTCCGAAGATGGCCTCTAGCAGCGCGACCTTGTCGTTGATGGCAACCTCCCGGCGCAAACCGCGCGTCCGATAAGCGGGAGGCTGTGGGCGAATCATGTACGGCGCCGACACGATCTACAACGGATGCGACGTTCTGTTGCACCCTGGGGTAGACGTGTCATGCGCGACACGTGCCGCCCCTTCCCTTCAGAACGTTTACGTTTCGTTAACCATGATGGGACAAAGAGAGAGCCCATAGCTTCGGCCAAGAAAGACTGCCCATGCTGCTAGTCACAATCACCTTTTTTGGTTGCGTTGCTGTTGCCCTGGCACTGTGGACCATCGCCGAGGATGCCTAGCGGGCACGCTCCCAGGCACTTTGCCAAGCTGTATGAGTTCCTGCACCCCGAGACGGCCTGTGGGTGCGCGACCTGGGGCGGGCCGGTAAATGTCGCCAGAAAGGCCTCACCTGGACGGCGTAAGATGCTTTTGGCCAGGACATGGTGGGTTCGATGTTCGCCCGCATCGCCGCTTGGTTCAAAATCGTCTTAGCCGTTTTCGGGATGGGCGAAGACCCTCTCGACAAAGAGGTCGAGGATGCACGCGCTGCATTCAAGGCAGCCATGGATAACGACAAAGTGTCTGACGCCACCGGCCCGGAATAGAGGTGAGCCTTGGCCCGAGTGTGCCGCGCGCCGGGATGGCCGTCCAGGGCTGTCCCGGCCCTCGTTCCCTGCCATGATCGGACCTCAGAACACCACCATCGACCCCGGCACGTGCGCCATGATGTTGCAGAACCACCGGCCGTTCGGGGTCTCGCATTCGAGATCGTATTCCAGATAATGAACGGTCCAGGTTCCGCAGGCGGGCGTGATGCTCGACTGGACCTGGATGTTCTGCCCATAGGCTAACGTCGGCTGCCAGAGCGTGACGATGTCTATTCCTAGGCTGTTAAACCTAGGGTAGCCAACGAGGCCGGTCTCGGGTGAAATCACCGTCGCGGCGCCTTGGCGGGCCGAGTCCGGTTTCCAGATGGCGAGCGTGTTGTTGTCGATGTGGTGCTCGATGCCGGCGGCATCCGCGATGCCAAGAAGCTGCTGCGTGGCGGTACCGGCGAAGTACGGGTTCGTGATCTTGGTCGAGACGCCGTTGTTCTCGAATTGCCATCCGGCGCTTTGCGCGACCTGCCCGAGCAAATCACCGACGTCCTGCGATCCAGGACGTGTCAGCGGCGGGATGGGCTTCACGCCAGCGTAGGCCGCCACCCGCGCCTCGACCCGAAACGGCACGTTGGGCTGTGACCATCCGTCGGTATAGGCGCTCTGGATGTCCCCCGTGTAGATCGTCGTGAGGTTGTTCGGATCGTCGCCTGCCTTCACCGTGATGGTGTTGCGGCCCAGGACGGTGATGGTGTTGCCGAAGGTGCCGAGCTGATTCATGACCGAGAGCGGCAAGCCGAAAATCGTGATCAGGGCTTCGCCGAACGACAAGCCGCCAGCCTTGACGATCTGGGCGGAGATGCGGAGGCCCTTCGCCGTGTAGGTGTTGCCGCCACCTGCGAAGACGCCATGATCGAGGGAAAAATCGACCTCGATATATTTGGTCGTGAAGCTCACGTCGGGACGGCTTCGGCCGGGATGGAGAGCGCCGCGAAATTGTACGCCAGGACCACGGCGTCGGCACGCATGCGCAACTCGCACAGCGCCAGGTGGCGCTCCGCAGCCTCGCGCTCGGCGTCGGACGCCGTGACGAGCCGGTCGCGGGCCGCCGTGATGTAGGCGACGAGGCCGTCCAGGTTGCGGGCGTCGCGGCGGATGTTATTGAGCACGGCGTCGAGGCGGCGCGGGTCATTCGTCATAAACGGAACTCCGGTTGAAAGACGGACGTGAGGGGCTCCACCGCTGTTTCCGGCGGCGGAGCCGATGCGACGTCACCGCGAAAGGTCGGCCGTCGATGCCGGTGTTGAAGCACCGCCCGCTGGCCATCCGTGCCGATGCCTGCCGGCACGAAATTGAGGGTGCCCGCGCCGTAAGTCGTGAACGCGAGGTCGAGATTACCTTTGGCGGTAGTGGGACGCTTCATCTCGGTATTGCACCAGGCGCGTGTTGGGGGTTGGGCACGAAAGACACGGTGGCGAAGCGCGGCCCTGTAATTCGAGGGTCAGGACTTCGGATTCTAGGTTCTGACCACCGCAAAACCGCGCACGTCCTGCCATCCGTAAGCGAAACATCTGCCTGACGTGCGGCATCCACGATGATCGAACCCTCGGTCGCCTGATACGCCTGATAGAGCGTTGGATCGAAGGGCGCGAAACTCACTGGACCACCGACAGCACGATGTTGCCCGCGGTGTAGTCGGTCACCACCAACGTGACGTTATCCATGCCGGCCAAGTTGGCGAGCGGCACCGGGGCCGAGAATGCCAGATAGGTGTTGTCCCCCTTCAGCGCGTTCTGTGGTATCGCGCTCGCACCGGCCTGGTACCCCGATCCACGGCGGAGCAAGGTGAAACCGCCGACGAAATCGGGACTCGCCTGGAGGTAAACGCCGACCCGCGCCGGGTTCGCAGGACCGGCAAAAACGGGAAGCGAAGCGGTGCCGGCCAAGACGCTGGGAGACGTGATCGCGAGCGTGCCGGACGGCGTGGTGCCGTTGAGGGCGGGAGTTGAAGTCGTCGCGGGCATCAGGCGGCCTTACGTTCGGATCGATGATCGATGCCCGCCACGATGCGAAGGGCACGGGCGGCCGGCGCAGCCTCGCCGTCGCCAGGGTCGCCGCCGGGCTCGACACCGGCCCCCATGGCGGCACAGAACGCCGCGGCGAAGCTATTGCCGCGACCAATGAGGAAGCCGTCGCTTGGGCTCGCCGCGGTGACGAACCACTGCCCGCCGCTCGTGGCGATGGTCATGTTGAAGTCGCCGGCCTCGCCGCGGAGGAGGCCGACCAGGACCGCTTCAGCCGGAGACAGGTCCATCACGGCACCTCGGGCAAGGGCGCGGCTGCATCGATCCGCAGCGCGGTCAGGGCGGTCACCCACGCCGCGGCGCCGGGTTTGTCGGACGGCGCGGGGTCTAGGACAGAAGGATCGAAACCCTCGGGCAGCGCGCCGGCACACTTCAGCGTATCGACTACGCCGAGGAGGCGCAGAAACTCGCGATTTGCGGCCTGAAATGCCGCGACAGCTGCACGAACTTCGGGCGACGCCCGCACCACCTGACGCGCGGCGTCATCGATGCTGCCGTGAGCATAGCGGGCCGTGCCCGCGATCGGCGGGCGTTGTGCCTCCAGGGTGTCGCGTAGGGCACGGGCCGCAGCCTGGGCATCTCTTACGACCTGCAAGTCTTCGTTTGCCTGCCTGACACTCTTGGGCGGCTCGCCGGCCCTGCCAGCGGCCTGGGCGCGGGCGTAGTCGGCAGCTTCGTCGGGAGCGCGCTGGACGGCGAGTTCCGCTTCTTTGATCGTGGCATAGCTACCATAAACGCCTTCCGAGACGGCGGCCGTCGCGGCGTCGTGCGCCGCAAGCTCCCGCTCGGCTTCGGCCGCCTTGCGGATCGCCTCGGCCAGAGCAGCGCGGCCGTCACCGAGCGCCACGATGTCGGCGGCACGCTGCAGCTCGTCACGGACCCGTTCGGCCCGTGCCAGAACGCCTCGGGCTTTCGTCTCGTGATCCACCGCGGCTTTGAAATCGAGCCGGTGCTGAATGTCGGCGCGCTGCCCATCGTTGAGCGCGGCTTCGTCTTGCACAGACATGTGCTGTGGCGGCAGCATCTCGGCGATCAGCGATCGGTGCCGCATGATGGACGGCCAACCCTCCATCACATCAGCGACGCTGTCGTTGGCCTGCAAATAGACCTTATTGGCGCGCTCGACGTCTTCGGTCGCGGCCGACAAGGTGACGGTGCCTGCGGCGGTTTCGTGCTTGGCGTGCTTGCCCATGACGACCTACTTCAACCTGCCTGAGTTCGGAAAGCTGGCCTTGTCATAGGTGACGCCCGGCACGGCGACCTTCTGCCGGGACCGCGCGGCATCGGAAGCGCCCGAGGCCGGCTCGTCAGGCGGGTCGCCGCCACCACGGCAAATATTCTCGACGCTTTCCATGTCTTCGACGGAGAGCAAAGGCTTCAGGAAAGTAACAAGCTTCTCCCATTGGCCGTCTTCGAGTGCAGTATCTTTGTCCAAAGCTAGTTTGCGGGGTCTGGACATAGTATTTCCTTTCAGTATCAACGGAATGGATTGTTGGGTGACATGTTTTCGAAGGATCGATAGATGCCAGCGGCTTGTCGTTGTAGCCGCTGCTGGTCTTTACTTTGCCAGTATGCGACTACATCACGCGAGATGACCAGGGGCTGCCTGGCATGGGCCGCCAGCACACATGCGCCCGCAGCGGCATTGACGCAGTCGTCGTGTCCGCCCTTCGGGTGGGTTATGTTGTCGCTCCCGCTCGGCGTCGTGCGGCGCTCCAAGGTGAGAAGCTGAGTCCGCATCTTCTTGTGGTCGAGTAGTTCCACTCGCCCACTGTTCGCCAGGGCGAGGAACGTGCGATAGATCTCGGAAGCGTAAAGCGGCCCGCTCTTGCTTTCGCTCGGGTTCAGCAGTTGGGCGATGTTCTGCTTCGATGCGGTTTCATACTTGATCCCGTTGTGGGCGAACCGTTCCCTCGGCCATGCCCCGCCATACGAATCGCCAGTCACGTTAGCGATCCTGTAGCGCTTCAGGATCTCGCAGAGCGTCGCCGTCACCTCGTCGGGACTGTAGGGCGGCTTCACCTCGAACAGTAGGTCGAGCACGGCGCACGTCTCGCGCGAGCCCTCCATGGGCCGAACATGGGCGATTGCCGCAGTGTAGCTGTCGCCGCCCGTGCCGCCGCCAACGTCTACAAATGCGGTGTACGTGATGCCCGCCTCGGGTGGGATCTCGGTGCGGTTCGCCACCGTGACGCGGTCCACGATCTCGCCCGCGATGAACGCCGAGATGTCGTCGCGCCACTCGGCATTGTATTCGGAGTTCGCTGCGACTGGATCATCTTCGAACGCGTCGGCCAGGAAGTCCTGGTCGATCGACGGGTTGAGCTTCACGGTCGCCGCCCTGGCGACAAGGCGGCTCGCGCGACCATCCGGGCCGAAGTCGCGCACGAATGATTGATATAGAGTCCCGCGCTTGGCGTAAGGAGAACTGATCTGGATTAAGGGACCTCGCGTGGTCGCCAGAGAAGGTTTCAGAGCCGCGATGATTTCAGAGTCCGGGCTTGCACTCTCATCACTCCGCCAATAAGCCTGCTCATCACAAATAACGGCGATGTTAGCGGCACCACGAAGGTTGCGGAAACTGAGGGCTCGGACCTGGATATCTATGCCGGACCTAAGCGACAACGTGCGATCAATGTCGTTCGTCACAAGATCGCGTAGGGCCGAGGATTGCTCGAACGTTCCCTTGCAATAGCTCATCACTTCGTCGGCCTGATCTTTGCTTGCGGCAATAACCGGAAGCCGACCTCTTTGACCCGGAGCGAGGACACCACGATAATCAACGCATCCGGCAAGATAACCCGCAAGCGTTCCCATCGCTCTACTTTTGCCGCCTCTGCGACCGATCACGCCTGTAAACTCTTTGACCGGCTCGGCAGGCTCGTGGTCGCGTTCCGTCAACTCGCGGAAGATCACGCGCTCGTCTTCGCTCAAAGCTTCGCCAACGATCGCCAGCAACAGGACGCGCCATCCGGCCCATGACGAGCCGCCAAGCATGGCGTCCGACCCGAAGTAGTCCGGGTCCGACAACGCGCGTCTCATGCTGAGGATCTTCCTCATGCAGCCCCCTTGTCGAAGGGCCGGGAGAAGTGGTCGATGATCGGATTGACTTCAGCGCGCTTCGTTTCATTGAAGCCAAGCTGTTCCAGAAGCCGGCGCTGCTGCCCGGACCATCGCGAGTAGGCGTCGACGTCGAGGCCCGTTCGCTTGTCCTGAGAAAGAAGGCTTTCGACGCGCTCGCATTCGATATCGAGGGTGACGATTCTGCGAATGAGGGCCTGTTGCGGGGCGTTGGGATCGCCGCCGATATGGGCCGCGTACAACTCACACAGATCTTTGAACCGCCGCCCCCACGGACCGCGGCCGTCGCCCTCGACGAACAACGCACGACCGTTCGTCACCTTGGAACGAGTGCGGGACGGAGGAACGATGGATAAGTGACGGTTGGGCAACGGTTCGGGCCGAGCTGAGAGAGCTATCGGCCTGCGGAACACTGTTCCCTAAGGCTAGGCGTACTGAAACGCTGTGGACGATGTAAGCACGGACCTAGCACGATTGCAAGGGGCTACACAGCGGCGCTGCTATCAGCCTTCGGCTTTAGCACGCGGTGCACCGATGCCTTGCCAATATCGAGACGTTTGGCAATCTCACCCATACTGAGGCCAGAGGCCGCGAGGGCTTCGATATCCTTGGACTTGGCTCGCGCGGTCGGCTTGCGACCCTTATAGGCGCCCTCGGCCTTTGCCTTGGCGATCCCTTCGCGCTGCCTCTCCAGCATCATGGCCCGCTCGAACTCGGCAACGCCGCCCATGACAGTGAGCATCAACTTGCCGGTGGGCGTCGATGTATCGAGGCCGAGGTCGAGGATGCGGAGTGCCACACCTTTCTCTTCTAGCCGGCCGACGATCTCCCACATGTTCAGGACCGATCGCGCCAAACGGTCCAGCTTCGTCACCACGAAGGTGTCGCCAGGCCGGCAGAACTCCAATGCGTCTGCCAGGGCCTTGCGCGGGCCGACAGACGATGTCTGTTCGGAGAAGATGCGCTCGGCCCCGATCGACTTGAGGTCGCGCTCTTGCGCCTTCAATCCGGCTTCCTGCTCAAGTGTGGAGGTCCGCGCGTATCCGACGATCATAGGTCTGCTCCGTTCCACTAGGGTCTAAGATGTTCTAGCGGAGCCGTTCCGAATGTCAAACACAATTCCAACGGAACGGCTTGCGAGCCGGAGCGGAACGTTTCACATGACCTTGCCCTATCGGAACGTGAGGCAGGATTTCCGGCGCGGGCCGGCCGCGAAGGGAAGAGATCATCACGCGGCAAGAAAATGAGGGCGGGCCGGTGCGTGCGTGGGGCCCCTCAATATCCCGGCGGCTTCGGACCCGTGGCGTTCCTCAGCTTCGCGTGCGCCTCATCGTAGCTCTCCTTCAACTCAAATCGATGACCGCCGGCAGTGTAGAGGTTCGCCCTACCGCTAGTCAGTTTGGACAGCCCAACGATTTGGTGGACCAGGACGCACACCACCTCGTGATCCGGTGCCCGCAAAGCAAATTCGATCATGCTCTTGATCTCCTGTAACCCCTGTAACCGTAACCACCTCAACTCCGTCGTCGGTTACCTGGTTACACTGGTTACAGGGGGTAGATATCAGGAGGGTTCGATCAGATCGGTTCGGGACGGGTGAATGTAGAGCCCTTTGCCCGTTTTCAGCACTTCGCCCTTGGTGAACATGCGGAAAAGCAGGGTTTTGGTGCTGCCCCGCGTTTGCCCCGTCGCCTCGGCGATGGTTACAGGTGACATGGGTTCAGTGGTTACAAGGAGCACATCGGTTACAGCTTTGCGCGCATCCGACTGGTGAACCTCGGCCGCCCGACCCATGACGGACCACCGGCAAGCATCCCTGTTGAAGCTCATCGCAGTCTCGATTTCCGGAATGTCGCGCCCGCGGCCGTACAGCGTGACGCCGTTGCCATCCCGATCAAGGATGAGGGCAGTGTCGGCGGCACCGGACAGCCCCAAGGTGCCGGACACGCGGTCGAAAGGGTCGACCTGGTCCCGGCTTTTCCGGGTGTGGTGCACGACCACGATCGCGACGCCCAGCTCGGCCGCGAGTTCGGTGAGCACGCGAACAGCGTTGTAGTCTTCCTGATAGGCGTTGCCGCGGGGCGTGACGGGCGGACGGAAGGCGGTCAGCACGTCGATGACAACCAGGCGCGGCTTCGCCTGCCCGCTGGCCCAGTCCCGAATGCGGTCGAGCCCGCCCTCGTTGGCGCGGGGCCACGATGTCGCGAAGGTGAGGGGTGCCGGCCAACGCTCGCCGGCCGACATCAGCCTGTCCATGCGGCTCTGCAGGCGCCGGAGGTTGTCCTCGAGCGCGAGATACAGCACGCCCTCCGGTTCCGGCGTCTGGACGGAGCCGAGGCAGGTGCCCCCGGTCGCCTTGGCAATCGCCATATCGAGAACCATCCACGACTTTCCGAGCTTCGGGGCGCCGGCAAGCAGGGTACATCCCTCGGCGATGTAGCCTGGGATCACGTAGCGGATCGGGGCGAACTTCATGTCCTTCAGCGACGCCGCGTTGACGAGCTGCGAGCCCGCCCGCGGCTTCTCCGCGGTGTGCTGGCGTTCCCCGAACCGCGCCGCCGTGAACACGCTCCCGTCGCCGGGGAGTCCTGTCTCGACGGCCCTCATGTGGCACCTTGGATGGCGTCGTTGAGGTCGTTGCCGATGATCGGCGACACGACCGTCACTTCGCAGTCCGCTTGGTGCCAGCGGGACGCGCATGCCTCGACGGCCTTGGCGTTGGCCGGGTCGTTCTCCGCCAGGATTGTCAGCGCCTCGACGCCGGGCAGCACCGGGAAGGCGGCGATGGCCCCGGCCGAGCCGACTGCCCAGCACGGTTTGAACCCGAGCTGGCGGGCCGCGAGTGCGGTTTCGCAGCCCTCGCCGATCGCGAGCCCCATCGTCACCACGTCGTTGGCGTCGAGCTTCACGGCGGCCCCGGCCGCAATGCCGAGCATCCTGCGGCCGAGCTTGCAGCCCTCAGAACTGAGGCGTGTCCGGTGAACCGCAGTGATCGCGTCGTTGTCAATCGCCCGCATGGCCGCGATCATCGCCGGGACGTAGATCGTCCGGTCTAGTTCTTCGTCCCGCCACGAGCAGCGCGCGTGAAACCGCAGCACGTCGGCGCCGTCCGGGAGGTCGAGGTCGCGGGAGGCGAGATAGGTCTCGACGACGGTCCCGTGCGCGTCGCCGGCCTCGTGCCAGATGCGGAGCGCGCGGGCGATGCGAGCTGCGTGGTCGGACGCGACGGCCAAATTAGCGGACGCATGGCAAGGCGCCAATTGGCGCGTTGAAGTAGAGTCGCCAGATTGGCGACTCTTCTCCCGACGACGCCAAGCATCCGGCCCCATTCCGAGTTTCGCGGCGACGTAGTCCTTGCTGGTTTGGAAGTCGTCGTGACTATGGCTGAAGACAATAAAGCCTGTAGGACTTTGATGGCTCAAACGGATGCTGAGGCTCCGATCACCGGCGCTGTGGCCGGGTCCGGGCGCGAGGACCTGACGGCCATGGACATCACCACCGAGAGATCGCGCGATCGTGCGGAGGTCGAGGTTCATGACATCTCCTCCGCAGGGAGGAGCCCCTCGGCCACGGCGGCAAGTTCGGCCTTGCGCAGCGCAGCGATCACGGGCCGCAGAAGCGCCGGCTTGATGCTGAGTCCTTTGGCGGTCGGCACTACCTCCTGCCGGCCGTTTTCGGCGTACACGCGGAGATCAACATTCCGAGAGCCGTGGAACTCGCGAATGGCGATGCGAACGGTTTCGCGGGCGTTCTTTTGGAGTTCGGCGATGGGGAGGTCAGCCATTTGCGCCTCCCCATCCGTTGGCCGTCGCAACGGCTGAGGCGGTCGCGGGCGGCAGGCCGTAGCGCGCCACGAGGCGCCGGACGGCTTGGCCGTCTTGAAGGTCGAGGGCGAAGGTGTTAGGGCTGACGTCGGAACCGGCCTGCAAAACCATTCCAACGAGCCCCTGCCGTGCTGCCCGCACGGTGGGGGTTTTCATTTTCGGCATGGCTCAGGCGGCCTCCAACTCGGAAGAGGAACGGACGGGCTTGCTGAGACGGCCGCGTGCCCAATCGAGGGAGTCGGACCACTTGTAGAGAGGGCGGCGGCCGAATAGCCGATAGGTGGGACCGCCGCCACGGGTGGCTTTGGTGGCAAGTGTCGCGGCACTGATCGGATAGCCCGCCGCAGTGAGTGCGACGGCGATGGCATCGCGCGTCAGCATCGTGTCGGGATCGTTGGGAACCATCTTCGGACCTCGCTGGCGCAAACACGCGCGTTGAGGTCCCCCAGTCACACCATATTGCTTGTTTGCATAAGTGAAGGGAACCGCTTCCATAGGTCGAAGGAACCGGTTCTCTCGGTCTAATTAAGCGGTTCTCTACACTTTCCGACGAGGGATCGTGCCGGAAGCTTCGTTGTCTCTGACGAATCTAAGGAGGGAGTCGAATCCGGGCTTAAACCCGAGATCCTTCCAGCGTTCGCGGATTTCGGCTGAGAGAGGCTTCTGCGCTATCGCAGGCAGCTCTGCTCTAATCTCCAACGCAAGGGCTCTCGCGTGCTTGTGCCAGCCTTCTTCAAGCGCCGCCTTTCGCAACTCCACGCTTCGCTTGCCGCCCTTACGGGCGATATCGGCGGCGGTGATGGGCTGCGGCAACTCCTCTTTTGGACGGCCTGCCATATAGAAAGCGCCAAGGTTCAATGAGTCGTCGATGGCTTTGGCGAGAAGGAACACGAGATTTTCGCGTTGCTCTTCGTTATTTGCTATTGAGGTCAGGATGTTTGTAAGCGCATTGAACGCTAGCGATGTGTCCTGTATGGCGCGGCGTGTCCTCAGCTCAGTGCCCTTCGGCAAGTCGGCCGTGGCGAGCACTTCTTTGCCGAGCGAAGCGTTGAGGTCGAGCACGGCCGCGGCGTAATCATCAGCCGAAGCAAGAGGCAGGAACCGCAAGCGTGCCAGTGTCACTGGATCGAAGTTGCTCATCCTTTGCCCGCCATCAACGCTTCGATCCGACCGGCCACCGCGTCCGCTGCCTGCAACAGCACGGCGTCGGCACTGTGGATGTAGCGGCCCGTCATCGTCGTGCTCTTATGACCGATGAGGGCGCCGATCGTGCTTTCGGAATAGCCGAGGTCGCCGGCAACGCTGGCGAAGGAATGCCTCAACGTGTGGGCCGTGACGTCGGCCGGGAGGCCACTCGCCTTCACGAGCTGGACGAACACGTTTCCGAACGACGTCATCTTACGGTCGCCGCGCATGGCCGGGAACACGTAGGAGCCGGAGCGGGGCAGGGCCGTGAGGATGGCGCATGCCGCGGCGGACAGCGGCCTGAGGGACCGGCCGGTCTTCGTGTCCGGCAAGGTCGCGGTGCGCCGGCCGAGGTCCACATCCGGCCACGTCAGGTCCAGCGCCTCCCCGCGCCGCCAGCCCGTGAGAGCCAGGAAGCGCGCCGCCGCCAGGGCAGGGGGCCAAACGTCGCCGGCCGCTCTCAGGCCTGCCCCCAGGGCCGCATATTCCGCATCACCGAGACGGCGCTCGCGCTTGTTGTCGGCGAAGCGCAGCACGCCGCGGCACGGGTTCGTTTCGCACATGCGCTTCTTGACGGCGTACTCGAACACGGCCCCGAGCAGGCCCACCGTGCGGGAGGCCGTGCCGGCGCCGCCCGTGGTCCGCGACGCCTTCGATGGCTTGGCGATCGCGGCCGAGTCCCCCTCGGCGACCCGGTGCATGAAACGGTCGATGTCCTCGCGCGTGACCGCCTGAACCTTCATGGTGCCGATCAAGGGCTTGACGTGCCGCTCGATCCGGGTCCGGTCGATCGCGACCGTGCTGGGCTTTTTCGGCCGGCGCGCCTTGGTGAGAAGCCGCCCCGCCTCGACGTCGTCGAGATAGGCGTTGCACAGCTCGGTCACGGTTGGGGCTTTGCGGCGTTCCTGCCTATCGTTCGCGGGGTCCTGTCCGGAGCGAATGGCCCCCAGGATGCGTTGGGCCTCGCGCCTGGCCATGTCCGGCGTGTAGGGCGATCCGTGCCGGCCGATGGTGAGCCGGCGCTGCCTGCCGTCCGCGTTGCGGTACAGAAGCACATAGCTGACCGCAGCTGAGTTCTGCCGACGCGCGCCGAAGCCGGCGACCTGCCCATCCCAGATTTCCGAGTTGGGACCGAGGCTTGCGATTTCCCTGTTACCTAGCTTCCGCATTTCGATGCTACCTAACCCCCTAGGTAACAGATAGGTAACAGCATAATTCAAAGCCGCGCAAGCCGGATCAAAACCGGGTAGCGAAAAACGATGGGTAATCAGCGGGTTCTTCATATCGGGCAAACTGCGGCAAACCGGGACAAAGCCCCTGTCGTGCCCAAGGAGGGCAGCCACTACGACCTGCCGATCGCGCTCGGCGTCATGGCGGCCATCGGGGCCATCCCGCCCGACGCGCTCGCGGGCTACACGGTGCTGGGCGAACTGGCGCTCGACGGTTCCATATCGCCGGTGTCGGGCGTGCTCCCGGCGGCCGTCGCGGCCAATGCTGCCGGCCACGGGCTGATCTGTCCGGCCGCCTGCGGACCGGAAGCCGCATGGGCGTCGCACGACCTCGACGTGCTGGCACCGCGCTCGCTGATCCAGTTGGCCAACCATTTCAAGGGCACCCAGGTGCTGGCGCGGCCCGAGCCCGCCATGCGGGCCGCCGCCTCCGACCTGCCGGACCTCCGCGACGTCAAAGGCCAGGAAAGCGCCAAGCGAGCCCTGGAGATCGCGGCCGCGGGCGGCCACAACCTGCTGTTCAACGGGCCGCCGGGGTCGGGCAAGTCCATGCTGGCGGCGAGGCTGCCCTCGATCCTGCCCCCGATGACGCCGCGCGAACTGCTCGACGTGTCGATGATCCACTCCGTGGCGGGAGCGCTGGCGGGCGGGGCGCTGACGGATCGCCGGCCCTACCGCGCCCCGCATCATTCGGCCTCGATGCCGGCACTGGTCGGGGGCGGCACCGGGGCGCGGCCGGGCGAGATTTCGCTCGCCCATAACGGGGTGCTGTTCCTCGACGAATTCCCGGAATTCGCGACGCCGGTGCTGGATTCCCTGCGCCAGCCGCTCGAGACCGGCGAGGTGTCGATCGCTCGGGCCAACCACCGCGTCACCTATCCGGCGCGGTTCCAGCTCGTGGCCGCCATGAACCCCTGCCGCTGCGGGCACGCCACCGAGCCCGGCTATGCCTGCAAGCGCCAGCCGAACGAGCGCTGCGTGGCGCAGTACCAGGCGCGGCTGTCGGGCCCGCTGCTCGACCGCATCGACCTCTACATCGAGGTGCCGGCCGTGTCGGCCTCGGACCTCATCCTGCCGCCGCCGAGCGAAGGTTCGGCCGAGGTCGCGGTGCGGG
>JAABUM010002123.1_pt1 | contig 27528 bp, 38 predicted proteins | sample 5559161 | NCBI WGS metagenome assembly JAABUM01 (sample SAMN10711868, study PRJNA513369) | rock metagenome | isolation source: Antarctica rocks | place: Antarctica: Victoria Land, Siegfried Peak nord
ACGTATCGCGGCGAGTCCACGTATCGCGGCGAGTCCACGTATCGCGGCGAGTCCACGTATCGCGGCGAGTCCACGTATCGCGGCGAGTCCACGTATCGCGGCGAGTCCACGTATCGCGGCGAGTCCAACGCTCGTGTCGACGGCGCGGGCGACACGCTCCAGTACATCCGAGTGTACATCAGGCAGAGGCGTGTCTACTTGGAAAAAGAATAGACCGGCTCCCCTCCCCAAGCGCCCCGGAAACGTACGTTTCCGCGCCTCTGCCCCGACTGAGGTTTATTCGGCGGGCATCCCCCCGACGCTGGCGAGATCGCCACTTTCTCGCGTAATGCCGCGACGGCCACACAGTTCCATACCCTGAAAAGCGTTCGGTTTATAGGGGTGCTGTCCGAATGAACATGTACCTATTTTGCCCCTGTTTTAGCCCCTTTTCCTCTTGATATATCTGCTACATAGCAGGTATAATACAAGGGTAGGGAACAAAAAAGCGGGCTGCCCCCTCCGACCAAAGAGTATTGGGCAGCCCGCAGGTGAGACCCCCTACGAGGGAGTTCTATGTCATGGTAGCACAAGCCCAGGATACCTATACCCCGGCTATCCCCGCGCCAGGTGGGACGCCCCGCGCGCTCACCCCCCAGGAGCGCGGGCGGCTGGGCGGGCAGGCGACGCTTGCCCGCTACGGGCGCGAGCATTACAGCCGGATCGGCGCGGTTGGGTTCGCCCGCGCTATCGAGGCGGGGTGGGGCGAGTACCTGCTAGAGAAGATGGCCCCGTCGTACCGCGCCAAGTTCGGGCGCGATCCGGTGTTGGGGCGCAACAAGGCCGGCGACGCGGCCCGCACCCAGGCGCGCACGGCGACGCCGACGCTCGGCGTGTGCGCGTGGCTCGGCTGCACGGCCCCGGCGACCGAGCGGCACCACATCGACGGTTGGCAGGTCAGCGCCGATACGTGCAGCCTCTGTGATGAGCACCACACGGAGCTAGAGCGGTCCTATCGGGACGCGCTCCGGCGCCACCGCCCGTTTGCCCGCACGCAGGAGCCGCCCACCAAGCGCGCTATTGCCATCAGCGCCGGCATCGGCCTGGACAACGCGATCCCCTTCTAACCCCGACAACAGCCGTGGGCGTGGGCATCGGGTCCCGCCCACGGCACCCTACCAGACCACCAGGAGGATGCACACCATGACCATCACAGCCATTGCCGCCCCTTATGCCCCGCAACCGCTCGCCTATCAGCACCGCGCCCGCCTGCTGTGCGCGATCTGCTTCAACGCCCTGGACATTCGCCCCCGGCCCTACGGCGGCGCGGTTATCCCGATTCCCGCGACCGGCCGGCCCCCTGTCGCGCGCCGGTTGTGCGCCGGGTGCGGCGTCGAGCTACCCGTACCGGGCCTGTTCGGGCTCGGCGTCCCGAGCGCCACGGTCGGCGCGCTTGCCGCCTGCGCGGCGGGCCTGACCACGCCGCCACAGTTGTTCGCGCGCCACTGGACCGGCGATTGGGGCGACATCAGCGCGGAGGATCACGGCTTGAATGAGGATGCGATCCGCGACGGCGCACGCATCTTTAGCGTCTACCACCTACAAGGCGGCGGGCGCGTGTGGGTCATCACCGAGGCGGGCCGGCACGCGACCACGCTATTGCTGCCGAGCGAGTATTAGGCCCGCAACCCAAGGGCCGGCCTGCCGCCCCCGCAGGCTGGCCTACCCACCACGGAGGAGAAAGCACCCATGGGCATGAACCACATGATTGTCTTGGGGGTGTACGCCCAAACCCCAGAAATTTCTGTCAGGCCCTTTCGCCTGAACTTTCTAGAAAAGAACCGATAATCGGAAAGTTCGAGGACTCTGCCTGAGCAGATAGCCAGAAATGAGACCCGCAGAAGCCCTTGCGCCACCTATCAAAAATCGGAAAGTTTCCGTAGGCAAGAGGGCACTCGCCATCGCACCCCTCATGGGAGGCCCGCGCGAAGCGATCAGGTGGGGTCGTGTGCCAGACACGGGCGGGTGCTGACCTGCCTGTGGCCGCAGGGGACTCCGAGCCTGCCCACGGCGGCACGAGATCTCTCAGGGACAGAATTTTCTGGGGTTTGGGCGTACACCCCCGTCTTGCAGTCAGGGCGGGACGCGCACGAGGCGCAGGACGAGCCGCAGGAGCCCCAACCCTACCCGGTGAACGCGGCCCCGACGACGCTGTTTGAGGTGATCGACCGGGCGGTGAGCGCCGTGATCGACCAATTCCACCGCTGGGGCGACCTCGACGAGCGCGAGGGCGAGGACGAGGCGCACTTCGAGGCGTATGTGCGCTGGCGCGTCGCCATCATCGACGACGCGGCGGCCCAGGCGCTGACCCTCATGGCCGGGGACGGCCTGGCCGATGAGGGGAGCCGCTGGCTCGACGCCCACGCGCGGGCCTAGCGCGACCGATGGACCGACGCCGGCCGGGGTGGACGCCCCGGCCGGCTAGTGCATCACGGAGGATCGACCCATGATGAAACCGAACGCCGTCAGAGGGCGTGGCCGCGTGGCTGGTGTGCGCGGAGGGGCGCGCCTCTCCCGGCCCACGCGGTACGATAGAGGGGACACCACGAGGGGGAGGACATGCGTGCAAGAGGGCGAGGGCGAGGGGCGAACGCTATTCACGACCGCCGAGGCGGCCGCGCAGCTCGGGATTAGCCACGGCACCGTCAAGACGGCTATCGTCTTGGGGACGTTGCCGGCCGAGCGGATCAACCCCCGGCTCAACATGATTACGGCCGAGGCCATCGCGGCGTACCGGCGCGACCACCTGGGGCGACGCGGCCGGCCGAAGGGCGCGAAGAACAAGAACGCCTCGACGACCACGCCGGCAGACGACCCTTCCGCAGCGGGGAAGGAGCGTGACCGATGACAGAGGGACCAGAACAGACGCCGGCGTTCCGGTCCTACGATGGGATGTTTCGCTACGCCGGCCCGACCGGGCACGAAGGGCGCTGTTACCTCCAAGTCTTTGAGCGCCGGGGCGCGCTGCCGGTCGTCCTGGCTTGTGAGACAAAAGATAATCCGGGCGCGAGCGTCACCAACGCGGCCGCATCCATCGCCACCCAGGCGTGGCGGCAACTCATCCCGCACGCCAGGGAGGGCATTGTGTTCATAGAGGTGTACGTAGACCCGCGCCACATGCACATCGCGCCGGGTGAACGCTTCGTGGAGGTCACGTTCGACCTCGACGGCGACGCGCTGCACTCCCCGCGCTGGCGGCACATCGAGCGGACCGATGTCGAGCGCCTGATCGGTGGCCCCATCAGTCTGCCCGTCGAGAGCAGCTATTAGCGTGCATGATGCACGGGGTACAGGGAAGGGTATCAGCATGAGCCAGCCGATCATGGATTGTCGTCGGCCTTGGGAGGGCGCATGAGCGGGGCAATCCGCATGCGGCCGGTCGTCCTGTGCGGCCAGTGCCTGCGTCAGGTGGTGCTCGACGCCGCTAACGTGCGCGCGGCGGTGGCGCCGGCAACGCGGGCCGGCTGGCGCAAGGACGGCCGCCGCTGGCTGTGCCCGCTGTGCGTGGCCGTACGCGACGGAACCAGCACGCCGCGTCAGATGAGGGAGCGCGTCGCGGACGAGGTAGGCCTAGAATAAGCGTAGCTGTCACCAAGTGCAAGGTATGTTGATAGATAGGCACGCAAGGTTAGCCGAAGAGGGCTGACAAGTGCCGAGAATGGACAGTGCCGGTACTTACAAGCCATCCGGGACACACACATAAGCGCGTCCGTCGTTCGAATGGGATCCGAAAACAGGTGAAATGCCCTACCCATCACAAAAATCGGCACTTATCTATCAGATGCGGCCTCTAAAGCGTAAGGTTGAGCGTCCTCTTGTTAAGTTACTTTGCCCCGTATGACAGCTTCGCTTATTCCAGGCCAGGTAGCCACGATGGGCGACGACGACCTGGCACTCCTGCACGGCTCCGTCGTGGCCGAGATCCGGCGCCGGAACCGGCCGTGACGGGTGCGGCCACGGCAACACCGCGAGCGCTCTGGGCGTGTTCCCAGGGCGCACGTATCACGCCCACGCCGCTCACTGGCTCGATTGCCAATGCGATGAACCGGCAAATGTTCAGCGTAATAGGGGCTACCGCCAGGTGCGTGCAAGGTAGGGAGAGGGACCATGGCTAACGCGCGGCAACTCGCCCTCATTGAGGAGTTCGTTTCGCTGTGCGATGCTGCATCCATCCCCTGCTGGTTACGCGGCGGGTGGGCCATGGACTTCTTCCTGGGCCGCGTCACGCGCGCGCACGACGACATCGACCTCTTCGTGTGGGCTGAGGATGCATCCAGGCTGGTCCACGCGCTTGAGCGGGCCGGCTTCGTCGAGCAAGGGGGACCTCCACCCGAGGCGCAACGGGACTTCGCGAAGGACGGGGAGCAAGTGCAGGTCGCCCTCCTCGCCAGGAACCAGCGCGGCCAGGTCGTCGTCGCCGGCGGGTCTGCGGCGGGAGTGCCGTGGCCGGAGGGGATGCTCACCTCTCCCGCCGGGCGGATCGGCGACGTGGTGTGTCCCATCGTGAACCCGCGCGTGCAGGTCGAGATCAAAGAAAAGTTCCCCGCCTGGCGCCCCGACCTGCCGCCGCGCGCGAAGCACCAGGCTGACATCGCGTGTCTGCGCGATGCGCTCACACACAGCGATGGCTAGATAACGGGGAACACTTCGGGGCGAGTCTCACAGAAAGGAGCAGGAGGATGGCAATGAGTGTCGACGACCAGGTGCGCCAGCTCTACGCGGCGTACCAGGACTGGCGGGCGCGCGTGTACGGCGCGCTGGATCGCCTGAGCGCCGACGAGTTGGACACGCTAGTAGTCCGTCAAGCCCGGTTTAAACAGTTGGGCCGGTCGTACCCCCTGGGACCGCCGGCATCCTGCCGGCAAACGCTTGCCGGCAGGATGCCGGCGGTCCCAGGAGCAACTGCTCAGAGTTCGCTTGACGGACTACTAGGGCGGCTGCTGCGCGGTGATACCGGGCAGCTCCTCGACCGGATCGACGCCGCGCTCGCGCGCCTTGCCAACGAGAAAGGACGCGGCATGAACGACAACGATACGCACAATGATGTTGCGGCGGCGGGAGAAAAACCGAGATAGGTTGGAGTGACGAAAGGATAGTCAGAGCGTATGAAGGAACACGGAAGCGCCGACGCGCAGGAGGTGGTAGTGGAGGCAGACCGCCCCCTCGCCCTCCTCATCGACCCGCCCCTCACGCCGGAACTGCGCCAGGATCTCGTGCGGATGTGGGTCGCTGTTACCAATGCCGGCGGCGCGGTCGGCTTCCTGCCACCGATCACACAGGGGCAGGTGGAGCCCGTCGCCACGGCGCTGTTCGAGCGGTTAGCGGGCGGCATGGACCATCTGGTGATCGCGCGGGACGGGGACGTGCTTGTCGGATGGGTCATCCTGGAGCGCAACACGGAGCCGATCGTCGCTCACTGGGCGTGGGTCAAGCGCCTGCAAGTGGACCCACGCCGACAGAACCGCGGCGTGGGGCGGGCGCTCATGGGCGCGGTCCATGCCCTGGCGCGTCATCAGCTCGGCTTGGAGCAGTTATACCTGATCGCGCGATCGAACGCCGGATTGGACACCTTCTACGCCGGCCTCGGCTACCGCGAAGTAGGGCGCATGCCGCGCAACCTGCGCGTCGCCGTGGGCGACGAGCGTGACGAGATTTACATGGTCCTTGAGCCGCTATGACCCTGCACCGCGCGGAGTGGACCTACAGGTGGCAAATCTCGTGATCAAAACAATGGCAACACGAGTGATCAGGTTAGTGGCAATCCTCGTGATCATTGATAAATCGGGACGCCGGGACGCCAGGGTCTGTGAAAAGTCAGGCAGAGCGGGTTCTGGGGACAAGGAAGCGGAGGGCCTTGGTGGGGCGGGAGCGGAGATGCTGCCGGAAGGCGGCGATCTCATCGGTACCGGTACGCCGGATGAGGGTGAGGACGAGATTGCGGCAGGCGGCCATGATCTGGGGGGCCGGGCCGCTGCGTAGGGGGGAGCGATCCTCGCCAAAGGTCATATCGCGCAGCCAGTGACGGCTCTCGATGCGCCAGTGCCCCCGAATGAGCGTGAGCAGGCGGTCGGGATCGGCGTGGCGGGGGGAGAGGTTAGTGATGAGATAGACCGTTTCTGTCGTCGTTTTCTCCGTCGTGCGGACGGTACGGACGAGGCGGGCGATCTGGGCGATGCGCGGGAAGGGGAAATAGGTGCGCAGGTAGCCGTTGAGCCGGGTGCTCGCACAGAGGGTGCGCGTGTCGGTGCGGCCACGGCGACGATCAATGGTCTGAGCCGTGCGCATGGTGGCGTGTGGGTCGGCAAAATAGGCCGCCAGTTCGGCGCGCAGACGGGGCTGGTTGTCCTTGACGGTGAGGAGGTAGGCGCCGCCGTGGTCGAGAATGCACTGCGCCAGGGCGGTTTGGGTGTGTAAGGCGTCGGCGGTGACGACGCGCCCGCGCAGGGCGAGATGGGGCAGGAGTTCTTGGGCCACGGGAATCTCGTTGGTTTTGTCGCTGATACGCACCTGCACGAGCGTTTCTTGGGTGGTGTGCGTGGACACGGAGAGTAAATGAGGGGCCACCTGTGTGGGGGTGCGGGCGCCGCGCACGACTTTGCCATCGAGCGCGAGGGGCTCGCGATCGCGCAGGGGACGCGTTTGCTGGACCCAACTCGCCAGCGCCCGCTCGATATGGGCTACGGACAGTCGCGGCAGCAGACGCCGATAGAGCGAACCCGTCGGCGTCAGATGGCGGCGTGGCCCGCACACACGGGCCAAAACGGTGCGCTGATCCCGCGTCCAGCGCCCTACGGCCTCCAACGAGTTGCAATCACACAACAGCGCGGCCACCAAACAGATCAGGAGGAAGGGTAAATCGTACCGTTGTCCCCGGCGTTTGCGCGGGTCGGGGATCGACGCGAAAGCCGCCTGGAGCGTGCGCACGCTCGCATCGGTGAACAACTGGGCGCGCTCCGTCGCGCTCAGGGCGGCAAAAAAGGACGGCACGGGCGTATCCTGCATAGGGGATGGTCTCCTCGTGATGGTCTGGTTGGTTCAACACCCTTACCCTACCATTGGGCGGCCATCCCCCTCTACGACCGACTTTTCACAGACCCTGGCCGGGACGCCGCCGACCTGGACAAACGCCGGCGCGCCATGATAGAATGGAGAGGTAAGGCCGGACGCGGGTAAATGGGGCACCTGCGGACGGCCTCTTTTTGTCGCCACTCATAGCTATCGGTAACACTCCTTACCGCCAGGTATAATAGATAAAATAAAGGGTGGGACTATGGAAAGCCAGAAGGCATCGCCCAAATTATTCATCAGCTATGCCTTCGACGATAGACCAATCGCTCAAAGGATAGTGCAGCGACTACGTGCGCGGGGCGTGGACGTACAGTTCGACCAATTCGAGCTTCAGCCTGAGAACTCCATAGCTGAGGCTGTGCGGGACGCGGTTAGGTCGAGCGACTACATTCTTGTTTTGCTGTCCCCTCGATCCGTTGGGAGCAAGTGGGTCCAATATGAGTTGTCCACGGCATACACGCTTGACCTTGAGGCGAGGGGCATCGGTGTTCTCCCTGTCATCGTTGAGCATTGCCCGATACCGCCTTTATTGGCGCAAAGGCAATGGATAGATTTGAGCGTCGATTTCGACGCCGCGGTAGACCGCTTGAGCGAGTGGATTCGGGGAATACCGCTGGTCGATTTCTCCCGGCTCAATAGTCACCTCTTCGAGGGGTTGGTGGCCGATCTGCTCAGACAGCTCGGTTTCGGAATGGTACAGCAGGAAGTCGCCATCCAGGATGCAGAAGGTTTAATATTCGAGGTTGACATCAAGGCAGAGCGGGAGATAACCGATCCGTTTGGCGACGTGAGGTCGGAGACCTGGCTGGTCGAAACAAAGTTCTATCGGAAGGAACGTGCGAGCGTTGCAATGCTCGACCAACTACTGGCCCACGCGCGCCGGCTGCCAGCACAAGGCTCACACCTATTGCTGGTAACCGACAGCCAATTGACCCCTTCGGCCCGCAACTGGCTAACCCACAGGAATAGCCCATCGAATATCACGGTCATCGAAGGCCCCCAACTCAAGCGCCTCGTGCTGTCACATGAGCAGCTTGTTGAAAAGTACTTCGCGTCGCGGCTGCCATCTCGCCGATCGACGCGGAACGGGGCACCGTTGAGAGAGGGGAGCGGCGGTAGCCCTCGCATCGAACGATTTAGAGGACCTGCTGCGTCGTATACGGGTTTGCCCCGCAGGGAAAGCTGGATGGCGTGAGTTCGAGGAAGCTTGCACTGAGCTACTCACGCGCCTTTTTGTGCCCCCGCTGCAACCCCCGCGCATACAAGCCCGATCATTGTCTGGTATCGACCGTCGAGATGCAGTGTTTTCTAATCGTGAATTGAATTCAGATAGTCGTTGGGGACAATTGCGACACGAGTTAGCTGCGCGAATGATTCTCGTCGAGTTCAAGAATTACGGCTCCGAAGAGATTGGGAAGGACGAAGTCGACCAAGCGCAGAACTACCTTACGGAACCCATGGGGCGATTAGCCATTCTGTGCTGCAATAAGACGCCGCATGACTCCGCTTTTATCAGGCGCAACAGCATCTACAGCCGAGAGAAAAAGGTGATTTTGTTCCTGACCCCTAACGATCTGCAAAAGATGTGTTTTATCAAGGAGCGTGACGACGACCCGGCCGATGAAATCGTCGATCTCGTCGAAACTTTCTACCTCCAACATGAGTAGGCGGCGTGATGCAACAAGAGATTAGCGTGAGTCCCGTTGCGGTTGGGATTAAGGCCGATGCCGATGCATCGAACGGTTGGAGTGCGCTCGACCAAGCTGTGTCCGTTCAGACGCCGCTCCGCGACCCCATGCGGGCCTACCTCGACGGGCTGACCAGCCCAGCGAGCCGGGCGACGACTATCAAGCGCCTGCGCGCCGTGGCACGGCTCGTCGCGGTCCCCGACTACGCGGCGCTGCCCTGGGGCCAGCTGCGCGCCCACCACGTCGCCTTCATCAAGTCCAAGCTCGTGCAGGCCGAGGCGGCGCCGGCCACGGTCAACCTCACGCTGGCCGTCCTGCGCGGGATCGCGCGCCAGGCCCGCGACTTCAACATGATGACCGACGAGGAGTACCGGCGCATCACCGAGGTCAAGCCGCACAAGGGTTCGCGCCTGCCCCCCGGGCGGCACGTCCGCGCCGGCGAGCTGACGGCACTCGTCGAGGCCTGCGCGCGGGACAAGACGCCGGCCGGGGCGCGCGACGCCGCGATGCTGGCCTGCCTCTACGTCGGTGGCCTGCGCCGCGCCGAACTGGCCGCCTTGAAGGTCGAGCACTACACCGCTGACCCGCCCACGTTGACGGTCAAGAGCGGTAAGGGCGACAAGGATCGCGTGGTGCCGTTGGAGCCGAGCGCGGCGGTCACGGTGGACGCCTGGCTCCGGGTCCGAGGTGACCGGCCCGGCCGGCTCTTCCTGCCGGTCAACAAGGGCGGCCGCATCCAAGGCGAGAGCATCACGGCCGGCGCCGTCTACAACGCGCTGACCCGACGCGCGGCCGAGGCCAAGATCGCGCACGCGTCGCCGCATGACCTACGCCGCAGCTTCGTCAGCGACTTGCTTGAGGCCCAGGTCGATATCTCGACGGTGCAGCAGCTCGCGGGGCACGCCAACGTGACGACGACGGCGCGCTACGACCGCCGTGGCGAGGCCTCCAAGCGCAAAGCTGTCGAGAAGTTGCATTTCCCGCTACCGGGCGACATGGCGGCGCGACGATGAGCGACACACCGCCCGTCCCCGCCGTCGGCGACGACGCCTATGCCGCGCTGCTGGCCGACCTGCGTGCCATCATCGCGTTGGGGCGCGGGCGCGCGGCGGCGGCCATCAACACCGAGATTGTCGCGACCTATTGGAACATCGGCGAGCGCCTGGTGCGCGAGGAGCAGCAAGGGGCCGAGCGCGCGGGGTACGGCGAAGAGGTGCTCGAACGCATCGGGCGCATCCTGGCCGCCGAGCACGGACGGGGCTTCTCGTACCGCAGCCTCGCCAACATGCGCCAGTTCTACCTTGCCTACCCAAATGTGTCCGCACTGCGGACAGAATTGACCTGGACGCACTATCGTTCCCTGATGCGCCTGGATAGCGCGGAGCGGCGCGCCTTCTACGAGCGCATGGCCGTGACGGGCCGGTGGAGTTCGCGCGAGCTGGACAAGCAGGTCAACTCGATGCTCTACGAGCGCGTCGGTCTGTCACGCCGCCCCGAAGAGATGGCTGCTTCCCTCCCCCACCCCAACCGTCCGGTCGCCCCCTCCGACTACGGCGAGGCCTTCCGCGATCCCTACGTTTTGGACTTCCTCGGACTCGACGGCGCCTTCTCCGAGCGCGATTTGGAGGCGGCGCTCGTTTCCCATATCGAACGCTTCCTTTTAGAGTTAGGCCACGGCTTCTGCTTCGTCGGTCGTCAACGGCGGCTGCCCATCGGCGACAAGGATTATTATGTCGATCTCGTCTTCTACCACCGCTTCTTGCGGGCACCCGTCCTGCTCGACCTGAAGATCGGCGAGTTAGAGCCGGGCGACATCGCGCAGATGCAGCTCTACCTGGCCTGGACGCGCCAGCACGACCACGCCGAGGGCGAGGCCGACCCCATCGGCCTGATCCTGTGCGGCTCGAAGGACAGCGCCGTGATCGAGCTGCTGCTGGCCGACCCGGACTCCAGCCCCGACAAGCGCATCAAGGTCGCGCAGTATCTCCTCCCCGACAGCCAGGAGGCCTTGAAGGCGGGCCTGGCGCGCATCGGCGCGGCCTACGACGAGGCGCGCAGAGGTGAGGCGCGCGGAGGTGAGGCGCGCGACGACGGCGCTGCCGCCGACGACAATCCGGACCGCGCGCGGTAGGCGGCTGGCGATGCGACGCCTGGGACGGTTGAGCCGGACGCTGCCGCCCGCCGCCGCGCACTTCCGCGCCTACGTCCGGCTGCGCAGCGTCGACCCTGCGCGCAACCGCGACCGCAGCTACACGCTGACCTGGACCCCGGCCCTGTTCGAGGGTGGTGCGCTCCTGCGCGTGTGGGGACGCACCGGTGGCCCCGAGCGGACGCGCATCGACTACTACCCCGACCGCGCCGCCGCCCAGGCCCACGTCGAGGCGATCCTGCGTCGCCGCCTGCGCCACGGCTACCGCATTTTGGACTGGCAGTAAGGTGGAGTCTTGTCGGTGATGGGGGCGCACCGATGGCCAGTGACGTGTCCATGAGAAAAGACCTGGGGATGCGAGGGCTACCGCCGCTCCCCTCTCTCAACGGTGCCCCGTTCCGCGTCGATCGGCGAGCGGGAGGCAAACCCTTGCATCTCCCAGGTCATACTTTCAGTGTGGCAGCCGCGTGTGAAGGGCGTGTGAGGGATGTGTCAAGAGTTCGTGAAGGAGCGTGAGGCGTGACAAAATCGGAGTGGCGGTGTGCGGCGGCCCGGCCGGCGTCCCCATAACGGCCTGACCGCCACTCCACGATGGGTAGCGTACCAGGGCGGCCAGTGACAGCGCATGATGTAGAACTCATGATGTGGGCGCGATGCCTGGGCACGCTTTTCTTTTCCAAGCAGTCGTCGGCATCGCCGACGCGGTATGATGGAAAGACAGACGGACACGCCCTACGTGAGGCGCGTGACGGGGAGGAGGGGTGGACGATGCCGGAGGTGTACACGGGCAAGGTGCTGATCCCCGGCGACCAGATCGACGCGTACCTGGCGGCGATGACGGCGGCCGAGGAGGCGCGGGCGCCGTTCCGCGAGATGCTGGAGGGGCTGAATGGGGAGTTCGGCGTCTCGTTGGAAAAGAAGTACAGCCGGAAAACAATGCGCAAGCACACAAGCATCGTCGACCTGTTCATCATCTTCCTGTGCGACTATACGGACGTGGAGCGACTGGAGGATGTGACGCGCGGTATGGTCAACAGTCAGTTCCGGCGTTGGTACCGCGGCAAGGTGCTCGACCGCATGGACCCCGACGAGATCCGCGTCGCGCTCAAAAAGTTCTTCGTGTTCCTCGACCAGGGGCGGGACATCCACAATCCCAAAGCGTTGGAGGCGCTGCGGTGATGGCGGCGCCGGTGGAGCGTGTACCTTGAGCGGGAAGAGCCGGTGGGACACACCGGAGTGGGCGTGGGAGCAGACGCTCATCGACGCCTACTATGACTATCGCTGGCATCAGGTGCTCGACCCGCTCGCCGCGGCGGTCAAGCGCTGGGAGGCGGGCGAGTTGGACCATGTGGACCTGGCACGAGCGGCCGGGCGCGTCCACAAGGGGATGTCCCCCATCGACTACATCTTCAGTGAGAAACGGGAGATGCTAGTGCGCATGATCGAGTTCGACGAGGAGTGGTCCGGCCCGTGGATCGCCGCCCACCCTCGCCCCGAGGCGCCAGAGTTAGGCGCGCACGACGAACCGGGCGACGGCGATGCTACCGACCCAGGCGATGGTCTTCGATCTTTACATGGGCAATAGGGCCGTATTACCGTATTACCTCTTTACTTCATTAACGTTTAGCCTTCTTACCTTTCTACCGCCTTACTTTTACACGGGGTTGCCGCATAACCTCTTTACCTTCTAGCCGTGGTACTGTATAAAGGTGATGCGGTGATGCCGCAAGGAGGTGATGCGATGACCGACATCGCGCCGTTACCGGAGTACGACGCGCTGCTGCACGAGGTGCGTGGGCTGCTCGAAACGTCGCGCAACCGCGCCTACCAGGCTGTCGACAACATCAAGGTGCAGGCGTACTGGCAGGTCGGTGAGCGCATCGTGCGCGCCGAATTGGAGCATAAAGAACGCGCCGACTACGGCGGCCGGGTCGTGGAGCGATTGGCCCACGACCTCCGTATGGCGCGGCGGCTGCTCTTCGAGATCGTGCAGTTCTACCGGACGTACCCGCTCGTGCATACGCTGCGCGCCGAACTCTCATGGAGCCAGTACGGCGTTTTGATGCGCGTGGGCGACGCGCGGGCGCGCGTATTCTACGAGGGCCAGGCCGTGCGCAACGGCTGGAGCGTGCGCGACCTGGAGGAGCAGGTGCGCTCCGATCTGTACACGCGCTCCGTGCGCGATGGCACGCCAGCAGTCCCAGCGGTTCCATCTGGGATCATGGTGGAGGCTGTACGCCCGGAGGATGCCTTCCGTAGCGTCTATCACTTCGAGGTGCCGGGGCTGCCGGCCGCCTTCTCCGAGGACGACCTGGAGCGCGCCTTGTTGTCCCACTTCGAGCGGTTCGTGGCCGAGTTGGGGCCGGACTTCTACATCCGTCGGCGCCAGCAGCCGCTGACCATCGACGGCCAGGTGCACCGCATCGACCTGGAACTCTACTGTCGGGCGATCCCCACGGTCGTCATCTGCGACCTCAAGCTCGGTCCGTTCGACGATCGCGACATCGGCCAGATGAACAAGTACGTCAACTACTACCGTGAGCGCATGCCCCGCTACCCCTGGGAGAAGCCGCCCATTGGCCTTATTATCTGCGCGCGCGCCGGCCAGGAGGAGGTGCGCTACGCCCTGGGCGGCCTGGAGGAGAAAATCTTCGTGGCCGAGTACCGCGTGAAGCTGCCGAGCGAGGACAAGATCAAACGAGGACTCGGCGCGCTGTCGGAGGACGCCGAAGCCGAGGCCGGGGATGGGAACGCCGAGGCCGGCGCTAGAGACAGTGAGGATGTGCGCTAGATTGTGCACACGGTGTGTGCACAATGCGGAGGTGTCCGCCGGGCCACCCGCCGGGCCATCCCTTGGCGACATCTACGATCCCCTATACCGGTTATGTAAACTATGAGAACGGTGAGGGGAGAGATGCGTGAATAGTGCACACAGTGTGTGCACTATTCGCGACACGCAAACTCAGGCGGTACGCGACCGCGAGGGCGCATAAAATACCGTAAGACCGTAAGGATGTAAGACCGTGAGACCGTTTCACCGCTATATGTTATGCCTACTAAACGCGGAGCATAGGAAATGACGATGACCGCAGACACAGACGGGATGCTCCACGACGGGCCAGAGGCTGAGCATCTCCGCGCGACCGAACGCGCCCGCCTCCGCGCGCTGGTGGAGGCCAACGTGGAGGCGGGCGCGTCCGCTGCACGCGGACGACTTCCAGCTCATCACGCCCTCCGGCGTGACGCTCTCAAAAGATGAGTACCTGGGCCACATCGCCTCAGGCTACCTCGACTACCGCGTGTGGGAACCTGACGTGATCGCCGTGCGTGTGCAGGGTCGCATGGCGCTCCTGCGCTACCACGCACACCTCGACATCGTCGTTGCAGGGCACGACGTGGTCGGGCCGCTCCGGCGCTACTGGCACACCGACTCCTATGAACAGCGTGACGGGCGCTGGCAGGTCGTCTGGTCTCAGGCGACCGAAATACAGCAGCCATAACGGGGGTAACGCTCACCGACTTGACGTCTATGGGGTTACCAATCGCGCTAAAGGACAAAGCCGGGAACCGACCGCGACAGCAGCGGATGCGGAGAATTGTTTACATAACTATCTGTCTCGGGCATGTGCGGTAAAGCGGTGACACGGCAATACCGTAAAACTGCTTTACCGCGCTACCGAGCGGCACCAGACGCCGTGGCGGCGCGTCTGTCGCCATATCACTATATGAGGAGGGACGGTAGGGACTATGGCGCGTGTCATCAGCATAGCTAATCAGAAGGGCGGGGTCGCGAAGACCACGACGACCCTGAACCTGGGCGCGGCGCTCGCCGAGCGGGGCCATCGCGTGCTCATCATCGACCTGGACCAGCAGGGCAGCCTCACCATGAGCGCGGGCCTGGACCCCGACGCGCTCGACCAGACGGTTTACACCGTCCTCTCCAGCCACGCCGACCCCAAAGAGAAGCACCCGCGCGCCCTGGACACGATCGTCCAGCCGACGACGGCCGCGGGCCTCGACCTGGCGCCGGCGAACATCGAGTTGGCGGCGCTCGACCTGGAGCTAACGCGGGCCTACAACCGCGAGCATATCCTCAAGGCGGCGCTGGCCCCGCTGCGCGACCGCTACGACTACATCCTGCTCGACTGTCCCCCGAGCCTGGGGCTCCTCGTGGTCAACGCGCTCGCGGCCGCCGACGAGGTGATTATCCCCTTGCAGGCCGACTACCTGGCCACCAAGGGCGTCAAGCTGCTCCTGGAGAGCATCGAGGCCGTCACCGAGAAGCTCAATCCGGGGCTGCGTATTACGGGGATCGTCCTGACGCTCGCCGACCAGCGCACGGCGCACACGCGCGAGGTCATCGAGCGCACGCGGGTCACGTTCGCGGGGCAGATCCGTGTGTTCGAGACGCTGATGAAAATGAACGTGCGTCTGAAGGAGGCCCCGATCACGGGTGCGAGCGTCCTGGCGTACGATCCCAAGGGCACGGCCGCCGAGGCCTACCGCGCCCTGGCCAAGGAGGTGGAAGCGACAGACAGCACGGACGGCATGGACGGGGAGATAGGGGAGGTAGAACATGGCAACTAAACGCGCGCAGGTTCCCGGCGAGGTGTTCGCCAAGCGGCCGTCCGCCCTGGACAAACTCACGGGTGCCGCGCCGGAGGCGGATACAACACCGCAAGACATCAATACGGTAATGCGGCATAACGGCGATACGGCGATGCCGCGTGCGGCAGGAACGGGGCCAGGGCTGGGAGCAGGGAAGGGCGCTGGCGAGAAGACGACGTTCTACCTGCGCCCCGACCAGATAGACAAACTCGACGAACTGGTGACGTCCTACAAGCGCCACACTGGGCAGCGTAAGGGCGTCAATCGCAATGACATCGTGCGCCGCCTCATCGACCGGGCGGATCTCTCCATGCTCGTCGGTGGCGCGCCAGGGGAGGATATATAAGCGACGACGCTCCGCGCGGGCCAGGGCAGGGCACAGCGTAAACTCGACATAATATAAGGAGCGGGGGTCTCCGCGTACCGTCACGCAATCCGCGCGACGCGCGTACATTGTGGCGCGGGGGCAATAGCAGGCGGCCAAAGATGGAGAAGGGGGCCATGGGGCGGAAACAACGGCGACGGCGGGAGGAGAAGGAATTGGACCGGGCGACCGTGGCTGCGCGGCCGTGGCTGGGCGCGGGCGACATCGCGCGCATGGCCGCCAATATGGGGATCACGCCGGCGGAATTCGAGCGGCACATGTGCAGCCTCCAGGCCAAGGGGTTCATGGAGGTGCGCCGACGGGTCGATCTGACGCGTGGGGAGACGCTGACCCAGCTCGACGATCGCGCTTTCTTCCGCCGCATCCGCGATCTGCGCGGGGACGAGGGCTAGAACGGGAGGGCCAGCTGCGCACGGGGGATTGGCTGCTCGCGGGCCAACACACCGATGACGCGTCCCGCGCGGTAGGTGGCCTCGCAGTGGCAGGGGATACGTTTGCCCGAGGGGAACGGCACATAGGACCAGCCCGTCGCCGGCCCGCGCGCACGCCAGGAGCGCGCGAGCGGATGGTCGTCGGGAATCGGGCTGGAGCGCGCGAGCGGATAGCGCCCGTTCGTGGGAGCGTAATCCACGACGAGCCCCGCCGGGCCAGACTGGCAGAGCACGACGTAACACTCCACGGGCGCGCACTGCGCGAGTTGAATGGCCGCCGCGGCGAGGGAGACCCCCGCTTGGTCGGCGAGGAGGCCCACGAGGTGGGGCGTAAAGCCCTCGACGGCGACGGTCGCCTGGACGCGTGCGCGCGGCAGCACGAACTCGGCGGCCCCCTGCTGGCAACAGCGCTCGATGGCGGCGTGGTAGGCCCGCTCATCGCGGCGTAGGCGCGCGGTGTAATACTCGATGAGCGTGCCGTCCTCGTCGAGGAGGTAGTGCATGATCTCGTGGAAAATGGTGAACTCAACGCGCGCTTGGGGCAGCGTGTCACCGACGACTACCCGATCCCCGTTGAGCAGGCCGTCCGTCCTGGGAGGCAGCGGGGCGCGATGCAGGCGCAGGCCAAGGCGCGCGCAGGCGACTTCGCCCGCGCAGCCCTCTGGGATGTCGTGCCGCCGGCGCGCCTCGGCGACGAGCGTGCGGATCGTCTCGTCGAGCATGCGCGGCGTGAGCCACACGTCCATCAGACCTGTCCTCTCGTCCATCTCACCCGTCCCTGTCACGCGCATCGCCCGTGGCGTCCGTGGCGTCCGTCAGGTCTACGACGGGGGCCACGCGCGCCTCGCCAACCGTCGCCGGGTCGAGGAACGCCTTGAGCAAGCCGTAGATGGCCTGCCACTCGTCCTCGGTGCGGGGCCGCTGGCCGCGGAACTCGATGCGCGCGAGCGCCCCCGCCCACTCCGGCGTCACCGTCCCCCGCGCGATGAGCGCGCGCAGGCCGGGGGGATATTGGGCCAGGGTGACCCCGCCCCCGGCATCCCCAAGCGCGGGGTCACCCGCAGGCAGATCGACCGGCGCGAGCAGGTCCTGGGGCGAGATGTCGTAGGCGCGCGCCAGGCGGGCCAACGTTTCCAGGGAGGGCAGCGCGTCGGTGCGCTCCAATTCGGAGAGGTAGGAGATGGAGAGGACGGCGCCGGTGCGCTCCAGGACGCGTTCGCGCAGTGCGCGCAGGGTTAGGCCGCGTTCGCGGCGCAGCTCCCCCAACCGATCCTTGAGTTGCATGGCCGCCTCGGGCCCTCCCCTCTCCACACAACTTATCTTGTCTCGGCGTACATCGCTCGGAAATATGCGTTGACAGAGTAGTGCGCCGGCGGTAGAATGAGCGTAATAGTTCCGCCACCGGCACAATGATAGCACGAGGGGGCACGGCATGACAAGCAGGGACGACTTGACAGGCGCGCGGGTGTCCCTTACTCTATTACCATGGTATCTATACTATGGTAATAGAGTAGGGAGGGTGTCTATGAAAGCCGACAAGGGCAGCGATCCGGCGGTCGCGAGTCCGCTCAGCCCGGTCGTCCTGCACATCATGATCGCGCTCGGCGCGGGCGAGAGCCATGGTTATGCCATCATGCAGGATGTCGAGGCGGCGACCGGCGGGAAAGTCGTGCTGGCGCCGGGCACCTTGTACCGGGCCATCAAACGCATGCTCGACACGGGTCTGATCGTGGAGGTGTCCGATCGGCCGGTCGCCGCGGGGGACGACGAACGGCGGCGCTATTATCGTCTGACCGATGAAGGCCACCGCGCGGCGGCGGCCGAGCGGCAACGCATGATGGACACGGTTGCCGCGATGGACGCGCGGCCACAGTTGGGGCGCGTGCGCGCTCTCTGGCGTCGCATGGCCGGGTCGCGCGCGGTGCGCGTCGGGGGGCTGATATGAGCGCGCCCCCCGATCGCGACCACACGCCGCGGATCGTCGCCCTGTCCATCGCGCTCTATCGCCTGTTGCTCCACCTCTATCCCGCGCCCCATCGCCGCCAGTTCGGCACGCCGATGGACAGCGCCGTCGCAGATCGGTGCCGGCTGGTCTATCGCCGGGGGGGCGTCCCCGGCCTGCTGCGCTGGTGGGCGTGCCTGCTAACGGATCTGGTGCGGACGCTTCCCCTGGACTACATCGACGCCCTGAATCACGCGATCTTGCCCGTGGACGGCCGTGACACGGTCCAGGACGCTATCGCCCGGGTCGGGAGGACGAGCTTCCTCATGGGGCTCTTTGGCGCGCTGCTCTTCCCCTGCGCGTTCCTCCTGGAAGGCGCGTTGCGGAGCGACTCCGTGTTCCTGCAGGGCCTCACAGCCGTCGTTGCATCGCTGGTCCTGCTTGGCTGCGTGGCCATGATGGTCCAGCTCGGGGCATGCGTCTACGACCTGGGCAAGGCGGTGCGCGCGCGGGGACGGTAGGGTCAAAGCGGCGGGCGACCGGGACGAGCGGGATAACGGCCGACGGGTGCGGCGAGACACGCGTGGTGTGGACGAGAGGGGGAGACAACAATGCCGACTGAAGAGATCGTATCGACCGACGATGAGCGGCGCAAGGGACAGCCCTGCGCGTGCTTCGCGTGCGGCAAGCTGGTCTATCCTCTGCCCCTGGATATCCCCACGGATCTGCGCCTCCCCATGGAGCGGGGCCACGGCTCCGTGGGCGCGGTCATCGAGGAAGGGACACGCGCGTTGCACTTGGTGCCCTGCCTGCTCTGCCCCGCATGCGCAGGCCCGCGTGAGGTTGAGATCTATCGCGCCCGTTTCGAGCCGATGGTGGCTGGGTCGCACCACGACGCGACCGCGCATGCCGACGCGTTGACGCGGGCCGCCGCGATAGCACTAATGTTCTACGTCCAATTGACGACATGTTGCAAGAGCGCCTCCGGTGCGTTATGATGCGCAACATGAAGGACTCTGCCATGCCCTAATGCAGTCGTGCTACATGCACGAAGCCCACCGGGTTTCCCCGGTGAGCTACGTTTATGACCTATATGTGCGCGGTTCTGGTGCACTACCTTGTAATTAGCTACCAGGGCCGCTAGAGCGGGACCGAAAACTCGACCGGGCTACCACCCCCAATAGAGCTTTCGGGACTCACAGGGGAGCTTTATGCTTCCGAGGAGTACCTATGAGCAATCATACGGGAACGGTGGGCGCATGTCAACCACACGCCCATTCTCCCAGGCCAGAAACTACACCGCCGCTCCCATCCACGTCGCCCGACAACATCGACCGGCGCCTGGTCCAGCGCTACGGCGCGTGGCTGCTCACCGGGGGCTACACGGCGCTGCCGACCTACGCGTGGGTCTACTACGCGCGGCTCGACGTGAGCGAGGCCGAGATGGTCCTCATCGCGCAACTCTGCACCTATTGGTGGTCCGCGCGCGATCCCTTCCCCGGTGAGGCGGCGCTGGCGACGCGCATGGGCAAGACAATCCGCACGATCCAGGGCTATCTCCGTTCGCTAGAGGCGAAGGGGTTACTGCACATACAGACTCAATTCTCCACTAACGGCCGGCAGGCCACGAACGCCTACGACCTACGTCCGTTCTTCGCGGCCGTCGAAGGGCTCGCGCGGCTCGACGGCCTGCTCCCCGTCGCCGACGCGGCCCCCGCGACACCCGCGACACCCGACAACGATTCATGCAATGATGGGCCATGTGACCATACCAACAGGGCACAGAGGGACGCGGAACGGAAGTCACTATGTGCAGGCGCGACGAGTGTTGGAAAGGACAACCGGCCTACGGACGCTGGCACCCCAACCACGGGGGAGGACGAAGGATTGCGGGGGGGGGGAGTGAAGGATTCTTCACCCCAAGTAAACCCAATCGAAATAGAAAGCTTCGACTACGACTCGATACCCCCTACCCCCGCTAAAGCAACACTGACCACGACGACCGACGCCGAGGCCCGACAACCGGCAAGCGCGGACCCGGACGACCAGGCGCTCACGGCCGAGATCGCCGACCTGAGCGCCGAGTTGGGGGATGACGCGCCGCGCTCAAGTCTCGGCCGCGCCCGCAACCTGCACCGCGACGCCGGCGTGCCCCTCGCGCGGTTCCTGCGTCTGCTCGACGAAGCAGCGGCCCGGACGCGCGACCGCCAGGCGAGCATCGTCAAGCGCCGGTGCGACGATACCCGCGCCGTCAACGGTATGCCCTACCTGTTCGCCGTCCTGACCGACCTGCTGCACCCCGCGCCGCCCCGCATGGCCGACGCTAGCTCGGACGCGGATCACCGGCGAGGTGGCCAGCCCGGTCGGCGACGACGCCGGCGCGCTGGCGGCCGTGGCGAGCCCGCCGACTCCTACGCCACCTGGTCCGACAGCCCCGCGTGCCTGCCCATCGTCGAGGAGCATCCGGTGTGGCGCGCGGCGCTCGACGAGCTGGCCCAGGTCATGACCAGCGAGAACTTCAACGCCTGGTTGGCCTCGACGCGTGCCCTCGACCAGGACGGTGAGGTGCTGCGCGTGGCCGTCCCCGCCGCCTTCAACAAGATGTGGTTAGAGCAGAAGCTGGCCGGCAAGGTGGCCGGCGCGTTGCGCAAGATCGACGACGACACCCTCGCTATCGGGCGTGTCGGGCGCGTCGAGTACGTCGTCGATCCGGCCGCGTGTGCCCCGACCGAGGCTGTGGCTCAGGCATCCTGAGCAACCCGACAAGACACGAGAGGAGCACACCATGTCCATGTGCGAGACACCGGCGCCGGGCGACGATACGCCCCAGGCGACGCAGGCAAGCGCGGTCAGGGCCGCAGTAGGCGACATCTGCCCGACGTGCGGGGTGCGCCGGGGCCGGGCAAGATCGGCTGCGGCGCGGCCTGCGTCGAGGAGGAATGGGCGACGATCAGGACGCAGATGGGCGAGGAGTGGCCGGAGGCACCGCTATGGGGAGGGCAACTGATGGGGCGGACGGAGGGCTCTAGCCGCCCCTCAGCGCACGACGGCCGTGTAGCAAGGCACGACCAGGGGGGCTGGGCAGCGCGCCGGGGCGAGGAGTTGGACGCGGTAGATGCGCGGCGGCGGCTGGGGCGGGCTGGGGCGGTACGTGTTCGTGCGGCGCGCGGCGATCACCGCCATGAGGTACCCAAAGTACCGGGCGATGCCGACCGCCCGAACAGTACCTACAAGCGTCGGCCTGGACGGCCCGGCACCCCGCAGGATAAGCGTCGGCGTCGTCCCTGGCGCGTTGAAACGCATTCGCATCGTTATCGTTCCTGCCACTTGCCTGGCAATTTGGCTGGGAAACAGCTGGCCTGTCGCTAAGATCCTGACGAAACACTACAACGCCCCGGATAACTAGTGGGTCACGCCCCATCTAAATGGAATTGAAACATAGCGGCCCATCGCGGCTGCTACCCGCCCTGTTCCGCCCGTTGACTAGTCGGGGGTGGCGCTTGACCAACTCCAGTTAAATGGGGCGTGACCCACTAGTGGGTCACGCCGCATTTACATGGAATTGATCGACGACAGCGGCAGACCCGCCAAGGCGGCGTGCCCGTGCGCGACGGCGGCGCTCCCGCCGTTTGCCATCCCACACGAACGGGGTCGGCTCCTCGTTCCAGCCCGCCGCCGTGTCCTCCAACCAGGCGATGATGTCGTCGGGCGTCGCGGGTTCCTGCCCCGCGAGGGCGCGCCGGACGATGATGCGCTGAATGGACTCGGCCAGGTTGAGCCAGGACCCCGACAGGGGCGTATATAAGGGAAGGACCCCGTGGTGTGCAAGCCAGCGCATCAGGTCGGCGCTCGTGTGGCCGACCAGGTTGTCCCAGATCAAGATCAGCCGCACCGGCGGGAGCGGCGCGTCAGCGGGTCGTCCCAGCCAGTGCCGCCAGTACTGCAGGAGGGGATGATCCGCAGGCAGCGGAGGCGGTGACGATGGGAGCGTCTTCAGGATGTCCTCCAGTTCCGTTTGGAGCCAGGGGTGCAGCACCACGTTGGGGGCGCTCGTCACGCCTTTGACCCGTACCGTGCCCGTCGCGGGGTGGAACAGCGTGAGCAACTTGGCCGTCCCGCCCCGGATGTACTCGTGGGGCTGGCGCGCGGGGCGCTCCTCCGGTTGCCAGTTCGCCCCCGGCTGCGGGATGGCCTGATACGGGCCGGCCTCATCCTGACACCACACCGGTATGCGTCCCTCCTCGCCCAGCCGATAGGCCAGGTCGATCAGGCTTTTTTTTCCTCCGTCTGGGGGTCGATGACCCGGACGGGGCCGTCCTTGCGCTTGCGCACGGCGGTCCCGGTCGGGCACCACGTCCGCGTGCGCTGGTACGAACTGCCCGCGTCGTGGAGCACGCGGCGGATCGTCGTCGCCCCGACCTGGGGCAACCCGTCCCGCCGCAACCGCCGTTGCAGCGTCGCGAGCGACCACGTCGCCGTCTGATCCTCACGCCGCCGCGGTTCCTGCTGCGCCACGGCCACGATCCGTGCCCGCGCGTCGGTGCCATAGGTGACGCGCCGCCCGCGCCCCGCCACAATCCGCAGCGCTCCCAGCCCCCGCTGGTTGAAGCGGCTGACCAGGTTCGCCACCGTTGTCACACTCCCGAAGCCCGCCTCCCGCGCGGCGTGGGCGAACGTGTGCCCCTGCGCCACCGCCTGGAGCGCGCGGGCCCGGCGTACCGTATCCACCCGCTCGCTGCTGGCCTTGCTCACCCCCTCTAACGCCTGGTCTTCCTCTGGCGTGAGCGGGCGCAACGGCTCTTTCTGTGCTCGTGCCATACCTGTCTCTGCTTCCCTCCTCTCCCCAGTCTCTCACATGGACCTCTTCAATTCCAGTTGTTTGCGGCGTGACCCACTAGTGGGTCACGCCCCATTTAACTGGAGTTGGTCATGTGCGACCTCACGCTAGTCCATGAGCGTGACAGGGCGGTTATCAGATGCGACAGGCCGCTACGTGTCAATTCCACTTAAATGGGGCGTGACCCACTAGAGCTTCCCCTCTACTCGCGCGCCCACAACGACACCTTATCCGCGCTGTAGAGTCCGCTGGTGGTGCGAAGTGTGACGCCGCTCTATAATTGGCTTGTAACTAGAGAGCCTGGCGTGAGCTACACTGGTATCCCAGCCGATAGTGTCGTGCAGAAGGAGGGTCGTCCCCATGAGCATGCCCGCCAATCCGGTCGATCCGTTGGCCTATTACGCCCGTCAAAGTGCCATCAGTACACCCGGCGCGCAAGCGCCACTGTTCACCGGGTTGCCCGCCGATGTCCCGTCCTTATGCCGCATCGTCCAGGGGCTCCTGATGCACTACCGCGAAGGCGACCTCTACCACATCGAGATCGCGGACGAGCGCAAGCGCGAGATAGACATCCGTTTTGTCGAGCCCCTCCTGGCGCGTGTGCGTGCCCTCGATCCGCAGCCCCTCAGCGTCATGCGCTCACCGGGAGAGCGCGTGGTCTGTTGCTGCCGCGATTTCGCCCTCCTCCTCTGCGCGATGTTGCGCCATCGTGGCATGCCGGCGCGCGTCCGGTTCGGCTTCTCGCGCTACTTCGACCCGGACTTCGCCTGTGATCATGTCGTGTGCGAGTACTGGCGGCCGGACGAGCGGCGCTGGGTCCTGGTCGACGCGCAACAGGATAGTCTGCATCGCGCACTGAACAAGCTCACCTTCGACCCCTACGACCTGCCCCGCGACCAATTCCTCACGGCCGGCGCGGCCTGGGCGCTGTGCCGCGCGGGGCAGGCGGACGCGGACGCCTTCGGCTATGCGAAGGTCCCCGATTTGCGGGGGTGGATGGTGCTCCGCCACTACCTCGTCCACGAGCTCGCCGCCCTCAACGGGATGGAACTCCTGATTTGGGACCTGTGGGGCCTCGCCGAGGTCGAGGAGGGCGACCTGACGGAGGAGCAAAGAGCCTTGCTCGATCGTGTTGCGACCATCACCGAGGCCAGCAACGACGCCTTCCCGACCCTGCGCTCGACGTATCAGCACAGCGCCGACCTCCGCGTGCCGCCGCAGGTCACGAGTTGGTCGCCCGCCACGCGAGACAGGCGCATGGTGGCAATGGGCTGGTAGGTGCCCTCTTGAGCATGTGTAGCACGTCGGATAAGACCTCGCAGCGTACCTCTGGGAAGCCGCCCAGGAATTGGCCCGGCGCGGGCAGCCGGTGCTGGAGGAGGCGTGGGCGCACATCACACCCCTGCACTGGGAACAGGTCCACCTCGTCGGGCGGTATCAGTTCGACGAGCGCGACACCGGCAAGGATCTGCGCCCCCTGCGCCGGCGAGAGGAGTGATCCATGATCCGTGGCCTTATCTTTGATTTCGACGGGCTCATCCTGGATACCGAAAGCCCGGAGTACCGCAGCTGGCGAGAAGTCTTTCGGGCGTATGGGTGCGATCTGGCGTTGGCGGACTGGGCACAAGGCATCGGCCGTGGGGTGGGGGACATAGCCTTCGACCCCTATGCCGCGCTGGAGGCGGCATCCGGCCGATCCATCGAGCGCGTCGCCATCCGCGCGCGGCGTCGCAGGCGTTATGCCGACCTCGTCGCGGCGGAGGTGGTCCGGCCGGGGGTTGAGGAGTATATGGTCGCCGCCCAACGTCGTGGCCTCGTCCTTGGCGTGGCCTCAAGCTCGTCGCGTGAGTGGGTCGAGGGGCACCTCACACGATTGGGCCTGCGTCCCCACATCACGGCCCTGGCGTGTGCCGACGACGTGGGCCGGGCGAAACCGGACCCGGCGGTGTACCGCGCCGCGTTGGCGCTGTTGCATCTGCGGCCCGACGAGGTGATCGCCTTCGAGGATTCGCCCAACGGACTTGCGGCGGCGAAGGGCGCCGGCGTCCTGTGCGTCGCGGTGCCCAACCCACTCACCGTCCAGCTCCCGCTCGACTACGCCGATCTGCGCCTGACCTCGCTGGCCGACATGGCGCTGGAGGAGTTGATCGAGGCGATCATCCGGATAGACCCTGCGGCGCGGGCACGGGAACCGGCGTGGCCCATTGGGTAACCACATCGCCGAAGGAGGGGGGACAGTGAGCCCGTTGCGCATCCTGAGGGGCCTCGGCCTGGTGATCGATCGCGGCGCCTGGATCGAGGAGGGGCGGTTGCTCGGCTGCGCCTATCCGCAGCGCGAGGCGGCCGTCGCGGGGCTGGCCCGGCAAGGCGTGTCCGTGCTGATCAATCTCCATGAGCGGGCGCACGACCCGGCCCGCCTCGCACGCCACGGCATGGAGGAGGTACATCTGCCGGTGGCGGATTTCACGCCCCCGTCGCCCGCGCAGGTGGATCGCGGTGTCGCCGCGATCACGGAGGCCCTCGCCCCCGGCCGGCGGGTGGCCGTCCACTGCGCCGGGGGGCGAGGCCGCACCGGGACGCTGCTCGCGTGCCACCTCGTCCACCGAGGGCTCGACCCGGACGCGGCCATCGCCCGCGTGCGGGAGGCCCGCCCCGGGTCGGTCGAGACGCGGGCGCAGGCCACGGCGGTGGAGGCCTACGCCCAGCGTCTGCGGTCCGCGGAGGGGCGCAGGATGGGGACGACGTGAGCGCGGCGACCCGCCTCGTCGCCACCGACCTCGACGGCACGCTCTTGCGCACCGACGGGACCGTGTCGGAGCGCACCCGCCGGTCCATCGCCCGCGCGTGCGAGGCCGGCATCACCGTTGTGCTCGTGACCGCGCGCCCGCCGCGCACCCTCCGCCCATTGGCGTGGCAGGCCGGCGTGACGGGCCTCGCCATCTGCTGCAACGGCGCCATCGTCTACGACGTGGCCGCCGATGAGATCGTCGGGCACGAGCCGCTGGCGGCTGCGACGGCCCAACGGCTCGTGGCCGCCCTGCGCGCGACGGCCCCCGGCGTCTGCTTCGCGGTCGAGCGGGGGCTGCGGTTCGGCCAGGAGCCGCGCTACGCCGCCCTCCTCCCGGCCGCCGGCGACCACACCCCGCTCATCGCCGACGCGGCCGCCCTCTGCGCGGAGGACGTCACCAAGCTCATCGTTCTGCACCCGGACGTACCGTTGCAGGATCTCTTGCACGCCGTGCGCAAGGCCGCCGGCGACGAGGCCATCGTGACGCATTCGAGCGCCGTGTTCGTCGAGGTCTCTGCCGCCGGCGTGACGAAAGCCGCCGCGCTCCAGGGGCTGTGTGCCCAGTTAGGCCTCGACGCGGCGCGGGTCGTCGCGTGCGGCGACATGCCGAACGACCTGCCCATGCTCCACTGGGCGGGGCACGGGGTGGCCGTGGCGAACGCCCACCCCGCGGTCCTGGCCGCTGCGGACGAGGTGACGCTCTCCAACGACGACGATGGGGTGGCGCGCGTGCTGGCGCGCGAAACGGCGGCCGCCATCGCGGCGCGGCAACGCGACGACGGGGGAGGGTAGGCCGTGGCGGTCTTCTTCGATCTCGACGGCACCCTGCTCGACGATGACGCGGCCATGCGCGCCGGCGCCCTCGCTATCCTGACGCAACATCGCGCCGCCTTCGACCTCCCCGACGACGCGTTCGCGCGTCAATGGAAGGGCTTGGTACCCCTACGAAATCGGCGGCCCTATTGGGGGTCAGACAACGATTCCTGCGTAGGATGTATTAGGCAGCAACAGGTTGCACAGCAACCCTCCCGTCTACGTGCCAGCCACAGAGATTGCTGAACGCGGCGCGTGTGTGCCCCGCGGATAGACGTGGGGCACACGCGCTCCAGCTCGTGTGCAACAACCTTTTGCCTAATACATCCAGCGCAGGAATCGTTGCCTGGCCCCTATGCCGTCTGACGCGACAGAGAAGAACCGGTGATCGTGCGCGCCCGAAGACGGGACGTCGTGACGTGGTAGGCTGCGCAGGCACAGACACAAGACGGGGCGACGGGGCGCCTACGGCTCTCTGATCGTACCCCGTCATAACTGGACGAAATCAGCCCTTTTGTCCAACATGGGACCTGCGGCACAGGGCTGTGGCCACGCGGGTGTACCCCAAAAAAGTGAACTTAGGCAGACCGAGCGCGTGGCGGAAGGAAGGGGCGCTGATGACGCAGCGGCGTCGGACGCGGACGGGGCGTCATCGCGGACGGGGCGACGGGCGGGGGGGCGACCACCGGCGCGGGCGCGGGCTGCGGCGGGCTAGCTGTCACGGGGGCTACGGCAGGGCGCGGACGGGGGAGGGCCTGCAGATAGGGGACGCGCCGCTGG
>JAABUM010002124.1_pt1 | contig 27514 bp, 21 predicted proteins | sample 5559161 | NCBI WGS metagenome assembly JAABUM01 (sample SAMN10711868, study PRJNA513369) | rock metagenome | isolation source: Antarctica rocks | place: Antarctica: Victoria Land, Siegfried Peak nord
ACCGGTGACGGCATCGCCGCGGCGCAGCCCGTACTTGCGCACCAGGCTCATCGAGACGTAGACGTCGTTGGGACCTGCGAGGTAACCGGAGGTGCGGACGAACGCGTAGTTGTCCAGCACGTCGAGGATGCCGGCGACCGGCTGCAGGACGTCGTCCTCACGCACCTCGAGGTCGCGGTCGCCCTGGCCGCCGGGACCGAGGTCGCCGCCACGATCGCGGCCACGGCGACGCTCCCGGAAGCGGCGGCCGCGACGGCCCCGACCATCACCGCCGTCCTCGTCGCTAGCACCCCGGTCATTGCGTTGGACCTGCGGACCGTTGTTTCCGCCACCCTGGTTGCTGCCACCCTGGTTGCTGCCACCCTGGTTGCTGCCACCCTGGCGGTTACCGCGGTTGGGCTGCTGCCGGTCACTCTGCTCGCGCTGCGGGCGTTCGTTGTCCCGCTGCTGGCGGTCGCCGTCCGGTGACGTCGCCCGGTCCGGCTGTTCGCCCCGCCGGGTCTGGCCGTTCTGCTGAGCCTGATCGCCCTTGTCCGCCTGGTCGGTCTTCGCCGACTTCTCCGGGGCGCCATTGCGCTCGGGGGCGACTGTGGGGGCCGCCGGGGCGCCGGCTGACTCGTTGCTTTCGGTCCGGTTGTCTGCCGCACCGTCGCGGGCTGCGCCGTTGTCCGGCGCGCCCGCGGCCCTGGAGGACCCGCGGCGCTGCCGGGTGCGACGGGCGTCGTTGTCCGAACCGCTCGTCTCGGTGGCGGCTGCGCCGTTCACCGCCCGCTCGGTGGGCGCCTGGGTCGCTTGCGGCGCTACGGCAGCAGCGACGGCGGCCTGGGCGGGCGGCTCGGATGCGGCCTGGGGCGCTTGCGGCGAAGCCGCGCCACCCTGCTCGGGGGCGGCAGCCGCGCGCTTGCGCGGTGCCCTGCTCTGCGTGGCAGACGCGGAGGCACTGGCCGCCGGCGCACCGGAGCCGGCCTGACGCTGCTTGATGGCGACGATGAGGTCGCCCTTTCGCATGCCTGCCGTGTCGCCGATGCCCAGCTCGGCGGCGAGTGTGCGCAGGTCGGCGAGCACCATCCCGGTCAGCCCGCCTCGACGGCGGGGAGCTGTCGCGGCAGCGTCATGACCCGAGCTGGTGATGAGGTCCGTATCGGTCACGGATGTCCTTTCCTTCCCCGGTATGCGCCAAGCAGTACCGAGGGTTCGAACCGGGATCTGGCGACGCACGCCAGACTCGGAGGGCTCCGCCGCGCTCTCGACAGAGTCAGCGGATTGTCCATCGCAGTGAGCCTTGTACCGCAGTGGTGCACCCGCTCGATCAACGCAAGAAACAGCAAGATGATCGTCCCGGAGTAATCCCCCGGGTAAGGCACCGGCTCAAACGCTCACGGTGGCTAGACACCTTGAGAGTAACTGCACTTGACCCGAGCGGCAACAGGACCCCCGTCCGCCACGCCGGGCAGAATGCGTGTGACCGGCTCAGGCGGCCTGAACCCCGGCGGCCACGGCCAGGGTGAGCACCTCGAGCCCGTGCTCCTTGGCCTGCTCATCCAGCTGCCGCGGCAGTCCACCGACCGTGAGCGCGAGGATGGTGGGGCCGGCGCCGGAGATGGTGGCGGCCACGCCCGCCGCCCGCAGCCGAGCGATCCATGCCGACGTGACCGGCATGGCCGGCGCCCGCTGGGACTGGTGCAGGCGGTCCTCGGTGGCGTCGAGCAACAGGTCTGGGCGCTGCGTGAGGGCCAGCACTGCCAGCGCGCTGCGGGCGGCGTTGAACGCGGCGTCACCGTGTGGAACCTGCAGCGGCAGCATGCCGCGCGTCAATGCGGTGGAAGATTGCTCGGTCGGCACAAGGGCGACCGGAACGATATCCGGATGAACTGCCAAACTCACTGCACGGTAACGGGATTCGCCGCAAGATAGTCGATCTGTCCAGGACACCACTGCGCCGCCGAGCACGCTGGCCGAGGCGTTGTCCGGGTGCCCCTCGAACTCCGACGCGCGCTGTACCAGGGCCTCGTCGGAGATCTCCGCTCCGCACAACTGCTTCGCGGCGGCGAGCCCGGCCACCACCGCCGACGCCGAAGAGCCGAGCCCCCGAGAATGCGGGATGACGTTGCGGCACGCCACTTCCAGACCCTGCTCGGCGACCTCGTTCGCGCTGAGGCCGGCCAGTTGCAGACCCGATCGGATGGCGCGGACCACCAGATGGGAGCCGTCCAAGGCGACTTCGGCCGCCCCCTCCCCCTGCACGGTCACCGACACACCGTGCTCAGCGGTGCGTACCGTCACCTCGTCCCACAGGTCCAGCGCGAGACCGAGACAGTCGAAACCCGGTCCGAGGTTGGCTGAGGACGCCGGCACCCGCACCGTCGCCGCGCGCCCGGCGGCAAGCGTCGGCACCCGTCAGACCAGCTCGAGGGCGTGCGCCACCGCGACCGGGTCGACGGCGATCGGCTCGATCTCGACCATGCCCGATAACGCGGTCGCCGGGTCTTTGAGGCCGTGCCCGGTCACGGTGCACACCACCAGCGCACCGGGTTCGATCCAGCCCTCGGAGTGGGCGGCGAGCAGCCCCGCGACGCTGGCCGCCGATGCCGGCTCCACGAACACCCCGTCGCGAGAGGCGACCAGGTGGTACGCGGCCAGGATCTCCTCGTCGGTGGCGGCCCGGAACGCGCCGTTCGACTCACCTTTGGCCGCCATCGCCCCGTCCCAGGAAGCGGGCGAGCCGATCCGGATGGCGGTGGCGATGGTCTCCGGCTCCTTCACCGGGGCGCCGAGCACCAAGGGGGCGGCACCGGCGGCCTGCACGCCCAGCATCCGCGGAAGACTGTCGGTGATCGACTCGGCGTGATACTCGCGGTAGCCCTTCCAGTAGGCGGTGATGTTGCCCGCGTTGCCCACGGGCAGACAGTGCACGTCGGGCGCCCGACCCAGCGCGTCACACACCTCGAAAGCAGCCGTCTTCTGCCCCTCGATCCTGGCCGGGTTGACGGAGTTCACCAGGGCGATGGTCTCGAACTCCGCTGTCGTCTTGCGGGCCAGTTCCAAGCAGTCGTCGAAGTTGCCGTGCACCTGGACGATCTTCGCTCCGTGCATCACGGCCTGCGCGAGCTTGCCCATGGCGATCTTGCCGTCGGGCACCAGCACGGCGCAGGTCATCCCGGCGCGCGCGGCGTAGGCGGCCGCCGAGGCCGAGGTGTTGCCGGTGGAGGCGCAGATGACGGCGCGCTGTCCCCGCGCGTAGGCGTCCGTCATCGCCATGGTCATGCCGCGGTCCTTGAACGAACCGGTGGGGTTGGCGCCCTCGACCTTGAGGTAGACCTCGCAGCCGGTGAGCTCGGACAGGTGGCTTGCGGGCACCAGGGGCGTGCCGCCCTCGTGCAGGGTGATCGCCACCGTGTCCTCGGCCAGCCCCATCCGGGGACGGTAGGCCTCGATCACCCCCGGCCACGGGCGGCGCACCGCTGCGGAATGGGCGAGCTCGGTCATAGGGTTCCACCTTCTACCCGGAGAACACTGGTTACGGCATTGACGAACTCGGACTCCCGCAGGGCGGCCACGGTGGCGGCCAGTGCAGCATCGGCGGCGGTGTGCGTAACCACTACCAGCGACGCCCCCTCGCCACGGCCCTCCTGGCGCACGACGGAGATGCTCACCCCGCGGTGCGAGAACTCCCCGGCCACCGCGGCGAGCACGCCGGTGCGATCGGCCACCTCCATACTCACGTGGTAGCGGGTGGGCGTCTGCCCCATCGGGGCGATCGGCAGCTCCGCATAGGAGGAATCGCGCGGACCCCGGCCGCCGTGCACCAGATTCCGGGAGACGGCGACCAAGTCACCGAGCACGGCCGATGCGGTCGGGGAACCGCCGGCACCCTGGCCGTAGAACATCAGCCGCCCGGCCGCCTCGACCTCGACCACCACGGCGTTGTAGGCGCCGTCGACACCAGCCAGCGGGTGAGCGCGGGGCACCATCGCCGGATACACCCGCGCGGACACCCGCTCGGTGCCGTCGGCATCAACCACCCGCTCACACAATGCGAGGAGCTTGACGGTGCAGCCCAGCGTCTTGGCCGAGGCGATGTCGGAGGCGGTGATGTCCCGAATCCCCTCCCGGTGCACGTCCGCGGCGGTGACCCGAGTGTGGAAGGCGAGGCTCGCCAGGATCGCCGCCTTGGCCGCCGCGTCGAAACCGTCCACGTCGGCGGTGGGGTCGGCCTCCGCGTAGCCGAGCTGCCCGGCCTCCTCCAGGGTCTCGGCGTAACCCGCCCCCGTGGAGTCCATCGCGGAGAGGATGTAGTTCGTGGTGCCGTTGAGGATGCCCACCACGCGGGAGATCCGGTCACCGGCCAGCGACTCGCGCATCGGCCGCACGATCGGGATCGCCCCGGCCACCGCGGCCTCGAAGTACAGGTCGGCACCCGTGGTGTCCGCCGCCTCGGCCAGCTCGGCGGTGTACTCCGCGAGCAGGGCCTTGTTCGCCGTGACGACGGACTTGCCCGCGCGCAGGGCATCCAGCAGCAGCGTCCGCATCGGTTCGATGCCGCCGACCACCTCGACCACCACGTCGACGTCCTCGCGGGCAACCAGCGCCGCGGCGTCGGTGGTCAGCAGCTGCTCGGGAAGGTCGCGATGACGATGGGGCCGGCGGACGGCGATACCGCGCAGCACCACCGGCGCCCCCACCCGCGCGGTGAGCTCCTCGGCCTGGGACTGCAGCAGCCGCACCACCTCACGGCCGACAGTGCCACATCCGAGCAGGGCGACGCCGATGCAGCGTTGGTTACTCATGACACTTCCAGGCTGAGCAGGTCGGCCGTGGTTTCTCTACGCAGGATCAACCGGGAAACCCCTTCGCGCACCACGACGACCGCCGGTCGGGTGAGCATGTTGTACCGACTGGACATCGAGTAGCAGTAGGCGCCGGTCGCGGCCACACCCAGCAGATCACCGGCCGCAATGTCCGCGGGCAGCCAGGTGTCCCGGACCACGATGTCGCCGCTCTCGCAGTGCTTGCCGACGACCCTGGACACCACGGGTTCGGCGGCGCTGGCCCGGGAGAGGACACGGCAATCGTAGTCGGCGTCGTACAGCGCGGTGCGCACGTTGTCGCTCATGCCACCGTCCACGCTCACGTAGCGGCGAATGTTGCGTCGGTGCTCGCCGGCGGTACCCAGCCGCACGTCCTTGATGGTGCCCACCTCGTAGAGGGTCACCGTGCCCGGACCCACAATCGCCCGGCCGGGCTCCACCGCCACCACGGACTCGGCCAGCCCCGCGGCCGCACACTCCGCCCGCACGATCTGCCGCAGCTTGTCCGCCAGCTGCTGCACCGGAGGCGGGTCGTCGGAGTCCAGGTAGGAGATGCCCATCCCGCCGCCCAGGTCCAGCGTGCTGACCGCAGCCAGCTTCTCCGCGCCGTGGATGTCGGTGAGACTGCGGAGCAGGCCGACGACCCGGTGCGCGGCGACTTCGAAACCGTCCACGTCGAAGATCTGGGAACCGATATGGCTGTGCAGACCCACCAGGCGCAGCCCTGCGGCCTTCAGGACCCGCGCTGCAGCCTCGGCCGCGTCGCCCCCGGCCAGGGAGAAGCCGAACTTCTGGTCCTCGTGCGCGGTGGCGATGAACTCGTGGGTGTGCGCCTCGACACCGACGGTGACCCGGATCAGCACGTCCTGGACCACGTCGTGCTCGCGGGCCACCGCGTCGAGCCGCTCGATCTCCTGCAGGGAGTCGACGACGACCGCGCCCACCCCGGCCTGCACCGCCGCGGTGAGCTCGGCGCCCGACTTGTTGTTGCCGTGCATGGCAATACGTCCGGCAGGAAAGCCGGCATGCAGCGCGACGGTCAGTTCGCCGCCGGAGCAGACGTCCAGCGACAGGCCTTCCTCGGCCACCCAGCGGGCAACCTCGCCGCACAGGAACGCCTTCGCCGCGTAATGCACGTTCGCCGCGCCGCCGAAGGCCTGCGCCATCTCCCGACAGCGGGCGCGGAAGTCGTCCTCGTCCATCACGAACAACGGGGTGCCGTACTCCTCGGCGAGCTGTCGGACGTCGACCCCGGCCAGCCGCACGACACCGTCCTCGCCCCGACGAGCACCGTGCGGCCACACCGCTTCGGGAAGCTCCTGCAGCTCGGCTGCCCCGGCAGGACGCTCGGGCAGATCACCCATGGACACGTGCCCGGACGCCCCGGCGGCATCACCGTGCCGGGGGCCGGCGGGGTGGGCCCTCACATCCGCTCCGGGGCAAGCACGCCCAGCAGCTCCAGGCCACCGGCGAAGACCTGCCGCGCCGCGCCGCACAGTGCGAGGCGGGCAGTATGCAGCGGGGTCGGCTCCTCGTCACCCTGCGGGAGCACCCGACAGGTGTCGTAGAAGCGGTGGTAGGTCCCGGCGAGCTCCTCCAGGTAGCGGGCCACCCGGTGCGGCTCGCGGAGTTCGGAGGCACTGGCGAGTACCCGCGGGTAGTCCCCTAGCGTGCGGATCAGCGCGCCTTCGCGGTCGTGGGTGAGCAGGCTGAGGTCTGCGGCGCTGAGGTCTGCGGCACTGCCGTCGATGCCGAGCTGCGCGGCGGCCCGGGCCAGGGCGCTGAGCCGGGCGTGGGCGTACTGCACGTAGTACACCGGGTTGTCGTTGCTCTGCTTGGTCAGCAGATCCAGGTCGAGGTCGATGTTCGAGTCGACCGAGGAACGGATCAACGAGTACCGCGCAGCGTCGACGCCGACCGCCTCCACGAGGTCCTCGAGAGTGATCACCGTGCCCGCCCGCTTGCTCATCTTGACCGGCAGGCCGTCGCGGACGAGGTTGACCATCTGGCCGATGAGCACCTCCACCGTGTCCGGGTCGTCGCCGAACGCCGCCGCCGCGGCCTTGAGCCGGCCGATGTAGCCGTGATGGTCGGCTCCGAGCATGTAGATGCACAGGTCGAAACCGCGGGAGCGCTTGTCCTGGAAGTAGGCGATGTCACCGGCGATGTAGGCGGGCTCGCCGTTGCTCTTGATGACCACCCGGTCCTTGTCGTCACCGAAATCGGTGGAACGCAACCACCAGGCACCGTCGGACTCGTACAGGCTGCCGGAGTCCTTCAACTGCGTCACGGCCTTCTCGACGGCTCCCGAGTCGAACAGCGACTTCTCGTGGAAGTAGACGTCGAAGTCGGTGCGGAAGTCGTGCAGGGTGCGCTTGATCTCGGTGAACATCAGGTCCACCCCGACGCTGCGGAAGACCTCCGCCTGGTGCTCCGTCGGCAGGCTCGTGACGTCGGGGCGCAGCTGCCGCACCCGCTCGGCGATGTCGGCGATGTATTCCCCGGCATACCCGTCCTCGGGAGCCGGCTGCCCGGCCGCGGCCGCCATCAGCGAGCGGACGAAACGCTCGATCTGGGCGCCGGCATCGTTGAAGTAGTACTCCCTGATGACGTCCGCGCCCTGGGAGCTGAGAATGCGGCCGAGCGCATCGCCCACGGCGGCCCAGCGCGTACCGCCGATGTGCAGCGGCCCGGTGGGGTTGGCGGAGACGAACTCGAGGTTGATCTTGGTCCCTGCCATGGCCTGCCCGTAGCCGTACCGCGTACCGGCGGTGAGTACCCGCCCGACGATCGCGCCCTGGGCCGCGGCGTCCAGCCGGATGTTGAGGAACCCCGGGCCGGCCACGTCGGCGGAGCTGATGCCCGCGGTGGAGCTCAGCGCGGTCGCCAGCCACCCGGCGAGCTCGCGCGGTGGCGTCCCCACCTTTTTGGCGAGCTGCATGGCGATGTTCGTCGCGTAATCACCGTGCTCGGGATTGCGTGGCCGCTCGACGGTGAGCACCGCGGGGAGCACAGCGGTGTCCAGTCCGCGCTCGGTGAGCACCTCCGCTGCGGTGGCACGGAGAAGCTCGGCGAGATCAGCGGGAGTCACGACAGTCCATCCTAGTTTCCGCACCGCCGGGCTGGACCATCCGGTGCTCCCATACTCGTACAGTGGTCATGACAGCGAGACGCAGCCCCAAGACGATCCGGTGCCAGACACCCGGATGAGTGAGGACAACTCCCCCGATGCCCAGTGGCAAGAGCGACCGCCCAAGCGCCAGTGCAGCCAAGTCGGCAAAAGCACTGAAGCAAGCGAAGAGCCACAGCCGTGGCAGCCGTGGCAGCCGTCAGTCCGCGGTGAAGGACCGGCACATCCCCTGGCTCACCATCGGGGCCGCGTTCGTGGTGGTCGCCCTGATCGCAGCGATCGCCGCCTATCTGGTGCCGAAGTACCAGGCGCGCGCGGAGGCCCAGCGATACGTGCCCTCGGCGACCAACCCGGACCCGTCCGCGAAGATCGACGGGGTGGTCAAGGTCGACTACCCCGCGGGCTTGCACGTCAACCCCAACCAGCGCGTGGCCTACGACAAGACGCCCGCCTTCGGCGGCCCGCACGACCAGGTCTGGGCGACCTGCATGGGCAATGTGTACCCGAAGGGGATCCGCACCGAGAACGCCGTGCACGCGCTCGAGCACGGCGCCGTCTGGATCACCTACAACCCGGACAAGCTCGCGCCGGAGCAGGTCAAGACGCTGTCCGAGCAGGTCGAGGGCAAGCCGTACACCTTCATGTCGCCGTTTCCGGGGATGGACGCACCCTTCTCCCTGCAGTCCTGGGGCCATCAGCTCAAGCTGACCGACGTCAACGACCACCGGGTGGGCAACTTCATCTCGGCCCTGCGGCAGAACTCCAACACCTACCCAGAGATCGGGGCCAGCTGTGACGCAGGCTCGCCGACCCTGTTCGACCCGGCCAACCCACCGCCGTTCAACCCCGCCCCGGTGGGCCCGGACGCGATTCCGATGGACGGTAAGGGCTTGACCCCGCAGATCTCCAACGGCCAGGAGGCCCCGCCCAGCGCCCCGGTGCCCGGCGCCCCCACTGGTGCCGCTCCCCCGGCGGCGCCGGCCGGTGGTCGCTGAGTTGCCCGACAACACCGAGTTGCCCGACAACACCGGAGCCCCAGGGCCGGTGACTCAGGGTGCGGACCAGGCCAATCCCCCGCATCGGCGCAGCCAACGGGCGGCGGTGGCGATCCTGGCGCTGATCGCGGTGCTGGCGGTGGGTTTCGCACTGGGTTCGCTGGTGAAGCTACCGACCGGCGACCCTGCGCTCACTGTGCCGACGGCCGACTCGGTCGACGTCGGCTTCGCCCAGGACATGACGGTGCACCACACCCAGGCGGTCCAGATGGCGACCGTCGCCTACACCCGTGCCGTCGACCCCTACGTCCGCAGCCTTGCCTTCGACATCATGACCAGCCAGCAGGCCCAGATCGGACAGATGCAGGGCTGGCTGGCGCTCTGGGGTCGGGCGCTGCAGCCGGCGGGCAAGTACATGACCTGGATGACGAATGCCCCCGGCCACTCCATGGCGGGCATGTCCGCCGATACCGGTGGAGGCGTCGCGGTCATGCCGGGCATGGCGAGCGCGGCCGAGCTCGAGAAGCTGCGCGCCACCACGGGTCCGGCGTTGGACACGCTGTTCCTGCAGCTGATGCTGCGCCACCACCAGGGTGGCGCGGGGATGCTGAATTACGCAGCCGAGCATGCGGTGGAGCCGGTCGTACGCAACTTCGCCAAGCAGGTCGCGAGCACGCAACAGAACGAGGCCGGCGCCATGCAGAGCCTGCTCAGCCAGCGGGGAGCCTCCCCGTTGCCCCTCGGTGGCTAGCTGGTTCGGGGGTGGCCGATCGGTGCGCTAGTCTCGTCACGCCCTTCACGGCACGCCGGCCTCGCTGGCGGGCCCCCGTAGCTCAGGGGATAGAGCGCCGCCCTCCGGAGGCGGAAGCGCAGGTTCGAATCCTGCCGGGGGCACACTGTCTGACCGCTCAGCGAGGACGCCGATGACTTCGAGCCTGGTGCCTGGGCCTGGCGGCGGCGACCGCAGCGGTCGCATCGTCGTCACCGGCCTCAGCAAGAGCTTCGGCGACATCGCGGCCGTGTCTGAGCTGACGTTCACCGTCGAGCCGGCCACAGTCACCGGGTTGCTCGGCCCCAACGGCTCCGGCAAGACCACCACGCTGCGGATGCTGCTCGGGCTGAGTGCGCCCTCCGCCGGAACCAGCACCGTCAACGGGGTCAGCTTTCGCCAACTCGAGTACCCCGGCCGCATCGTCGGCGCAGTGCTGGACTCGCAGGGCTTTCATCCGGGCCGCACTGCGCGCCAGCATCTCCGGGTCTACACCGCGGCGATGGGCATCCCCGACGGACGGGCCGAGGAGGTGCTCTCGCTGGTCGGGCTCGGCGGTGCAGCTACCCGCAAGATCCGCGGCTACTCCCTCGGCATGCGCCAGCGCCTGGCACTGGCCACCGCCCTGCTCGGGGACCCGCAGATCCTGGTACTGGACGAACCGGCCAACGGCCTGGATCCCGAGGGCATCGCCTGGCTGCGCGTCTTTCTGCAGGACTTCGCCCGCGCCGGTCGCACGGTGCTGATGTGCAGCCACGTGCTGGCGGAGGTCGAGCACACCGTCGACGCCATCGTGGTGCTTTCCGGCGGAACGTGCGTGTTCCAGGGACCGTTGCAGCAGCTGCGTGCCGGTCAACGTCCGCGGGTACTGGTGCGCTGCGCCGACGCCGGCGGCTTGGCGCGCGCCTTGGTGCGGGACGGTTTCACCGACGTCGTATGGCTTCCCGACGGACGGATCGCCGCCGGCGAGGTCGACGCGGAGCAGATCGGACGAACGGCGCTGGCCGCCGGCGTCGCGGTGTACGGCATGGAGGAGGAGCAGGCCGACCTGGAACGGGCGTTTTTCGCCCTCACCGCCAGCCAGTACTCCGCCTCCCCGGTGCACGGCGGCGCCGGCCCGCAGTGGCGCCGGTGATGTTCGGTGCAGCGGTGCGGGCGGAGCTCCGCAAGATCGGCTCCACCAAGGTGTGGTGGCTGCTGCTGATTCCGGTTGTCCTCGTCAGCTACCTGATCAGCATCATCGGTGCCGCCATCGCCCAGCTCCCCGACGAGGAGACCCTCCGGCAGCTGGGCGGCACCTTTCCTTCGCTGCTCGGCGTCAGCCTGACCTACAGCGTCGGCTTCGCGTCCCTGTGCAGCCTCTGCCTGGGCATCACCGCCTTCGCCGGGGAGGTGCGGCACCGAACGATCACCACCACCCTGCTGACCACCAGGGGACGAGGCACCGTCCTCTCGGCCAAGTTGCTCGCCTACGGCCTGGTCAGCTGCAGCTACGGCCTCGCGCTGAGCGTGGCTGCCACCCTCGGCGGACTGACGGCCGGGGGTTGGTCGGCCTTCCCGCCGATCGGGCAGTTCCTCGCCGTGGCGCTGGTCGGGTCGTTGGTGGTGGTGTTGTGGACGCTGCTGGGGGTCGGCTGCGGCGCGCTGGTCCCCAACCAGGCAATCGCGCTCGTCGGTGCGCTGCTCACCCGGCTGGTCGTGGAGCGCACAGCCGGCTTTGCCCTGCCCCGGCTCGGCGCCCAGTCGGTGGCCGACGTGTTGCCGAGCTCGGCCAGCGCCACGGCCACCAGCAGGCTGGCCACCGACTTCGCGGTACAGCAGGCGCCACTGCGCACCCGGGCCAACTTCGAGGACTTCCTGCCGGGCGGCGAGATGAGCTGGTGGCTGTCCGGTGTCGTGCTCGCACTGTGGGTGCTGGTGTTCTGCCTCGCTGGGTGGCTGGTCAGCAGCTCCCGAGACGTCCGTTGAGTCTTGTGCTGGGTGTTCGCGCGAAGACGGCGAGCGCCCCACCGCAGTCGGGCGCTTGGTTACGGCGGCTGTTGTCGGCATGTTGGGCGCACCGGACGGTGGTGGTCAGCGTGCTGGCCGTCTCCGCCGTCGGTACCGGGATCGAGGCCGCCATTCCGCTGCTGACCAGGGCGGCCATCGACGACGCCGTGGCCGGTACCACGGCCGCGATCACTGCCCTGGTGACGGCGCTCGCCGGCTTGGCGTTGCTGCGATTCGGTTCACTGTTCGCCAGGCGCTACCTCGCAGGCAAGCTCTCCCTGGACGTCCAGCACGATCTGCGTACGGGGGTGTTCAGCTCGCTGCAACGCCTGGACGGCGCCGCGCAGGACCGGCTGCGCACCGGACAGGTGGTATCCCGCAGCATCACCGATCTGCAACTGATCCAGGGCCTGCTGGCGATGGCTCCGCTCGCGGCGGGCTCCGCGCTGCAGCTGGTGATCTCCATCGGCGCCATGCTGTACCTGTCGCCGCTGCTCACCGCGGTGGCGCTGGTCATCGCCCCGCTGGTCGGGCTGGCGGCAGCAACGGCCAGGCGCACGCTGTTCCCCGCCACCTGGTCGGCCCAGCAGCGAGCGGCCGACGTGGCCCAGCACGTGGAGGAGACGGTCACCGGAGTCCGGGTGGTCAAGGGCTTCGGCCAGGAACAGCGGGCGGTGAACCAGCTGGAGGGCGCGGCGCTGTCGTTGTTCGCCGAGCGGCTGCGGGTGGCACGGATCAACGCCCGCTTCGCACCCACCCTCAGCGCGCTGCCCCAGCTGGGGCTGGTCGGCGTCATCGCGGTGGGCGGGTACCTGGCACTGAACGGTGCGGTGAGCGTGGGCACCTTCCTGGCCTTTGCCACCTACGTCACCGCGCTGTCCTCGGTGGCGCGCATCCTGGCTGGGCTGACGGTCAACGCCCAGCTGGCCCGGGCCGCGGTGGAACGGGTGTACGAGGTGATCGACTCCCAGCCCGCGATCGCCGACGCGCCCGACGCGGTACCTCTGGGCGCCGGGCCGCTCGGCGTGATCCTGGACGACGTCGACTTCGGCTATACCCGCTCGGATCCGGTGCTGCGCGGACTGTCGCTGCGGCTGGAGCCCGGGGAGACGGTGGCCCTGGTCGGACCGGCTGGCTCCGGCAAGTCCACGGTCTCCCTGCTGGTGCCACGCTTCTACGAGGTGCACGCCGGTGCCGTGCGGATCGGCCCGGTCGGCGCGGAGACCGATGTGCGCGGGCTGGCGCTGCAGTCGCTCCGGGCCGATGTCGGGGTGGTGTTCGAGGAGGCGTTCCTGTTCTCCGACACGGTGGCCGCCAACATCGCCTACGGCCGTCCCGATGCCGGCGAAGCGGAGATCCGGGCGGCCGCGGCAGCCGCGGCCGCCGACGGCTTCATCTCCGGGTTGCCCGCCGGATACGACACCGTGGTCGGTGAGCGCGGGCTGACGCTGTCCGGCGGTCAACGCCAACGCATCGCCCTCGCTCGCGCCCTGCTCACCGATCCGCGGGTGTTGCTGCTCGACGACGCGACCTCGGCCGTGGACGCCACGACCGAGGCGGCCATCCAGGACACCCTGCGCACCGTCACGGCTGCCCGCACCACCCTGCTGATCGCGCACCGCCGCTCGACGCTGGCCTTGGCTGACCGGATCGCCGTGCTCGAGCATGGCCGGGTCGTCGACGTGGGCACCGAGGAGGAGCTGAACGACCGCTGCCCGCTGTTCCGCGCCCTGCTCGCCGGCCCCGGCGACAGCCTGGACGTACAGCACGCGACCCGCGAAAGCCGACGTCCGTTGTGGCCGGCCGTCGCACCGGAGCAGACCCCCGTCACCACATCCGTTGGCTCACCGACCGGCGGCCGGTCGGGCGGTGGCGGGGCGATCGGTGGGGCGCTCGGGGCTCTGCCTGCGACGCCCGAGCTGCTGGCTGCGGTCGCTCGGCTGCCCCCGGCCACCGACACCCCCAGAGCGGTCAGCACCGACCTGCGGGCGCCGGACCCCCAGTTCCGCCTGGCCGCGCTGCTGCGACCCGTGCGTATGGCCCTGCTCGGTGTTGTCGCCCTGGTGGCCCTTGATGCGGTGGCCACCCTCGCCTTCCCCACGTTGATGCGGTGGGCCATCGATGCGGGAGTGCTCGGCGGATCCACGGCGGTGCTGCGCGAGGCCGCCCTCATCGGCACGCTCATCGTCGCGGCCGACTGGCTGGTCGTCGCCGCGCAGACCGTGCGCACTGCACGCACCGGCGAACGGGTGCTCTACGCGTTGCGGGTGCGTAGCTACGCCCACCTTCAACGCCTCGGGCTGGACTACTACGAGCGTGAGCTCGCCGGCCGCATCATGACCCGGATGACGACCGACGTGGACGCCCTGTCCACCTTCCTGCAGACCGGGCTGGCCACCGCCGTGGTCAGTGTCATCACGGTGCTGGGCATCTCGGTGGCGCTGCTGCTGACCGACCCGACCCTGGCGGCTGTCGCCCTTTCCGTGCTGCCGGTCCTGGCGGTGGCGACCGTGCTCTTCCGCCGCATCTCCGCACGGGCCTACACCGATGCGCGGGAGAAAGTCAGCGCGGTCAACGCGGACCTGCAGGAGAACGTGGCCGGGATGCGCGTCGCGCAGGCCTACGTGCGGGAGAGCCGCTCCGCTGATCGCTTCATCGGGCGCAGCGGTGACTACCGGCGCGCACGGATGCGGGCGCAGCGCGCCATCGCGCTCTACTTCCCCTTCGTGGGCTTGCTGTCCGACCTCGCCCAGGCCGCGGTGCTGCTGGTCGGCGCATCCCGCGTGGCCACCGGGACCACCAGCGCCGGCGAGCTCACGGCCTTCGTGCTCTACCTCGGCCTGTTCTTCGGACCCATCCAGCAGCTGTCGCAGGTCTTCGACGGCTACCAGCAGGCGCGGGTCGGGCTGCAGCGCATCGGCGAACTCCTGCGCACCCCCACCACGGTCGTCCCCCACCCCCGCGCCAGGCACATCCCGGGCCGGTTGGACGGTGCGATTGAGCTACGCGGGGTCAGCTTCCGTTACTCCGGGGCCACCGAGGATGCCCTGCACGGGGTGAATCTCCGCATTCCTGCGGGCGCCACCGTGGCGCTGGTCGGCGAGACGGGTGCGGGCAAGTCGACGGTGGTGAAGCTGCTCGCCCGGTTCTACGACGCCACCTCCGGTGCGGTGCTGGTGGACGGCACCGACATCCGCCAGCTCGACCTCACCGACTACCGCCATCGCCTGGGTGTGGTGCCCCAGGAGGCCCATCTGTTCACCGGCGACGTGGCCAGCAACATCGCCTACGGTCGGCCGCACGCCAGCCGGGGGGAAATCGAGGCGGCGGCCGGCGCGGTCGGGGCCCTCGGTGTGCTGTCCGAGCTGCCCTACGGCCTGCGCCAGCCGACCGGCGAACGGGGACAGGGACTGTCGGCCGGTCAACGTCAGCTGGTCGCCCTGGCCCGGGCGGAATTGGTCGACCCCGATCTGCTGCTGCTCGATGAGGCCACCGCAGCTCTGGACCCGGCTACCGAGGCAGCGGTGCTCACCGCCAGTGCCAGGGTGGCCAGCAACCGCACCGCCGTGGTCGTGGCGCATCGCCTCGCCACGGCCGCGCGGGCCGACCTGGTGGTGGTGCTGCACGACGGGCGGGTGGTGGAGCAGGGCAGCCATCGGGGGCTGCTGGCCGCGGACGGTGCCTACGCAGCGCTGTGGCGGGCCAGTACTCGTCCGGCGCGCAGCGCGGTCCAGCGCGGATGAATCAGGCCGCAGGCGGCGGCCGCGCCCACCCCGCCGGAAGCCAGCTGAGCTAGGCCCGTCCGGCGACATGTGACGGGCGCGACCAGGCTAACCTGCATAGAGCGGTGTGCTAGCGGCGATCGAGTAGGGAAAGAAGGGAACGCCTCCGTGTCGAGCGGTTCTGCGTCCGAGTTCGGGTCCAATGAGTGGCTAGTCGACGAGATGTACCAGCGTTACCAGGACGATCCCTCATCGGTGGATGCGGCTTGGCACGACTTCTTTGCCGACTACCACCCGGGCAATGGTTCCGGAGCTGCCGCGGAGTCGGCGGAACCCGCCCCTGAGGAGTCCGCGTCGGACTCCGACCGGGCCGAAACCAGCAGCAACCCCCGCCCCGCGCCCTCCGGCGGCGAGGCCCAGGCGAGCAACGGCAAGTCGGCCGGCGCGGGTCCCAAGACCCCGCCCGCGCCACACGCGCCGGAGAGCCAGCACCCGGCAGCCCCCAAGAAGGCCGCCGTCCCCAAGTCGGTGCCGGACAAGAAGAACGGGGCCGGGACGACGTCGGCCAAGGACACCAAGCCGAGCCAGGACACCAAGGCCGCTCGCCCGAAGAGTGCCGAGGGGGACGGTCAGGCCGAGCAGCAGATGGTGCTGCGCGGCGCAGCCGCGGCCGTCGTGAAGAACATGTCGGCCTCGCTCACCGTGCCCACCGCAACCAGTGTGCGGGCGGTTCCGGCCAAGCTGATGTACGACAACCGCATCGTCATCAACAACCACCTCAAGCGGACCCGCGGTGGCAAGGTCTCCTTCACCCACATCCTCGGGTACGCGCTCATCCGGGCCCTGAAGTCCTTCCCGAACATGAACCGGCACTTCGCCGAGGTAGACGGCAAGCCCAACGCCGTCGCCCCGGCGCACGTGAACCTGGGCCTGGCGATTGACCTGCCGGGCAAGGACGGCAACCGTTCGCTGGTCGTGGCCTCCATCAAGGCCTGCGAGACGATGACCTTCAACCAGTTCTGGGCGGCCTACGAGGACATCATCCGTCGCGCGCGCAACGGCAAGCTCACCGGCGAGGACTTCGCGGGCACCACGATCTCGTTGACGAACCCGGGCACGATCGGCACCGTGCACTCCGTTCCGCGGCTGATGAGCGGGCAGGGCGCGATCATCGGCGCTGGCGCCATGGAGTACCCAGCGGAGTTCCAGGGCGCCAGTGAGCGCCGGCTGGCGGAGCTGGGCGTCAGCAGGACGATGACCCTCACCTCCACTTATGACCACCGGATCATCCAGGGCGCCGAGTCCGGCGACTTCCTCCGGACGGTGCACCAGCTGCTGCTCGGCGAGGACAACTTCTACGACGACATCTTCGAGTCCCTCGGGCTGCCCTACGAGCCGATCCGGTGGATGCAGGACATCCCGGAAGGCGCCGTCGACAAGAGCACCCGGGTGCTGGAGCTGATCGAGGCCTACCGCAACCGCGGTCACCTGATGGCCGACACCGACCCGCTGCACTACGGCCGCCGTCAGCACCCCGACCTGGACGTGCTCAGCCACGACCTCACGCTGTGGGACCTGGACCGGGAGTTCCCCGTCGGCGGATTCGCCGGCCAGGAGCGGATGAAGCTGCGCGACGTGCTCGGCGTGCTCCGCGACTCCTACTGCCGCAGCATCGGCGTCGAGTACACCCACATCCTCGAGCCCGAGCAGTTGGCGTGGCTGCGGGCGCGGGTGGAGGTCTCGCCGGGCAAACCCAGCCTGGGGGAGCAGAAGTACATCCTGAGCCGGCTCAACGCCGCCGAGGCCTTCGAGACCTTCCTGCAGACCAAGTACGTCGGTCAGAAGCGCTTCTCGCTGGAGGGCAGTGAGTCCGTGATCCCGATGATGGACACGGTGCTGGACTCGGCCGCCGAGCATGGGCTGGACGAGGTGGTCATCGCCATGCCCCACCGTGGACGCCTCAACGTGCTGGCCAACATCGTCGGCAAGCCCTACTCGCAGATCTTCACCGAGTTCGAGGGCAACCTGAACCCCACGCAGGCGCACGGCTCCGGGGACGTGAAGTACCACCTCGGCGCCGAGGGCAAGTACATGCAAATGTTCGGCGACGGCGAGACGCGGGTGTCGCTCACCGCCAACCCCTCGCACCTGGAGGCGGTCGACCCGGTGCTCGAGGGCATCGTGCGAGCCAAGCAGGACCTCATCGACCGGGGCGAAGAAGGCTTCACCGTGATGCCGCTGATGCTGCACGGTGACGCCGCGTTCGCCGGGCAGGGCGTGGTCGCCGAGACGCTGAACCTGGCCCTGCTCCGGGGCTACCGCACCGGGGGCACGGTGCACATCGTGGTGAACAACCAGGTCGGGTTCACCACCGCGCCGGAATACGCGCGCAGCACCGAGTACTGCACCGACGTGGCGAAGATGATCGGCGCGCCGATCTTCCACATCAACGGCGACGACCCCGAGGCCTGCGTGTGGGTGGCCAAGCTCGCCGTGGACTTCCGCCAGGCCTTCGGCAAGGACGTGGTCATCGACCTGATCTCCTACCGCCGCCGGGGCCACAACGAGGGCGACGACCCGTCGATGACCCAGCCGAAGATGTACGACGTCATCGACACCAAGCGCAGTGTGCGCAAGAGCTACACCGAGGCGCTGATCGGCCGCGGCGACCTGTCGATGAAGGAAGCCGAGGACGCGCTACGCGACTACCAGGGTCAGCTGGAGCGGGTGTTCAACGAGGTGCGCGAGCTGGAGAAGTACGCGATCAAGCCGAGCCCCTCGGTGGAGTCCGACCAGGTGGTACCCACCAGCCTCGTCACCGCGGTGGACGCCTCCGTGCTGGAGCACATCGCCGATGCCCACGTGCAGCTGCCCGAAGGCTTCACCGTGCACTCCCGCGTCAAGCCAGTGCTCGAGCGGCGCGCCAAGATGGCCCGCGAGGGCGGCATCGACTGGGCATTCGCCGAGCTGCTGGCCTTCGGCTCGCTGGTCATCGAGGGACGTAACGTCCGGCTGTCCGGCCAGGACTCGCGCCGGGGCACCTTCACCCAGCGGCACTCGGTGGTGATCGACCGCAAGACCGGCGCCGAGTACACGCCACTGAGCAACCTGGGTGACGGCACCGACCGGGAGACCGGGAAGTTCTTGGCCTACGACTCCGCGCTGAGCGAGTTCGCCGCGGTGGGCTTCGAGTACGGCTACTCAGTGGGCGATCCCGAGGCGCTGGTCCTGTGGGAGGCCCAGTTCGGCGACTTCGTCAACGGCGCGCAGTCGATCATCGACGAGTTCATCTCCTCCGGTGAGGCCAAGTGGGGGCAGCGCTCCAACGTGGTGTTGCTACTGCCGCATGGCCACGAGGGTCAGGGCCCTGACCACACCTCCGGTCGGATCGAGCGCTTCCTGCAGCTGTGCGCCGAGGGCTCGATGATGGTGGCGGTGCCGTCCACGCCGGCCAACTACTTCCACCTGCTGCGCCGCCACGCGATGGACGGGGTGCAGCGGCCGATGGTCGTCTTCACCCCCAAGTCGATGCTGCGGTCCAAGGTCGCGGTCAGCGCGGTGGAGGACTTCACCGGCGGCAAGTTCCTGTCGGTGATCGACGACCCGATGTTCGCCGGCAGCCGGGAAGCCACCGAGCGGGAGGCGGTCCGCAAGGTCGTGCTGTGCAGCGGAAAGCTCTATTGGGAGCTGGCAGCCAAGCGAGAGAAGGACAACATCACCGATACGGCGGTAGTCCGGGTCGAACAGCTCTATCCCATCCCCTGCAAGCGCCTGGCCGCCACGCTAGAGCGTTATCCGAACGTCGAGGAGATGCGCTGGGTGCAGGAGGAACCGGCCAACCAGGGCGCTTGGCCGCTGTACGGGCTGGCCCTGCCCGAAATGCTTCCCGAGCACCTCTCCCGCATCAAGCGGGTCTCGCGCCGGGCCATGGCGGCCCCGTCCGCCGGTTCGTCGAAGGTGCACGCGGTGGAGCAGGCGGAGATCCTCGACGCGGCGTTCGCCTGAGCGGAGCGGAGACCACAGGTGTACTTCACCGACCGCGGGATCGAGGAGCTCGAGGAGCGCAGGGGCGAGGAACAGGTCAGCCTGCAGTGGCTGGCGGAACGGCTGCGGGTGTTCGTCGACCTCTACCCAGAGTTCGAGAACGCCACCGACCGCTTGGCCACCTTCCTCGCCAGGGACGACGCCGACGACCTCTGAGCGTTCGCGTGAATGCGGCTTTCGCACAAGAGCGTTGTACGAAAGCCGCATTCACGCACCTGTGGGGTGGGTAGGTAACGATCCGATCTCGCCGTGCGGCACGGCGCAGGCACGGTCGGTTAGATGGGCAGGTCGTTGTATGTGCACGAGCACTGCGGCGGTCAAGCTCGCCCGCACGTGCTGGTACGTGCCCGACGGAGGTGATCGCCGGATGATCCGATTCGATGCCGTGACCAAGACCTACCCGGATGGCACCACGGCCGTCGGTGGGATCTCCCTGGACGCACCCTCCGGTCAGATCACCGTATTGGTGGGCCCTTCGGGCTGCGGGAAAACCACTTCGCTACGGATGATCAATCGGATGATCGAACGCACCAGCGGCACCATCTGGCTCGACGATCGGGACACCGCCACCATCGCCCCCACCCAGCTGCGCCGCGGGATGGGTTACGTCATCCAGAGCGCCGGGTTGTTTCCGCACCGCACCGTGGTGGACAACGTGGCCTCGGTTCCGCTGCTGCTGGGCGAGAGCAAACGCGTGGCGCGCAGCAAGGCCCTCGGGCTGCTCGAGCGGGTGGGTCTGGACCCCACTTTCGCCGGCCGCTACCCCGCCCAGCTCTCCGGTGGGCAGCAACAACGCGTCGGCGTAGCCCGCGCGCTCGCCGCCGACCCGCCCGTGATGCTGATGGACGAGCCGTTCAGCGCGGTGGACCCCGTGGTCAGGGAACAGCTGCAGAACGAGTTCCTGCGCCTGCAGGATGAGCTGAGCAAGACCATCGTGTTCGTCACCCATGACATCGACGAGGCGATCAAGCTGGGCGACCAGGTCGCGGTACTGCGGGTGGGCGGTACGCTCGCCCAGCTGGCGCCACCGGCGGAACTGCTTGCGCGGCCCGCGGATCCGTTTGTCGCCGGGTTCGTCGGCCGCGACCGTGGCTACCGGGCGCTGGGCTTCGCCGCCGCCGGGTCGCTGCCGGTGGTCGATGAGGCAGCCGTGCCGCTCGGCTGCCCGTTGGCCCAGGCACAGGACGTGGCGACCGACGGCTGGGTGCTGGTGGTGGACGACCGCGGCGCACCCCAGGGCTGGCTGGCCGTGGCCGGCCAGGAGAACACCTCCTCCGATACGCCGGTCACCGCCGAGCTGCTGAACCTCGGTGGCACCCTCGCCGGCGAGAGCGCGACCCTGCGGGAGACCCTGAACGCCGCCCTGTCCGCACCCAGCGGCCGCGGCGTCATCGTCGACGGGGACGGTGTGCTCGTCGGCACGGTCACCGCCGGCGTCGTAGTGCGGCGTATCGAGGACCAGGCGGCCGAGCAGCGGCGCGCCGACGAAGCGCTGGCCGCCCCGTGATCCTGGCCGATACCGGCTCCTCCCCGCTGCAGGTCGGGAGCTATTTCGCCGAACACAGCCACGAGGTCCTCGGCTGGTTGTGGGACCACACGTGGCTCTCGGTGCTTCCCGTGCTGATCGGGCTGGGCGTCGCGTTGCCCGTTGGCTGGTTGGCGCAGCGCAAGGACTGGTTGTACCCGCCCCTGCTGTCGATCAGCGGGTTGTTCTACACCATTCCCTCGATCGCCCTCTTCGTCCTGGTGCCACCCCTGTTCGGACTAAAAAGTCTTGACCCGCTGCAGGTTCCCATCGCACTGTCGGTCTACTCGGCGGCGCTGCTGGTGCGGGTCGTTGCCGACGGGCTGCGCTCGGTCCCGCGCGATGTCACCCAAGCGGCCACGGCGATCGGCTACGGACGGGTGCGGCGGTTGTTCACGGTGGAGCTGCCCATCGCGGTCCCGGTTATCATCGCGGGGCTGCGGGTGGCCACCGTGTCCAATGTCAGCATGGTCGCGATCGCGGGCACCATCGGCATGGCGAACCTCGGGCAGCTGTTCGTCATCGGCTTCCAGTTGTCCACCCCGGATCCGTACTACCCGCCGATCGTGCTGGGCATCGGGCTGTGCGTGCTGCTCGCGCTCGCGCTGGACCTGCTGCTGCTCGGCGCGAAGCGGGTGCTCACTCCGTGGCAGCGGGTGGCGGCATGATCGGCGAGGTCTTCACCTGGCTCAACGACCCCGCGCACTGGCGCGGCACCTTCGCGATGACCGGCATCGTCGACCAGCTGCTCGCGCACGTCCGCTACTCGGTGATCGCCCTGCTCATCGCCATCGCCATCGCACTGCCGCTGGGTTTGGCCATCGGACACACCGGGCGGGGCACGGCTGCGGTCAGCGCGGCCAACGCGCTGCGCGCCCTGCCCAGCGTGGGCGTATTGGTGCTCCTGACGATCGTCATCTCCCCGCACTTTCACGGTCGGACCGACACCGGCTTCGTCATCCCCACCGAGGTGGTGCTCGTCCTGTTGGCGGTGCCGCCGATCCTGGCCAGCACCTATGCCGGCGTGCAGAGCATCAGCCCGGCCGCCCGCGACGCCGCGGTCGGCATGGGCATGACGCAATGGCAGGTGCTCCGCGGGGTGGAGCTGCCGTGCAGCCTGCCGCTGATCTTCTCCGGGGTGCGCAGCGCGACCCTGCAGGTGATCGCCACCGCGACCATCGCCTCCTACGTCACACTCGGCGGACTCGGCCGGTTCATCTATGACGGCCTGGCCCAGCAGGACTTTCCGCAGATGGTCAGCGGTGGCGTGCTGGTGGCGGCGTTGGCCCTGGCCGCCGAGCTACTGCTCGGGCTGCTCCAGCGCTACGCGGTCTCCCGCGGGGTGTCCGAGCGGTTCGCCAAGTCCCGCGCACCCGCTCAGGACCCCCGTGAGGCAGACGTCCTCAGGACCGCAGGCTCGACTCCCCCGCAGTACACCCCAACCACAGGAGAGCTATGAAGCGCAAGATCGTCGCCTTGACCGCCTTGACCGCCATGGTCACCATGTTGTCCCTCGCCACGGCGTGCGGCGCCGACAGCTCCAAGGACAACCCCGCGGGGGCGAACTCCGACACCATCGCGAGCAAGATGATCCTCGGCGGTCCCCCGGAGTTCCAGACCCGCGCCGACGGCGTCGCCGGCCTGACCAAGACCTACGGAGTCAACTTCGCCAAGTTCCAGGTCACCGATACCGGCGGGCCGGTCACGGTCAACCAGCTCAAGAACGGCCAGATCGACGCCGCCGACCTGTTCTCCACCGACCCCTCGATTGTCGCCAACGACTTCGTGGTGCTCACCGACCCGAAGAGCAACTTCGCCGCGGAGAACGTGGTGCCGCTGATCAACAAGGCCAAGGCCACCGCCGGGGTCAAAGCCACCCTCAACGCCATCTCGGCCAAGCTCGACACCGCGGGGCTCAGCGCCATCCTGGCCAAGGTCGTCACGGACAAGCAGAACCCCGCGGACGTGGCCAAGGCGTGGCTCAGTGCCAACGGCCTGGACAAGCCCGCGACGCCCATCAGCGGCGAGAAGGTGACGGTCGGCTCGGCGAACTTCCCGGAGAACGTGCTGCTGGCCAACATCTATGCCACCGCGCTCAAAACCCAGGGCGCCGACGTCACCACCAACTTCGGCATCGGCAGCAGGGAGAAGTACTTCCCCGGCCTCAAGGACGGCTCCATCGACCTCATCCCCGACTACACCGGCTCGGCACTGTCCTACCTCGACAAGGCCGCGACGGCCACGAGCCCCGAGGACGTCTACACCGCGCTGCAGAAGACGCTGCCGAGCAACCTCATGGCGCTGGACAAGGCAGCGGCCCAGGACGCCGACTCCATCGTGGTCACCCGCCAGACCGCGCAGAAGTACAACCTGACGTCCATCGCCGACCTGGCCAAGAAGCCCGCATAGTCGCCACCGGTGAGCTGTGCGCCCGCAGGCGCGCAGCTCATCGGGTGGTGCCCGGCACGCCTTCGGCAGTGGCCGCGGCGGCCACAGCCGCGGCGACCGCGGGCGCGACCCGGGGGTCCAAGGGGCTCGGCACGATGTGCTCCCGGTCGAGCTCGTCGCCGAGCACCTCCGAGATGGCCGCCGCGGCAGCCAGCTTCATGCCCTCGGTGATGCGGCGCGCGCCGGAGTCCAGCGCCCCGCGGAACACGCCGGGAAAGGCCAGGACGTTGTTGATCTGGTTCGGGAAGTCGCTGCGCCCGGTGGCGACCACCGCGGCATAACGTCCGGCCACGTCGGGGTGGATCTCCGGATTGGGATTGGCCAACGCGAACACGATCGCATCGGGCGCCATCGTGGCGACCAGTTGCTCTGGCACGGTGCCCGCGGACAGCCCGAGGAAGACGTCGGCGCCGTCGAGCGCCTCGGCGAGTCCTGCGGTACGGCCGGTGGGGTTGCTCCGCGCCGCCAGGCCCACCTTCACCGCGTTGAGGTCCTCCCGGCCGGAGTGCACGATGCCGCGGGAGTCGATGACGGTCACGTCGGGAATCCCGGCGGCCAGCAGGATCTCGGTGCAGGCCACCCCGGCCGCCCCGGCGCCGGAGATGACCACGCGCAGCTGGGCGAGTTCCCGGTGGGTCGTCATCGCCGCCCCACGCAGGGCAGCCAGCACCACGATGGCGGTGCCATGCTGGTCGTCGTGCATCACCGGGCAGTCCAGAGCCTCGATGAGGCGTCGCTCCAACTCGAAACAGCGTGGCGCGGAGACGTCCTCGAGGTTGACCGCACCGAAGCTCGGCCGTAGCCGCACCAGGGTGTCCACGATCTCGTCGACGTCGGTGGTGTCCAGCACCAGCGGAATCGAGTCCAGTCCGGCAAAGGCCTTGAACAGCGCCGATTTTCCCTCCATCACCGGCAGGGACGCGCGGGGCCCGATGTCGCCCAGACCCAGTACCGCGGTGCCGTCGCTGACCACGGCCACCATCCGCGAGGTCCAGGTGTAGCGGTGTACCAGCTCCGGGTCGGTAGCGATCGCGGTGCAGACCCGGGCCACCCCGGGGGTGTAGGCGATGGACAGTGCCTTCGCCGTCTCCAGGGGCGCCGTCGTGTGCACGGAGAGCTTGCCGCCCTCGTGCGCACCGAAGACCTCCTCGTCGGTGAGCACCTGCGCGTGCTGGGTGTCACCGGCTGGCTGGGAGGGGATGATGGACACGGCGGTGCCTCCTGCGATAAATCGGCTGGCAGCGAGTCTGGGTGCCGGACGCGACACCGGGCTCTGGGTAGCGCACGGGCGCGGCGCCCACATGGCGGTTGGCCACGCAGCGCTGGCAGTGTCTGCAACCGGGGACGGTCAGCCCACATAGTCGTCTTCCAGTGTGGCACCGGGGTGGGCCTGGGCGGCCCGGGGGGTACCCGCGCAGTGTTCCCGATCACCTCGGGTGTCGCTTGATGCATGCAAGGACGCCACGCCTGACGGGCGGCCGGTTAGCCTGGCGCGATGAGGTCACGTGAGCTGCCCATCGAGGGTGCGTGGGAGTTCGAGCCCACCGTGTTCCCCGACGACCGTGGTCATTTCGTCGCGCCGTTCCAGGCCGAGGCCTTGGTGGCCGCCGTCGGGCATCCGCTGACCGTGGCGCAGACCAACCACAGCGAGTCCCGCCGCGGAGTGGTACGCGGCGTCCACTTCGCCGACGTTCCTCCCGGGCAGGCGAAGTACGTGTACTGCGCACGAGGCAGCCTGCTGGACGTCGTCGTGGACGTCCGCTTCGGGTCCCCCACCTTCGGGAGGCACGAGGCCGTGCTGCTCGAGTCGCGCCGGGGCAACGCGGTGTACCTCAGTGAGGGACTCGGCCACGCCTTCGTCGCACTCGACGACGACACGGCGATGGTCTACCTCTGCTCGACCGGCTACCACCCGGCAGGCGAGCGCGGAGTGAACCCCTTGGACCCCGAGCTGGCCCTGCCCTGGCCCAGCGGACTCGACCTCGTGCTGTCCGAGAAGGACCGGGACGCACCCTCGCTGGCCCAGGCGCACGCCGACGGGCTACTGCCGAGCTTCCCGGACTGCCAGGAGTTCCGCGCGGGCCTGCGCGCGAACTAGCGGCGACCGGCGCCGGGCAGCCGTCCCGGCTTGGGCCACAGCCGGCCCACCACCACCCCCACGACCGTCGCCGGCCCCAGGTTGCGGGAGTCGGTCGACCCGTGCGGGCTGTCCCCGAGCACGTACCACCGGCCGTCCAGCTCGTGCACGGCCCGCTTCACCGACAGCTGGCCCGGCCGCTGCTCCCACCGCACGAGCACCACGGCACCGGCGCGCACGGGTGCGTTCGTTCTTGCCAGCACCACGTCGCCGTCGGAGAGCGCAGGCGACATCGACGGCCCACGCACCAGCACCCTGCGCGGCAACCGATCGCGCCACAGGCTCACCGCTACGGCTTCCCTTCCGCTGCTTGTTGATCGCCCGGGTAGGGTCACGGACGTCGGAGTGATCACCACTGTCTCATCCAGCAGGAGGATTGATGTCTTTGCTGTCCCGTCTCGTCCGCCCGTCACTGGAGGCCACCGCGCACTGCGACCTCCCGTGCGGCGTGTACGATCCCGCCCAGGCCCGCATCGAGGCCGAGTCGGTCAAGGCGATCCAGGAGAAGTACCAGGGCAACGACGACCCGGAGTTCCGGGCCCGCGCCATCGAGATCAAGGAGCAGCGCTCGGAGCTGGTCAAGCACCACCTGTGGGTGCTGTGGACGGACTACTTCAAGCCACCGCACTTCGAGAAGTACCCGGAGCTGCACGAGCTGTTCAACAAGGCCACCAAGGCGGCCGGTGGTGGCGCCGGCGGCACCAAGGCCTCCACCGACCCGGCCACCGGGCAGGCGCTGCTCGACCAGATCGCCGAGATCGACCGGATCTTCTGGGAGACCAAGAAGGCCGCATAGGGGCTGCACCACCGTGATCTGCGGTGATACGTCTATTCAGCCGAGTTAGTCCGCACCCGGTCCGCGGGAGCTGTGCGAGCAGCGTCCCGATGGGCCGGGTGCGTTCTCGTTTCGGGCCATAGTGCGAGTACCCGCGCAATGTGAACGCCGCCGAGGGGCATCGAACTCGTCGAGCCCGGCCGGACCTGCGCGGGGCCGAGACGAGACGATGTTCCGATGAACGCTCAGTTGCCATCGACCGGTACGCCCCACGCGCGGTCAGCGAGTAACGGAGGACACCGCGTGTTCCTGCTACGCCACGGGCAGACGGAGTGGTCGCAGTCCGGGCAGCACACCGGCCGCACCGACGTCCCCCTGACCGACGCCGGCCGCCGGCAAGCCAGGGCCCTGCGACCCCTCCTCGAGGGCTTCTCGCTCGACGACCCCCTCGTCCTGGCAAGCCCCCGCAAGCGGGCTGTGGACACCGCCGAGCTCGCCGGACTTGCGGTGGCACAGACCACCGAGGACCTTGCCGAATGGGACTACGGCGACTACGAGGGTCGAACCACCGAGGACATCCGGACCGAAGTGGCCGGTTGGACGGTGTGGACCCATCCGTGTCCAGGCGGCGAGACGGCGAGCTCGGTGCAGCGGCGGGCGGACGCCGTACTGGCTCGGGCGCTCGAGCACACCGCCGAGCGGGACGTGGTACTCGTCGGCCACGGGCACTTCTCCCGAGCTCTCGTCGCCCGCTGGGTCGCCTTGGGGGTCTCCCACGGCATCCATTTCGGAATGTCGCCCGGCGCCCTCGCAGTTCTGGGCCATGAGCACGGCCGGCGCCAGGTCGCCGCTCTGAACGTCCCCGTCACCGCCCTGAATGTCACCGCCCTGGACGTCGCGGCTCCGGCCAAGCTAACGAGCTGATCCCTTTCCCGCAATTCGGCGAAATTCTCACCGGAGTGAAGCGGCCGTGAAATGATCAGTTAGGCGCGTGCCACACATGATCTTCACTGTCCCCCGAGTTGTCCAATGCGCGGGACACAGCGGCGGGCCGACGGACGGGTCGAGGTGCGGCATCTCCGGAGATCATCGACCATTGTTCCGGTTGCCGACGGTAGGAATGCAGGGATAGCCGAGTACGCAAGGAACCGCAGCACACCCATTATGGGCGG